>Ga0307512_10001009_pt1 | contig 41413 bp, 41 predicted proteins | sample 14_EM_MG_FD_200267 | JGI IMG/M metagenome (GOLD analysis project Ga0307512, IMG submission 200267) | Populus trichocarpa ectomycorrhiza microbial communities from riparian zone in the Pacific Northwest, United States - 14_EM | ecosystem: Host-associated > Plants > Roots > Unclassified | place...
GAATGAGAGAACGTGATAACTTAATAAAAATGACGACAACGTCCCAACGCCACACCAGACACGATTGATGGTGATAACTGAATGTCACCAGACCCTACACCTTTGGAAAGATGGAACGGGGCGATATTCGAGAAGTCTTCAAGGTTTTGTGTGAAAGTCCGAGCAACAATGAGAGGTGTGATTTGTTCGCCCCATGGTCTTCGGAGGAGAGCCTCGGTTGATGCATGCGCCTATTATTGGACCTCGTGGTGTAGTCGTGACCACCCTCGGTGCTGGGACTGAAAATCCCAATAAGCACATATGACGCAGAATAGAAAGTTCCACAGGTCGACTCGTGAATGCTCTAACATCAACTCCATGAACCTTGTCGGTGGAGCGCGGGTTCCACGCGTCGGACCGCTTTCAAAGTCCTCAGCAGCGAGTTCGAGCTGCTGAACGATTCTCAGTTCCGTAAAGAGGACTCGACAATCGATGGTAACTGTATGCACTTACCTCGGGCTATCACCTCTTGGATATCACACTCAGCCGTATCCTCCCATGACCCTCCTTCCCACACAAACGCCTTCCATTGCTCCGAAACCAGCACGACTGTAGAGGCGAGCCAACATGGTCCTTGACGTGACGGATTAAAGGGTCCTTCCACGAAAGGGCCAGATTTGTGAGACAGTAAGCGATGGCCGACGAGGGCGGATTCGGCCTGCTGCGCACCAAAGTGTGGCATTTGGGGGACCTGTTGATGCGGGTAGGATAGGCTCATTTCCTAGAGTCGGTGATGAAGTAATCTTCCTGTTTCCCATAGTTCCGCTCATCGATTGTATGCGTCGGCAACGACGGTCGCACTACTACGCATACTTTTAATTTCTTGGTGCCGAGCATCGCGGTTTGTCCATCATATTCCTCGGTCGCTGGGAATCGGACTATTCGGATATTTCATTTCAACACTGAGGGCGAGATGACTGCGGGAAAAGAACACACTACGTGAGGCCCCGAGGACGAGGACGACGAGGACGAAGCCGAACATACGAGCCGTCACGTGCTGGGAATATCGTAGGACGTGGGAACGTCTTTACGCGCCTCCCCTGCAAGCTTGATTTTGGTTCTATTTGAGCACGCTGCAAACCCTGGCCCAGCTCAAGTCTATAACACGCGTGGATAGGGCGTGTAGGTCTCGGGCGGTCCAAGGCATTGAACTTACAGGCGGTTTTCGGGTAGGTCCGAATACCAGTGGTCGTAATCACAGTCCTTATCATGACACCAAGAGCTTGGCTGCGACTTGTAAACGAGTTTTGTTCCTCTGGATGTGACGACACATGGCCCATCCCGGTCGAGAGCTCCCTGATAAAGCCTTCGGTGCTTTTAACCCTGTCATCGCAGAGGAACACGAGACGTCAGGCCCCCTTGCGAGGGGGGGCGCACGAACAACGTCATCCGTTGCTTATCTCTTCACATGAGTTTATCACTAGGCTAGGGGTCCAGGAACGAAACGACGAAGTTCCCGAACAGGCAAGTAAAGAAACTCTTTCCTTTTCTTCTGCAATATGTGGCGGCACCGCACGTTCGCCGACTCGATCCTAAACCCCTTCTGGTCAGCACGAGGTTGTCTGAAACGGTTCTTCTCTGTTGTATTGCTAGAACAAGGGGCACACTACGCATTTTTTCCTTGAGCAAACCGCGCTTGCGGGTTCTGGACCTCGATCTTCCCTGTTATCAGTTCGATGCGCGCATGACTGATTGCAATGCCCCTTATGATATGATACAACACTAGGTCATAATCGATCCCTGGCCAAAGAAACGGATAACAATGACCCTCTCAAGTCCCGACCCGAACACAAAAAAAAAACACACAAACAACGTTTGACACAAATGAATCCCCCCCTCCCCGAACACCACGTTCGGGGGTACAGGATTGCAAAGACAGGCAGGCGCCTCCGTTGTTTCGTCGTCCTTGCGCTTGGCCACATTTTGAGGGTGACGCAATTCCGAATAAACGCTGCAGGCACCTCAACCACCGAACACGGCGGCCCTCCATGCGGAATCCCGCAGGCGCTGCACCTTGACAATGCTCGTCTGCAACGCCTTTCTCCGATGAGGTTCATACAAGGTTTTAGACACGACTACTGTACTGATCTATTTGTTTCAAACGAGCAAAATACGAAATACTGTATGTACGTTCCGCCCGTTCGATCGAGCCTGTCAGCGTCCGATAAGATCCCATCGGCTACAGTACTTTTTTGACAGATCCATGACGTGCCACGCGAAGCAAGAGTCGATAGTGGGCTAGATTTTTTTCGTGATCGTGCGTACATGTCGCATCGTACGACATAACATCAGCAATTAAACAATACAGCGAGCAGAGCCCGATGCGTGCAACAACAGCGTGTAAAAAATGGGGGAGGGTTGTTTGGAGGAGGGAAGTGTGTTTGCCAGATAGTACAAATGAGGGAGTGCGTGATCCAGAGAGCCTAGGAAGAGAAAATAGAGACTGTCCTGTCGTGGTAAGTAATGTGAAATATGCGTAACTAAAAGGTATTGCCCGAGAGGAGTAAGTAAGTACCGAGAGTAAGCGATAAGGAGAAAAAAAAAAAAAGCCCGTGAGAGAACCCGAAAGCGGATAGAAGAGGATGCACTGCAACCTCATCGAGAAAGGGAAAATTGGCGGAGAATGGTCGGGGGGATGAGGGGTGGTGTGACCGTATAGTTTTCGCCGCAGCCCATCAAGGCCTTCCGAACACGAGACTTCCGACGTTCTCGTCCCCTTCGTTGTTCTTGTCGATCTCGACTCCAATGAGATGGGTCTTGGAGCCGAGCCAGTCCACCCGGCGGACGCCTTGCTCCCATCCGCCGCCCATGCGCGTACAGCGCTTCTTGTACGCCTCGGCGACGCGGCGCTGCGCCCGCGAGCCCTCGCCGAGCGAGTGCCACTCCTCGGGCGTGACGCAGGTCATGAGCGCGGTGTGCACGGCGTAGAGCACGTCCAGGTTCGTCAGCGCCAGCGTCGTCTTGGTCTTGCGCGGGTCGCCGCTTTTGGGAGCCGGGGCGCCGATCGGCCCGACGACGACCACCCAGGGTAGCTTCGGCGAGCGCAGGACGAGCCGCGAGCTCGCCGGGATCGGCGGTTCCGTCGCGGGCTGGGCGAGTGTGACGGCTGGGAGGGGCGAGTGCATTGTGCGATCGACGACGGTGCGTGCGGATGGGGTGAACGCGACGTCGTATGAGATGGGAGCGTGGTGGAGCCGTGTGTAGGAGAGGAGTGGGTGCATGTGGAACCTAGGGGCACGGGCCTGAGACCGCGAGGGCGATGGTTCTGGTCCGTCTGTGGGCAACGATACGGATAATCAATGAGACGCAAGTTCCGAAAAGGTCTGGAAGAGAGAGACGTACAGGTCGAAGATCCGCTCGCACTGGAGCTGACTCCGACTTGCCAGGCAGTTTTCTGACTCGCGGGTTTGGCCGGAGCATCGTCAGATGTCTGGGAACGAGGCGGACTCGGGACCAGTGGAGATGGCACGAAGCCATAGACTGGACCAGGATACAAGGAAGAGCTGGAGTTTGATCGCGAGCTTCCTGGAGTTACGTAGCCATTCGGTGGAAGTTGTGTGACACGGCCTGGTTTTCCGCGGACCGTATGTGAGTTCGAGATTGACCAGATATGGGTAAAGGGTGAGGAAAACACGGACCGTTCATTTCAGAAGGTGGCTTTGTGTTCGCAGCCCGATTGGGGGACGGGCGGCTATCTTCGTGGGAATAACGCGAATCATAGGTCGGATAACGAAGAGGTGATGAAACCATAGAAGGGGTGTTATTGTAGCTGTTCGCGCGCTGAACCTTAGTTCGTGACGTTCTGGCCGTTGACGTCGATGGCGTGGTCGGAGGAGATGTGTAAATGTAGACGGGTGAACGGCCTGGAGTCGACTCTGTGCGGCTACGTGTCTTGGCTTTTCCGTGAGCGGGGGTGGTTTGACTGCTGCTGCCAAAGAGGTTGCGGATGTATGTTGCCATTTATAAAGAAGGGGGGAAAAGTCTTGAAAGAGTTGAAGAACGTGAAAGGGGCTGGGAGGTGCTTCGCCAAGTCGTGAAATGTCGTGAGAGTATGAGAAGGCGCACGAGTGTGAGCGCAGAGAGGGATGGAGTTTTGAGTGAGGGGAGAGAACCACTGTGACGTTGCAGATGGAGTTGATCCACCAGGTCTTATAAGCGCAGGAGTGCAAGGCCACCATCAACTTAGCACGGCCTTTTGTGGAAGGTAGTCCGAGTCTGGACCCTCTCGGGATGATGTCGTAAACGAAAATGTAGGGTGCTGTTGGGGGGAGAATAGCCGGGCTTACCGATGCGTGCCTCACAGCCATTGTGCAGCGAAGCGGCAGGCTGTTGGCCAAATAGCGAATGCCACTCTGAAAAAATGGGCGGCAACGAGGCAGGGGGGGTCCAGGATCTGGAACGCTTAGTGATTGGTCCGGGAAGTTCGCGCTTGGTGAGCAACACTGCGCTTTTCAAGCAAGTGGAACGAAAAGCTGGCGAGAGAAGTCAGGGCGCGTGTGTAACGTTGATGTAACACATCTGAAATCAGAGCAAACTGATGTATGTGATACAGCCGCAGTTGCCCTTCGTCTGACCGAACTTTGAACTGGGCCCGGGAACGCGTGTCTGTAAACGTGTTCAGCGCGTGCCTCATGTCGTGCCATGATCTGACAAGGCGCACTATTGACTAATTAGTCCCTCGCCCGCCCTCTCCCGCCCCACCCCCGCCGCCCGCCGCCGTGATGATCCCAGTCGTTCCCCTCCCATCTGTTCGATCTTTTGTCATCAGCTCGAAACGGAACCAAAACTCATGTCTCAGAAGACGTCCGGCACTCGGTGGTGAGCCGTAAAGCTCCGCGTTCTGATACCCATTTCGCTTGGTCTGCGGGATATTCGCTAGCTAGCAAAAGGGAGAGAACCCGTTGCCAGATGACGTAGGAAAGAAGCTCAGAGATAGGGGCGAAATATATATAAATATAACACTCGACGCATGGGTGCGTAGCCTCGTTGGCCAGGCCGATAGGCCCTAGAATCGGAGGATGTCGTGTGCTCAAGGACGGACTCACACGAGAATGTCGGCTGGGCACGATGAAAATCAGAAAAATGACACATTGAAGCGTACGAAAACGCGAAAGGAAGGTCCTCTCCAGGGCCAGGGGCACTTGCCTTCTGAAAGGATGCGAAGTACTCGGGGCTCAGACCATTTCAATAACTGTGGGTCGTCTGGTCCGAACAAAACATGCGCCGCTGCGTGCATTGCCCACCAATGAGGGTAGGAGGTGCGTGCGCGGATCATCAGTGGAACCTGGGGATCACCGAACGTGAGTATACGAAAGTTGGGGGGTAGGGTATGAGGTATGAGGTATCTCTGTCGGCACTGTCGGCACTGAGGGTGGATAGATCGAATGCAACACGGCGTAATCTTGACCAGGATAGTAAACAAAATACGGAGAATTGCGAGAAGTCCTAGACCAGTTGCGGATAAAAATAATCATGGGTAGGACTGTTGCCAACCGTGCCAATCTGGACGGCTGGTGGATGTCATCGGCGTTGTGGTGCCGATCAAAATATCAAGATAGGTGGGTGGACGATGAAGCTCGATGAAGAGCGATGTATCGAAAACTGAACAAGGCGATACTGTGCCCAAAGACGAGAAGAAAAAAAAACTGCTCGGCGATGGCGCCACCGAAGGGGGAAGCACCATTACTGAATGGGATCAAGGAACGTGTGATGGCCACAACACGAGGCGCGGGAGAACCAATGACTACACCTCGTCGGTCTGCGGGCGAGCTGGAGCGGTCTAGACATGCCACTGAAAGTGTCCGACGCATCAGACACAGCTGCTGCCGTACTCGCTGATAAGCACGACCGAACCAACGAGCCCATCACAGCGTGGAGAGCAACACCGAAAAAGTCAAGGCCGAACTTGAAAGCGACATCAACTCATCATGCGCCTGCAGAAACGAAATGAAACACCCGCTGAAATGAAAAAGATACAGGAAAATCTCAGTCTGTCATTTCCAAGCTTTCCCTTTCGATAAAGCAACGCCCCTGACGCTATCCGAATAGAAATGAAATCTAGATCTCATGAGCGGAGGTTAAGCTTCTAACGGCGCGGCGAGGAGGGCAGCTGGGGTCAACGAGGCGGGAAGCTTACAAGTGTATGGTGCAGGTGCATGTATATGGCAGGGTGATCAGGTGCGTAAAGTCACGGACCTGCTCGACGTGCCATTGCGCACGAAGGCGACAACTCAAGTACCCCATCGGATGCGTGGTAGTATAGGTAATCGCGCTTATTCGTTGAGCATCGTTGTTCCAGATCGAGATACACTGGGCGATCTGACCCTTTCTGTACTTTGGCGCGATGCCTGCCGATGGGGGTGGACACAGAGATCAAAAGGATGAAACGCACTCACGGGCACCCACGGAAGAAGAGCACACGAACTCCACAAGCCCAGCCTTCCTCCACACGGCCCCACGCTCAAAAAGAGGAATGAGATGGCCCTTCGAAAGTGGGCTGCCATCACGCACGGGTGTTCGGGTTCAACTCTCAACCGCGCTCTCCACATGCAAAGTGAGAACCGGGAAGGAGAAGAGAAACGAGCTCACGTAACAGAAAGCCCCTTTAGACCACGAGTCTGATTTAAAAAAAAACAGAACAGGACCCTGCTTCCCGACCCCCTTTTTTCTTTACCGAGACGCAGCATCGCTGACGGCTTTGGGGTGCCGCAAAGCGTAGGGCCTACCGAAGAGCCGGGAGACGCTAAAAGCAGGCGATCTGCAGCCGGCATGATAGAGTAAACTGACCTTACGCGATGAAATAACGAGAGCTCTCAGCCGCCCACAGGCAACGCGTCTATGAGGGGAAAAAAAAGACAAAACATAATTGGTAAAAGTGGTGGGTGTGATCTCTGACGTCTACCACCCTTAGCCTGCCGAGTAAGATGGGTCGAATGGCGATGGGCATAGGTGGACGCTACGAGAGAGTGGGTGGTGGTTAGGGAGAAGGGGAGACGGAAAACCCTTGCCCCAAACTTGCTGGCAAACTGCTGGCAATCGGTCAATCCCCGGCTCCAAGCCCGGAATGGTTTAGGGTAAACGGTGAGCCATGTGTCCAATGACCAATTGGTGGCATACATTCACAGATTTTGTTCTTTTTTCATTGATTTGATTGAGATTGTGGCCATGCTTGGTTGCGAGGATACTGTAGCGCTGCATTGGCTGAATCGGTTGGTACGAAACGACCATCACGAACAACAACACCCTTCTTAGAGTGGGCGGCCTGGCTAAAAGAGCATGTTTTCAGTCCCGATTAGATTGGCACATCCCATACACACGTTGTCAGGGCATTCAAATCTGGTATGAAATACATCTGTTATGTTATCAAATACACACATATAACAAACGAACGCCTAAAGTAACCAAGCAAGAATCAGATGCCAGGGCAAAGGGGTGATTCGCTTTACAATATATCTATCTACCATCCATGATATTCCACGATATCAGAAACTACGGTACAACGGGCAAAGATTAACTATCTGTATGCAATTCAAGGACTCCAAAGGGGAAATTTTGAGCGCAGAAGGAAAGATCGTCATGCCCATATCACGAACGAGAAGACGCCATCAAGCCAAGGTGTAGGCTCCATGACCCATCAGGAGCCCACACAGGCCACATCCCCCGCCAGGCGGTGCGATCTTCCAGGCAGTCGACGCGCTTCACGCCTTGCCTTCTGGTGATATCTGCAAGGCCAGGCGTGCGTCGGCACCGGAAATAACAGGCTTCGAGCATCCTACGATACTCGTCTTCAGACCGGGACTTGATGAGGTTGACCTCGTCACACGTGACCGGCTTCTGGAAGAATTCATAGATCGCCCAAAATACGTCTCCGGATGTGACTTTGTTTTTCCGAATCCTGATAGGTGGCCACATTTCCCGCGCGAACCCCGTGTCGCAAACGACCACGACCTCGTCCGCCTCGGGGAACACCGCAGTCGCATCAGACGAAAACGCCTCGTGCATATCCACGAAGATGTCCTTGCCCGAGAGGCGCTTCGCCGTGGACGGTGGCTCAGAAACGTCCCATATGACGTGCGGTCGGTCGGCGTTGACGGGATTCGGTGCAAGCCATGGCGCGAGGTGCAGGGGAAGGGTGCGAACTGGCGGTGGCCATGACTCGACGGGGGTCCAGAAGGGTTGCGTGCCTGGGAAGCTGCCAGGCATTGTCAGCGCTTGACCAGGGGTCAGCGGTGTGGTCGGCATGACTGGAGTCACGGCGCCCGGAGTGGGCCAGAAGGCGGGGGCAGACATTCCGGGGTACATCTGTGGAAGGGGCTGCCATGCAATCATTCCTGATGCTGGCGCGACAGGTTGAAGGTTGTGCGAAGACATGGCTGGGGTGGAAACGTAAGCGGACAACACCTGTGGCGTGGTGGGCGCCCAAGATGAGGGTAACGTTTGTGACGTGGCGAGAGGCGTTGCGACGAGCCCCGGAATTGGAACAAGCGGTGGGTGACCAACAAAAGGTGAGGGTCCCGGTGGGTGTTGATAAAATTGAGTAGGAGACCCGAATGGCGGATAAGCGGCCATTGTTTGATGGGGAGTGGATACAGGGGGCGCAGAAGTGGTGGCGGAGTGAGTCAATGGAACTTGGGGGGCGGAAGCTGGTTGGGGGTTGCTCGGTGAAGGTAGTCGTTGTAGTTCAGGTTGGGCAGGACCTGGTGGAAACAAATTTTGTTGTTGTTTTTGGGGATGGGGGGTCCCTGGAACGCGACGTGGCTGCGGTAAAAAGGTGGGCGCGTGCCCAAGATCAAGATTGATTGTATTTCCCTCGTTGATTGTGCTGATCCCGAAGCTGCCGGAGCGAGGGTGGCGTGCGTCCGCATGCGTGTCACTCTCATCCTCGCGCCCAAATTGCCGTATCCGCTCTCTTGCTTGAGAAACTGCTGCGATAACACTGGCATATCGATCATCGCTCCGCCTCGAGGAATCAGAACTTCGCCGCATTGACAACCGAACACGGGCTGATGAATTTGGGTAAGGTGAGTGGCTGGAAAACGACGACAAGGCAAACGGTGCGCACTCTGAGGACGTCCGGGAGACTGTCTTCCTAGGTGTGAGGTTGTTGCACGACGGAGGAGAATTGGTCGAGGTGGAACAGCGTGACGATGGTTTGGGTGGTGAAGAAGGGGATGACGGTGATGTACATCTTCGAGAGCGGCGTCGTGAGACATTATGCGTGATTCTTCGGAAATTTGGAGGTGCGCGATCTATGACGAGGCAAGTTGGGGTGGCGCGGCGAAACAAGAAGAAATTTAAAGGCCAAAGGCACCCGAGGTCGAGTCTGTTGTTGTTGTTAGAGACGAGGACGACGAGGAGACTTATAATGAAAAGCAGGCACCTTGAAAGTACTGCGAAGGCCCTGCCCCAGCCGGTCCGAGCATGCCCTAACCGTGAGGCAGTGAGGCAGGCACTTCCTCGAAGCGACCTGGAAATGGGACAGAACAATACAAAGAAGGAAGAGGCAGTGGGATGGTCGTAGGGCTGACGAGTGGGGACGAGTATGAGAGGAAAAGAGCGACGTCGTCTCATACGCTGAGAACAACACAAATAGTGGCGTGCGAACCGAGTTTGACCGACCGGGCGGCCGTCAAAACCCAAATAAGCGTCCGAACATGACAACACTTTTGTTGCTCCTATTTTCTTGCGAGACCGATCTGTACACAATGGACTGATGCCTTGAGGTTGATTTCGGTTATACTCCTGACTGGTGCCATCAAGAAGAATAATATAATGGCTCACCACCAACACGACGAAGGGTCAAGGCGGCGGGAATGCATAGCCATACTCGGCAGCAGTAACCCAGACCAATGATGGGAAGCACGCTCCGTCAGCAAGCCCGTTAAGGCAAAGGGCGCGCATTCAGGCACGACACATATAAAACGGTCCAGTGCAAAAATGACGACATTCCCGCCAATAACGCCCTTTCCTCTTTTCTCCGTCCGCGGAATCAGCTCACCCAAGAGATGAGAGGTGACTCGGTCACGAACGGGAACTGGAAAATGTGACAGACCAAGGCGATGCCAACAGCGCACAGTGCTCATTCCATCATCCATCGGAACGAGTATGGAAAAGGCGTGCGACTATTCTGGGATAGTAACCCGCCAATGCTTTGTGATCCCTTCGACTAATCAGGTATCATTACCAGCGAATTCGCTTCAAGGCGCGAATGCAGCGGCGCGAAGAAGGAAATCTGGTCATGGGGTCCAGAGGCGAGACGGTTCGAGTCAGGAAACCGACCGCACCAGAACGACCTATTGGTAGGCTGATCTCACCTCATCGCTCATCGTTCATCCTTGCGTTGCTTGGCACGACATGGCTCAGTACTTCCTGGACTGCAACAAATGCATTACTGTATCGCGATCAGTGGACTGCGGGACACTGATGGGAGGTCACACACAACGTCATACGCACTAGGTCTAAATTGTGCCGGAGAGTATTGCATACAAGGGCAACTCATTGGTCAGGAGGTCTGGTGGATACATGGCTATTCCTTGACTGGTCCAATGCGTACCATCAGTCGGTTTCTTTTCGTGGACACAGGGTAATGGGCCGATGGACAATGCCTTAAACAAATGCCCCGCAAAGGCAGCCCTAGATTAAGGCACTGGGACCATTCGGGTGTGAGGTGGCTCGGCAGCCGGCATTGGCCATATCATAGTGGGGCATCATTCGGAACGGATAGGGGGAAGAGAAGTCTGGAGGATGCTCTGCGCAGACGATGGTCGTTGTCCAAGGGTGTTCCGGTGAGGCGTTACACGGGCACGCTCAGGCATCCTTGCCTCGTGCTGACCGCGGGGCACACAGGGGGATCCTCGATATTCCCATGGTCATGTGGTCAGTCGTATGGGTCACGTGAGGACAGGCATCACATCACATCCGTAACTCGGCTGAGACGCCACCTCCTCCACTCCACAATCAAAACGGGTGACATCCCTGGGACGTGCTCTTATGACGAACCGTGCCTCATGACTTGGGACAGTTCGGTCTGGCGGAGTCTTCCGAGAACATTTGAGCTTGTTGGAAGTAGCGCTGATGGATGGCGGCGGCGAAACACGGAAAACGGAAAACATGTTAGGCGGAGCCAAGGTAACTTCTATCTTCTGTGCAGGCATGACGTGCCAAACGGCGGAGTGGAAAAAAATCACTCCAGCTGCGCATTCAGAAGACCTACTTTGTCACGGTGAGGGTACGCCTTTGATATTCCACATCCTCACTCGTTGATGCCCCTGGCCGTGTCTCTATCTGGCAGGTTTGTCGGGTGATTTTAGGAGTCTTTGGCCCCTGTAGCATGTACGACATGGATGTGCACACATATTCCACCGTGAAGAGCGAGCGCTTGTCCGAAGAAGCCGCGTCCTCTACCATAATTGTCTCTTCAGGCCTGGCCTATGGCCACGGCTTATCGACATCACAGGCAGGAAGCCACATATCATATTCTCTCGACTGGTTGTAAGTGGGGCTGCCACGAGGCGCCATCGAATGGGATGTGCAACCGCCGGCCGGGAAGTGAAGTGGTACAGGTCCCAGGATAGAACTATTACGTCTCCAATGGGCGATATCCCCGGCTGACTTTTAAGGGGTCCATATCGCCGCAACGGATAGACGCAGCCATCACACGAGTGAAGAGGGAACGATGATGCAATCCCACGGGTTTGACTTTCCGCAAACGGCGCGATAAGCTGACATGCGTTCAGCAGAATTCGCAGTTCGGCTTTGATGGATATCCGGGCACGGCTCCTCGCGTAGGCAGCATGACGCCCACTCGATGGCTGCATAAGTCAGAGGCTAGACCACCCTTTACGAAACAGCCGGAGGCTCCTTATCTCTCAAGCGAGGTGAGATTCCTGCGGTAGCTCTCGTGAACGCAGGCGCAGGTGCGTGGCTGAAGTTTTTCTGCGCGTATGTCAGGGTGACCAAGCTTCATGGGCGTCAATCATCGTCACACCTGACGTCTTTTAGGGGAGGAAGCACTATCACAAGCAGCTCCGTCCTTGGGGAGCTCCTCGGGGTGACGAGAAGCACTCTAGCACGCAGGCACATGAGAACGAAACCCACCCAGTTGCGAGGCGCAAACGGCACCGATACGATCTCAGATTTTGCGCACGTCAAAAGTGGGAGTTGTGGAGGTGCTCGGTCTTGGTAAACTCTACCTCATCCCCGCCCGTGATAATGGTTTTTATTACTATCACAAGGTAAGGTTTAGAAGAGGAGGGAACGGGAATGTGGAGACTAGAGATCAAGAAACCTTGTAATTTAGGAGCTATGCTAATATGATGGGCGTAGACGCGAGTCTGAATGGGTGGCGCGGACAATGACATACGGGTATGGAACATACCGATACCGTACTGTTAATAGTGGCTGGAGATGATGGTCGAGCTGGAGCCATGTTATTAGGACCAGCCGAACGGGACACGTCAACAGATAAGAGGGATGACGTGTACCATGAAACTCAGCCTAACGAAGTCGCCTTACCTGGACTTTGGCATCGATCAGCAGATGACGGCAGCCGGACACTCTTTTCTCCTTCTCACATATTCTCTCATGTTCCACGAACGTTTTGAAGAACTGGTGAGACAGTTGACGGCCGTTTCCTTTTTCGCACTGCTTCTGCTTTGGTTCTCGCTTCTCAGCTCGCGCAGCACAGTACTGTCTGATAACATATTGCCTACCTGCCCACTGGGCGCACCCCTTATCCAAATTTTATTTGCGGCGCGGTGCCTCGCGGCGCTCAGAATCACTAATAAACACCAAGGCACGTGGTACGAGAGAAAATCAATCCACAATCTCTGCACTCCAGTAGGGGTATCATCGCCACCACCACCATCGGCCGCATCGTCCGATCCCGAATTCTTGGACCTCTCTGACTCTGAAACTATGTGCACACATGTGTTACCGTCTCATCCAAGTAACTGTGTCCCACCGGCACCTCAACCGGCGTGCTCTCTCCGTCGCGTTTTCGATCACTGAGGGGGAAAACAATACCCAACAACACAGAGAAGTCGTCTGCGGCGAAGCGGCGCCGCGCGCTATAACATGCGCCACTTCACGCGCCACGTTGGCGGGTACGACGTGTTCATGTGTATGCGCTCATCGTGTCAAGGTTGTGTGTTCGGAAAGGGTGCTGTACAGCATCCTACGTGTACTCGCTTCACGTTCAACGTGCGAGGCACACGGCAGTTTTTAAGTCGCAACGGCGGAAAGGCAACGAGGAAATGACATCACACCTGCATCGCATCTGGTTGGCGCGCGCGAGAGAGATTCGTCATAAGCGGCTTCCCGGATGTTTTTCCGTTAAAGGAGCCGCGAGCCCCGAGGGCACGCAGTAAGGGCACGCAAGGCGGGAAATTGATCGCACAGCGCGGGGCACTGATGACGATGACACCACTGGACCACGGACGTCCACGTCCATGCGACTCTGAAACGCGCTGAGAACTAGCGCTTGTTCAAATGAGGACAGGAAGGGTGCCCCTATGAATCAATAATGAACAATAGAGAAGAAAATGAATAGAGCTCAGCTACGAATGCGGTCTTCCGCTAGGGCCCGAGGATGCCTTGGCAGCCGCAATAGCTAACGGCCTACCATGTCGTCATAATCCGCACCATTGGAGTGTGTTAAGCGCCCTAGGTGTAGGGATCCCTCCAGTCGTTGACAACCAGAGTCTGAAAAACAAAGGACACGAGGCAAGGAGGTTTGCCGAGCGACGATTTCCCCTTCCTATTTGCGCCGAGCCGCGGCACGGACCATATTACGAAAAGACAAAGAAAAAAAAAATAGAACAAAACAGACTGCACCGAGTGAAACAAACAATTTTTCGCGCTCGGTAGGTGCACTACCAAAAACGCGTGGTGGGGCTTGGCACAGCTTTCGGCCACGGATCATACATACAGTCACGGCTACGTCGTGCGCGGTGCAAGGCAAAAAGATGTGTCTCATCTCCTCCACGACACGTGGTCATCAACACACTAAGTGATATGATTGTACTGTTGGACTCTGTACAACGTGGACGTCGCGTTTTATTGCAGCGCCATGTAGCGCAGTTGGGTGGATCGCAGCGCGATCACGCTAGTGTATGACATTGCCTCAGCTCTGGCGACGATGACCGAGATGTAGGGAAGGGTCTACACAAGTACCGTAGCTCTTTGTAATCCCGGACCAAGATATGAACAGTAACCATCAGTCGCTCCATCCGCTCCACCCGTTCCACGCGCCGGGGCTCAGTCTCTTGTGCTCAAGAGCGCATCTCACCACCGAAGACTCCGCAATCCGTGTCAGTGTGGCTTTGAATGGATACATGATTCGATGAGTGAAGTGATGGTCCGGTCAGGGGCTCAATGTCTTGTATACGTTCTCTTCACCCGATGCTGCTCGGCTGTCTGAATTAAGGCATGCTTGCACCGCGAGAGCGTTCCCTTCATAGCGAGAGCAACCTGAATGGAGGCTTACCATACCTGTTCTGAGGGGCAAATGGCTCGCAAGGAGATAGACAGGCTGCGCTCCTATTCTCTCGGCCTGAGGGGTTTGGACATCCATCCATACAACAGCATACGCATGGCTATGTGACACGGTGTAAAAATAGCGATTACCCGTCCATGGGTTCAAGGGGAACAAGTCATAATGATACGGCCGGAGAAACCGAGCGGCCAGACGATGCTCGACTCTGACAAGTCCGGATCCGTCCCGCCAGGAGGGTGACATGTTTCATTTTTCGTTCGAGGAACACGTCCATAGTTAGCCAGCGCATAGGATCCGCTCCGTCAGCCAGATATCCCCGATTGCTCCGAAAGACAAAGGCTGACGGCTGGAGCGGAGGGGTAACGGAGTTGTGTCAGAACCAAAGCTATGCTGAGTACAGTGTACCAGGTACCTGTCGAGGGGTTGCTGATCCAACCACTCGGGATTGATGTAGTGGCCATCGGTCAGCGGTCAGCGGAAAGGGAAGGAACGATTTCGTGGACGCTTTGGAACACAATCGGGCCCCCCTGAGCGTCCGCGGCGGTCCCGAACCCGCGGACATGATCACCGTCAAAGTCGTCGGGGGCAAAACGGCCGTACCCCCCCCAGCAAATTGAGCGCGAAGTCGGGAACCGTTCGCCCACGAATCTCCCCGCAAGAAGTGGGCGGGTGCAGAATGTGGGGCGAACGAGCCTCCGTGGTTCTGTAATTACCGCGGGCGCGAGGTTGGGTCCATCGAAGAGGAAGCCAATGGGAGCGGAAATCAGCGAACGTACTGTATGGGGATACGTCCAGAAGTGGGAGCCTCCGGATTCGATAGGCTGTATTACGGCATCTTGTAAACAGGCTAACAAATGATGGTGGTATCTCGCGGTTAGCAGCGCTGCGGACTAAGGGTCGTTGTCAAATGGCGGGGAATCAAAGATCCCCTCCGATTCATTGTCACATTCTCGCTAATCAATTAAGGCAACTGATATCACGTTGCGCGCAACAATGCTTTCACACTACAATGACGACCATTGAAAGCACCGGGGCGGTGGTCGCATAGGAATGCGGTGCTGGTTTCAGGGTAGGTAACAAGTGAGAGAAAAGGGTAAAGAGGGAAAGTGGTACCACGTGATCGCAAGGGAACCCTAACTCGGACTTGTCGCTTTGGGGAAGGGGAAGGAAATGTGAATGGTGCCCTGAATTTTCTTCCCAGGTCTGAATCGCCCCTTCTGCGGACGTGGCTGTGAATTGGGCTTAATACGTCCATTGTTGCGGACAAGACCAACACTGAGAAGCTGCGCTGTGTCAAAGTCTGACACAGCAACGCAGAAATAGTCCTTGTCCGCTGGACTCTTGGAATTGTTGAGCGTGGGGCCAAAGGTAATAGAGACATACGTAGCAATACTAAGCAATCGTAAGGACCCATCAGGTTAAATGGATCTCATGATTGAATTAGGGCGCTGTTCATAAAAGGTAAAGAATTGGGTCGGGTCGGCTACCGAAATCGTCGATGTGGCGGCGATGTGGCGGTCTTCGAGCGACGTGCCGTGCTTGCCGAAGTGTGGAGCTCTGGGGTAGCGCGTATCGGCCGTTTTCCTAGGATCCTGGGCCTGGGATATCGTTTCGCCGCTGACTCCGTGATTTTGGGAAAGGACCCACGTGGAACGTCTTTGTCTGTACGCGAGACGTTATCGTAAGATGGGGACGAGGGCGGGGCGGGGAGAACCGTAAGAGGACGGCTCACATTCGCAAAAGGGAGTCATAATGCGTCATCCAAGGAGAGCGCTATAAGGTTTCTCGAAAGGGGAAGGGGCGGAGTCGGGCTGTGCGATAGCGCCTAGGATGAGGACAGAATTCTATTCGTCGGAGAGAATAACCAGCGTTGTGCAGATGAGAGAAGAGAAGTTATACTGTATAAGGAGAATAATAGCACTCTCCTATCATTGACCGGGAACGGGGATGAAGGGCAAAAATGGTTGAGGCCCCCTCCGGAAAAAGGCAGGGATGTAAATCCGAGTTGACAGCACGCGAGTGGGACGCCCAAAATGAGAGCATGGTACGCACATGGGTAAAGGGAGAGCACAGCCGTGTACTGGAAGGGAAAGGAGATCGAATCGAGCAATGGGAATCTTGGTTCGCCTGATTGGATTCGGTTTTTCCCCGGTTGACGGCGATGTTTGGACAGCCGCCTTATTATTGGTCGTTTCCCTCTCATGCACTCTAGCTAGCAACCGAGCCGGTCCCTTTCCCTTTCCCTTATAGATCTCCAACCGGCTGTGCTGTCCACCGTCAAGCTATTTAACTACCCCTCATCCTCTCCCTCGTCTATTCTTCGTCGCCCCATCTCAAATAGACCTTCGCACTCTCCTCCGCCTATAATCCTGTTTCTCACTCCACTTTCACGCATCCACAACATCCCCCCGCATACACTCAACATGGCTAAGGAACGTCGCGCCCATTTCAACCGAAACCCCGTCGCGGAGGTACGCTCCATCCCATCCCCCGCGTCCTCAACCTCCTCGCTGGCCCCGTCGCCCGGTCCATCAACACCCCCTCCCCTCCCCCACGCCGCGTTCTCGCCAGCGAACTCGAACTCCTCGTCCCTCTCGCCTTATCCACATCCCCACGTCTACACCCCTTCACCAATCCCTCAAGCACACGCCCTCCCCTATATCCCACCCGCACCTCTGATCCATGGCGTGCACCTTCACCCCGCAATCATCGCACCCAACCTCCAATACGACGTGCGTTTCCTACCCACCCAGTCCAATCCACACCTCTCGCCAGCCATCCTTGCCCAACCCGCCTCTAGCCCACCACTGCCCAATTTGGGGCTTCGTGTGGGTGTTCTCCCCTGGCTATTCAACGTTACCCCCGACGCCGGGCTCTCACCTGGGAAGGCCTACGTCACAGTCCAGGACGTCCTACTCGCCATCCATTACCACCTCCGCACGGCTGTGAAGAGCGCCGAGTACGAGGCCATGAGCAAGTCGAGGAAGACGGAAATCTTCCGGGAGTTCGAGCGTCGTGTTGGCTCAGACCCAGTTCAGCGGGGGAAGGGGCTTCGACGTGTTGACTTCTTGAATGGACGCTACCGCGCCCAAGGACTCATCCGCGCTCACTCCAAGGACAGCGTGTGGGACGTCGTCATCCAGTAAATGGTTCCCCCGACCATTGCCATCATTCGAAGAGAATAGGAAGAAGTGTATTATTGATATTTGCTGACAAGAACCGGGTTCGACAAGGCCTGGCAAAGTATTGTACAACACCCACCCGCATCATTTCACCCTGCCGCCATCATCATAATTCCATCGCATCAATCTCCTCATTCGCTCTCCATCCGTTCCCCCGCCGCCCTCCCCCTTTCTCTTCTCGCGCCAGACCGTTTTCTTGTCGTGACCATGGACGCATACCCTTACATACTTTGACTCTTTTCTATTCGTAACACTATTCGGTTATCTATGCTTGCCCACCCTCACCTCTCCATACCTACTCGCCACTCTGCCTTCATCGACAGAATAGTTTACGCCCCTTTTCTAGATCATGTTCGCTTCGTGCGTTCATCCCTTTTTCTTTCTTTGTTTTCCCTTTGGGTTTGGGATATAGTTACGGGTCACATTATCGAGCAAAACACCATAAACACATAAACACATTACATACATACAGATACCAATTTCGGGGTTGTAGTTCTAATGCATCGTTACACAAAGAAAGCAGAAAATAACATTCTGGGTTTCACCCCAAAACACCCGCGGCCGTGGAAAATTCAATCTGTCAACACGTCTTGTCTTGGCAATCAAGGAAGGGAAGTGCCCCTACCAAATTTGGACCACTTTGGCCTGCGGTCCGGATGACCCGCCTTGTTACACGCACGCGATGTGCTTGTTGTGATGGAACAATCCTTTGCCCATCAGTCGCTGTGCGTCATTACGCTACAGACGCTGCTCTGGGAATAGTTGTGTCTCGTAGAGTGCCCGCGCCACCACCATCATGATGTCCGAGTGGTATCTCAGCAAGCAGTCCTAAGTGGGGATTACGTAAACCAAGCCGTGATCATCTCAAACACGGCCGAGTCGTCAAGGACAAGTCCCCAGCGCTATTCCCTATCATTCTCCTAGGCTCCCAGGCGTTCTCGCAAATATTCCGGCTCCTAGGCCTTCGCACGCCTCAATTTGGGAGGGCGCAGCATCCACGTATCGTTACAGTAAGTGTTTACGATTGATGATTGATCTGGGCCGAAATTTTTTTACTTGGTCTCGTTCGCAGATGGAGTGGTGGATCCAGACCCTCCCCCTTAATATACTGGCTTCCCTTTTAAGACCAGTTGGCACCTTCGTCACGGGTGTGAGGTTAACTGCGCGCAAACAGACGCGAACGCATTAGAAGTGGAGTGTCGGCCTGGTTCGGTACATGGATATATGCAGTAAGTATTGATGGTCTTGATGGCACCTGACGACAGGTGGCGCAGCGGCACATATATCATAGTGTAAACGAACGGACCGCGGTGGTTTTCCTTCCGGTCCTTCAGTCGTCGCGTCAGCACGCAACAGCATCGGAGAGCCGAGAGTAGAGAAAAAGAAACAAAGGACGGTTGGCTTTACCCTTTTCCATCGGCTGCATTTTACTGAACACTGCACTCTGTTTCTTTTCTGAAAGTGAAAGTATATGCATCGCTTTTCCGTATTGGCGAGTTTCGGCGTCTAGTCGTCCATCCCCGAAAACAGGGTGGTGGGTAGACATGTGACACGCGCGCCTTGTTCCGACTTGTGGCACTTCCCCCGCCCTCTCTAACCCAGCCTGCGGCGCAGCGGGCGTCATACTTGTGGGAAGGTACCCGTCTAACCCGTGCGAATCATGTGGTCAGGAGCGGATGGAGGAGGCTGGTCAGTCCTGAAAGGGGAGAGCCCAAGGGCGGGCGTTTGCCGGACGGTCGGCCTTGTTCGGTCCTTGTCTAGGTCTGTCTAAGGAAAGGGTCCCTTCTTCCTCATAACTAACTGCACAGGTTCGCGTGGCTTCGACGATCCGGCCCTCTGCTTCTCCGAATCGGCTTGCGCGCGCTTTGTTGATTCTGGGTTCTGCGGCTTCCAGACCCACGTGGACGTCCAACCGTCAAAGAAAGACAAACCCTTCATTTTCATATGTTCATACCCCACTTTCCCGAGCCGTAATTACCGAAAGTGGATCTACGATGGTTCTGTGGGGAGGTATGACTCGACTCATTATTCTAGAAAACCTTTCTCCTGGACTTGGGAACCGAAGCTTCGCGGACACATCAACTCTTCCAGTTTCCGGACTTGACTCGCGCGCCACACTATATCCTTATTGTTTCTATTTGAGATGTTTTGGGTTTCGCTCTTTTCTCCCCTTTTTTCCGGATTATTGGGTCCCTTTCGAGGATGTTAGGAACTTCCAAATTGGCCCTTGGGATCACGTCCGTGCATCCGTGGCCAATTTCCTAGTCAGTTGACCAGGGTTGCGTACGTGCCTTGTCACAATGACTTTCTCGGGATATCCCACGTTCGTTCGCTGACTCTGTCCCGAATTTCAAACAAAGACCCCATCCGAGGAGCTCCATGAGGCACGTAGGGTGTACTGTACATGCACATGGAATTGCTCATTCAGTAAGTAGCATGCGGACCCGTCAATGAACAGCCTTTTGTGCACAGCCATACACGACAGAGCCATAGCTACCCGACGGGCGCTCAATATTGTGGCTTTGTGAACAAGGTCGCACTGCCCACTCCAGCAAGCAGTGCCCCTCGCAAAAGATCATGGCCCACGATCCCCGTATATTCAATCCCATTGGAGTGCTTCAAAAGCACATGTTGTATCACAGTACATGCTATACAGTGTTATTAATACGACATCATTTTTGTCGCATCCCAGCAGTTCTGCTCCGCAAATATTTGAAATTGCCGGCTTTTCGGGGAGCAGTTCTCGCCAAGCGGTCTTTCATTTTGCGCGCTTGGGTGCGCTGTGGACTGTTCGCATTGTTCATCTCTCGCGATCGATCATCCACGACTGCGTTGTTACAGTGTACGGTACCCTGCCCGCAGCACAGGTTGAATTACCGAAATATGCCGGTCGGCCGGGAGAATGCACTTCTTTTTTTTTCACTGTCATTGTGTGCCAGCCGTACCTGGAGCAACGCCCGGTCGAGCTGCGGAGGGGCCTTCCGGGGCCGGACGCGGAGCGCTTCTCAAGCGCCTACGCAACAGCGGACAATGGGTTTCCCTGGAAGCTGGTCGCGCGAACAGTACCCGCAATCGCGCTACTGTACTTGGATACAATGCCCCGGGAAATGCGAACAAAAAAGAAGTCACTCGTTGGCCCCCTTCCACGGCATTATTGTTGATGCGTACAGTACAGTAACGTTAAGCGCATTGACTGTTGATGAGACATCGTCCAATCAACCGAGATTACCGTTGATGGTGCGCTATAACTCATACGAGTACTGTACCTGTATTAATCACTGTTCGCTGGCATGGCCCCGGTTACTGTGCTGTAATCGTAGATCATCATGGCCCCACGACATGATATACAATTAATAGCCGTCCACATGACTCGGAGACATGATTGCCGCTGGGCGCACTTGGCCGTGACGGAAAATCGCGAAGATCGTAAAAAAAAAGCGGAGGCGCAAGCTCGGCTTTTGCCTGGCCGGGCCTGGCAGGTGGCCCGGATATGCCGATACGTGTCGTTGGTTGGCGGTTCCGCTGTTGTTCCGTGCTCTCGTGGCTTTTCCCATGTTACACAGCCTCGACTTACGTGTCAAAGTACTAAGGGCTGTGCCCAAATTGAAAGAAAACAAAAATACTGTCTGTCACTCGCTAAGCAACGTCTCATTGCCTTTGTGTCGGTCAGGCCACACAGTATAGCAGTGCAAGTAATACCGTACACACGATGCACCGTCCCAACTTTTTGCTCAATCACCATCGTAACGAATTTTCTAGGGCTTTGAGGCCGAATAAGGCGAAATGCTTTTTCCTCAGGGGCTCTTTCCTTTCCCACTCAGTTGCGGCTGGCCTCACGCAGATCCAGTGCTAGCTGTCGTCCGTTTCCACATAGCCAAGTTCGCTGCCTCCACGCTCGAAAAAAACGGTGTTCGCAAATTTGACTATTGCAGTCAAATCGGTTTTTTCACAGAGCCGTGCCAAGGCAGGTTTCTGGGAGAGCCTATTGTGTTTCACTCGGACAAAATTTCACTATGAATTGCCAATGAACCAGTGAAACCCTCCTTTCTTTCAGGAAAGTAAACTCATACGGCATTGTTATACCTAGGGACCTTGCACCTTTGCAATTCCGTTTTAGGTGGGCGCAGGTAGCTGACGTGCTCGGGAGATCCCCTCCCGAAACCCTTGGAGCCTGTCTCGAATCGACTTTGTCTCGCCTTTTCTACAGGAAGAGAATTGTCGTGCAGTGGCGCTCCTAGTCCGATACGTATCCTTCCTAGTAGATGGATATGGGAAGTCGTGCATGAGTATCGCAGGTACAGTGGAACTCCACGATCGGAGAATCGCACTATAGACAAACCTGGCAGCTCGGTGAGTGTTCCATGTGCAGTTCCATGTGCATTCTGGCTTTTCTGGATAGAAGACCGTATTCAAATCTTCGGGGCCCTGAAAACGCCGCTGAACTTTGCACTGCTAGGAGAAACCCACTCTTACCGATTCCCCTCTGATAATAGCTCGCGCAGCCTTCATACAATGCTCGTACCCGACTTATTTGTGCCGACACCGACACACCAACACCTGAGAGGGTTCCTGATTCGGCATGCCGTTCACCCCGGCCTACGCCATCACCGACTAGAGCGCACGTCTGAAGCCTCCACGCTGTTCCCGACCCACGGGAGGCTAACTGACAGCATCAGAAGAGGAAAGCCAAGGAAGTGAAGGTCTAGCCCCCTCGACGTCTAAGACATCTACATGGCGCGCAGCATCAACGACACGAATTTCACAGCTGATATTTTTAGTGTCCGCGCTGTACTCAATTGAGCAAATCAAATGCACTCTGGCACCGATGGCACGTTTGATCCACTAGAGGCCCCTCCACCCCCCTCGTTCCTTGTTACACTAAACCTGCCCTCATTTTTTTTGTCTTTCTTTTTCTGGCTTGCCGTGGTGCCCTTCCGGGTCCTATAGTCCAGATCCTGAAGGGGATGACCTGATGGCAGTTCATCTTTCTCACCTTGCCCTCTACCCTAGCCGGCTTAATCAGGTACCTCCTGACGGCCCCGGGCCCCATCGGCCTCTCAGAGGGGATTGAGGGGACAAAGTGGGGCGACTGCCAACGTATGCTAGTAAGACGGCAGCAGCCCCGCCCCGGAGATTCAATCGCATGCACAGGCATCCTTTCGGGCTGTGCATGGCTCTCCAATGGGCCCTCATCCAGTCCCTTCGGGGTCTGTGCTTTCCCCCCACTCTCGCTTAGAAATATATTGTGTAAGGCTCAGTACTACAGGACCATGTTTCAGTCATCATCGCTTATTTCATTGCGTGCACTTAGTAAGTGTCAAGAACCAAGTGTCCTCGTTTGCGGACGGAGCAGGACATATTGCAATACAGTACAGTATGGCAGTGCTCTGAGGGACCACATATTGAACTGCCATCCCTCTACCCCCGAGTCGTAGTGCAGTAGCTGGGTTTCACCTCTGTTCCCGTGCCCACACGCTAAATGTGTTTCATTCGGGACGTGTGCCCCACCCTCCCTCATTAAGCAAAGCGCGTTCCCTGGGAAGTTTCATAAGCGCGCCTCCCACGCCCCCTCCGACTCTGACTTCCTGCGGCTGCCATTTTACGTTTTCGATCTTAGCATTCAATTCTTTTAATTTTCTGGAATGACTCGATCTGGCTGTTCGCCCTTGATTTCCCTGTACTCACTCCAGATAAGGAGGTGGAAGGGGGGAGGGAGGGGAAGAATCAATTTGACGAGATCCGTGACTCTTGCCTGGAAGAGGCTGTCAGGCTCCACATGGCCAAATGTCTCCTCTTCTACTCAATAACGGTGGGTTTCTAATTCGCCTTTCTCTTTGATGTTCCTCAGTCAGGACATTGCACACGGGAGCGTCGGCGGTGGTGCAACTGAGGTACTGTACATGCATCACATATCAATACTGATGTGATCGTGACAGCTTCCACATGCATGTATACGGAGTGAACTTGCGGAAGATGGCGAATTCCTTCTCCCTCCTCAACCGACAAGCCCGGTGCAGCCACAGCCCACGCATATAGCCACCTTCTGGGGTTATACAACACAGTATATATGTCGGCACGTACAGTAGCTGATCAGCTTTGCGATCTTTTGATGCCATGTGATTCGGGAGCAGGTCATCATGATGGTTCCCCACCGGGAACCCCATCTGGTACAGTATTAGAAAGCTTTCACTTGCGCAGCTAACGAGGCACGTTGCGTGCGGTACCGAGCATTGCCTAGCTCTGTGTTCGCCGTGTGTCTCTATGCTCAGATGCGCAGTGCGCACGTGACCAGAAACTGCACTGACTGGCGATGCGATGGTGGCCAAAGTTGTGCGCACCACACTAGCACGAGCCTGCCACTAGTCATACTGGTAGTAGTCTAGCTGTTGTGCGTTGTGCTTAGAAATAATCGTTGCGCCCAATTTACGCCCAGCGTAGGCCTTGACTGCACGTGTTGGCGGCGCGGCGCCCCTTGAACTTAACTCAGGGAAAGTGGAACAAATAATCGCCCCATTCCGACGACAACTACATGAATGGCCGTCTATGCGTAACCCACAAAAGAAGAGAAGAATCAGAAGGCTCCTGGTTATACTAGCGTTACAGTCGTAGTCCGTGCAGGCGTGTATGTTGTAAATCATCATATCAGTGGTCGTGATCTCTGTCGATAAACCGATACCCATCTCCTGAATCCCACCTTCAGGATAAACGGTCGCACTGCTGAAGCGCGGCCCGATTCTTCGTCCTGAAATCGTTGTACGCATCCTGCCACCAGCCGACCGCCTCGGCATGCATCCCATCGCTCTTCCGCCTCGCCTTGTTGATCGAGCGCTCCAAGCGCGCGCCATCGACGATCTCCTTGCCGTCTTTTGGGAACGGCTTTGGCGACGTGTAATGCACGATGCGCATGTCGTCGCGCATGGCATCCCAGAGCATGGGGCTGCGCTCGTGGATCGCCAGGTTCGCGTTGTACACGTACGGCAGGCGCACGGCGTCGGCGCCAAAGTACAAGTTCAGGAACGCTTGCTCGGCCTCGCCAGGCGGATACCGCGCGTCATGTATGCGCGCGAGCATGCTCTCGTACGTCGTCTGGTTCGGCTGGAGCACGAGCACGCCGGCGTTGAAGACCAGCTTGAAGCCCGTGTTGCCGTACACGTCCGGGACCGCGCCGAACGGGAAGGGCACGTCGAACAGCTCGTCAAAGTTTTGTCGCGCGAGGGCGTCCGAATCGACGTAGACCACGCGGTCGATCCCTAGGAGGTTGTCGAGCGACCAGAGGTGCAGCTTGGTGTATTGATCGACGAAGCGGTAGCCGATGCCTGCGCCGTCGTGCGGTGGCGGTATGCGCTCGACCTCGAGGAGCTCCCATCCTGCTACGCGCACGATGCAGAGCGCGCGGGCGGAGAGATGCCCCGTGTGGAAGAGGATGCGGCGGGCATTGGTGCCGACGGTTTGGAGTGAGTGTCCGAGCGTCGCCGCGGGTATGGTGTACAAGTCATTGTAGAGCGCGGAAACAACCGCCCGAGAGTCGGGGTGAGACGGCTGCGCAGTAGGCGTCCATGTGGCAAATCCCGATTTTCTGTGGCAAAGGGCGTTTAGTCAGATCCTAGTATCATGGCGCACCTCGACGCATCGCTGAAGCGAAGGCGAAGGGGTACACCAACACAAACGGGGACTACCCACAGCACCTGAAAGTCATCAAGTGGCGTTTTGGTTTCTGGATGGTACAGTTTGTACAGGAGGATGAGGTTGAAGAGGGTCATCAGCACGAAGCCCCTCAATATCCAAGCCTCTCTCGTTCGCCTGGTGTTCGAGTTTCTTGATGGGTCGAGTGGGTAATTCCATGGGAGGGACATGGTAGTGGGGCGTTCTGTGAGGTTATTAGACGAAGTTATGCGATGCTTAAGGGGGTCCAGGATGGGCGGGAGGAGTAAGAGTACGTACGCCCTCGGTGCCATGTGTAGCGACGCAGCATGTTTTCTTCACGGATCACGTTCCTGCGGCCCGCAGTAACGAGCTTGCTCCACTGGCGCCAACCTCCCAGACCAAATAAACTCTGATGAGTACGCCAGTGTTGTTGTCAACCTGTAGGCCATGTCCATTGCCACCTCACAGTACTCGTCATCCCAAGATTCCCAAGAAATCGTGAGCAAGGGTGTGATGTCTGCTTAGGGGTTGATAACGTTGACATACATATAGTGACACGGCAGCATTAGGGGAACCCCACAACGGGTAGATCTTTCTTCCCATTGGATATTACATAATCCCGTTCTACGTGGCCCAATCACCACCCAAACTCGTGGTCGTGTTGATCATCTCATCTCATCTCGAGGTAGTTTACCTGAGCTGTATTACATAGCGTAGTTGCGTATTATGATCGCTCATCTCTCAGTACTGTACTGTGGGAGAGCTAGAGCCTCCCGTAGCCGAATCTCATGACAAGAAGGTTAGCGGGCAAATGAGCCCTTAAGTCGACCTGGTTACCTTTTCTGGAAGGTCTCCAACGGGCAACCAATGCCAAGTTGCCAACCATTCAGGTTTTTCTTCGCGCGAATATCGTAGTTGCCGACCGAGGATTACCGTTGCCGATCCGGGGCTGTGTCATCAATGCTTATGCTCACAGTACGCGGGGGGGGAGGACAACACCACTCAGGCTTGTCATCTTTTTTACACATGGCCACAGGACCGTTGTGTTTATCCCATTTTCAATAGAGCTACTAGGCAAGTTGGCAAATTCGGATGTCTCCTGGTGACATCCTAGGTTGCTCTGATCGTGCATTCACAGCAACCAGAAAGGGGCAAGAGAAGAAGGCAATTACTACAGGACTTTTTTTTTTTTTTGCAAATACCTTGCCATCTTATTTGTCTGCTCCTTTTGTCCGTCCTTGTTCGTGAGTCATCACTGAGCGTTTCAGAGTGCGCGCATTGCAGGACTTTTTGTGTGTGTACTGTATGGGTGTATGCCAATGATTATTTACGTACAAGTGATGTGATCTTGGCTACCAAAGAAGCACAAAAATATGCAATTCCTTTTTGCGGTGCGTTGTCCATCAGTCAGCCGCCTGGTTCTGATGCAGGCGCTCAGAAAGACATGAATATTCGCGTGACTACACCCTCAAGGATGAAACGGTGTCAGTGCTTGGCAAGTTCTGGTGACCGGCATATATGGAACGAGGTACGAACGTCAAGAAGGATATCAAGGTACAGCAGGTAACACGCTTCTCGGCCGCTCTGGCTGACGAGTCGTGACGACTGAATATTGAACGCGAACGCGATAGAGGTTTTATCACCTTTAACGGAGGGCCATCTAGGTTTCTGTGTCCTGTTTCCCTACGCTGTGGGTTCTGTGTGGGTGACAATTATGTGCTGAAGATATTCCTGGAGACTATGAGGAAAGGAATGTCGAGTGACGGGATGCAGGGACATATGATGGGTGACGGCACACCGTAAGTTATGAGCCCTAAAATAAGGTTAGGGTATGTGCTATCCAGTTCCAGTGTTCTCGAGTCAGAGGAGGAAGTTGTCGAAGGGGAACATCTCCAAAAATTATTTCTTTACTATCTTTGCGGTACAGCCCGCTGCATCGCAGCACACTCTCCATATTCTTAGCGCGTATCCCACGTCGTCCGTTCTGGACAACGACCACCAGGGCAATGCCGTTCAAATTGCCAACGTTACCGGATGTCCCTGGCGCGGACCCCTCCCGCGTCGTGCTGGATTCATTCAAAGTGGCTATCGCGAAGCGTGTTGCGGATGCTCTACCCCCTCTGACAGTTGAGCAAGTCTATCAGGGTGTCGACTTCGGCAAGAAGGGCGTCGACTTTACGATCGCCCTCCCCCGCTTCCGTCTGCCGGGTAAAGTCGATGTGCTCGCCAAGACGGTCATCGATCAGGTATGTACAATCCACGAACATATATTTGCGCCGCTTTAGCTTACGAACTTGCTCTCGACGCTGCCCGTTCCTATTCGGTGTCGATCGCGTGCAGTTCCAAGCGGACGATTACGTCCAGTCGGTCACGCACGACAAGGCGTTCTTACATTTCATGCTCAAGACTCCCTCCCTCGTCCGCGCGGTGCTGACGCAGGTCCACGAGCTCACGTACGATACGTCATCCGGCAGCCCCGAGTATGGCTCGAACACGTCCGGGGCAGGCAAGAAGGTCGTGATCGAGTACTCGTCACCGAACATCGCGAAGAGCTTCCACGTTGGCCATCTCCGTTCGACGATCATCGGCGCGTTTTTGGCGAATCTGTATAAGGCCTGCGGATGGGAAGTCGTGTCTATGAATTATTTGGGGGATTGGGGCACGCAAGTACGTCCGCACTCAACAATGTCGTCATATCTCGCTTACACTGTTTTAAATCATAGTTCGGCCTAATCGCCGTCGGTTTCGAAAAATACGGTTCAGAAGAAGAGCTGAAAAAAGACGCGATCAAACATCTGTTCGACGTCTACGTGAACATCAATAAAGATGCAGAGTCAGATCCGGGTGTCAAGGCTGCGGCCGCGGCCTGGTTCAAACGTATGGAAGATGGCGACGAAGATGCGCTCAAGAACTGGCGTGTGTGGCGCGAGTTATCGGTGAAAAAGTACGCGGAAGAGTACGACCGATTAAACGTACATTTCGATGTGTACACCGGTGAGAGCAAGGTCGGGAAGAAGTGGCAGGACTATGCGTTAGAGAGACTGAGTGAGATGGGTTTGATCAGTGACGTGGAAGGCGCGAAGCTGGTCGATCTAGAGAAGTGGAAACTCGGGAAGGCGGTGCTGCGTAAAAAGGGTGCGTCTGAGCCCCCTTCCATTCTATCTTCGTCTAACGCTGAGAATGACATAGACGGGACGTCCATCTATTTGACTCGCGATATTGGCGGAGCAATCGAACGATACGAGCAACACAAGTTTGACAAGATGATCTATGTCATCTCATCACAGCAGGATCTACACACAGCGCAATTTATCAAGGTGCTACATTTGATGGAATTCCCCTGGGCATCGAGCGTCGAGCACGTTAACTACGGGCTCGTACTCGGGATGAGCACGCGCAAAGGGACGGTCGTCTTCCTAGACCAAATCATTCGTGAGACGTCAAGTGTGATGCACGAGCAGATGAAGAAGAACCAGGAAAAGTATGCGGCAGTCGAGGATCCGGAGCAGACGAGTCTGGAGGTTGGCCTTACGGGGATCAAAATCCAGGACATGGCTGCCAAACGGTGCGCGACGATTTCCTTCTCCGCGCACCTCTCTCTCAACCCTTCGTGTATGTTTAGGATCAACAACTACAACTTCAATTGGGATCGGATGACGTCCTTCGAGGGCGACACGGGCCCATACCTGCAATACGCGCACGTTCGACTGACCTCACTGACGCGCAAGAACCCAGAGCTTTTGCCGCTACCGCCGCCGGAGCAGATCGCAACCGAGACGCTCGCGGAGCAACCGGCGGCGCGCGAGATCGCGTTTTTGCTGGGCACGTACCCGGACGTTGTGCGGACGGCGCTGCGCACGCACGAGCCGAGCGGGGTGGTCACGTTCGCGTTCCGGCTCGCGCATGCGATCTCGAGCGCGTGGGAGACTGTCGTGGTCAAGGGCGAGGCGGACGTCGAGCGGGCTCGTGCGCGGATGTGGCTTTATTTGTGTGCTCGGGACGTGCTCGGGGGTGCGATGCGGTTGTTGAGCATTCGTCCCTTGGAACGCATGTGAGAGTAGAATGGATTCGGAATTTTTGGTCTCTTCCCCCCTTTTGGGTACTGGTGTACCCTGCGCGTTGAGGGGCACTCATGACCGCCGAATAAAAGCAGAAGGTGGAAAAGACGGGGTGATAGATCACCGATAATGCACATATCACCACAGTGAACGTGCTTATCTCGAGGGATGGTATTTGTACTAACTGGGGCACGACAGCAGAAAGCGTTTGGCAGTTGACAAACCTCTCGAGAGCTTGAGATCTTGAGAAGCGCACCCCGGATTGAGCCTGCGGCCCAGGTATCATCACCGACAGCTGGAATTACAACACCTCCATATACAGTAGGAGCAATCGTGTTATCAGGCCATCGTTATCATGTCTCATCGAAGCCCTCCTCCTTGTACCCTCCCGGACGGCTACGCCCACTAGCACTCTCCCAATCTTCTCTCTTCATGCACACTGATAGACCCACGGACGAACCCTGGAACGTTTACCGGGAGCAACTCTGGTCACTACATCGCGGGGTTGCATTGTGGGAACCAGAACCTGTGAACCATCTTTATGACAAGGTCGAAGTTGGCGATGTCGGCTACCTATATAACGGATTTTTCTATCGCATGTTCAATGTGAAGCTTCCATGGGATGATCCCTTAAACCAAAAAATGAGTACAAATCCACCAGAGAATTACGAGGCCATGGATTCGAATATATTCGTTATCCACCCAACACGTTTCATGAAAGGGGATTGCTACTCCCCCGAAGTTGTCGGATACGAAAACACTGAATATAAGCAGGCTCGTGAATCCCGCGAGTACGTTTTAGTCACTTCCCGGACAACGAGATTTGGCTCACATTCTCAACTTGCACGTTCTCACAGTGCCGAAGGTTTCACTTATGAGTGCAAGGGTCCCGGAGCACTTTTGTCTCTCCCTTATGATGGTTACCGGGAATCTCTTACACGCGTAAAGGCATTTGAGAAGTACATACGAGACAACGTCGACAGCTGGTTTACCTGGTCAAAGCAACAAGACCTGCCCGTCGAGCGCATGGGAGACCTCATTCTCGTCACTGAGCGTACTTTGGTGACTTCATGGGCCGCTGCTGCATTCATTGGCCGCTCTGAAACGCAAAGTTTTTCTCTGGTACCCTCACTGCAAGGTTCGAGTGGGCAAAGTTTCGAGTTTAGGAACATTAGGGGAGACGTGAGACGCAATTGTAGTTATTTCGAGTCGGTCCGATTTTTCGTTCCGTTTACTCGCCCTGCACTGACTTTTATTTGATCGTATCAAAAGGTTAATCAATCCGATACACCGAATCAGTGCGTCTTTATTAAGGGCTTCCGAGCAGAGCGTATCATATTCGGGATGAAACGCATCCGGGCTGCAGCAGAACCCCTTCCTGACGACCCTGACGACAATCGGGAGGATGAAATACAAGTGACCCGAGTTCAAGATGCTCCAAAAGTAGGTTCTTTTTCTGTAGTGAAGTGATGAGTGAAATATGACAGCTTGATTCCAGTATCGCGATCCGCTCATCGGTATTTTGGATTACATCGCGGAGGTTCGTCTATACCTGTATACCCCTTGACTTGAAGCCTAATTAGCAGGTTTCAAAAGAAATGCCCCGAGGACGTCATAGCCATTGCCCATGACGATGATCTTCAGATCGTTGAAAACATGGTACGTCCAGGACAAATGTTCGAACTTGGTGCTACCAGTAGAATTGAACGCGCGCATAGGAAACCCTCACTGCGGACGCAGTTGAGCAGTTTTTGCATGAAAATCAAATTCCCGTGCTCTTTGGAGATGGCGGTACATACCCTATACCATTCCATGGAAGGTGGGAGTTGCTCAAAGCTACTTTCAACAGTCGCATCCCTACACGTTCAAGATGGCGATGTGACCCCAGTTCGCGATGATCAAGGAGCGAAAATTTCTGCGACGACGGAATTGGAGGTGCGATATCTTTTATTGGGGCTAGGAACCTCTAGGAAATGTTAATGATGGTAATTGGACTCCGCCACTACCGTACGGAATTTCCTCGCCATTCAATGCCAACTGAATGCGCTCGTGCCTCCTCAGTACCGCGATACAGCGCTTGCACTGGGGTCACCACAACCTTCGGTGCTTGCTTCCTTGTCCTCCCACGACGAAAAGTTATGTGCGTCCTCTTCCCGACGCGTTGAGGAAGTGACTACTCCGAGTCCACCAGCCCAACCAGAAATAGGAAAGTCGAGGTACCGGCCAAGCGAATTCAATGCGACAAGGCGTGTGCCTTTGTCATATACGTACAGCTCTGTTCCCACCGATAGGATGGTGGACAAACCTTGGGACATTTACCAGAAGCAACTATCGTCTCTAAATCACGGAATGGCGTTGTGGGAACCAAGACCTGTGGAAGCTCTTTACGACACGGTCTCGATAGGTGACGTTGGTTACATATATAAAGGGCGTTTCCATCGCTTGTTCAATGTGACTCTGCCATGGAACCATCCCACAAATACTAGACTTGGTGAACCAGAGTATTACACGACTTTGAATATGGGGGCATTCAAAAATATCCGTGAAGTAACCTTGGCCAAAGGCGGTTACTACTCCCGTAATGTCTCACAAGACAACGCTGGTAATATGCAGGCTCGAGAACCTCGCGAGTGAGTCGCCACAGTCCTGTCCCAGATAGCTGGAGTTGGCTGATATTCTTTCAGTGCCGGGGGTGGCACCTATAGGTGCAGGGGTCCCGGGGCACTTCTGTGTCTTCCCAACGGCGCCTCTAGCGAAGATGTCATCCGCACAAAGGTGTTCGAGGACTACATCCGGGACAATGTGGTCAGCTGGTTCGAGTGGTCGAGGATGATAGGACTCGGTGTCGAGCGCATGGAAGACCTCATCCTCGTCTCCGGACGTACATTAGTCTCGTCGTGGGCTGCCGTTGCATTCGTTGATAACGCTCAAGAGGCGGAAATTTCTCTGGCGGTCCAAGCGCTCCCTAACGGTGGGGCAAGTTTCGATTGGAAGATCAATGGAACTGTTGCATATCATAACAGCCAGCCTGACCCGGTTCAAGTTCGTCCTCCTGCCTTACGTTTACATGCCATGCACTAACTTTTCTTCCATCTCATCAAAAGAACAATCCATCCCCTACAACGAATCAATGTGTCTTCATCAGGGGCTTCCGGGTAAAGCGCCTTGTTCGGCCCGAGCCCGCGCCCATGCCGGCTGGAGCCGAACACTTTGGCACTACTCTTCCCCGATGGGTAGTATGACGCCTTGGTTCCAGCATGACCCGCTCGTCGGAGTGTTAGAGAGTTATATCGGATGTCACGGATGTCACGGATACCTACAACCTTTTCCTATTTTCTCTGCATCATCTATGTTTCCCCCTTCCATTTCTGTTGTGATGCTCCTGGTTGGTGGCGCGCACCCCAAGCTTTCCTAGGACTTTCCCAGACCTTTCTTGCTTTCCCACATGTCCCACCGTCCTTTCCTCATTGCTCTACTATATCTCTAGTTTCATATGATTCCCTATTTGAGGAGCAAGGTTGGAGTGACCAAGCAAGTGAGTTCGAAGAGGAGTTCTTGAGGGAGATGAGAGACCATGGTACCAAACTAGCAAGAACGCACAGGACAAGGTGTCGGGCAAGGCGACAGCGAGAGGTGATAGCAATGGTGAGAGGCAATGGCAATGGCAATGGCAAGAGGCGGCAATGGCAAGAGGCAGCAATGGCAAGAGGCAATGGCGATGGCAAGTGAATCACAAGGAAAGAAGATCAGAACGCTTGCAAGGTCGTCACGTGGTCGAATGAAAGCAGTCGAACGGAGCACCATCGACCACGTGATGGCCTCGGCACGGCCCGCAAGTCCGACATGTTCAACCTCATCGCGTCTCCATCGCCCCTCAATCCCTTCCTCACCCTTTGTCCCTCAAGTTTCCCTTTCGCCTCACCTTAAAACCGGCTACTGACAATACCCGGATCGTCCCTTCTCGTCCTCTCGAGCCGTCAAGACAACAGCGTACGCGACGCCTCGCCAGTCGAGCCCTCGCTCGGGACCACATATCACCGGACACGTATATCACTGTTCTTAGGACATTCCTTCTCATTTCTGTATGTTTCCTTGCCATTCTTTTGCCTTAGACCTCCCCCTCTTTTTACCTTCTCGGTTTTCCGGGAACGCGATCTCTCCTCTCCTCCCTTGCGCCTTCGCCTTCCCTTCGGGAACGCGGACCTGCTTCGGACTGGACCTTTCCCCGAACTCACTAGCAGTGTGGACTTTCCACCTGCAATATGGTTGACTCTCTCGAATTTGTTAAGGTACGCATTTAACGGGACGTAGGACATAACCATTTGGGAGATTAAGGGACAAGTAGAGACTTGGTGGTGTAATAAATACACCCCGAGAGGTCTGCCTGTATGACCGCTAAGCTGTACGCGGGGGTTTCTTTCTCCACGCATCTCTTGCCCAACCCTCGTGTATTTGGAACCAACAACCATAACTTCGATTGGGATCGAATGACGTCCTTCGAGGGCGACACGGGCCCATACCTGCAATACGCGCACGTTCGACTGACCTCACTGACGCGCGACGCGCAAGAACCCAGAGCTTTTGCCGCTACCGCTGCCGAAGCAGATCGCAGTCGAGACGCCCACGGAGCAACCGGCCGCGCGCGAGATCGCGTTTTTGCTGGGCATGTACCCGGATGTTGTGCGGACGGCGCTGCGCACGCACGAGCCGAGCGGGGTGGTCGGACTCACGGTCGCGTTCCGGCTTGCGCATGCGATCTCGAGCGCGTGGGAGACTGTCGTGGACCGTGGTCAAGAGCGAGGCGGATGTCGAGCGGGCTCGTGCGCGGATGTGGCTTTATTTGTGTGCGAGGAACGTGCTCAGGGCTGCAATGCAGTTGTTCAGCGCTAAGCATTCGTCCGTTGGAATGCATGTGAGAGTAGAATGTGTTCGGAATTTGGTCTCCTCTCCCCTTTTGGGTACTGTTGTACATTTGTTGAGGGGCACTTATGATACAGCCGAAAAAAGCAAGGGGACGCGGGGTAATAGGCCACTGATAATGGAGACTACATGATGCACATATCACCACAGTGAACGTGCTTATTCAGAAGGATGGTATTTGTACTAACTGGGGCATGACAACGGAAAGCGTTTGGCAGTTGGCAGACCTCTCGAGAGCTCCGAGATCTTTGAGAAGCGCTCCCCAAATTGAGCCTACTATACGTAGACGAAAGTCCACGCGTGAGTTCGAAGAAAGGAATCGTAAAACGAATAGAACAAAGCACGTCCCAAAATCCGAGAATATACAATGGAGCCAGCCTGTATGTAGGTAAAGCGGGAAACGCGAACGCAAAACCGGTGGCACTCGTTCGCCCTGCCCGGGAGACACTCGTAGCCTGGGTCTCTTGCTCATGGTGCTGCACGGCGCGCGGATTTATATAGTTCACATGTATCTACTTACAATCTAGACTACCTGTCCATGACAACGAGAAAGAGGGTGACACAGAAAAAGGAGAAATGCCAAGCAGGCTCAAAATTCCCGCGAGTAAGTTTAGTCCCTTCCTGGACAACGAGATTCGACACGCTTCCTCAACTTGCCTCTCACAGTGCCGAAGGTTTCACTTATGAGTGCAAGGGTCCCGGAGCACTGTTGTTTCTCCCTCACGATGGTCACCGGGAATACCTCATGCGTGAAAAGGCATTTGAGGAATACATACGAGACAATGTAGGTAGCTGGTTTGCCTGGTCAAAGAATCAAAAACTGCCCGTCGAGCGCATGGAAGACCTCATTCTCGTCACTGAGTGTACTTTGATCACGTTATGGGCTGCTGCTGCATTCATTGGCCGCTCTGAAAAGGCAAAGACTGCTCTGGTACCCCAACCACAAGTTTCGAGTGGGCCAAGTATCGAGTTCAGGAATTTTGAGGGAGACGTGGCACGCAGTTGTAGTTATTTCGACTCGGTCCGTTTTTTCCGTTCCGTTTCCTCGCCTGCACCGATTTTTATTTTATCGTATCAAAAGGTTAATCAATCCGATACACCGAATCAGTGCGTCTTTATCAAGGGCTTCCGAGCAAAGCGTACCATATTCTGGACGAAACCTATCCGGGCTGAAGCAGAACCCCTTCCTGACGATCCTGGCGACGATCGTGAGGATGAGATACAAGTGACCCGAGTTCAAGATGCTCCAAAAGTAGGTTGTCCTTCTGTAGTGAAGTGACGGGTGAGGCATGACAGCTTGATTAGTATCGCGATCCGCTCCTCGGTATTTTGGATTATATCGTGGAGGTTCGTCTATACGTGCAGTATACCCCTCGACTTTAAGTCTAATTAGCAGGTTCCACAAGAAATGCCCTGAGGATGTCATAGCCATTGCCCATGATGATGATCTTCAGATCGTTGAAAACCTGGTACGTCCAAGACAAATATTCGAACTTGGTGCTACAAGGAAAACGCGCGCCTAGGAAACCCTCACTGCAGACGCAGTCGAGCAGTTTTTGCATGAAAATCATTCCTGTGATCTTTGAAGATGGCGGTATACAGCCTATGCCATTCTATGTAAAGTGGGAAGTGCTAAAAGTTACTTTCGACAGTCGCATCCCTACACATTCAAGATGGCGATGTGACACCGGTTCGCGATGATCAAGGAGGCAAAGATTTGTCACCTGTTAAAGATCCTGATCCCCAAATCGGTAGGGTGGCAATGCTTTCGATGACACCTCACGAGCCAAGTGAGTGATACGTTTGAAGTCTGTGAAGGTTGAAATGTCTTGCCTGACCTTCTCACTTGTGACATATCTTGCGCCACAATTCCCCCTCACGTCCCCTGTATCTAAAACCCTCGGCCCTCATTATACTACTGAATGGTCGGCTATCAATCCACAAGGCTTACAAGGTTGCAAAGGTGATCCACTATGTTCGCTCGCTCAGGCCGACATCACTGGGAATAGACATACAACTCAGAACTTCCTACCCTCCCATGAAGCTGCAGTAATCTCTGCCGATACCCGCCAGGTCACACAACCGATGTCTTTGCTTCACTTTCCTCCAGAGCTTATGACTCGCATCCTTCTATACCTCTCCCCCCTCGACATCATATCATGCGGGCGTACCTGTCGGATATTGTACGACCTGTGCAATGACTCCGCATTGCGCTATCTCGTTCAGACGGAACGCTGCGCGGTAAGCGACGACTTGAGTCCAGGTTTATCTTATCCCGAACGTCTTCATATCCTCGAGAAACGAGAGGAAGCATGGGCGATGCTTGATTTCCGTAGGTCCGTAAAAGTCTTTATCCCATTCAATCCGTCCAGTCAATATGACTTCACTGGTGGGACGTTCTTGCTCGGCACGAGACTCCACTGCGAAAGCCCCTATCTCACCGTCGGGTACTCCTGCATCAGTCTTCCGTCGCTGTCCGATCCTCAGGACCAAAACTTGGAGTGGAAAGAGTGTAGTCTTGAAACACAGATATTAGACGTTGGACTCGCGGTGGGAGAGCACGACTTGATAGCGGCTGTGACGGCGTGGGTACTTCCTGTCCTTCTTGTTCGTCCCAAGTTTGACTTTAGAGAAGCAAAGGCGATGTGCGCCATGTATCTGAGAGGAGTATGATCTTGGAACTGCGGTTATTCAGTTATTCAACCGGCCAACCTCATCCCCTTGCAGAGCAGCCCATCATCTTCATAGATAAGAAGATTCTGCCTCTTGAAGATCGCAGCGTGGGGATTGAAATTGTCGGGGACTTCCTCATCCTTTTGATATCCTTTTCCGAGTGGAGTGAGAACCGTGACATATTCTTTATGGTACGCTGGAAAATGGGCTTGACGTATTGTGTGAGTGTTTCGATGGTACTGCATATAGTATTCGTCCAACATCGTTGATACTTTATGTTCAGCTTGGGACTCCTAGAAATGAAACTTACAGACGTTTCAATCACCTCTCGCAAGACACCCTTGTGATGCCAAACTCGTACGAACATACGCTTGAAGTATCGAAAATCGTGATCGATAGTGATTATGCTCCCCGCTTGATGCTTCTATGCGTGCTTCATCTTCCACCGCTCGCCGAAAATGCCTCATTCGGCCATTATTACTGTCGCGCAGAACCAAACCCAACCGGTTCAGGTCCCGTTGCCATCTCACCCTCATCCGATCGACCATTCCGTGACAAGGCAGAGGATGCGATCGTTATTTTTAACATGTCCTACAACAACTACTACTCCTCTGGGGCTCGACGGGATTGGCTCACATTTATCGTGCACCGCCATGCACTCCTTGCTCATATCCCTACGGCGCACCGCACATGTACGCCCTTCTGTTCTCCCCCTGGGCCCGTGCCCGCGGTCGTGCATGTGCCATGGTCTGAATGGGGTCCCCCTGCGACGCGTTTGCTTATGGGAAACTCTGCGACAATGTATTGGATATCGACGACGGCAGGCCAACGCGCGGTCACGTTGGAGGATAGGGTTCCATCGCCAATCATTATGCGAGACTTTAATCCGTATGCTGTGCGCGCTGGCGGCTAAAAATGGGCAGTCAGAGCAGGGAAACTGGAGCCAGCAGCTCCGGAATGGAAATCAGATGACCCTTAATGTGGAAGATAGTGTGCTGACCGCAGGCTTTATATTCAAAGAGGACGTCCGGTCTTCACTGCCCTATGTCGAGGTTGTGACCCAGGACGAATATCACTACAACGGTGTTATGATTGACGACCAGAGGATCCTTGGTTTGAAGGTAAGCTTGGGATCTTCAAGTTGTTGATCAGCGGGCGATCAAATAGTTCGACGATCAATTCGACCGATAGCGCATCACCGCATCACCGTCGATATGAATGTCCCACGGGCCAAATTAGTTCGATTCCTCAATTCTCATCCAAAGAAAATAACAACAGTCACGCCAATTTGACCCCGGGGCTCGGTGAGAGATTACGGTACAGTGGCGAAATTATGGGTTGCGACCGTCTCCAAAGACTCCAATGGGTCGCTCATCGTCCTGACGTCGCACTTCCCATCAAGAAGCAGACAAGACTTATCCCTAGGATAGGCGGACTAGAGGCCATTACACATCGTAGTGTGCGGGAATTCCGGACAGAGAGCACGGACTTGGCGAACATGAACGCACTTAGCGCGGAATTGGCCCGGGAGACGAGACAATAATGTATGTGACGGATCCATACTCTGTCCGCGATGTAAAACTGACCCATGCCCCAATAACGAACCTCCACGACCGAGTAGACTACGGGAGTTTGACTCCCATGCGACCCGGTCGAGCGGCTCTATATCCCGGAAGAGACAGTGGCTGGGATTCTCGCTGCCCGCAGTATGACAAGACGAATCAGACGACGGACGGGTAGGGATCGGATGGCGGGGATGGACCGTCGAGCTCCTACTACGCCAACGTGACCGGATAGTACCCTCACGGGGGCACTCCGATGCAGACACAATAACAAAGTCGATATTCGCGTTGTCCGTTCTGCGGTCGACGAAAGCATACAGTACCAGTATTCGATCGCCAGGTTGCCCCCATGTACCCATTTTAATAATGCCAATATGGCTTATCGAGGCAAGTGCCGTACTCGCCCGGGTCCATGGGCACAGGCCTATACAGTATGGCAATTATTGGCGACAGCGGCACCAAGATCCTACTCACCCTCACCTGGCGCGCCGTGCGATTTCCAATCGCCGTACTACCCAACGATGGACGCGTACGACCACGCAAATCGGGGCGTTTCCGTCATTCGGTGCGAAATTGCGAATGCGCCCCGCAGCGCGACACGGCGATGGCGTTGAGCCACCACAATCTGTGCTTCCTCCTCATCCCACAACGAAGGGACACTCGTGTCCTTGCCACTCCAACGCGTTGAGGAAATGAATGCCGACGTGCACGGTGCACCCTCATCCCCGGCCTGTCACGCCGAGCTTCCGGGACGATGTGCGTTCACCCCGCTTCCCATCCCACTATTCACACATCCAGGACCAGTTCCGCTTACCTTCAAGGCTTCAACCAAGTCCGAAGGGGAAAGTCGCTCCTCAACCTCCTCGCTCCCCCCATCGCCTGGTCCGTCAACGTGTTAACACCCCCTCCCCTCGACCCCGCGTTCTCGCCAGCGGACTCCTCGTCCCTCTTGCCTTATCCCACCCTGCTGGATCCCTGCGTCTACACCCCTTCACCAATCCCGCAAGCACATACCCGCCCCTATGCCCCACCCGCACCTCTGACCCCTGGCGTGCACCTTCACCCCGCACTCATCGCGCACAATACGATGTGCGTCTCCTACCTACCCAGTCAAATCCACACCTCTCGCCAGTCATTCTCGCCAGGCCTGCTTCTATCCCACCCCTGCCCACTTTGGGACTTCGTGTGGGTGATCTGGCTATTCAGGATTATCCCCGACGCCGGACTCTCGCCTGGGAATGCCTACGTCACAGTTCAGGACGTCTTTCTCGCCATCCATTACCACCTCCGCACGGCTGTGAAGAGTGCTGAGTATGAGGCCATGAGCAAGTCGAGGAAGGGGGAAATTTTCCGGGAGTTCGAGCGTCGTGTTGGCTCAGACCCAGTTCAGCGGGGGAAGGGGCTTCGACGTGTTGACTTCTTGAATGGACACCTCCTCACCCAGGGACTTGTCCGTGATCATTCCAAGGACAGTGCATGGAAAGTCATCGTCCGCTGAATGGTGCTACATCGCCATTGCTAGCCACCCCATCACCTCCATCATACAAAGAGCGTAAAAGGCAGGAAGCGTACGATTGCTATTTTCTAACAAGAACGGGTGCAATAACTCCTGGCTAAGTATTGTACAACAAACTTTCTACATCGTGTAAGGATGGCGTATGCGTTGACCTCGGAAACGAGTCACGTGACCCACAGCGCCTTATCTCTGAGTGTGGATCCGCCTTTGCGCATCGTGTGAACATCTTGTGTGTGTACTGACCTTCCACGTGACTTGTTGTTTGTTCCCCCACTGTCATTGCCTCCTCATCTACTCGCCGTTGTCGCCATCCACCGCCTCGCTGCCCCTCACCTTGTCCATCTCTGATTCCATCACCTTGTCAAAGCCTCATGCTCAAGTTCCGTACCGAAGATTCTCGGATCACCCACCACCCTCACTTCAACAAACAATGCGCATTGCACCTTGTCACCTTGTTCCTTTGTCGTCGTTAAATCCCACTTTTCTTATCTTTTCCTTTCTTTCTTTCAATCAATCCTTTAGATTTCCCTTTTTGCCTTGTCCAATGGTCCAAGCCAAACACCGTCGATGCTTTGACCTCGCACCCACAGTCGCGCCCCTTGATACACCATTCATTACCCCTCAAACTGAATACCAAATGTTCCCTTGGATTACATCGCTGTGCGGGATTGTCACTGGTGACACACATTCCCTTCTTTCCATTCTTCTTTACTCACAACCATTTTGTAGCATACTTGTCTTATCTCAGCATCGTTGATATATAAATACACATCACCTGCCTTGCTGAACGGCAGGCAATCGCGGCCCCCTTTTCCTCCTCTAAATTGTGTGCTTTTTCCTTCTCTTTCTGTTTTGATTGACTCCGATTTGGTGATGCAGCGGCCATCATTGAAGTTACCCCATTCCCATACATTCCCCTTCTCCTTCAATGCTAAACACCATCTCTAGATCATTCTCACGCTCTCATGCACTCTCTGGCAGTCGCACGAGTAATGCCTGTCTATCCGCCTCCCCCTTTGTGCTCCATCACGTGTCCCCTTTGTCGGGCACAGCTTTGGTTCTATTCCATTAAATCCTCCTTCCCGAACTCACAGTGCAGACTCACTATCGGCGCTACAAAAGTGGCTGCCCCAGTGAGGCAGTAGACCTTTCAGGTTTGCTGCTTCACCCCCTCTTTTCATATTACAGATTCCATATTTTGCTTTTGGTTGCCTTCAGCAACCTCGTGCATGCCAGCCAGACCTCAGCAAAGGGACTCCCATGGACATTTCCTCTGAAGCGTCCAGCCTCAACAAGAAGCACCAGACCTGACCACACCAGTACCC
>Ga0307512_10001010_pt1 | contig 41394 bp, 45 predicted proteins | sample 14_EM_MG_FD_200267 | JGI IMG/M metagenome (GOLD analysis project Ga0307512, IMG submission 200267) | Populus trichocarpa ectomycorrhiza microbial communities from riparian zone in the Pacific Northwest, United States - 14_EM | ecosystem: Host-associated > Plants > Roots > Unclassified | place...
ATCGGGGGGGGGAGCTCCGCCATCTAGCCGGCTCGCCTGGAGGCGGAGGGGATATTGGGTCCTGTCATACTCTAATTAGAGTGCATACAGTATGAATAAAACAAAACAAACAAAGCAACTGAACACATTTTGTTTGAAGATCACTTCGACACTGGGCGCTACTCAAGTGGTTGCTATACTAATTACCGTTGCTGTTCATTGTGTTAAGACCCGAAATACCCATTGGGTATAGCAGGGGGTGCGAAGTTCTTTGTGAGCTACTGCTGTCTTTCAAATCTCCTATTCGACATTAGCCTTGTTTAATGTGTGCAGCGTGCATCAAAAAACGGCTGGAGATACTGTGTAACTACATTAAAGAACTTACTAGCAATCTCAGCGTATATCAGATGTGTCTCTGCACTCGTACTCTTAGCTGTCTGGCTTATCCGCTAGCTCTATACGAGGGCCGCAATTAGCGTTTGGAGTTTTATAATTTGTGTTGTCGTTGATTGACTGACGCTATTTGATTATGTTCTAAATTAACAGCAGTAGCGGGGGTGTTGTTGCAAGCACTTGGTTGAATGGATGTCTTATGCAAGGTGGTGTTGCAATAATAAGACTTGTTAATTAGCGAGCCAGTAGGCATAGTACCTAAAGGGTTAGGGTCAAAATATTACTAGCTTTACACGATACTAGAACCACCATCTTACTAATGTATGCTGCAACTTCACTTTGATTGATCTGTCCGTAATAACTTAGCATCTGCACTCTAATCTTTTTTACTACGTCTCTTGCCAACCTAGCACCTCCGTTTCCATCTCCAGTATCAGTGTACCTAAGCGGCTCGACTAGCCTGCATGAAGCCCGCCTAGCAACCGCCAAGTCACGCCGCCAAATCGAGGCCGCGCTTAGGGACACTGTCCACTACAGTTTCCGCCAATGCCATTTGAGACAGCCGGAAGAAATGGTATAATACAGTTAAGAAATTTTATATGATAGATACTAAGATTTCTAGAAGCTGTGCAGTGTACCGAACATCTCTCCCCAAGTCATCAGGTCTCAGAAAGATTACAGGTGTTCGTAGCCTTGCTCACATGTACAGAGTGCACAGTAAAGAGGGCACTATTGGCATTGAGAAAAGGAATCAAGAATAGGCTGACAAAAAGTTATCATTAGAAACAATAACACTGCCTTGGCTTTTATCGCGTTTGATTGAACTTCTCAAGCAACAATTCAATTAGAACAGTCTCTGGGTTAGTCGTCTCCACGCCACGTTGGCTCTATACTTCGTAACCGTGATATCAATTTCCATATATTTTTACTTAAGTACTTGTTTAAGGTACTGTCTATTAATAGAATCCTGCCACTGCAATGGAGGTTTGGCAAAACGATAGCTTGTGAAGTTTTTGAAAACGTTTTCCGTGATGGATAATATGGCGTTTGCTTTTTGGTCGCCGATCATGCATGGCATCGATGGCTGTTCCAGCCGCACGAGGCTGCGAATAAAATCTGAGACCCACACACCACAAATATATGTAGTTGTATGAGCTCTTTTGTATACTGGTGGGAAGGTGTTGATGGATGAAAAAATCGATGCCTAGGAGGCGGCAGATTCATAAATATCACGCGATATTGCCCGATGCGGTAGCTAAATCTTGGCCTCACACTCGGCTTCATAGACTTAGTCCAGTGCATACTTTAAATACACATTGCAGTTAAGTCCATATCGTTACACTAACTACTCAGCCTGTTCTAGTCCATTCACGGAGGCGGTTCCTCCGCGGAGTACCTAATCAGTTCACGGAGGCCCACCATCCGTGAACGAACCGTCCATTCACGGAGTCCGTACCCCACCTCCGTGAACTGACTAGTTCATTCACGGAGTCAATGAAAAATTATAAATAATCTATACATCATCGTGATCCCTACAATCAGATGCCTCTTGGACGTCCTGATGCAACTACAATTACACTGTGCTCCATGTGATCATTTGAAACCGGCTCATCTTCCTCATTTCCCTCCTCGTTGCCCTCCTCCTCTTGTTGACACGACAAGATGATGGAGAAGAAGAGATGATTGTGAATTGTCTGTCGATCCAAAGAGAGGGAAAACTATGAACTTATATACGAAAGAGAGAGAAGGAAAAGCTCCATGCCGACTGCCAGAGCCGGCGCCCGAAGCCGAGCATCAGTGCCAAGGCTAGGCCTCCTGCTCAGCATGGGGGCAGGCAAGGCCGATGGGGGCAGGCGAGATTGGTGGGGGCAGACGAGGCTGGTAGGGGTAGGCGAGGTCAATGGGGGTGGCAATCCACCGGCCTCATGCCCGAGTCCACTAGCATCGAAGACTAAGGAAGCTACCGGGCCAAATCCCTAGTCAACACCTCTTCCTCTTCCTCTTCCTCCCCAGTAACCCCTTCCTCCTCGAGAACCTTCTCATCCTCAGTATCCAGGTCTGTCAAATCACTGCTCTCATTAGCAGTATCCTCCGCAGATGTGGGATCAGTATTCACTCAAGCATCTCCTTGTGCATTAGCTCGATAGCGTGTTAGATTGTGACTTGGCTACGGTGGAGCTGATCTTGTGTTTCGTTCGAGATTGAAAGTACCTGATGGCGCAACAGAAGGTGCAGTATTTATGCACTGCGCACCACCATTTCGGCCATGGCAATGAAGTGTGCACTCGGCGTTTGCTTTGAAACACTTGCAAAGAACAGTCATGCAGTTGCCTTTACACCTACAACATACTGAGATAAGCTCAGCAGGGAACTGAAGACGAGCAGCTTCCCGAAGAGTAAGTTCTCGATGGCAACCCTTTTTTGTTGTAATTTTTGACTGACTCCGCGAACGAACTAGTCAGTTCAAGGAGGTGGGTTACGGACTCCGTGAATGGACGGTTCATTCACGGAAGGTGGGACTCCGTGAACTGACTAGGTACTCCGCGGAGGAACCGCCTCCGTGAATGGACTAGAACAACACCTATCATGCGCTGAACATGGATAATGCATTTGATGGGGATACATTATTCCAGTCCCACCACATCCACGAAATTAATATGCATTAATGCGTCGGTCAATGCACTCCATCAGCCCCGTAATTCCACCACTGTTAGAAACCTTGTCAATTTGATGGTCTCCTGTTTGTGACGATAACGTTGCGCTGGGCAGGGTAGAGCAACGTATTGCGATCATGTGTGTAGATGCTATATCCTTGGCGCAAAAGCGGTGTGATGTACAGTTCTCGGACTACTCTGTTTTGTGTATGAATTATGCTCGTTCGTATCTTCAGCCGCATCTAGACTGGCTGTCTTCGCCCAGGTCCTCGCATTTGTGATGAACAAATAGAATGATTTCAGCCTGGCATGAGCTGCTTGCTGTGATGCGCTGAAAATTGGTGCGCATTCTAACCAAATTCATAAAGGCGAGCGATGCCACTTCGTCAGATCCAACACCGACAACCGAAACAGTACTGAATGAAGCTCCTTCCGCCAAACCGTCTAACTCCGGCCGTAGCGGCCCCACCGATAATACAGCCCCAACTAGCGATTCCAGCACCTAGCTTGTATCCCAGCGTTGCGTCATCAACTACCGTTTCCGATCACCAGGGAGCTCCTTTCACTTTGGAATCTCAGACGACTCCAATTCCGGAACTCCGACTTCAACTGCTGGATAGACAGGTGCCTGATTCACTCGGTTGGAATGATCCGGCAACCTGCAACATTGGTGTTTGCAGCTCGAATGAATATTGTACTGTTTGGGAAACCCAATCATCAAAGGCAAGTCTTGTGATTGGAGCCTGTTGCAGCATGTAAGTTTATCTGTTAGATGCCATCGACATTACTGAATCAGTTGGTAGTAGTGCTATATGTCCAGTGGTGAAGGAATGCTTAGACTACACTAAGCACAGCAGTAGCATGTTGATAAATGGCACGTCGGTCCAAGGAACAGCATTCTGGTCCGTATGATATATTGCTCGTATCTTCAGTAATGACTAATTCGGATAGCGGCCATGACTATCCTAGTTGTTCCCGCAAAACGGTCTTGTATGGCTATGGTTTAGGTACTTTCGTTCAATTAAACGACGTCTGTTATAGGAGTATCTCACCCGATGAACTTACTCAAACCATCAGCAACCCTTCCAGGGCTTTGTACCAATTCGAGACCAACCCTGCAAAAGGCCCCATGCCCACTACAACTTTCAGCAGCGAAACCACTACAACTTCCAGCAGCCAAAGATCACTCTCGTCCGTGACCTCCGACGTTGCAACTGCCCTGTCGGTACAGCCAGGAGGAAACGGTACCAATTTACCCGCAGGTGCGATTGCAGGTATAGCAATCGGATGTATTCTGGTTGCTGTACTTGGTGTTGCCGGCTTGATGGTAGTTCGTTCCAGGACCAGAAGCCCCAACCGGATCGCAGAACCGGCGGCAGTTTTCCGGCCCGGGCAACTTGAAACTCCGGCTCCAGTATACACAGATGGTTCTCCTTAGAGTGTGGTGCATCCCACAACACAGCAGCCGACACCGATGAGGGGGTGAGAACGGAAATAGTCCCCGGGTGGGTGTGGAGGGAGCGGGCGGTGGGCTCAGAATTGATACACGCCCCATTGGTCAGCGGCATAGTTAGAGGGTGTGCAAAAGTGGCTGGCTATACTGTGTGGTAGTGATGTAACTCTCATATACTGTGGACTCTGCATCAGATGTAACGGATATCGGTGGTTGGTCGGGCTTTTTTCTGATTTCTGTGATGTATTGGCGAGGTAATTCAAGATTCGGATGCTGATGCGCACAAACGGGGGTATCGCTCATTCTCTGTCAACCGGTGATGTTGAATATGACCGGCAGCGGTGACGCAAACAAAGTCTGTCGACGGTAACATTGTGAGTCAGCGGGGTGCACAATACAAGCCTGACTCAGAATCCATTCCGCATCACCCGGCACAACCCGGCACAACCCGGAATCATGCATCACTTGTCACACGGTGACCTTCTATAGTTACGCCCCCATGATATACTAGCACATCTTATCACCGATGATTGTAACGGTAGTAACTCTCACAGTTTTTTGAGCGAAAATATTAGGAATTGCGATCCAGCGAAGCTATTTCGGAACAGCAAGGCTGAGGCTCTCAGAAACTAGGTGTTGCAGTTAGGTAGGCCTTTCGGTTAGGTTAGGCATTAATCAGAAACAAGTTTTCGTCCATGTCTTTGCGCTGCTGTTAGGTAATATCAATAGGTACCATCATCCATTCCAACGAGGTCTGCAGGTTGAAAGATGGTTAAGCTACACCTGATGGATTGTAAGTGTCACTGGGAGAGGACTTGCTCGCTACCTACTACCCAACATTATAATACTATAGAGAGACCTCATAACACATCCATACCCTATTTAACTATCCTCTTTAGCCATCTATCGTTTTTTCCAGTCAACGTGTTTTTTGGTGTCGCCCCAAACTAATATCGCGGCAATGAGCTTGAAAGCCGTAACTGAATGGTTTCGCTGCACCAGGTCGTCGTATGTAGGAAAGTGAGGAAGCATAGGGAGCGCAACGTAAATAAATTAGTCTTAGAGACAAGTCAAACGAGTAAATGTGATTGAACACTGGCGCTCGCTAAAACGAACACCCTAGTGTAGGACCCTACACACCTCCGACAACACACCACACCACCTTTTAGTTTTGCCAAGACCGATTTTATCCAATCAAGTTTGACATCACGAGAATATTTTTGGTTCGGTTTTCAGTTGAACGAACTTCAACTGCCTAGAAGCTAAAGACGATGAATCTCTTTGGAGCAAATACCAAGAAATCCACCTTCCAAAAGGCCAAGAAAAGGATAGACCAGTTCATGACCGAAACCAGCCCAGCTAGAACCGACGAAAGCAGCCACATCGGTGAAATGATCAAAGATCGCAGGGGACCGCTACCTACAGACCCAGACGGAACAGCTACAACTTCTGAGATTGCTCGGGAGGAGTTGGGTGATTATTTGGCCGAGAGTCAGCCGGAACCGGTCACGGTACCTAGGGAACTTTTCAACCACAGAATACCAATTCCCAACGCCGAGGTGATGGCAAGGGGAGACCTGAGCCAAATTATGGAACCGGTCGAGTGATTGGCAAAATGTGATGATGTTGGAAATAGGCTCAGTCAACTGCCCAAAGTTCATACATTTTCGAGCGACGATTCTTCATTGTCGCCACCGCCAACTATGAGTTACAGGGGAAGAGAAATTTCGTTTCCATCACAGACACCATTGGAGAGGGTGTTTTCTGCTTTACCAGCTATGAATCATAGTGAGGGAAGCTTTTTGGGCCTACCTCTGAGCGCTCTTCCCCAGGATCCTTTTTCGACTGCAAGGGCGAGTGCTGGAATTATTGCACGAAAGTAGATTCAATCGGAGGAGAATGTCAGCCACAACACCAGAGAACAGGGGGGAATGGATGAGACCCAGAAAGTCTACACATACATTCCGAGAAAATTCGAAATTAGCGACAGCACCGAAAATGAAGATGACACAATGACGGAGGTGGAGTGGAGGGTTGACGAGCATTACCCAACGCCAACGAAGAAGGGAAATATGCGCTATAAGGGGAAGGGAGTTCAGAGGCCGGTCACGCCCGAGTGACCAATACCGAATATGCTGCAGACGCCACGCAGGACAATGCTTGAGGTTGATTGGGCCAAGCCTGCAGAGTCTTTGGCCAATGAGAATGAACAGGCGGATCTGGGTCAGTTTATTGGTGAGTATCTTTCGAACACTAATGGACTGAGGGATTTTATGGTTGGACAGGAGAAGAATGATGCAAACTACCATATGTGGTGTCAGCAGCAGAGCCAACATATTGCGGTGAGGCAGAATCATACAGATGCGGCACTAATGGTGGTAACAAAAATCACTCAAAATATACAAACTGAGGTGGAGTTGGAGAGGGAGTACGCTTCAGAGCGAGCGAGTAAGCTTGATGAGAGATTGAGCAACATTGAGAAGAGATTGGCCAAGATTGCACCAGTGAATATGGCTAAGACGATTGACGATGGATTGAAAAATCGCATGGAAGAAATGATTGATCAGCTGACAGATAAGGTGGTGAAGAGGTTTGAGGATGCAGGTGATAACAATAGAAAAACAACGGAAATTTGAAGGGGGAAACAGGTAGAAGCCACCCCCGAGAATGAGAGTATGAGTGATATCGAGTTTGTACCAGGGGCAACTTTTTCGGAGGAAGAGAATGGGAAGCTAGCTATGGTGCTCGAGAGAATGGAGGCGGAGGAACAGGAGTTGGAGGCATTGAAACATGCACCAATTATTCCGCCGGGAGCGAGGAGGCAGGAGTTTCCGAGGTTCACTCCCATTGGACTGGTTACGATTGCGAAGAGACCCGTCCTGATACCAGCAGTACCGGCACAGAAGAAGATGGAGGAGACAAATCCGGAGGTAAAGGAAGTACCATCGGGACCAAAGGCAGGCGGTCAGATGAAGCCAGAGGTCAAGATACCCGCACAGTTTATACCGGCAAAGGCGCCGGAAGAATGGAAGAAGGCTATGTGGGTGCAGAGAGCGGCAGCACAACCACCGAAGAAGCAACCCAAGCAGAGACAACAAGAACAAGCTTCGGGGCAGCATCAATGAAAGAAGGGAGACAGTGTTACGGAGGTGAAAAGATAGCAGAAGCAGGAGGAGGCAAAGCCGGTCATCACAGGCCAATATTCAATGTAGGAAAGGAGGGTTACATTCGAGAGGGATAATGGCCTTCCCGTTTCTCAGAAGAAGGATTTGAATATTTCGTCAGAAGTGAATAGGGCACTTTATGAGGCGAAAGTCCCACATTACATTCGCATCCCGGGAGTTACTAAGAACACCCGTGGATGCCTGTCAACAATTTCAACTCCTGGAGCAACGGCCAAAATGTTGATTCGGTATAGGGAAGTTGTGATAAAAGCCGTGAGGAAGGTGGACGCAGGAATTGTTGACATCGAGACAAATGAACTCCAGGAGAGAATGAAAATTCATGGCGTCAATTTCAATAGGTACTTGGGAAAGAAGACAGGAGGAGAACTCGAAAAATCGAGGCAGGAGTTGCATGCTGGGAACAAGGGGGAGGTGTTGCCCCTCGCGATCAACTGGATTGGAGGACTGATAGATGTGCAGAAGAAGAAGGTGGAAGGAAAGAAAGAATTGTCGGTTGTGTTTGCGGTCATGGGAAGTAAGATGGCCAAAAGAGTTTTGAAGGGAGCTCTGTGGGCAGCAGGAGTGAAATATGATGTGGAGAAGTTTATGAATGCCGGACCAGATTCCTTTTGTGGGGTATGCAGCAGATGGGGACATGTTGAACAGAAGTGTGGAGCCTTGAAGATGCCTGCGTGCATGTTGTGTGAGGGCCGACATCTAACTAAGGACCATAAGTGCAACGTGGTAGGGTGCAAAGCTAATGCAGGACAGAACTGCACCCATAACGTCGACAAGTGTGTCAACTGCAAGGGAAATCCTATCACAAAGGCCGATTGGTGTGTTGAGACACTGGAGTCTATAAAAGTGGCGAGAGGAGAAAGAGGTACCTGGAAGGAAAGAGAAGGGGAGAGTCGAAATGTGACAACAGATCGGCCGAAGAAGCCGGAACAGACAGAGGATGGGGGACCATCGACTGCAGATGCGGAAAAGAAGGCTCAGGATGATGAGCGAACAGTGAAGAAGCCGGAAGTCCAGGTGGCAGCAACAGCAGGGATTGAAGGAGAACCTTCTAATGCAGGGACCAAAGAAACTCCCGTGAGGCAATGGTGAAATGCATAGTGACTAGTTGTGGGAGGAGGTATGATGCGACTATGATGGCGTTGGAGAAAGGAATTGTGTGGGGGGCGGATGTTGTGATGATGCAAGAACCGTATGAGGAAAGAGAGGGATTCAACATCAGCCACCCAGGATATAGATTGGTCAGAGGAGGATGAACAATGACCGCGATAAGGAGAGATACACATCTGGAGTTTTTGGACATGGATGAAGGGGGAGATGGAGATGTACAGGTGTTTCATATACAGCACCCGTCGGGTAGAAAAATGGGATTGGTGAATCTGTACGATCAGCTGAGACGAGAAGGGGGAGTGAGAAGTCCAGGCAGACTGGCGCAGACTGCAAGATGGAATGAGATTATGGAGCAGGAAGAGATTCTCTTGGGGAGAGATTGAAATGCTCAGAGTGATAGATGTGACCCGCAGTGCCCACCAAAACGAGATGCAACCCTTTGGACGATCTTATGGATGAGTACCATTGAATTGACGTTGCGGATGGGGAAGACACCCATAGGTATATGAGAGACGGTGAAACTTCGGGATCGCTTATTGACTTTTTCATCACTAAAGCTGCGATGGCTGATAGGTTAGAAACGGCAACAGATTTGGCAACTACTTAGGGTCACACGATTGTGTGTGCCCAGTCAAGATTGGATGAAGGTGAAGGAGTCAATGTATCAAGAAAAATTACGGGCTGGGATATTGATGGGCTTGATTCAGAAGAGGAGGAAGAAAATTACAAAAAGCGAAAGAATATTGGGAGAATAAGAGCTCAAAGAGACCTGTGTTGGATGAGAATTGCTGTGGGGATGATTTACAGATGGAAGCTGAGTGGATACAGCGAAATTTTGTTAATCATCTTACTAGGTGCTGCAAAAGAATTAAGGTTTGCGCGAGATCAAACAGGTGGTGGACGATGGAGATGGCGGAAAACCGGCAGGTTTTGGGATTGATAAAGAGAGCCGTAAACAAAGGGGAAGCGACGCAGCCACACCTTAAGAGGCATCGAAGCTACCTGGGGAGAATTATCCGACAATGGAAAACGGAGATGTGGTGGAAGTGTCTGACTTCAGCCATGAGAGATAAGGTCAGGCAGGCGTTGAGATATACGAAACCTGGGGGACAACGAACGACGAAAGCTTTGAGATCTAGGAGTGGGGAGGTGGCGTACTCCTGAGAGGAAAAAGCGGAGTTGATAAAAGCACAAGCATTTCCAAAACCTATGAAGGGTGTGGAGAGAAAGGCCCAGAAGGAGGGAGGAGAAGTGTGCGAAAAGATCACTGATGAAGAGATCCGAGAGGCTGTATTCAATCAGTCTGTTCAAAAGGCACCCGGCCCAGATAGGCTGGGTTTTAAGCCAATAAGATTATTGTGGGATTGGGATTCTCAAAGAATAATTAATTATGTTAAAGCGTCATTTAGGTTAGGAATACATCCATGAGCTTGGAAGGAAGCGGAGGGGGTGGGTATACCGAAACCAAATAAGCCAGATTGCGGAGTCGCCAAGGCATATAGGGTGATAACGTTGTTAAATTGTCTGGGAAAAGTGGTTGAGAAGGTGGCAGCCAGCACAACAGCAGATAAGTGGGAGCGGAGGAGGTTACTTCACGATGGACAGTGTGGATGCAGAAAGAGAAGGTCAGCAATAGATGCAGTGGGAAAGTTGATGAAGAGAGTTGAAGAAGTGTGGGGGAGGGGGAATACTGCAGCAGTGATGTTGATGGATGTTAAGGGAGCCTTTCCACACGTGGCAAAGGGGAACTGGATAAAATGAATGGAAGAGATGGGGTTTGAAGCCGACCTGGTTAGGTGGGTGGAAAGCTTCATGGAAGACCAAAAAGTGATAATGTCGATGGACAGAAAGGCGGGAGATAGTATGGATGTGGAAATGGGTGTTCCACAAGGGTCACTAGTATTGCCAGTACTTTGTGTTATATACCTTTCGGGGTTGTTCGACCAAGTTGAGGATGAAGTAACAGAGTGTGGAAGTGAGGGTATATCTTTTGTCGATGATGTGGCATGGGTGGTGGAAGGCGAGGATGGTGGAGAATGCACACAACGATTGGAGAGATGTGCCGCGGGAACAACAATTTGGGCAAAGAAGAATGCCTGTCAGTTCGACATCGAAAAAACACAGGCAATGTTGTTCATTGGACGAGGAAAGAATCAGGAACCAAAGATGAATGCCGGAGTAGGGGTTAGAAATTATGATGTTTCATACAATACAGAAGCGACAAGGTGGTTAGGGGTATGGCTGGATGATATGCATACCCTGAATGATCATACGAAAAAGACCTTAGCAAAAGCAAGGAGAGCGCAGAATAGGGTGAGGTCGTTGATGATGAAGAAAGGATTAAGCTCAGAACGATGCAAAGGAATTGATGTTGCTGAGGTTCAGGCAGTGGCGTTGGATGGGTCTGAATTGTGGTGGCATGGACAAAAGAATAGAGCTCAGGAGGTTCAAGTGTTGTTAAATGAACGGGGCAGAAGGTTAACCAGATTCTTTAGGACAACACCTCAAGAAGCGAAAATGAATGACGCAAGTTTACGACCGGCGGTTGCTCTTCATAATAACCGGGTACGACAGTATAAGTTGAGACAAATGATGATGCGCGATGCTCAAGGTGGATGGAGAATGTTTGAAGTGCGAAGGAATGTTTTGCAAGGGGCGGAGGGGATTGATGAGTTGATCCCAGAAGATTAACCTTTCGAAAAGAGGTGTTACGAGAGGACGACATTACCCACGGAAAACAGATGCTTTAAAGGCAACGTGATAATTCAGGATGAGGAACAAGCATTGAATGAGGCGAAGATGGAAAGCGATGGACTTGTTCTTTGGACTGATGGATCGAGAAAAGATGATGAGTGGGCTGGGTGTGCAGTGGTATGGAAGGAAAGGGGTTTTTGGAAAAAGAGGAGGGTACACCTTGGCCGACAAAAAGAGGCGTTTGATATGGAAATGTATGCAATGTCGGAAGTGATGAAGATCGCAGATGAGATGGCAGTTAAAAAGGTGGATAGGAGGGTGACGGTTTTTACGGATTGCCAAGCAACCTTGAGCAGAATCCAATCGGATGAACCAGTACCAGGACAGGTCTTAGCGTTACGGAGGATGAACTAGACCGATGCCGTAGCCAGAAAGAATATCCAGGTGGAGTGCTGGTGGGTACCTGCTCATAAGGGGATACAAGGCAATGAAGAAGCGGATCAGCAAGCAACAAAGGCGGCGTATAAGCACTGCGGCAGTTATACCAAAAGGCAAAATCTGCTACTGTTTTTAGATTATCTGTTTTTCTCGCACAATAGCCGAAGGTTGACTGAGGTGAAGTGGGAAGAAAGTACAAAATGAATGAAAGAGATGGGGAAGAAATCAAAGCACAGTTACCAGTATGATTTGGTAACAAGGGGAGGTAATAGTGCGGTGATGGCAGCCAAAAAGATCATTGCGGCGAGGTTTTACCAGCAAAAGTCAGGACAAGCACTGAGAGCGAAATACCTAATGCGGATCAGAAAAATAAGAGATCTGAAATGCTGGTGGCGCGGGCATGAATATCAGACAAGGGACCACCTTTTCAAGTCGTGTAAAAGATGAAAACGAGAGCAAAAATGGCTTTGCATTGATGGGCAAGAGGCGGAGGATGGGTATGAGGGTGTTGAAAAGGTTTTAAAGAAGCCAAAGATTTCATTGCCAATGACTCTGGTTTTTGCAGAAGAAAAATGTTTGCAGGCTCTGATGGATTGTTTATCTTGTTCAGATGTTGACAGAATTAGCGGAGTGGTGGAGGAGGCGGAGAACTCAGATCACGAGGAGTCGAGTGATGGGGGGGTGTAAAAAGTTTGATGTTGTTTTTGGCAGTTTTTGTTTGTTTTGGGGAAGAGGACTCGCGACTTTGCTTTTGTTTCATCATCTTATGGAAGAAGCGGGAAGGAAATATGTATGGGATATGCCATGGCCGCAAGAGGCCGAATGCAATACGATTACAAACAAACAAATTACAAACAAACAAACACCGTAGTGTAGGTCACTACTTTGTATGAGAGGAATAGTCCCAACTTGCTGATAGACACTCCTTAGCATGTAAACTTTCTTTTTAACAAGTCTTATATGTGTAGCTATTATGGTTGTGGAGTACTCGCTAGAAACAAAAGTCTCATAAACAAAATACACAAAGCCCCTGTCCTCTCCAGCACGTTCCAGACGCGTCATATATTTGATACAGTGCTACACCGATACAAAATATACTATCATATTTGATTTGGTGTCGGGTTGCAACGTTGGTGCTGGCTTGATTGATGGTTAACTTCTAATCGCCAGCTTATTTCAGCATGTCCGGAGACTTTTGTTCCAGCAAGTAATTGCATTGGAGGGTGAGACATGCTAATGTGCCGGTGTCTACTCACTTATTTCACTCGTCTGCAAGTGCAGGGTTTGATCGATACTTAACCTCTCGGCCGCCTAATCAGGGATCTTCGCGCTGAACTTCGGAGCCCTGAGCAACGAATACAGAGGGCAAAGAAACTCAGCTTTTGGGGTTATATTATTAGAGACCATGGCGCTCCTAGCAAATACAAATTTTACTTTCGTTAATCTCTTTAATCTCTCAATTGTCGTCAGCTGTAAAGAGTGAAAACTCCTACATAGGTCCAAGTGAGGTAACGCCCATGTAGTGAGGTTTCACACAAAAATCCGTCAGTTTTTTTGACCGCTATGTCTCTCGGAAAGTAAATCCTGACAGTCAAACCGCAACAGTCAGCTTTCCAAACACAGCTTGGAATAATGGAAATATGTCAACTTCAAAGATTGAAATTGAAGCCAATATTATCAAAGGGCAATGTTACATCTATCAGGTTTATAAAGAGCAACTGTTAGTTATGTTTCTTTGTAGGACAAAAAAGTACTGTCTAAAGAGGGTTATCATATGTGACAAATTTTACCCTAACCAAATGCGCAAATACCCTGCTGGCAGCAAAGTACAAAAGACTGATCCCCATATGGTACTAGTACACAGAAATCTAGACAGCAAGAACCGTGTATTTCCCAAAATCTTTCAAGCATGTTTTAGGATTTTGCACATGTGACAGTAAAAGTTGACTGTTGTGGTTTGACTGTTGGAACAGACTGTCTGGGGACACGGTGTTTTTTTGTGTTACATATCCGGTAGCAAAGGTAGCAAAATGCCACGCAACAGTCGCCACTCTCTTGTACATATATCTTAAGTCTTTCTCCTTCTCTCTTCTCTATGCCTTAGTCTATGCACACAATTCTCCTCTTCATATCCTAACGCATATCCTAACGTTATAACACTTTAACCTCGAATCCCAACAAGCGATCATCTATGAAGCTGACCTATACTCGTCGGATTTTCAATTGAAGTCTCCGAACACGTTATTATAAGCGCCCTTGGCGACACATCAATTTACAATGACTACTTTTCTAATTACCATGACTACACGTTTGTAGATTTGCTACTAAGTCAAAACCAGTGCCAGCGTAGAAGCAATGAAGTTCAGGAACAAATACTCCGCTGCGCTACCATGAAATGCACCGGTGATTTTAGGCTGCAGGCGGGCATGCTGGCAGTGAGATCTCGATATAATCTAAGCTTATCCAAGCCATCTAATGAATGACAAGGGTTTCCGGGGACTTGAAAACCTGGCGAGTAATGAATGTCAACAAAAGACGCCCTTCCTTAGTTTCCGGAGCTTAGGGGGTATTTAGCAGAAAATACATCACACTCTCAGAAATGGCTCATGGTTTGTTTTCTTTGTTATCGTTAACTGGTTATAACATTATCTGAAAGAGGGAGGCACGAGTTTTCCATTGGCACGGCCCGCTGATGGAGAAGCAAAACTTCGCTCCATCATCTTCCACTTTCTAATATGTATTAACGGTGAATCATGTCATAACAGATGCGGCGGGCGGTTAAACTTTAGATGAAAGTCAGCTGTGACAGTAAGACAATGATCGTGACGGATTTGCGGATTGTGACGAGTGGGGATGGATGACTGCCTGGTTAGTCGTTTGGATATACTTGTGTACAACACTAGTTCCTATATGCTCTGAGTCACGTTATTGCCAGTAATACTCTACTTTCCATCCTCCCATCGAGCGTGGCGAATGCTTGATACACTCTCAATCGGTGATTTGCAATGATCGAAGCAACTGCCGGACATGTACTTGAATAAGGCCGCTAGTTTATTGTAGTCTAGGTAGAAAAGGTGGCTCCTCCTCATTAGCAAGGCCTCGGATACCTTAACTTTACACACCAGTGGATCGCAGCCCGTGAATATTAAAATCTGTATTAACATTATATTAGGGCTAGCGATGAGATTACACCCCATTCAATATTATACTCCTTTGTAGACTTACCCTAGTACAGGGTTCGTAATAGTCCGTCCGCCCGCCAGTTTTTCAGGCCCCCACGTTGTCGTCTGATTTCGGGCAAGATATTGTAAGACCGGGCCCGATAAGTGCGACTGGGGGTGACGCCTAGGTCTGGGGCTACTGATTCACCTGTACTTAAGCAGCTATTTCGATCAAGACGCAGTGATTTGGGCTCCATAATCTATGGATGATCGACTAGATAGGTTATAGTGTGAATTATATACCATAGACATGGCTGGGAGACATTAGATATCATCAATTAGTCATGACTGCATCACTCGCACCATTTGTCCATCATTCTGTTGCATGCGCAACCCCTCCGGACTATCACCCTCTCTATTACCCCAAGACATTGTACCGCCATTACGCGCTAAAAATGCCAGTCTAGTCCGTGTTTTAATTAGAGTCTATAAAATATAATCTATATGATGATATCTTTTAGGCGTACAAACACGCAGTAAAGATGGTAAGTAGCCTGGAATGAGATACAGTTTGCGCCTTCACAAGGCCAAAGGACATTCTTAAGCAGCTTCTCTATATTTTCTACCGTATTCCAAGAGCTACGCTCGCTTGGCCAGTGACTTTCAGTTGTAGCAGACATAATTATGACACTAAAAGAGGCCTTAAAGCATGTTGGAAATGGTAGCGGGCGCTGTGACAAAGTCCTTTATCTTAGCGGTTTCTCTATATACATAATCATAAGACTAAATTGGCCGCTACGCCACTCAGGCGGACTCGGGCGACGGGCACGGAGTTGAGCAGATTTCTAACAAAGTGCAGCCAGAGAATAATACCCAAGGAAGCACCAGCTTGTTGGCGAAGACTGCAAATGGGCGGTGAGCACTGAGAAAAGGGATACTGTTCCTTACTATCTAACAATTACTCTATGTCTATACCTACAAAACAAAACTCTCTTTACTACTGTCTCTTTTTTACAATCTCGAGGACTACTAGGGAAAATTTCGAAATTATGCATTTTGAAAAATGAAAAATCCGGTAAGTAAGCGCGGTTCACTGCAGTAAAATGTCTTAGGGTGATATTGAGGGTGATAGTCCAGAGGGGGTCGCGGTTGCATGTATATATAGAGCTAACCGCTAGCGGGGCTGGTAGTAAGGGGCACGCTTCTCTCTCATATATAACTCGCGTCTTTCTCCTTCTCTCTTCTCTCCGCATCTAAGTCTATACCCGCACACGGTTCTCCCCATATTTCAACACATTCGGAAGACCGCAGGTACCTAGAGTACAGCCCCGTAGTCTAAAAACCCCTAGAACGGAAAATCATAGTCTGGGGTAGGGCAAGGTCTAGCCCGGACGGGACGGACGTTTACGACCTTTGCCCTAGTACGGCGATATCTATATAGACGTAGCTGGAATTCAACCAAATATCGAATTAAATGCGCACGGTAGACGGTAACTTGATTATACTCTGAGCATTCAATTGGCTTATTGATTAACTTTTAACTGTAGAACAGCCCTCGACTCTTAGGTACATGACAGGCCATTAATTCATACACAAGTACATACACCGAATAGTAGGGTGCAGCGGCATTAGCAAGGTTTACACTAATTGTATTCTACAGCATGCTGCGGCCACTGATTTGATGACTGAGGTTGCGGCTGGTGTGCCGAGTATAATTCATATGCATACTCTGCTTGCATCTCTGTGGCTGGCTGAGGTTGCGGCTGGTGTGACGAGTATAATTCATATACATACTCAGCTTGCAACTCTGTGGCTGGCCGATCGTCACCGTGCAATTCGGGCGGAATCTGCTCTTGAGGTATACGAATCTTCCGAGAGCGTGAACGAGCGAACCAAACAACGACCAGAACGAGGACAAAGCCAAGAACTCCACCAACAGCTCCCCCTACAACTGAACCTGTATTTCTGGTCTGTCCGAGGTGCCCACTGTCGACTCTACCATTGCCTTGTGTGGTTGGTCCTGGGTGCCGTAGACCTGTTCCGTTGGATATCGAGAAAACCTTTTCTAGGTCTTTGGAGGCCCAATTGTTCCGGGGTTTTGTTTCCGTTGCACCGCCGCTACTACTATAGACTCGCTGTAAGTCTTGTGAGTTTTCGCCAGGCGAAGAGATTGGTAACAAACAATCCCATTTCGCACATACCTGCCTCCTATAACCGCGCTGACAATGGTCGGAATGGCATACTCCTGATTTACCACCCACTTGTTTTGCCACTTAAGCTGTTCAAGGTCGAAGAAACGTACGGTTTCTACGCATGTACCATTGTTCCGTACGAGAGAAGTCACCAGCATCGATCGCCCAAGCGGCTGACATACCGGACCTGATACGCTCCATACTGGAGGCCCTGGATAACAATTAAAGAAACGTCGAGTATTTACGAAGACGAAGATGAAGGAATAGCTTACCGTACCACACTTTGATCCAATTGAATGATGGTATGGATAATACCCACATGTCATTAAGTCTATACCCGGGTAATGAAATCGATTGTGTTTGACCTCCCAACATGTAGATATTGTAACTCGAGTTGTCTGGAGCTGTCATTACCACTGAGCAACCAAGAACACGGTCCTCAGGAAGTATTTCGTCTCGGCTACCGCTCGGTGGGAAGGGATTGCCAGTAGCCTTTTGGGTGTACCATTTTCCAGTAGCGATATCGTAGACTTGGATTTCAGATATATCGTTCTGGTGTACATCAATGACATTAGCTGATAGCCCGCAATGAATAACGCAAAGTAGCAATACCAATGTACTAGCGGAGTTAAATTTGTTTGCCGTGAGCCTCTCGCCACCAAACTGAACCAACACTCCACTTTCACCAATAGGCAAATAGTGTAGAAACCCTCTAATAGTAGGATCTCCGGGTACAGTCTCATTTCTCCAGCTCATGTCGGTGTAATTGAGCGCTAAGAGCCCATTCACGCCAAGGTAATCAGTGGGGAGACTAGCGCTGGTTCCCCAATTATACCCACCATCCAAATAATAGCTGACACCAGAGTTTGTATCGTCCGTCCACTGACCTAGAACAATTTGTTGTGGCTAATTGCCAAACGTTTTCTCCTCTCTCCATTCCCCATCCTCTTTGTTGAAAGAGAATAACGTTCCCCCTCTATCATTTGGTGGCTGCTGGGTATGGTTCGAAGTCTTGTTCGCCGTATTATACCCTCCGGCAAAGATATAAAATTTTGGCGAAGATAGGTTCGGAACAAACGCCGCTCCCAATACAGGGCACGGATTGTTGCTAGGCTTGGGTGCAGATTGCAGCCGTGTACTGTTCGGCCAGTCGAAATCCTTATCGAAGTCGACCCATAGTAGTCGGTTGTCTTTTTATGCAACGCAAAGATTATTAATAGTAATTATAGCGGGAAATCTGAACCCCTACATACTAACTTCTCCAATACTCGGTTCAGTCGAAAAGACGTACCCGCCATCAATATATAGCCTTGTTCCTACCAATGCCGCTACACGGATGTCCCCATTGAGTTATAGCAACCAATCAAGAGGGATATCAAACTCACAGCGGGCTCCAGATATATAGCAATAGTGATAATGATCTTCCTCGCCTGGCCAAAATGCAGCAGTTGCTCCGCTTAAGTCAAATCCTGCAACCAAGCCTTTGGGTCAAGTGTTTGTTTATGTCATTGCTGCCACCTGGTTTGGGTCTTGCGCGCAAGCGGCTGTATTTATGATATGATTTCCACAGTTCTAATGAATTTGGATTGGCTGATGTAGCGAGAGGAATGTTCATTCGCCTTTGAGAGTGTATTGCCATCTCACATGATTAGAAGAAATTGGAGATGGAATCCCAGCTGACCGTGTGGAGGGGTGAAACGTCATACCGAGAAAAAGACAAGTACAACTTTACTAGGTATTTTACTAAGGGGTACTTCTGAGAAAAGGCCAATCGTGAAGGCCACCTGCACGATGACGGTCACTTTAGCGGAAGGGTGGTGGAGAGGTGGTGCACCTTCTTCATTTCGTGATAAATTACTTTTTCTGCCATGTGCATCTTGTCGGCATCTGTTGAAGTATTTTCACGTGATTCTGTCACCTAGACTGTATCATGATTGGTTGCATCTGCAGTCTCTTGTTCTACGTAAAGTATTGTATACTATCAACCTTGTAAAAAGCTCACGTTCTTTCCCACGTTTTGGGAAAATCGAAAGCGGCGGTGGCGGTCAACGCTGACAGCAACTACTATTTGGTTTGGTAAGTAGGAGCTGGATTAACCGGTTTGCATACGTGGAGCCTCATGAGATATACCTATAACTCATCCGAGATAGGCTGATGTATTTTGATATTCTCGTATGTGTGCTTATGACCAGAGCTAACTTGCATAAGTATGTACAATCTCGGATTAACCAGCAACAGTGGTTGGCTAATTCGCTCTATATAACTGACACGACACAAATAGCAATCATGGCGGAGGCCGTGAAAGATTGGACTGCTACACAGTAGTTGGAGAACATTTGGTATACAGTTATGGGGTGCGTTGATATGGTACTGATGGAATAAGCTTGCCTCCTGCTAACTCCCAGTGCAATACCTGGGGCATACGTTCTTAGCTTCGCTCAACAGATGCATGAAATAGCTTCGATATCACTCTCCGCTGCAATAATTTCGTGATCATCAGGTACAGCCATTGGTCAAAAGTCTGCATGTGATATTGACTTTCCCCACCAATAACACGCGAAATCACCCAACTTATTGCACTGCCCAATTACAACTATCATTCTAGTGCTAATCGGTAATTTGTTTTGACTCCAATGTATACCTAGTGTTAGCGAAATTTATTAGCGGTTGGAAACAGTTGTAGAACCCGCAGAGTTGGAAAAACTGTTACCAGAGATGTGCTATCATTTGTGACCCGTAACTGTACTCAACCAAACTCGGTATTCCCTTCTGTTTCTTTCTTCCTCAGTTTGCAGGCTTCGAATTTCAGCACTCTGCAACAGCGACCCAGCAGCCTGTTAGGGAGTTGTAAAAAGAAGTTTTAGAAATCCGGCGTGGTGTTTTGGCCTCAGAATGGCGTAAGAATCACTCCCATTTACGGCAAAGCGCTGCTGAAAATACATCCGGGCAAAAGGCTACTATACGTGCAGCCTTTTGGTAAACCCTCAATACACGCGTAGAGGGTTCGACTCCTCAAGTTTCACTACATTCAACACTGCTCCGCTAAGATATGCTGATAGATACAACATCGATTACTGTGCGACAAAATGAGGTCGACTGTTTTCTCATAGGCGGGCGTTTTAATATGTAGATATAAAAATGAGGTATATAACCGTTCGGGGATAGCTCATTTTCCTGCCGTAGTTCGGCGAGCCTACCGTGAATGTGGAAGTCAGCCTATAGTTGGATTAAGCGGCCGAAGGATTCCAGGATCTCAAGGTTTTTGCAATAATCTTCATATACGTAGTGTACGTCACATACCGTTGAAACTCGCTAGCATGCATAGCAACTAAACCTACCCATATGCGTACTAAGACAATTCAAGTGCGATTATCATTTCCCTGAGACTTTCACCAAACAACTTCATACCCATAAAAGGGAGTGGTTGGTAAGTGCAAGGCGCTAGCGAATTGATAGCTCTATGTGATCATTGTTGTTGAGGGAATATGTCAAACTAATAAGAACCAATCTGAGGTTGCTGTAGGAGTCAAGACTCGAAAGTTTATGCACTAAGCGGCATTTACGGAGTTTTTAGATTCACAAGTTTCATCCTCCAGCATATACAACACCACCAGACCCTCTAACCCTATTCCGTAAACTTGTCCTCCTTTGCCACCGTTCTATTCCACACCCCCGGCGGCCCCTCCTTCGGAATCCTCCTCTCATCGGGCGGAAAATTACCCTCAGCCCGCCACTTCCTCACCACCAGCTCCGCCACATTATTCCCCATGATACTCGCCATCTCCACCCCCGTCGTCAACTCATCAATGCCCCCCGTATACCACAGATTCTCATCCAGCACAATATCACTAAACTTCTCCCGGGGCGTAAGAAGCGGGTGTGCAGCCGGTGACTAGTAACATTAGCACTGCAGGGGAAGGGAGGCCAGGAGGAGCGGCTTACATGGTAGCGGTAAACCCAGGACCAACGATTCTCCTCGCCCTCTTTGCCACTAAGAAGCTTGCGGATCTCGTCGTCACTTATCTCCTCCGCTGACACAATTTTGTAGAGATATTCTCTCTGACCACCCCTCACCACTTCCTTCACGCGGGACAAAAACCAGAACGGCGCATGCCCCATCCCATCCTTCCCAGTGCCGCCCGAGATTTCCTTGTACTCCCACGAGCAAGGAGTAGTGAGCACAAGTTCCGGCATCCCTTTCTGCCCCGAAAACTCATTCCCAGAGAGGTCGTGAGTAGTGGTGAATAACGTGATATACATCTCCGCGTACTCCACCTCCTGTGGTGCCACCATCACGGGATCTCCGCGGATTTCAAGCTTCGTCAGACTCCACGGAGTAGCGAGAACAATTGCATCAAACGGTTCGTATGATTCCTGTCCAGTGGAGTCGGAGGAGGCAAGGACCCATCCACCCCAGTCGCCTTTCCGCAGCCCGATGACGTGGGTATCGAGGTGTACCGCACCCCCAGTGGACGCAACCATCCGCTCCCACAACCCCGCCATCCCCTCCTCATCTGAGACCTTCAGCGCAGCAGAATTGTCCGCAGCCATCATTGCACCCAGCGCCGAGATCGTGCCAAGATTCTGTGCGTACCTTCCACGGATCCAGGGATTGAAAATCTCGCGTTGGAAGTTTCCGTCGACGTCGTGCGAGTGGAGTAGGGATTCGCCGGTTTCTTTCGAGAACTCGTCGAGGCCGACTTCATGGATGATATTTGACAGGGATTCGAAGACTGCAGTAGAGGCGTAGAGTTTTTCCCGGGCTTTACGGGCAGCGGTGATGAGGTCCTCCGCGCGTCCCGGTGATCGTCCATAAAAGTACCACAACTTGAAGCTCCACCAGCCGCGGCCGAAGAAGTTGCCCGGGTTCGGCTCGAGGTAGGACCACGAGCGCCCGTCGTATCTAGGCGTGTTAGTACACCCTAGGAGAAGTCAAAAAGAAAACGTACACGCCAAAATTCCCCTTCCCCTGCCCAACAAGGTCTCCGGTTCCATCATCGAAGGAGATGAGGTTGAGACCGAGATAGTCGGCGGCTTTGGAGAGGAGAGAGGAGGTTTTTGAAAACGTGGTTGCGCCGAGATCGAGGAATTCGCCAGGGACAATTGTTACAGGTTGCACGGAGCGCCCACCGATGTGTGAGGATCTCTCGTACAAAAAGATGTGGTGTGGGACGCGCGAGAGGGAGGCGAGGTGAGAGAGGTGGTAGGCGACGGAGACGCCGGCGGGGCCGGCACCTGGGATTATTAATACGGAGTAAAGAGGGGAGGGGAGGGGGAGGGGGAGAACCTATGATTGCGATGCGACGCTCATAGGGGACTGGTGGTGGAGGTGGTGGGGGCGCCGGTGTATTTGGTTGTGGAATGGGCCGATGCGCCGCCGGGAGATTACAGAGATACACCAGAAACAGGATAACGAAGCTGGTGAAGATGGTACACGGCAGGATGTAGGGTATAACTGCGCTGAAAGCTTTCCAAAAGCCAGGGCGTTTAGAGGACCTGGGCTCCCCGGTATTTCTGTTTGAGGTAGAGAATAGCGGTGTGTCTTCTGCAGGAAGCGTCGGATATAACGGTTGGGGTGCATACACTGGCGGTCGGTCTTTGTTATCCGTACCGTAGTTGATGGCTGTCTGATTCTGCTCCTCATTCGTCGCCCTCCCTCTCCTCCTCTCCTCCTCAAAATCCGCATACACTCGCAGCCTCTGCGCCTCCGCCTCCGCAAGTTCCCTCCTCTCCCTCTCCCGCAGCTCCGCCTCTCTCCTCAGCAGCTCAGCCCTCTCATCCATATTGTGGTTTATCCGCCGTGTCATATCGTAGAAACTCCTCCGCGCAGGATCAATCAACAGATCGTATGCATCCTTGAGTTCTCGCGCGCGCGTCGGTTCGATTCCCCGAGATACCGCCGAGAAATAACGGTCGCGGATCTGCTGCCGACTCGCGGAGGAGGGGAGCCCAAGGATCGTGTAGGGGTCTTTGGTTGTCATGGAGGGTTGCAGAGTTAAGGGGGATGTGGAGAGGAGGCCGGAATATTAAGTGTTGGGAATGGTGTGGGTGCCAAGACGGATGCCTGGAGATAAGCATACAGCCCAGGATTGGAGGCGACGGAACGGGACGCCGGTCGATGCGGAGTAACCATCATAGTGCAGCCGAGATGAGAGATCTCCAGCACAGATTATCGAGACAATTGATTTCCTCCCTTCATTCAGTATTTCGGATGCGTGCAATCGGATTGTGGTGCGGTGAAACGCGATGTCACGGCTGTCGAGGTGCTATTTGCATCTTGGGGATTGCTTATACATTCATACCCCCGCCTCGCCTATCTGTCACTGCCGCCATCTAACTAGTAAAGATGTGCCCGAATTCTTAGCCCTATGCTGCTTTGAAGAATATACGAATTAGTACTAGTAGTGCTTTTGACATGATTGTACGTAAGAAACATTCGTACTGCTGCATGTTTTTGAACTCACTCGGCCCCCTGTGTCCTGTACGTATTCGGCGCGACGTTAATAGAAAGGTTAGGTCTGCTGGCTAACCAACGCCCCCCGCATGCGTGTCGAAACTTCTGTCTGTTTTTGCAGCAGTCAGTCTCTCACTAGTCGATCCCTGCACGACATGCGGGTCAGCAGCTCTTTTAAGATTGCGAACATTCGGTTGGACAGCAAAGTTTACAGCTATCAACTTCTCCGCCAGATCTCGACAATACGTACCAATTCCCAATCAACTAACGCGACTTACCACGAATCTTCACTATGGCGAAGTGCAGAAAGCGGGATTGGCTGCGGCGCCATCTCGGGCAGAGTACCCCGCCACCATCGGATTCCAGCGTAGGCTCGGGCAAATTTCCTCTTCAGCCACTTCCGGCGCTTCGGTTCTTACTAGTGTTGTTGTTGTTTATTCATACTGTATTCACTCTTACTAGAGTATGACAGGACCTAATACCCCCTCTAGTTCTTACTAGTGTGGTCGCTCTGAGCTCAACAGAAACCCCACATCCATTATCATCAGAACACCTTGCAACACCAGCATCGTCTCAAGCGCCTCCTGGGGATACAAATGTGAATTTTGCGATTGAATCTGATTTGCCAGGTCCGTCAGGCCCAATGACTATTACGACGACACCCAATGATGCCGCACAAAGCGGGAGGGGACACGAACAACCCGCTGATATTCCAACCACTTTATGGATCCGGGCTTTCAACAAACTGTCCACCGCGGAGCGCAAAACACTGACACCTTTCGTCCCAGACCCCGGTTGCAGTGATAGTATGTCAATATTGGATAGCATTCGAACAGAAATGCAACCCGCAGTGGTTGCTAAGGGCGATACCACTTGGACTATCAAATGGAGGGGCGAGGACATTGTGCTACGCGATATTGCCATGAAAATATTGCTGTAGGTGGATAAGTTCAAGCCGGTCGGAGACATCATCGTTAACTACGATGCCGGACATGGGGCTTTGCCATGGGAGGCATTTAGATTCTTCTGCAGGTTAAATCACCGGTGCCGTCTGATGCGGCGGTGATGGTTACTAACTTGGAGTAGGTCTGCGTGAATGAACAGAACACAGAAAATGCGATTCTTATTAGACTCGAGAAATCTGGTAACCTCATTGATCCATACGCAGTTTACGAGTCTGTCTACCTCAAACAAGACACTGATGCATCGAGAAACCTTGAGAAGACAATATTATAGCTCTACGCTGTCATATTGAAGTACCTCGCAAAAACCATCGATGTTTCCAAAGGTGGGTAAATGCGTTATGTAATGCTGGGTAGTCACTGTACCGACATCTCCGCTGCCGACAACAACGGGTGGACACCGCTGCACTTTGCTTCGCGGTACGGATGCGAGGCAGTGGCACGGCTGCTTCTGGATACGGGCGCTGGCATATCCCTTGTAGACAGATGAGGGTGCACGCCTGCACTTAGTTTCGCAGGGGGGGCACATGGCGGTGATACAGCTGCTTCTGGATAAGGGCGCCGATATCTCAGCTGTCGACAAAGACTGGTCGACGCCGCTGCACTTTGCTTCGGAGTACAGGCACGAGGCTGTCGCACTGCTGCTCCTAGACAAGGGCGCCAACATCGCCGCTGCCAACAAATATGGGAGGACATCGCTGCATACTGCTTCGCTGTACGGAATGGAGGCAGTGGCACAGCTGCTCCTGGATAATGGTGCCGACATCTCCGCTGCCAACAACGTCACTGCACATTGCTTCGCTGTTCGGACAGGACGCGATGGTACGGCTTCTCCTGGACAACGGCGCCAACATCTCGGCTGTCGATGACGCCGAGTTGATGCCGGTATACCTTGCTTGGCAGTCTGGACACGAGGCAGTGGAACGGCTAGTTCAGGAGCTCTACCCCAGTCCTAACCACCCTCGCTTCTCATGATCCATATATAACGAAAAATCATGACCACTTGAAGATTGTTATTGCCACTATTTATATTGGTTGATGCATATTACTATACCAATTTCAGTTGCGCCCGTAGTGTTTGTTACAAATATCTAGACTTGTTCGGGAGGCGGTTTTTGGAGGACATATTCAATGAATGAGGGTGTCTTGCGTGGTTGGCCGCGTTGTGTTGGTCTGGGTTGGGTGGTTTAAGCAATCTCGTGTTCTATATTAGCTTTGACTAAATGAATTCGCAAACAGTAGTATTTGCACTACTAAAAGCTGTGATATTTACGGACTGAGAGAGCAAGGAAGATCCGCATAGGATACCGGGTGGAGGAAGCCTTCGCACTGGCACGGTGCAGATTTTTTTAATTTAAATTAATGCTACGAAGTCTTGCTACCTTGGTTCTTAAGTAAGACTAATGTTTTGATATCCGGAGTTCTTACTCACTAAGAGACACGATGTCCCGGGACCATCTCAGGTCTCGTCTCGTCCAGTTTCGTGGCCAACACAAGCGAGAACGAGCAAGGGTAGGGCTGCGAAGAGGTGAAAGTTGAGGGAGAGCGAAGTAGCGAAAGTGGAGAGAGATTGAAGAAGCGAAAGTGGACAGGGAAGAAAGGTTGGAGAGTGTAGAAATGTCAGCTAGTCTATTTTCACAGCCTTCTCATTCGCGCGGTCCTGTCTCAACAGATGATATATTCCTTAATGATGGCTAAGCGCAGCAGAATGCTACAACTTTGTGCTTCAAGTTAATATCTATGCATTTTAAGTGCCTATTGAACCTGAGGTCAATCTGCATAGTGCGATCTACATAGAGAAGTCTGAGACCTAACACCGCCACGTGCCGCACAAACCACACCTTATCCGAATCTCTGGGCAGTTCTGTGGCCTTTTGCTACCGGGATATTCAACAAATCGCACAGCCGGCTCTGAAGAACATACTTTGTTATGGGTGAGATAAGTTATTGAAATGGGTGGCGGCAGATACCTATGTATACAGTACCGGCACCACGCCCAAACCAGATTCGTAGTATATCTTTTTAAAGAGAATAAGTTATCCTTGTCATTCTTCATTCCTAGAACCATAATCATAAATCTCCGTTGATTCCGGTCCAGGTACCAACAGCAGCCGGAGATGGAGCCCTTAATGAACTCGAGCCGGCGGTTGACAGTTGCCACTCTCACGTCCGCCTCTACAATAATACAGCATAGCAGTTGAAACCACAGTGGTACCTCTCACAGTCGCCGCCGCCTGTTACGTGGGACGACAGATCATTGTATGCTCTATGCTGCAAGTGAGGAGGGCCGGTCATGTTATAAGGGAACAAAGTCGGACTCATGGGCGAAACAGGGATTAATTCGATCAATGACCTTTCATTGCCGCATCAAAGATCCCCCGACACAAGGGGGGGTGAAGATAATTAAGATAGATGGTTGAAGGAATACTTCGACTCTAAGAATCGAGAGTTTCACTTTAACCACAAAATGGGAGATAAGTCGAGCTCTGAAGCCGTGGATATCTGACCATTAGAGCCGAGACACGAGGAGCCGTTCCGCGTAGGAATGAGGACGCCTCCTATTTGTGCATACTGAATTAATGGCGAGGCAGTGATACATGAGCCAACTAGCCTCGAGCACTAAAGCCCTCGTATAAGTGAGAATTATGTCATTAGCTACCAGCCATATGCAAATAACTATCGCATTCTCCTTTGCCACCTCCGCCATACCGCCCGCATGTCGGCACATCTCTTATATCATATAAACATGTACTTGAAAAGATTAAGCCTACTGGAGCGGTGTTCATGATTGTTCTCTAATATCAGTCTCATGTTATTTTTTATGGAAAAGGTTTTGTGGAATATGTCTTTTGGCAATAATCTATAGCCATAACAGTGAAATAAACCTTGAGTAGTCGTAGAACGTTATAGACCTGTATGTCTACCCTTGGGCCAGAAAGTATTGAGCGTAAGATATTTTTGTTCGTCATTACTTGATGGGTGGCGATGCACTCTGAGAAATGTAGGATAAAATGCAGCATGAGTACCGACCCGCCGGAGGCACAAACTAAAGAAGCGGGTCTGTCAAAAGAGCTCGCTAAACTAATGGTAGAGACGATGGTGGACGAGAGATATCTAAATATATATTTCACCCGCGATAAATCCAACCTTCAATCATAAGAAAACACCCGACACGCTGCAACCAGCCTTGTTGCATATATGGTTTATCTCCCTGACGTATTGCTTCAGTTGGGCTGATGCATAATCTCTCTAAGATGATGGTCATTCCGGGCTCAGCTGGAGATGCCAGACTCAGCTGTGCGCATGCATGCGTACAAGACATTCTCCGAATACCGTATATATAAGAACACGAATGTACCTGTACTTAGAATACAAGCTTCTAGCAATCAGTACATTTCAACAGGTTATGAGCCCGGTTATCGCTACTATCTGAAATCTCATGATTCTTCCTATGATCTCCTTCACGATCTCCAAAAGAGCCTCAAGAACCCTAAACCTTGTCACCATAGCAACAGCCGCATAAACAGCACTAAAACTCAACACCATCTCCACAATCTCACAATGACTTCTTCCGAACCAGCCCTCAACCACACCAGGTGGGGCGATATCCCTATGCTCACTCACAACAATTACAACGAATGGAATAACGACATGATTCTCATCCTGTCAGCCATGTGAGCATACGCAATCGTCACCGGAGAGGATCCTGAACGGCAGCCACTTGACTTGGACCACGACGACAACTATGATGATTGGATGGCTAAGGAAGCTGAGGCTGCATCTGTGATTACACTTTCCTGTTCCCGCGAAGTACGGCGCGTCCTCAGAGGTATACGAAATCCTCACGAAATGTGGAACACACTAGAAACGAGTCTGGACACTGCCGGATCTTATATCGGCAGACAGGACATCCTTCGCTAGTGCCGCGCTTGCCGACCTAAGGAGGACGAACCACTCAATGCATACTTCACCAAGCTCAGTAACTACAGCATACAACTGGAACATACTGACGATGCAGTCACCAATCGAGATTTCCGCACGCAAATATTAACATCACTGCCATCTCTGTATCCGATGATATCAATGGTCCCAAAGCATAGAAGGGCCTTACCTACACCCGAAGAAGCCATGCATGACCTGCTAGAAGAAGACACAACCACCAGCCTTACCAAAGAACTTGGAGATGCATCCACGTGGGCCGCCCGTTTCTCTCAACGTGGCGGCTACCGTGGCGGAGGCCGTGGGCGTGGTGGACACCGAGGATGGAGTGGACGCGGTGGACTCGGTGGAAGCAGTTGAACTGGAGACAGCCATTAAAGTAAGTGCACCTATTGCAAAATTGGCAGCCATACTACAGATGCATGCAGGAAGCGGAAACACGCCCAGGAGGGAGGAAACAATGGAGGAAACGACGCGCGCATTTGCTGCCAGTGCGGGCTCCCAGGTCATGTCAAAGTTGATTGCATCTCCTCCAGACGTTTACAGGAATGGTGGAAAGTAAAGAATGCCACAGCTACAGCAGACCTTGCTTCAACCGGGGCCCACTGCAATCACTTCTGACAAACCGGTTGTGCTCTCGCCGCAGCTCTGAAGTGGGTCATTGATTCTGGAGCGTCACACCACATGTGCAATGACCACAGCAGCTTCTCAAAGTTCAAAAAGCTCTCACTGCCTACAGTAATCGAGCTTGGAGAAAACTATTCAGTCACTGCCACGCACTACGGATTCGTGGACGTCATACAAAGCTATCAAGTCGAAGCCCTCCATACTCCTACTTGTCTACTTCTCCTTCTATCGATCAACCAATTGGATTTGGGCGGGCATACGACTATATTTCGGAACGGAAAATGCTCTATAACTTTGCCATCTTCCTGCAGTCGCACCGGAAAACTAATCAATGGCATATAGATCATAGTCCCCGCGACCGCACTCCTATCATGGACTACCGGGAATGGACAAAGGAGACCGAGAGACAGCTCACGTACAATTGAGCCTACAATGGAATCATCATGAGCACCTATCGCAGCTAAAACTGAGTCCACTCGAATGTCTCTCACAATCTCAGAGTCAAGAATTTGGCACCGACGACTAGCTCATATGAATCCTACTGCCATAAAGTCTCTAGTCAAGGGATATACAAACGATGATTCAATGTGCACAGTCTGCATCCAGGCCAAGCACAAACAAAAGTTCATCAAAGTGCCAGTCAAGCACACTACGAAGCCCTTTGAACTTGTAAACTCGGATATGTGCGGGCCCTTCTCTACACCGACCTTGGGAGACAATCGATACAATATACTATTTATCGACGACTACACGAGGTACACATCGGTATGGCAGCTCACAAATAAGAAAGGCAAGTCCTGCACCTCTGCCTACCAGTCGTTTCAGGCCCAAGTAGACTCAATGGGATACGAGATCAAGCGATTCCAGTGCGATAATGGATGGGGAGAATACAGCAATGAGACCTTCCGATATGTCCTCGTGGCCCACGGTATAACATACAAGCTATTTCCTCCATACGCTCACCCTAAGAATGGGGTTGCCAAACGCATGATCCGTACAATCACTGAAAAGGCCAAGGCGATGATAAATGACTCCCAGGCTCCAGTTCAGTTCTGGTGAGAAGCAGTCAATACCGCAGTCTATCTCCCTCAGAGATCACCGAATGAAGGCCTGAAAAGAAAACATGACTGCCATGGCTATCATGCACTGTACGAAACGCCATACGAAATGCTGCATGGATTCGGAAAACCTACGCACGATGCCGACGGCAACAAAGCATTGTTCAAGCCCCTCTCCACAACCTACTCCGATTCGGATGCTATGGAAGTAGACTCATTCCGGAAGTTCAACGCCGCCAAGGAAAGTTCGGCCCGAGATCAAAGCCCTGCATGATGGTAGGCTACACACACGACTCAAAGTTGTTGTGGAGGATATGGGATCCAGAATTCCAGAGGGTAAAAACCCAATCAGAAGTCCTCTTCGACGAAGGGAGGAATGCACACATGTCGTGTCAGCATGGAAGCAATGACATCGACATGTTTGGATTATCAGAAGATAAGGAATATGTCGAAAGGACAGATACCAGAGATGAGCCTCTCCGAGATAGTCAACCTATGCAGATAGGTCAGAGATCCAAATCTCACATGCATGAAGCTCCTGACAAGGAAGCAGAAAACGCCCACAGCCGGCACCACTGCCGAGAGGATCAGACTGCCTAGCGTTCAGCAGCAAATGCAGAAAACATCGCCCACAGCCAGCGCCTCCGCAGGTGGATCAGACTGCCCGGTGCTCGGCAGCAGCAATCAAGAAATCAAGCCAAGTACTGCAAGCAGCTCTAGATCCACCTCCCGTTCCAGCTCCAGCTCTGCCGATAGGGAGTCATGTCACAAAAAGTCAAGGTAAAGTCTCCGCAGAAGCATCAACGGCATCCGCAACAGATCCATTCACCTATGCGGAAGCTATAGAAAGCCCTCAATGCGATCACTGGAAACGAGCCATGGAGGAAAAAAGCACATCGATCCTGCTCAATAACACCTTCTCCGCTCACAACTCCCGCGAAGCACGGCAACTGCGAGTCAAGGCAATTGGCTCCAAGTGGGTTGATAAGACTAAACACAATCCTGACGGGTCCACACGGTACAAAGCATGGCAAGTCATAAAGGGCCAAGAGCATACGGATTTCGGTGAGACTTGTGCCCCTGTTGGGAAGCTAACTACTTTCCGGTATCTCATCTCTCTCATCGGGAGTTAGAGATGGAATATGGACCACTTGGATGTAGTTACCGCCTTCCTAAATCCCGAACTTAACAATGACGATATCTGTATGACTGTACCAGAAGTATGGCCAGAAGGTCTCAACGCCCCCAAAATCATCGTCTGACTCAGAAAAGCTCTCCATGGTTTTAAACAAGCTCCGCAGTTATGGCACGATGATATCAATGCTTTTCCCCATTCTCTTGCGTTCACACAGTCCTCAGCCGATCCCAATCTCTATCTCCGCAGCGATGGTATTCTGATACTTGTGTATGTCGACGATATCTCAATGTCATATCGGCAGGCCGCTGCCAAGGCTGTGATCGAGGTCAAGGCAAAACTCCTGGAGAAATGTAAGATGAAGAACCTCGGCCCGGCATGTCAATTCCTCGGCATCGAGATATACCGCGATGAAAATGGTACCGGAATCAGTCTCAGTCAGAAAGCCTATATCACCAGAATCCTCAAACTATTCAGCATGGAGCATAGTCACGGCATTTCAACGCCCATGGATCCCAATATAAAGTTAAACTTGGCCGAGAATTGGGTGGAGAAGGAACTGGAAGATATCACAGACTATGAAGCAGTCGTGGGATCACTGATGTACACAGCGCTTGCAACACGGCCAGATATCTCGTATGTGGTAGCAGCTCTTTCTCGTTACAATTTGCGCCCATTCACCAGCCATATGACAACTGCCAAGAGAGTCCTTCAGTATCTCAAATGAAAAGCCGATTTTCGACTACACTTCAATGGCAATGGCATCGGCATCGGCATCGGCATCGGCTTCGACTTCGATGATAGTCTGGTAGGGTAGTCAGATTCTGATTGGGCCAATGACAGCGCGGACCGCATGTCTCAGGGAGGCCATGTGTTTCTCGCCAGCAGTGGAGCTATCTCGTGGCGGTCTCGAACGCAAAGTCTCATTCCCATGTCAACTCTCGAGACCGAGTTCATCCCCTGCTCGGAGGCCTCTAGAGAAGCGAAGTGGTTACTTCATCTTCAGAAAGACATTCACGGCAAAGACTTTCCACCGCTGCCAATCAACTGTGACAATCAGGGTGCTCTCACCCTGATCATCACGGGAATCATCAAAGCTCAGACTAAACACATCGACGTTTGCTGTCACAACAGTCAAGATCTGCACGAACAACGAATAGTCAACTACTCCTACGTACAAACAGACGAAAATGTGGCAGATATACTCAGGAAAGCACTTACTAAAGATAAGCATACGAAGTTCACGAAAGCAATGTGTTTATGGTAACAAGGAGGACCATTTAAGGTTGTTTTACTTTTCGTTTTGGAAGACGGATTTCTCCGTTTACATGGATGGCCATCCTCAGGCTATGGTAGTACTCTTTCCCTGCTCACTTCTCAAGCAGGGTTTTAAGGAGGCTACTATGAGGATCACAAGCTGCGCATCATCTTTGTTTGCTTGTTTGTTTGCTTGTTTGTTTGTTTGTTTTTCTTGCTCCAAGGAGCATAGCTAGAGGGGGGAGTGTTGCATATATGGTTTATCTCCCTGACGTATGGCTTCAGTTGGGCTGATGCATAATCTCTCTAAGATGATCGTCATTCCGGGCTCAGCTGGAGATGCCAGACTCAGCTGAAGATGCCAGCTGAGTGCGCATGCATGCATACAAGACATGCTCCGAATACCGTATATATAAGAACACGAATGTACCTGTACTTAGAATACAAGCTTCTAGCAATCAGTACATTTCAACAAGCCTGTTGAATACATACGACAACCCAATCTACTACCGTACGGACTATTATGTGGAGTGGTCAACACTCCGTGCACAGACATAGATGGATGACTGGGGACGAAGTCCTCACAATCAACTATCTTCTCTATGAGTAATATAGCTGTGAGGCACCAATGTAATACTCGCCTGCTTTCTTGTGAGCCGTGTCTGATCAACAGCTTCACGTAGCTATAGAGTACATACTGTTGCCCTGACCTTAACACTAATACTTCCTACCTATCTGCGCCACTCGCCCCCAGCAGTCCGTCGCGGAGTCGGCGAAATCCATCTTGTCAGTCATCATCCTAGTTGCGCCTGAACATTTGGGCTCCTTTCCACTGTACTACTCGTCGCAAATCTACTCTATTCAAAGTTGCCAGTAGCGTCCAATCACAGAGAGCTATCTCATTGTTTCAGATATTGCCGCCTTCCAGGTGACTAACACCAAATACCACCGTCATTGTAGATTCGGTGATGAGCTAACCCCGCGTCGAACATGCGTCCGCCATTTACCTCCACGCCCCCATTACAAACCGCCGCCTAGCAGTAGCCATGTCCCGATCCAGCTGTCTCATTTCGAATACCGTCAATGTCAGCAAGTTAGCAATTTCCTCGCTTCGGGTTGCCGCCTGTCTTGCCAAATCGGTAGTAGGTTCTAGGGAACAGTAGTAATGTATCTAGCGGCGGAACGGTCGCGGCAAGAGGTTCGGCTGTGGATGTGGGAGATGGATGGATGTAGTGATTGTCGCTGACGTGACGCGACGGCGAGTGTTCGACTTTAGGGTGCGAGGAACGTTAGACATGCGCAGCGCCGGATACAGTTGAGGCGACGGTGAGAGTTCGCTTGTGGGTGTAGAACAGAGAGGGCAGCAGGTGTGTCGCGGTGCGCGGGGGGGGGGGTCGATCGATGAGCAAAAATCGCTGCGTTAATGAGAAGTGTGATGAGATTTGAAGTGTGATATAATCCAATCCTTGCATGATCTAATCAGATTGCATCTCTTATGTTTTTCTCTTCCTGGAACTGCGCGACAACCTTCAAGTGCAATCGGCGCCGGACTCGTGGTTTGTCTCTTTCTTCTTTATCGTTCGAAGGTTCCAACATTATCGGCGGACAAGTGTGAGCCGGACGACCTCTGCCTTGCATTTCTACTGCTTCACAACGCGGTTGCGGGGGCCTTGTGTAAGTGCGCAGGATTCGAGAAACGAGGCTCTTTTAGCGCTTGCCCACCGCAAGGTGTTGAGTAATCCTGTCACCTTCGGAATCATTTGGATCTTAGCCGGCATGACCTTGCATAGATGTATTCGAACTTCAAAGTAGAAAAGTGTGTTGTAGCCAAGCAAAGTCGCTATACCACAGGGTGCATCACTAGTGCAATTCTGCAGTTTTCACCTGTTATTAGTAGTGGCAAAACTGCAGCCTACTGCACGCCAAGACCTGCAGTACGCAACCAAAATTGTTTAATTTTAAACGTGGCAGGATTACGCTAGTCGACGTCACGACGAATCCAAGATGCAGTGAATATCTTCTGTATGTCAGCTGAGAGGGCGGAAGCAAATTGAAGACACCGTTAGCGTCCCCGGTCTGCCCTTCTCCGGAAGGTCGAATGCGCACATATTGCGCCGGCCGCCCTTCAGAAGGTCAATACGCATTTTACCTCCAGAAACTCAAACCAGCATCAGTAGTCGAAATCTGCTGGAATGGACGAATAGATGGATGCTGCTTAGACACATCCTGTAACGTCACAAAAATTACGAATACGACTAGATTTACGGTACGCGGTAGTTGTTGACGCTAGAACCTGGCGTATCAACCGGTTCTCTGACTTGTATGTAGTTAGTCCTCTATCCCAGTAAATTGAGGGTATCCCCTTGTCTATCGTTGTGAACATGCTGTCACCCCATTGCTGAGATAACGATTGCTGCGTGTCTTACAGGTGGTAAATCGATCAGCTACCTGCAAGTGGAGTTCATTCGATTGCGAGTTCACGGGGATTGCCACAATCCGTGGTGTGCGAACCTCCCCGGCTACTAGATAGTACAGCGAACAAATGTTCTCAACCGGCTCCACAATCCAGCTGACGTATGAACAAATAGTGTGATATCCTGTTAATATATGCCGTAATGCCCAAGGGATAGTACGTCAATGGACAGATTCACTGGGTTCCAATTCAAGGCTGAAAATGTCGAGGTCTATTTCCATCACACTGCCAGTGGAGATAGAAGCACTCCATTAAATCGTAGCGAAGAAGCCAATGAACTATCTATAGCGATATAGGTAACAAAACCTTTCAGTGGAGGGGATAGGCGAAGAGGCGAAACTCTAGATACTGCACCCGACCTGTGGGATTTTACGTAGTGTTAAGTCCGGTTGACGAACGTGCTGATTCGCGGACCGTTGAGGCCGGTTTGTAAACTCTTACCTAATTTACAACTTATTCGCTAGTTCGCGAACTGGCCGCTTTTTGTGAGCTCAACACATACTTCTAGCTAGAGAGATACGTAAAAAATCACGCCTATGTGCCAAGACACAAGCTTTATACAGAGTACTGGATCTTCGAAGTTACTTCTCTATGCAGAATGCTAAGTTTTAACACTACATACTAGCTTTTTCTTCATCTAAAGAGTTTATGTTATGGACTATAGCTATCTCTATCGTGGGGTTTTCGCAAATTGCATTTTGATGGGTGCTCGGTTTGATTCGTACGTACAACGGCGAAATAGAGGCCTTTGACGCCACTCTGAAAAATCGATTTTTCAAGTGTCTACTTTCAACAACTAGACCATGCCGGACGATATACCTAGTTATTTCTGATTAGCAGAGCCTGAGGGATTGGTTGATAGCCACGCAGTTGCAGGTGTGGTAGCATGGGATGGAGCCGAAAGGCCTCCGTGAGAGCTGCACCTAAGCATTAAACCATGCCGAGCATGTCGCAGCGTCAACCAACCGATACGTCGGGTTCAAATATCCACTTGAAAAGCGACTTTTCAGAGCGACACTAAATGCCTCTAATGTCAATTTTATGAGCATACGAATATCTGGTGACGAGTTTTGCAGGCCACCAGATGGTCTGTATGATATCCGAAATATTTTTCATTGGTCCGAGCTTCACCCTTTTGCACTGAACGACAAGATCGTACCGTCTAGTGACATACTCGCCCTCAATAATCAACTGTACTTGAACTAAAGTACAGATGAAATAGGTACCTATCAATCATCAAACCACCTGCAGCAATAACACGACACGGAAACCAATCAAATTCCGAAAGGTTATCCACTAGTGCCCGCTTCTCTATGCTTATCTTTTTCACTATCGCAACTTGTATGAGATGAGTTGTACAATTCCCGAATTTTTAATACCGGTAGTTCGTCATCAAATTGCTAATTAAAGTATAAACGGTACTAGGATATCGTACCACTTACCTTCATCAGGTACCGGCGACGTTTTGTTGCTGCAGATGAGTGGGCAGAAAGCACTCAACTGGTGTCCATGTTTGTTATGTGGCTCAAGTTGAAACTCGCCGAGGCCTAGAATAGTTTTTCCCCCTCAGGGTTTATTGGTGGGCAAGGATTTACTTGTGACATACGGCAAAGCTATACTTTTGATATGACTCTGACCAGCCACGGTTCAATCAGGAGCTGAACTAAATATGTGCCAGTGGCACTTTCTTGCTATACAAAATCTTGCACCGACGCAACACTACAACCTCACCCTCACCAACTATCTCCTAGATTCACTTCTACAGATAGAACAGTCCAAAAATAAACCGAAATTGTCTGATAGGCGCTACAAGTATGCCGCGTAAAAAACCAGGGTACCAATTGTCTCTCCAAAACACTTATATCTCTAACAGATCTTCTAGAAAGGGTGCCGCTGCTTCTAAAAAAGCCACACCCATCAAGACAGCCCCTGATACTTCCCCTCTCGCTCTCGCTACAATTTATCAACCGAGAGTGCATGACTGGTCGTATTCACATGTTCAAGGCAACGCTGTGCCCCGAAATTTCGCGGTTACATCATACCCAACAGTCCGAACTTTCGTGGATCCGCCGGGGAATCTCTCCCCCAATGGACCTAGACACGATAACGACAAAGCCTCGATCGAGGAGATCGCCATTTTGCCAACAACGTCAGAAATCCAAGCGAATCGCGCAGAATACCTTCCACCCAAGGGAAAAGGATTTCCGCACCACGAAAGTGGAATCCATAGGCTGTTGGACTCTCAATTTCGGCTGCTGAGGGAAGACACTGCGGGACAGCTACGCGATGCGGTCCGTGGACTTGTTGAACACTGGGAGGTACTAGTATGCGGCAACGACCTGAACGCAAAACGGAAGTGCGTACAGCAGATCGGTTGCGAAATGAAAATTTTAGATTGGGTGAAGGTAGTTCGGGTTCGTGGAAAGCGGATGGTAATTGATGTGTCGTTTGCTCAACCCGACATAGTTTCAAGGATGACACAATACCAAAGGATGAACTGGTGGAGCGATTCAAGGGACTTGGAGACTGGAAATCTTGTGGCTTTGGTCGATGATGTTTTGGGAACGACTTTCTTGCTGGTTAAGGATCGCGTTGTCGTTAAACCTATGGGAGAGTCTCAGGGCCAGGACAATGACTTTCCTAGCTGGGGCTTTGATCAAGAGGCTGACAGCCTAGCTGGGGATGCTGACAGAGCCATGCTATCGTTTACTTTAGCCACTCCCACCTCGGTAATTGACAAGGAACGGATCATTGCACTCTCACGGCAAACAACGTTTGGAACTGCTGTGCTCGTTCAATTCCCAGGCATTCTTTATGCCGCCTTTGAGCCTTTCCTCAATCGCCTGAAGTCACTCCATAAGCAGCCAATTCTCCCTTTCCAAAAATGGATTGTGCCGACTGCTGGAACAAATTACGCAACTAAAAATGGCTTCATAGAGGTTCCACCATCGCCGTACCTCAGGTTAGTTGACTTGGATCTTAGTTGTATCACAACCAACAGATATCCATTGATATTTTCCACAAATAATCCAGTCACAGTAAAGCAGCTCATGTACCATACCGCTTTAGATCGTGGGCAGTGTGAGAGTTTCATAATGAGCTTGATGCACGAGCTCGCACTCATCCAAGGTCCTCCCGGAACGGGCAAGTCATATGTTGGTTATAAGCTTGTGCAGGTTTTGTTAGACAACAGGGATAGACTCAATTTAGGACCTATCATTTGTGTCTGGTTCGTATCCCAACCAATTCTTTGAATCTATAAATGCTGACATTATAAGCTACACAAATCACGCGTTAGACCAGTTTCTAGGAAAGCTGATCGGTTCAGGCGAGACCAACATTGTCCGGATGGGATCTGGAACAAAATCGGAGCGTATGAAGAATTTCGAGCTATCTGGAAGGCGCACTACAATGGCAAGGAAAAATATCGGGTGTTGCAATGGATACCTTAGCATTACTAATGAAATGATTTAGGTACCACTGGATACCACGAACGGTTACCCCAAGGCACAAAACCAGGATCCCGACGCGAGACGTCTTGTGCAAGCGCATATTATTGGAGCTACCACAACCGGCCTTGCGGCCTATTCAAATCGCATTCAAAAAGTTTGCCCGAAAGTACTGCTATGCGAGGAAGCCGGCGAGGTGCTTGAGGCGCACTTAATTACAGCCCTACTACCATCAATCGAACATGCCATCCTGATTGGAGATCATGAACAGCTGCGCCCCCATATCTCAAATCATGCCTTGTCAATTGAATCTAAGAAACATGAGAAATATGACCTCGACGTATCCCTTTTTGAACGGCTGGTTAATGAAGAATTTAATGGAGCAAAAATGCCGTTTGCGAAGCTGTATATTCAACGGAGAATGCATCCTTCGATTGCTTCCTTGGTCAGAGGTACACTGTATCCGACGCTTCATGATGACCCCACGACAGATACATATCCTGAGGTTGCTGGAATGCGAAGGAGATTATTTTGGCTTGATCATCGAAACTGCGAGGGTTCTGGCGGGTCAATGGAGACGTCAAAGTCGAATGAATACGAGGCACAGATGGTGTTGTCATTGGTGCGACACCTGTCGCAGCAGGGTGTCTACTCGAGGAGGGACGACATCGCAATACTCACTCCATACCTTGGACAGCGTGAGAAGTTGTGTGGGATGCTTGGTAATGAGTTTGACATAATTGAAGGGGACCAACATGTGGACGACATCGAGAATGAGATGCCCCTCTTTGAAAAGCAACCGGTTCGGGTTGCTACTGTTGATAGCTTTCAGGTACGCTCGTTCTCTCGAATATTTCCTAGGGAATTTAGTAAATTTATTTGAACGATTATAGGGCGAAGAGGCAAAGATTGTCATTGTTTCTTTAGTCCGAAGTAACAACGAACAGAGGTGTGGGTTTCTCAAAACCAGCAATCGCATCAATGTTCTTCTAAGGTAAACTTCCTACCCACTGCGGACCAGGCTGTTGCTCATGCACGTTTCAGCCGCGCCCGGTATGGAATGTATATCATTGGAGACTCTGAGACTGCCCGTGTAGTCCCCATGTGGGCTAGTATTATACGCATGTTGGAGGAGAAGGGCAATATCGGCCGGACACTCGAACTGCAATGTCCGAGACACCCCGATATATCTATTCCTATTAGCACTCCTAGAGATTTTGCTTGGCTAGCACCCAATGGAGGCTGTTTAAAACGATGCAAAGATCTTTTGACCTGTGGGCACGTTTGTCCTATGAGGTGCCACTCGGATCAGCAACATGAATGGTAAGTCAGCGACACTCATTTTGTCATACTTCATGTCATCATTCGTTACTAATTATAGTGCAGTGTCATGTGCGAGGAGGCCTGTATGAGGCGACATTATCACTGTGGGCATCGGTGTCCGCAACGCTGTTGGGAAGATTGTGGAAACTGTCAAGTCATAATCCCTTCCGTACTGCTGCCGTGTGGCCATAGAGCTTCGAAAATACAGTGCCACGAGGCTATGGACCCCACTAAGATCAAGTGCAATGAGGCATGTATGATGCAGCATTCTCACTGTGGGCATCTGTGTCCGCAACGCTGTTGGGAAGACTGTGGAAACTGTCAAGTTACGATCCCTTCGGTCACGCTTCCGTGTGGTCATACAGCTCGGAACTTGCAGTGCCACGAGACGATAGACCTCACTAGGATGAAGTGCAACGAGGCCTGTATGAGGTGGCATTATCACTGTGGGCATCGGTGTCCACAACGCTGCTGGGAAGACTGTGGAAGTTGTAAAGTCACGGTCTATTCCGTAGAGCTTCCGTGTGGCCATACAGCTTTGAATTTGCAGTGCCATGAAACGATAGACCTCGCTGAGATCATTTGCCGACAAGAGGTTTGCAGACAGCTTCTAAGTTACAGAAATATGGTCAACATTCAACCATCTTCAGCTAGTTTTACTTGGGCAGAAGATGTTGAGAGGGAATTTGGAATGTTGACTATCAGGTAGTTTGCTGAATTGAGGGGTTCTTACCTATATAGGTTTTCAGTTGGAATTTAGTATTTCTTTAATTGCTTATCGGTCTATTTCAGGATTATTCATATCACTTTTTTCCGTTTTTATGCAGGATAACTCCCCACCCAAGGCAGCTGTATTTTGTTGCATAAACACCGTTTCCAAAAATTTATGTGGATAACACCGCCGAATTTTTTTGAAGCAAACAGCAGGCAAATGAAATGAATTCGAATAATTAACCTCTCCCTTACAGTCTGAAATTTACTAGAAAGTGAGTGGCATTTGTCGGGGTAATAACTCAGGTCATAGTAATTCTCTCAATACAATCCATGAACACCGCCAAAGAGGGGGAAGAAGCACAAGAATTTGATAGGTTGCGAATTGATGATACGACCTTGTTGTATTATTTAGTATGAGAGGATTATCCAGTATTCCTTAACGGCCCGGCTGCAAAACCTGAAACCTGCCTTGGCGCAGGCTAGGCCCGGCCTCCATTAAAAAAGCCTCCGCCGGAAAAAGCCTGCCGGCCGGCTGGGTCGTCACGGCCGCCCACAGATCAGGCAGGCCTCGAATTCGGAGGCCCGGCTTCATGCAAGCCGGCCGGGCCGGGCTGCTTAGGAACACTGGGATTATCTAGCATGAAACTGCAAAAAGAAATGGTAATCGTTCTAAAAATTGGTCAAGAAGGTTACGTTACATAGTGCGGTTATCTAGAGGGATATCCTGAATAAAACCGCATTGTCTGG
>Ga0307512_10001011_pt1 | contig 41322 bp, 32 predicted proteins | sample 14_EM_MG_FD_200267 | JGI IMG/M metagenome (GOLD analysis project Ga0307512, IMG submission 200267) | Populus trichocarpa ectomycorrhiza microbial communities from riparian zone in the Pacific Northwest, United States - 14_EM | ecosystem: Host-associated > Plants > Roots > Unclassified | place...
GGCTAGCCCTACTCCTCAGCATGGGGGCAGGCGAGGCCAATGGGGGCCGTAAGCCACCGGCTTCATGCCCGAGCCTTAGGCCAAACGTCACAAAAGCCACCGGGCCAAATCCCGTGCCAACAAAACCTAGTTTAATAAGCCCATGGAAATTCATAACTGGTATTCGGGACAGTGGCATACAATTCCGTCGACGATTCGACGACAGTTACTTCGAAATAATTCGTGCCGAGATTTCCAGGAGCGAAAGGATGATCGCCCTTCACGCTACAACTTGTACTCTCCAATGTGCCTAATGCATGTTAGCTTCGATGTTAAAGTTCATGCTCGACCTTTACCTGAATAAAGTAATTCTGACCCATCACCTTGCAGCTGAATCGAGTGACATGCATGTTCACTAACCCACATCACTGGAGAAAACGCTGAACTGAATGGCGGATGTACCAGGTCTGCAAATCGTTGCAATGCCAATGCGTTCCGCGACTGAGAGGCAGTCATATATGCTGTCCAATTGTGTTGATCCGGACTCGAATAGTTTCCACCTAACTCCAGGGATATTGTAAGAATATCAGCTACACCACTCTGCACGGCAGCATGCACAAGTTGCGTGTATTCCTCAGTGAGGGATATTATGCCGCATTTCGCAAGGAGACTTTGAACATGATCAAGCATTCCAAAGTATGCTGCTGCTTTGACAGAGGCTAGGTGAACTTCGAAATTTCGGTCACTATCAAGAAGCATCTCCATCACCGCCTTGCCGCTGCTCGAGTTTCCTGCCGCGGCTGTGATGATGGGCTCGGTGATATGGATGTCGGGACGGGTAGAGAGCAACAACTCAATCATCTCCTTGCCGTAGTTACTCCCTGCCATGGCTGTCACAACGTGTTCAGTGATCTCGATGTTGGGACGGGCAGACAGCAGCACCTCCATCATTTGCGTACCCTTGTAGCTCCCTACTGCGGCTATAACAATGGGCTCGGTGATATGGATGTTGGGACGTGTAGAGAGCAGCAACTCAATGATCTCCTTGCCGTAGTTGCTCCCTGCCGCGACTGTGACAACGTGTTCAGTGATTTCCATGTTGGGACGGGCAGACAGCAGCACCTCCATCACCTCTTTACCGCTTGTCCAGTTTCGTGCAGCCGCCTCGATAATGGGTTCGGTGATCTCGAGGTCGGGACAGGCAGAGAGCAGCAACTCAATCATCTCCTTGCCGTGGTTGCTCCCTGCCGCAGCTGTCACGATGACCTCGGTGATTGCGATATCCGGACGGGCGGACAGCAGCACCTCCATCGCCCCCTTACTATTGTAGCTTCCTGCCGCAGCTGTGACGATGGGCTCGGTGATCTCAATGTCGGGATGAACGGAGAGCAGCATCTCAATCACCTCCTTACCATTCAGATTCCCTGCCGCGGCGGTGACGATGGGATCGGTGATCTCGATGGCAGAACGGGCGGCGAGAAGCACTTCCATCACCTCCATACCCTTGGGGCTTCCTGCTGCAGCTATGACGATGGGCTCGGTGATCTCTATGTCGGGACGGGCGGTCAGCAGATCCTCCATTACCTCCTTGCCGCATGTCGAGTTTCCTGCCGCAGCTGTGACGATGGGCTCGGTGATTGCGAGGTATGGGCGGGTGGAGAGCAGCAATTCAACCATCTTCTTGCCGTGATTGCTCTGTGTTGCTGCTGTGACGATGGCTTCGCTGAGCGCAATGTCTGGACGGGCGGACAGCAGCACCTCTATTACCTCTTTACCGCGTGTCCAGTTTCTTGCCGCTGCTGTAACGATGGGCTCCGTGATCTCGAGGTCGGGACGGGCGGACAGCAGCACCTCCATCACCTCTTTACCCCTGGAGCTCCCTACTGCGGCTGTGACAATGGGCTCGGTAATCTCGATGTCGGGACGGGCGAAGAGCAGTACCTCCATCACCTCGTTACCCCTAGAGCTCCGTACCGCGGCTATGACAATGGGCTTTGTAATCTCGATGTTCGGACGGGCGAAGAGCAACATCTCAAGTGATGGACACACAGCAGAAGTCTAGGTGATCTGCCTGATATTGTAACAAGTTCACCATGCTCAACGTTTCGAATCCTGGGGGCAGCAAAGCCGCCACCGATGCTAGTAGTCTACATAGAGTAGAATTCGCATACTAGCGGTCATCACGAACCCTAACCCAACGCCACGTGATAATAAGTTCATCATTCATTCCACTAATGTATAGTGGTAAGTGCGCTCCACTTCTGGCGGGTTTCAGGTGTACATCCCTTTAGGGATGAGTCCAAGGAAAGATCAGAGTCGCAGCAGTATTAAAACTAATGCAACTGTCAGATGCCTTGTGATGTATGGGTATGAGGGGCTTTTTTTTATGAGCTCAAATTCCTCAAACGGTTCCATGAACAAATAACTGATAGCTTTTGTGTTCAGGAGGCAGCAAAATAAACTTTCTAATGCAACCTAATAACGATATGCATACTTCTTGTGAATGACGCGAGTTCGGAAGCCGATGGTTTGTAGTGCATCTGGCGAATAGGATCACTGCAGTACGTTTGCAGCTTTTATTTAGGTCGCGTTCTATGCAAGAAAATATTTTCAGATCGCATGTTTTGCTCCTCTAACGTGCACAGGTGAGTTTGCTGCACTTTCTCGCTAAAGGAAGCGATATTCTAGGTAGTGATGTCAACCGCCCCGTTTTTTTTGTTTTAATCATACTGTATTCACTCTATTTAGAGTATGACAGACCCCTAATCACCTCCGCCTCCGGGCAGGCGGGCTAGATGGCGAAGTTCCACTTCTACTACCCGTCATCCCCTCTGACAAAAGAAAGCAAATGCAAAAGATTGATGAAAACAAAAGAAACCCAAAGAAAAGAGACTACCGAATATTACTCCTCCAATCGCTTGGGCGGGAACTTCCCGACATCAGTAGCCGCCAGGAAGTCCATCACTGCTTTATCGCACTTCTCCACGGAGAACAGCTCAGAGACCTGCACGTCAACCGCCCCGTCCGTCCGAGATTACTCAAGACGGAAACAGGACGGCTGGGGACGCCATATACCAAGAACCCCACATGCCAGAAACACCACATGCCGTCCTCAGCCGTCCCTGGCAAATATCTGTGGACAATGAAATTCACAAGTACGAAAACGAGTTGAATTATAAAAAATCTCAAATTTACCTATACTGTGTACAGTAAGCTCTATTCATTAACGCTGATTCACTCATATCAAACCATGTAAAACATCTTAATACTTGAGGTCAGCCGGGATAGTGGATGTCGGCCGGGGACGGTGGATGTCGGCCGGGAAAGGTAGATGTCGGCCGGGGAAGGTTGATGTCGGCCGAGGACGGTGTTTTCGCCGCCCTTTTCAATCTACTTCAGGGTCTCGGATTAGTCGTTCTTATCGGCCAGCATTTTTCCTGTATAATCTAAGGTTCTGTGCGAATGTGTTTTCAGGCATATGAAATGCCACGTGTTGGTCGACCCGATCCTTGCATGGTACATGTTTGCCGCCTAAGCTCAGGCTGCTGCACGACGGCAACTACATATGCTAATTGGATAATTATCAAGTTTGCATGAAGTCGTGTTTTGCGTACAAGCGGTGCGTAATCATCGTGTACATACATACATACACGAGGTAATGCTACTAGCCGCCATTCCGCATAATGCTGCGATGCTGCGGGCTATGTCTCAACCACCCTGCCAACTCATCAGACGGAGCGAAAGTTGCATACTCCCAAATATAGATTAACCTTACGCATCATATGTTTCTTTTAATGCAAAATCAGGCTGTACAGCTCCACCTACCGTTGACATTAATACTTCGGTTGAGTAGGAGTTGACGTTGAAAAAGGTGAGCATACACTTTTTTGATACCAAGTATGTTTAATTTCCCTTTCTCCATATGTACAATCTTTATAAGGTCCAAGCTGTGGCACTGACTGAGTAAAACAGAATCACGAAACTACGCTGAGAATTCCGCCATCTGTCTAAACTCGACTAGTTGCAGCTTTGCATCGCAGCGCAAGTATATACATGATGTTTTCAGCACACAACTCCACACTGGTATCGTACTCAGATGGAATGTTTTCCCACCGTTCCGCCTCACCGAGCCGTACAAATGATGACATCCAAAGCGACCTCATCTCATTTCTTTCAATTGTCCAAAAATGCAATGTCGACTACCTCCCCATCATGTGGCAGCCTGCTCTCAGTACTCTCGGTGTGGGTGGTTCTGGGACAATAAACCAGTCCACAATCATTACCGACATGCCCCTTGCATTCAAGCGGTTTCACAATAAGGATTCAGAGATGGACTTTCAGCCTTTAATATCAGAGGTACTGATCTTGAGTCAGCCCCCTGTTCGAAGTCACCGCAATATAGTCGACCTCGAGGGAATTTGTTGGGAAATAAAGCCCAGGACGGAGAATGCTGTACCTGTACTTGTTTTTAAGAAAGCAGCATGGGATCTACAACAGTTCCTGAACGTGAGTGAGGGTATGAATATGGGTATCAATGACCGGCTCAATATCTGCGCCGATATTGGAAGAGCCATCATGACTTTGCATGCATATGGTTAGTCGTTCCAAATTAAAATATTCCTCAAAGGTCTAATATTCCCACAGATGTGATTCATGGCGATATCAAGCCCCAAAACGTGCTAGTCTTCAAGGACGCTACAGGAAAGACATCAGTAAAAGTGTCTGACTTCGGGTATTCTACTCTTGCAGTTGGTGAAGCAGGAAAAGTTCTTCTACCGAAGTCCAGGCCGTGGAATGCTCCCGAGAATCTTCTCGGAGAGTTCGAAGTCCCCGAAGCCAAAAAGGCTGATGTGTACTCTTTTGGTATACTGTGTCTCTGGGTTCTACTCGGGAGCATACCTATTCCCCAGAGCGGTATCGAACTTACATTTGAGGCATCTTCTATGTCTCTCACATCACTTGAGCATCTCAAAAACGATGATAAGGTCGAGCATATAGCCAGTCAACTCATGGAATCGGTACCACTGGTTGGATTGAATGACAAACTTAAGAAGCGCCTGAAAGAGTTTTTCAGCTTGACGGTTCCATTTGCCCCTGCAAAACGGACGTCTGATTTTGCAAGATTAATTAGTCTCTTGAGCCAAAAGAGGTGTGTTTCACCTAAAGTCATACCCCAGTCGTCACTAAAGAAGGTTAGAACCCGGCCCCAAATCCTTCCTGCAAGGCCTTTGGAGACGACAAGCAAGTTGTCAAGCCATGAACATTTCAGGGTAAGGATCAATCCATTCCCGTATTCCCCAAAATACTTTACTGAGTACCACCACTATTAAAGATTGCCAAAAACTTGGCCGATCACATCCAGGCCGACTATCGTGTACGGATTCAGATCAGAGAGAGCCTAGAACATCATTATTTACGCAATCAAAACCAACATTTTGCGGCCCATATCGCATTCCAGCTTGCTTTTTGTTATCAAATTGGATTTGGAGCCAAGAGTGACGAACATAAATGTTCTAAGTGGCTACAAAAAAGCAACAAACAACTGGATGATTTGAAGATTGAAAAAAAGGCAGTACGGCCAGCAAACTTGAAGAGTGAGGGAATGTACCGTCTCAACAACTTTATGGAAGACAACCGTATTCACGAGTATCGAGCATGGGGATTGGACAAACTAGAAAAAGCCCGGAGAGAATACGAAAGAGAGATTGCCGATATGACGAGAGAGTTTGGGGAGCTCCATTTCGTACCATTGGACTTATACCGAACCTTCGGAGATTTGCTGGATGAATTAAGGGAGTTTACGAAATCCAAAGTGATGCGAAGAAGGATCAGAGATTATATTGAAGCAACAGCGGGAATTGATCATCAGTATTACATTTCATCAAACATGAACGTCGCTAAGTCTCACTCAAACCTGGGGGAATGGAGGGAAGCACAACGATTGCAGGAAGATATTCTAATGCGTACCGAAAGTACCTATGGAGCGCAGAGCTCGTTGGTCACATCAATAAAAGACGCCCTCGCAACAACGTACTGGAAGCAGGGGCGATGGAAGAAAGCCGAGGAGCTACGGGTGCAGGTCATCGAGACAAGAAAGAGGGTACTCGGCCAAGAGCATCCAGATACCTTGCACAGCATGAATGGGCTAGCAATGACATACAACGACCAAGGACGATGTAAGGAAGCCGAGGGGCTGTTACTAGAGGTCATAGAGACGAGAAAGAGGGTACTTGGCCAAGAGCATCCAGATACCTTTTCCAGCATGGATAACCTCGCGTCGATATACAGCCATCAGGGGCGATGGAAGGAGGCGGAGGAGCTGAAAATACAGGTCGTGGAGACAAGAAAGAGGGTACTCGGCCAAGAGCATCTTGATACCCTGATCAGTATGGCCAACCTCGCATTGACACATATGGACCAGGGGCGATGGAAGGAGGGGGAGGAGCAGACAGTGCAGATTATGGAGGCGTTCAAGAGGATACTGGGCGAAGAGCATCCCTATACCTTGACCATCATGGCCAACCTCGCATCAGCATACAGCGACCAGGGGCGATGGAAGGAGGCCGAGGTGCTGGATGTGCAGGCCTTAGATTTGGGAAAGAGGGTACTTGGCCACGAGCATCCAATTACCTTGGTCAGAATGGTCAACCTCGCATCGACATATAGAAACCAAGGGCGATGGAAGGAGGCGGAGATGCTGCAGGTGCAAGCTATAGTGACTCAAAAGCGGTTACTGGGCCAAGAGCATCCAGATACGTTGTCCAGCATGGGCAACCTCGCATCGACATACAGCAACCAGGGGCGATGGAAGGAGGCTGAGATGTTGAAGGTTCAGGTCATTGAGATATTGAAGAGAGTACAAGGCAAAGAGCATCCCTCTACCATGACCATCATGGCCAGCCTCGCATCAACTTACAGCAACCAGGGGCGATGGAAGGAGGCCGAGGTGCTGGAAGTGGAGGCTTTGGAGTTGAGAAAGAGGGCATTCGGCCAAGAGCATCCAAATACCTTGTCCAGCGTGAACAACCTTGCATCAATATATAATAGCCAGGGGAGATTGAAAGAGGCCGAGGAGCTATTAGCGCAGGTTGTGGAGACGAGAAAGAGGGTATACGGCCAAGAGCATCCAGATACCTTGCGCAGCGTGGGCAACCTGGCATCGATATACATGAACCAAATGCGATGGAAGGAGGCCGAGGAACTGAAGGTGCAGGTCATAGATATGACAAAGAGAGTACTCGGCCAAGAGCATCCAGATACCTTGAACGGCATGAATAGCCTCGCATCGACATACGTGAACCAAGGGCGATTGAGGGAGGCCGAGGAGCTGTTAGTGCAGGTCATGGAGACAAGAAAGAGGGTACTCGGCCAAGAGCATCCAGATACCTTGATCAGCATAAGTAACCTTGCATCGACATACAGGAACCAGGGGCGATTGAAGAAGGCCGAGGAGCTACAGGTACAGATCGTGGATATGAGAAAGAGGGTACTCGGCCAAGAGCATCCCTCTACCTTGACCATCATGGACAACCTTGCATCGACCTACAGCAACCAGGGGCGATGGAAGGAGGCTGAGGAGCTGAAGGTGCAAGTTGTGGAGACGAGAAGGAGGGTTCTCGGCCAAGAGCATCCAGATACCTTGCGCAGCATGGGCAACCTCGCATCGATATATATGACCCAAAGGCGATGGAAGGAAGCCGAGGGGCTGGGGGTGCAGGTTATAGATATAGGAAGGAGAGTACTCGGCCAAGAGCATCCAGATATCTTGACCAGCATGAGTAACCTCGCATTGACGTACGCGAACCAGGGGCGATTAAAGGAGGCCGAGGAGCTAGAGGTGCAGGCTATGGATATGGGCAGGAGGGTACTCGGCCAAGAGCATCCAGATACCTTGACCATCATGAATACCCTCGCATCGACATACGCGAACCAGGGGCGATTGAAGGAGGCCGAGGAGCTGGAGGTGCAGGTCATGGAGACAAGAAAGAGGGTACTCGGCCAAGAGCATCCCTCTACCTTGACCAGCATGAATAACCTCGCATCGACATACGCGAACCAGGGGCGATTGAAGGAGGCCGAGGAGCTATTAGTGCAGATTGCGGAGACGACAAAGCGGGTGCTCGGCGAAGGGCATCTAGATACCTTGACCAGCGTGAATAACCTCGCATCGACATACGCGAACCAGGGGCGATTGAAGGAGGCCGAGGTGCTGGAGGTGCAGGTCATGGATATAGGAAAGAGGGTACTCGGCCAAGAGCATCCACTTACCTTGACCAGCATGAATAACCTCGCATCGACATACGTGAACCTGGGGCGATTGAAGGAGGCCGAGGAGCTATTAGTGCAGGTTGCGGAGACTACAAAGCGGGTGCTCGGCGAAGGGCATCTAGATACCTTGACCAGCATGAATAACCTCGCATCGACATACGCGAACCAGGGGCGATGGAAAGAGGCCGAGGAGCTACAGATTCATGTGACCAATAATATCAAGATTACTTTGGGCGAGGATCATCCCCTCAATGCAGTTACTACTGCTAGCTTGGCTTCAATACATAACGTGGTAAGGCCTTACGAAACTTATCGGATTTGAATAGATTGATTGATAGCGTACCAGACCGTGTCTTCATTCGATTTGTAAATATGTTGCGGCATTTTCCGCTCGCTAGGTTATTAGAGGATAACACCGACGGTGAAGGGAGACTGTGGCATTCGTCCATGATATTCCAACATGATGACGATAGCGACAATCTCGAGATAGATGAAGAAAGGTTTCTACATGCGCTTGGAATGGTACTGGAGATGGATGACGAAGCTAGCGCTTCCTATGTCAATAGATGCGGACAAGGACATTGGGACTGATGAAGAAGGTCACAAACGTGCACTAGCTATGTCGATGGAGGAAGACAACGACAATAATGAAATTAGTTCCTTCAAATGTTTCTTCGACTGAGATAGTGCGTAGACTAAAGCCGATCGCAGCTGGTATTATTCAAGATATACAACCAGATTGCGAGCTAGCAGCGAAGTGGTGAAAGGGCTATTAATAAGGGCGGAAATACAGAGGGCCTAAAAGTGATAGATTCTGTGGGCGAACTTCCACTGGGGAATGGATGCACTAGAGAGGATGCGCAGTACGTAATTGGAAGGATACAGGGAAATGTCTTGGCGATACTTGGGCAAGTCGTGATCGTGAGGGGACATGGATAGTTTAGAGGCATGCTGGCTAATTGTGGGAATTCGCGCTATCAGTGTAACTAGCATTGAAGCGAAGTACATGACAAGCAAGCAGTCGGGATCTAGCGAACACTTCCTGAACCAGCAGTGCACTCAGTGCCTGTTGTATTCGTCGCCACTTACCGCAAACTCAAAAACCCGACTAGCTTCACGTCGGGCATCGCCGGAAGTGCCGGATAGCGGCAGAGTCTGCAAGCGCAATTGCACATCGTCGCCATCAATGCCAATACGTAGGTCCCTTCAAGAGGGGTTTGTTGAGATTTATCGTTGAGTGCCGCTTGTGTATTACCGCACTGTCTCTCTTCCTCCGAAATTGGGTGAGATGGGTCCGCGGCTCACGAGGTCGAGGTTCATCGGCGATACACCCCTTGAACTCGCTGACGTTAGTAAGGTGCAGCGCACTTGGTTGCACTAGTTAGACGCCGCCATCCCAATTGTCCGTTTCGTCCATCCAAGGCAACGCCCAGGACCAGATGACAATTTTGTGAATACTACATTTCTCTGTTGAAGGTTTATTCACAAATGTGTGCAGTAACATAGGGCAGACTTTGAGTGCGGTCATCACGTGGTGTTAGGGTTGAGCGGCGGAGCCGCATTCACTCTACTTCTTGTGTACGTGTCAAATAGATGAATAGACAAGTCAATATACGCATCACCAATTTGGCAGCTGCACCATAAGTCGACGTACGCTTCCCTCTGCGCCAGGATAGGTCCAACAGGTAGCGTTGCCTATCAACCGCTTCCAGGTGTCACATATCGGCCAAAATGTAACTTCGGGTATTCTTATGCGTTGTCATCTTAGCAGAGTGCCACCACCATTGACCCATCCTAACTTTACTAATGTGTCCGATAAAGACGCCTGTTTGACGTCAAATGATCTACTCAGTGAGTTTTATTAACCCGTCTTGCCCGATCTTGAATTAGAGCAAGCGTTCTCACACAGCAGTCATTTTTGTGTTTTGGGGGCGAGAGAATCAATGCGGTCGAAATACCGCGATTTAATTGGGCCTAGGAAAATCCCTTCTTGCCACAAATACGCGACGGTTTCCGATCTTGATATAAGCGAGCCGTTTTGGTTTTGTTTTATTCATTCTACATCCACTCTAACTAGAGTATGGCTGTACCAGATTCTCCTCCGGATGCCCGGCCAGGCGGGGGAGCTCCACCTTCTTCCCCTTCTTCCCCTGTAACAAACGAAACGAAAGCCCAATGAATGGTAACACAGTGACAAAAGAAAAGAAATTGAAACACTACTAACTACAATTCTCTCTGCTCAGCGGTGTGGAAACATTCCGACTTCTGTAGCCGCGAGGAAGTCCATCACCCCTCGATCGCATTCAGCTCAGATATTTGCACGCACTGGGACCTTCCCGCATTTCAGCCGGTTTCCCACTCAGCCGCTTGACACAGCTTCAGCCATTTTGTGCTTGGGAGCGGGAACGACCTGGAATGTCAATCCCGTCGAATACCGTGAGTTAGCCGGGCCAGGGAAAATCCCGTCTTGGCAGAAATCCGAGACCGTTTTGCACGAGATTCCCGTCCCATTTTATCCTAGAGTTCTCACTAGAAACACTTCTGCCGGAGCGACTAATCATCAATATGGAGCCCGGCTATAAGCTACCACATGGACCGACCTATAAACTTTCGGAGGTTGAGCTCAAGGCTCTGAACGCTTACATCGAAACAAAGCTAGCCATTACATTTATCCGGCGGTAATCATCACCGGCTGAGGCACCGTATTTAATTGCCAAGAAGAAGGGTGGCGGGCTGAGCCTCAGCGTCGACTGCCATGCTCTCAACTTAGCCACGGTAAAGAACCGATATCCCCTCCGGCTGATCGCGGAGATGCATTGACCGGTTGCGTAGTGGTAGGGTATTTATCAAGCTGGACCTCCGTGGCACCTACCATTTCATCCGGATCAAAGATGGTGACGAGTACAAGACGGCATTTCGAACCCGGTGCGGTCAGAGTTATGCCCTTTAGTTTGACGAATTCACCAGCTACCTTCCCAGCCTATTTAGACTGTTTGCGGCCTTCCAACGACGACTTTGCTGCGTGTTACCTTGACGACATACTTATCTATGGGGCCATGAGAAGGTGCACGAAGAGCATATACGTAAGTGCTGGAACAGCTACACGTGTTCGGCCTGTACTGCAAAGCCGAAAAGGGAAAATTCGGAGTCTCCGAGGTCAGCTTCCTCGGGTTTGTTATCAATGCTGATGGAATTAGAATGCAATCCGACCGAATCGCGACGATTAAAGACAGGCTGAATCCGAAGTCGATTCGGGATCTACAGGTGCTTTTCAGTTGCACGAATAGTGGTGGTGGTTGAAAGCTAATAAGTAGAATGGGAAGCGAGAAGCGAACAGTGTGGTCGAAGCAAATGTTCGAGTCATACAATCTCACTAGACAGTATTTAACCCCTGTCGCGGCTGAACAAGAATGTATTCATCGGTCCCCTGTAGATTTGCCCGGGCATGATGTCTTGCAAATGCAGGGAGCGAATCCGGCTCGGCCCGTTCTGTTGCCACGCAGATGATTAGCCGAGTCTTAATCTGGAAGGTGGGGCAGACGGCGGGGTAACGCGGAATTTAGAGTTTAGTGCGGAACCCCTGAACCCACACCGTCGAAACATACTCTGTTAACCGCCTTCGCTTGTTATCGGATGCACCTTTCGAAGCCGGCCGGTGGCGCTTAAGCTAAGGTGGATTCACAAACAAGCGACATCCTCCCTGCGGGGCTAGTACTCGTCGGCTCAACAAGTTATTGGACACGTACTAACCGGTTAGGGTTAATCCGTGTCCAATAACTTGTTGAACCGACGAGTAAATGCCCGAGATACCGACTTAGGCGCACCACCCCTTCACAAAACTTTACCTCATTCTGAGCGCTATGGATGAGTCCGACGGGACTGACAGAAGCAAAATCATAGCGTTGCTTTGTCGACTTTGGGCAGAGAGACCATCCCGCATTTGTAATGTATTCCTTGCTTGCCGCCCTGTTTCGCAGCTCACACCAGGTCAATGAAAGTCACCATGTCATAAGATTGCAGGACGTGAATTCGAAGGATATTTCCAGATTTGCAAGTTCTTTCTTGGGGTCAAACCTCGGCCTTTCTCCAGAGATGTTTTGCTAGGAAACGGAGTACATTGTTGAAAAAGTTGAAGGAGCGTTCTCTAATACTAAGGTTAAAGTACAGTAGTTGCACAACTACCACGACTTTGTATCAAAGGAAAGCGCATACTAAGTATGCCTGGAGAGTGACGATTACGAAATAGGTGGAATGTCTGTAGGTGTGGAAAGTGCTTTCTATTGGGGTAGTGGTGGTAGTGGTAGTGGTGATGATGATGGGAAGATGGTAATGGAGCGGGAATTGGACGAAAAAATTCCGCAGGTACGTTGTGAGCGCTTGGTGTTAAAGAGTCAGATAGGGAAACTTGATTATGTCTATATAATTGAGGCCCTGAGAGCTGTGTATGTACGATCTCCCTTATGCGTATGCATACACGCCACGCTGAACGCCACTCCATCGATCCCCGCGAGCTCTCCAGACTCGCTATGTATGTACAAGCATAGAATCTCCCTCTATATAGTTTAATAGACTTCATCTGTATCGTACATTCCACAACTTCCTCTGACATTATTGAGAGTGATGGAGTGGTATGGTGAGGGAAAGGGTGATTTTGCGACTGTAACTCCGAAGCTGCAACAGACGATCCATGTACTTACGCAAAAAATAGTGTTACTTTTGATGATTGATTGTCTTCCTGTCGAGGCCGCAGGGACCATATATGTACAATCTTCCGCATGTGTATGCATACGCACGTATCTACCCCGTATCCTGGTATAACACCGTAATAGGGCTGAGACGGATTAATGAATATATGCAACACATTGTTACGATATGGAAGTTGGGAAGAACCGTGTGCGTGTATTCTATGGTACAGAGAAGAGAGAAGGAGAAAGACTCGAGATATATGGATGAGACATCAGCCCCTGCAGCAGTCACCGTGTATCAGATCTGTAACATATCTCCGACACAAGTATACCTGTAACACACATTACCGTATTTTACCGAGTGACCTACTATGACATGATATCCGATCCCTGCTCTCGTGCGATCATATGACCCATCCTAACCACTTTCTCAAGGCCTGATGATCAGTTGGCGTTCATTTTCAACCAAGTTTCCCTTCTTGCTACGGTTTTGAACACTCCTAGAGTCAGTGAGCCATCCGTAGTTGCAAAAGATTCATCATCCTTCCCAGTTCAATTGTACTTGAAAATACAAATTTTCTCCCATCCGTACCGCCATCCCCGAGTCAATATACTTAACAGTACGACTTTGTTTGCCCCCATAAGATCCCTTTGGAGGTCTGTAGAAGCGCAGGGACCAAGTTTGTAGCCCGCAACTTTTCAGTAGCCAGAGGAACTAACTTTTGAAGGTTCAAGAATATTCTGGCAATGACAATAGATGATTGATGGGAGCTGTGAAATAATAATGGGGTGCCACAGTACCCCTGTCTACACACCTTTACTATACTAACAACAACTATCCACTGGAGGTGTATATGGAGGGGCACGAGAGCTTTAAACTAGCCCTCTGTTGTTCCAAGGGAGCGGTGGAGTAATGGATGAGGTGCGTTGTGTAGGCTGGAGAATTGCCTGCATAGGATGAGTAGTTACGCGTCATGGACAGTCACTTGGGCAATCCGATTTGCAAATTGTTACTATATGATCTGAAAGGAAGTAGCCCATACTGAGATGGCCGAATTGACTTACATGCTACAGACTCACAGTCGCAGACTCATCCACGAGTTTTCACTCGCCACTGCCACTGGCATTTGCAATCGTGAGCTTCCATAGACTTCAATAGAGTTTCAGGCAGGCTTCCCAACGGTCCGGGGCGACTGGCGTCTTTCGGGGCCCCGAATGACGGTCCCGTCCGGGGCATGCATTTCGGAGGCCTGGTCCGTCCCGGTACGGAATCTGAATACCTAGGGCCGGATATAGATGACTGTAGTTTTAGGATACGGTTTTAGGATACGAAGCTAGGGTCTATACGAACTCCAAATCCTGGATGCGTCTGAATGCTGCGGCTGGGTGCCTGAAGATGCAAGGGTCCATATGCAGACGGAAGCGGAGGAGCTACAGTTGTGAATGGAGGAGGTTTGGTAGTGAGCAGAGGGTCTTGTTGTTTGTATGTTATCATGTTTGTATTATAGTATCGCCGTGCGCAGTGCGCAGAGCTAGACTGCAGGGCCCTACAGTCTTTTCGTCCGTGGCTCTACTGCCCTAGTCCTAAACAGTCCTTAGTTTGCTTACCCCGAAAGTTGTCGTCTAGTCCGGGGTTTACATTTGCCCGAACGGGACGGACTATTGGGAAGCCTGGTTCCAGGCCTTCATGTATATAAAGACCGAGCTTTTCCCTTAGATAGTATAATATACTTTGTCCACTTCACATTCGTAACACAAATGTTGCATGTGTACCTGCATCATGAGCCTCAGGTCCGTTTAATATGTAGTTGGTGTATGAGGATATGCCTCAGGAGAGCGGCTCATATCAATGTAGAGCGGCTCATATCAGTGCAAACGGATATGCAAACGGATATAGATATGGAGAGGAATGTGGATATAGATATGGGAGTCAAGTCTGTATATATACGGGCCTTCGGCCCTCGAGAGATCAAGTCAATCAACAAATCTTTCTAACATCCAAAGTAACAGCAAATTAAAGATGTGATGATAGAGAAGCTTGATTGGTTATCTAAGAGGTTACAAATGCCGTATATATATGGCCGCCTATGTACGAAGGTGTATGTACTCATCTATGTATAGATACGGCATAATGTTGGACCAAATCTGTCGTGCTGAACCTCTCTCGACTCAACCTCTCTTGACTTCTCAAGCCTAAAATGTCAGCGGCTTTGCTGCTTAACCCCAACCCAACAGCACACGATAACCGTACTCTAAGTCTGTTCAACACATAATACCGTCAGCCCTTATCAGCTCCAGCGCAGTAAGCCGCGATAGGTAGTATCAGCCAGTATGAGAACCAGCCCAGTAAACCGCCATATAAATGCGGAGATCTATTTATGCAATACGCTATGTTAAATGTAGTGATAGGAAGCTGGATTGTGTCTATCTGGTCAAGGTCGTATGCAACACACTAGTCAGGTTAAAAGCTCTAAGCTTGTGTGACATAAAGCTGGAGCCACAGCTCAAGAACGTGTCATGAGATGACAAAAGCTCACTCGAACCATACATACTGCACCAGTGGACCCGCAGCCTTTCCAACACCGATCGGGATGGCCCAAAACAAATCTCCTGAGATTCCCGGCAGTAACGTATGCTTCTCTTGGTAGGGATGTAGCAGGCTATTTGAAGTTCAACCGGCGGGCGGAACGAAGATTTCAGTTAGGAAGTGCTGCTGCACTGGTGATCACTCGCACCGTTAGCTATTGCTAGTGTTTCAGATGTACATGATATTACAGGTCTGATACACGGTCACGGATGCAGGGGCTGATGCCTCCTGTATATATCTCGAGTCTTTCTCCTTCTCTCTTCTCTGTACCATAGAATACACGCACACGGTTCTCTCCAACTTCCATATCGTAACACGGACTGTTGCAAGTATATATAGAGTTGACTGCTAGCGAGGCTAGTAGTAAAAGGCACACTTCTCTCTCATATATAACTCGCGTCTTTGTCTTTCTCTCTTCTCTCTGTATCTAGGTCTGTACACACACACGGTTCTCCCATATTTCAATAACGACAGCCCCGCAATCAAAAGTCTAAAATCCCCCAGGACGGAAAATCATAGTCCGGGACAGAGTAGGGGTAAGGTCTTGCCTGGAGAGGGCGGACTTTTGCGACCCCTGGACCTCATCCTAGAGCTTTCTAGCAACATCCCGGACGTCTCATACCAGATTTTATATTCGGAATTCATTATGTCTCTCTCGCAACATCTATGTTTATAGAAGGATGAGGTACTATCTTCGGGTATATTATAAAATCATATGTTAAAGTAGTGGCGTATTGTACTGTGTATACATGACTATCTTATTGTAATCTGCGAATAATGACTATGTTATTATAAGCCCGGCGAGGAGAACCTCACTATATTATCTGTCGCGTGCCAGAGATATCACCTGTCATAAGTAAAGCCTCCGGCGTAATCCCCGAGGGCCTTCGGACTAATATCGAGTCAACATCCACGAGCTTGTCATGCGCGATAGCGACTCGTTATGACCGTCTCTGCAGTCATAGTTCCAATCGTTGTAAGCATTGTTTTTTGCTAGAATCTTTGGCGAATGATGAGTGCAATGGGATATTGGATCCGTTATCATATAGGGGTATGAGAAGTCTTTGCTGATTCGTATGAGTTAAATCCCTCAAACGGCCCCACGAACAAATAACAAACGGCGCCAATAAAGTATTTGATAACGACATGCACAGTGGGTTGGTTGGTTGTTGATGACTCGAGTTCTGAAACTAACAGATTGTGGTATAGCTGACGAATGAGACTGTAGCGTTTGTTTCGGGCGCATGAGAAGATATTTGTGATTTGTGATGGTCGGTAAAAAGACAGCCGACAACCCCTGCATATAGATATTGTCCAGACAAGAGGTTTTTTTTTGCACAAATGGATTTTGAGTGGATCAGCCTGTTGTCGGACGAGTTTTCCGTACTTTACTGGCTGCAAAGCCTACAGATAAGCTAAACCTCCGTGGTATAACTATATTAAATGACCACCGCATGCAGGAGGGTCAGAAAGTGACAGCACAGAGAAACTGATGCGAGCCTCATTATCGTAATTTGCAGTTCAAGGCAGATAACTGGCAGAAAAGTTGAAACCCGTCTGGCATTGGGTGTGAACTACTCTATTTCAAAACGCCTTGCAATGTCAAATGGAAGGTTACGCAAAATTGGTTCTGGTAAGGGTACCCCGTAAGGCCTACGCGTTTGTCGATCCGATCCCTGCAGGGTATATGTACGTGCTAAGTTACACTTGCCCTCTACAATGGTACATAGAAGGATTGCATGAAGTCATGTTTGCGTACAGCTTTGGTGCAATTATTCGTGTATATGCATGAGCTAACGCGGTATGCATGATGCAGTGACCTGTGCATTATTGACGTACCCACTCCGATTGGTCCTGAATATTGATACGGTGGTTTGATAAACGTTTGTGCACACCGCGCTGCACTGCAAACAGGGGTTCTAGATAGCGTTTTGCTTGCGTAACCTTATCCGCTGTTTACATTAATACTTCGGTTGAGTAGCAGTTAGCAAAGAGTCGCTATACACAGTATTGATCGCTGCTAAGTATGTGCAATATCCCTTCGTCCGGATGGATAGTCTTTATAAGTTCTCAGCGGTGACATTGACTGAATAAATAGGATCACAACACTACGTATACCATTCCGCCAGTTTTGCACTACACTGCAAGTACTACGCGATGTTTTCAACGCGCAACGCAACACTGGTATCATATTCTGATGGACTATTTACCCGCACCTCCGCTTCAACGAATCGCACCAATAGAGAACAAAATGACCTAATCGCATTTCTTTCAATTGTCCAAAACTGCAATATCGACTATCTCTCCATTATATGGCAGCCTGCACTCAGTACTCTCGGTGTAGGTGGTTCGGGGACGATTAGCCAGTCCACATTCCTTGCCGACATGCCCCTTGCATTTAAGCGGTTTCATGACGAAGGAGATTCAGAAATGGACTATTTGCCTTTGATTTCGGAGGTACTCATCTTGAGTCAGCCCCCTATTCGAAGCCACTCAAACATAGTCAACCTTGAGGGAATATGCTGGGAACTCAAGTCTAGGACGGAGAGAGCCGTCCCTGTGCTGGTTTTTCAGAAGGCTTCGTGGGACCTACAACAGTTCATGAACGTGCGCGAAGGCTTAGATACGTCGATCGAGGACCGGCTAATAATCTGTGCCGATATTGGCAGTGCTATTGCAGCGTTGCATGCTTATAGTTTGTCTTTCCAAATCCTTATTACCTTCGAAAGTCTAACATTAACATGGATACAGACGTAATCCATGGCGATATTAAGCCACAAAACGTGCTAGTTTTCAAGGATGAGACCGGCAAGACTATATTCAAGATGGCCGACTTCGGGTATTCTACACTTGCCGCGGGTGAGGCAACAATTCTTCTACCGAAGTCAAGGCCATGGAATGCTCCCGAGCATCATTTCGGAGAGTTCGAAGTTGCCGCAGCAAAAAAGACCGATATGTACTCCTTTGGCATGCTGTGTCTTTGGATTCTGTTTAGGGGCGCACCTATTCCACAGAATACAACGCAATTCACATTTGAAGCCTCCGCCGGACCCCGCACATTACTTGAGCAGCTCAAAGATGATGATAAAGTGGAATATATAGCGAATCAGCTAATAGAATCAGTGGCTCTAGCGGATTTGAATACGGAACGTAGGATTCGCCTGAAAGAATTTTTCAGTTTGACTGTGCCACTTAACCCCGACAAACGGACATCCGATGTTGGAAGGTTGCTGGGTCTCCTCTGCCAAAAACAGTGAGATTCACCCTAAGTCATGCCAAAGCAGCCGCTAACAAATTTAGAACCGAACCGCAACTTACTACAGGACCATTGGAGACAACGAGGGAGCTTTCAAAACATGCAGATTTCCGGGTAATTACCAATCCATCTTCATATATCCGCCAAAGCATAGCTGATACTGTTATCCAAGATTGCCGAAAACCTTGCCGTCCTCGTGCGTGCCGATTACCGTGTGCGAATACAAATTAGAGACAGCCTCGAAAAAAGATACTTTAGAAATCAAAATCAACCATTTGCGGCCCACATCGCATTCCAACTTGCCTTTTGTTACCATATTGGATTTGGGGTCAAGTCGGATGATGATGAATGCCATATGTGGCTAGAAAAAAGCAATAAGAAACCCGACGACTTGAAGATTGCAAAACAAGCCGTACAACGAGTGACTTGGAAGAGTGAAAGAATGCATGAGGTGGGTCGGCTTCTTAAACCAGTCGACCTTATTCACGAATATAGAACATGGGGGCTGAATAAATTGGAGGAAGCGAGGAAAGAATGCGAAAGAGAAGTTGCCGATATGGCGCAAAGCTTTGGGGAGATCCATTTCGTTCCGTTGACCATATACTCAACTATCGGAGATCTGCTGGATGAATTAGGGCAATTCGCGCAGGCAAAAGCACTACGAATGCGGATTAGAAATGGAATCGAAAAAACGGACGGAGTTGGTCATCCATATTATATTCGGACAATCCTTGATGTTACGAATTCTCACGCAAAGCTTGGGGAATGGATGGAAGCACAGCAGTTACTGGAAGAGGTCATAAAGCACATGGAAAGCACACTGGGAACAGAAGATCCGTCTACTATGATGAGCATGTCCAACCTCGCAACGACATACAGGATCCTTGGGCGATGGAAGGAGGCTGAGGAGCTGGAGATAAAGATCACGGAGATATTCAAGAAGGTATTCGGCCAAGATCATCCCGCGACTTTGATCAGTATTGGCAACCTCGCATCGACATACAGCAACATGGGGCGATGGAAGGATGCCGAGGCACTGAACATACAAGTTATGCAGACTTTCAAGAGAGTACTTGGGGAAGAGCATCCCTCTACCTTGACCAGCATAACCAACATTGCGTCATTATACAGCAACCAGGGGAGATGGAAGGAGGCCGAGATGCTGGAAGTGCAGGTCATGGAGACGAGAAAGAGGGTAATGGGCCAAGAGCATCCGGACACCTTCAGCAGCATTGCTAACCTCGCATCGATATACCGGAACCAGGGGCGATGGAAGGAGGCCGAGGAGCTGCAGGCACAGCTCATTGAGAGGAGTAAGAGGGTACTGGGCGAAGAGCATCCGGACACCTTCAGCAGCATGGCCAACCTCGCGTCGACATACAGGAACCAGGGGCGATGGAAAGAGGCCGAGGAGCTGGAGACGCAGGTCATGGAGACTAGAAAGAGAATCCTGGGTCCGGAGAATCCAATCACCTTGGGAAGTGTAGCCAACCTCGCATCGACTTACTGGAACCAGGCGCGATGGAAGGAGGCCAGGAAGCTGGAGATGGAGGTCCTAGAGGCGATCAAGAGAGCACTCGGTCAAGAGCACCCCTCTACCTTAATCAGCATATCCAACCTTGCTTTGACAATTTGGAACCAGGGGCAATGGAAGGAGGCTGAAGAATTGTTTGTCCAGGTCATGGAGATGTTTAAGAGAGTACTCGGCCGAGAGCATCCAAATTCCTTGAACAGCATGTCCAACCTCGCATCAACATACAGGGAGCATGGGCGATGGAAGGAGGCTGAGGAGCTGGAGCTACAGGTCATGGAAACGAGAAAGAAGCTACATGGCAAAGAGCATCCCTCAACCTTGACTAGCATGGCCAACCTCGCATCGACATATAGTGACCAGAGGCGATGTAAGGAGGCCGAGGGACTGTTTTTACAGGTTATGGAGACCAGACAGAGGGTGCTTGGCGCAGAGCATCCAGACACCTTGGCTAGCACGAATAACCTCGCATTATTATACCATACCCAAGGACGATTGCAGGAGGCCGAAGAGCTGTTTGTGCAGGTCATACAGACAATCACGAGGGTAGCTGGCCAAGATCATCCCTTTACCTTGAACAGCATGTCCAATCTCGCGTCGATACGCAGGGACAAGGGGCAATGGAAAGAGGCTGAGGAGCTGGAAGTGCAGGCTATGGAGATGAGAAAGAGAGTACTCGGTCAAGAGCATCCAGATACTTTGACCAGCATGGGCAACCTCGCAAAGACATATAGCAACCAAGGGCGATGGAAGCAGGCCGAGGTGCTGGAGGTACAGGTTATGGAGACATTCAAGACGGTACTTGGCGAAGAGCATCCAAATACCTTGACTAGCATAGACAACCTCGCTACGACATACTTGGACCAGGGGCGATGGAAGGAGGCCGAAGAGGGGTTTGTGCAGGTCATGGAGACGAGAAAGCGGGTACTCGGCCAAGAGCATCCAGACACCTTGAACACCATGAATAACCTAGCGTCAACATTCTTGAACGTGGGGCGATTGAAGGAGTCGCAAGAGCTGTTTGTGCAGGTTATGGACATGAGAGAGAGGGTACTCGGCGCAGAGCATCCAGACACTTTGAACAGCATGAATAACATTGCATCTCTATATCTGAAACAGTCCAGATGGAAGGAGGCCGAAGAGCTGTTTGTGAAGGCTATGGAGACGTTCGAGAGAGTACTTGGCCGAGAGCATCCAACTACGTTGACTGGCATGTCCAACCTCGCATTGACATACAAAAGGCAGGGGCGATGGACGAAAGCTGAGGAGCTGGTGGTGCAAGTTATGGAGACAAGAGAGATGGTACTCGGCAAAGAGCATCCAGATACCTTGACCAGCCTGAATAACCTTGCAATGATATTTTGTAACCAGGGGCGATGGAACAAGGCCGAGGAACTACAGCTTCAAGCAACCAATAGAATTCGGATAAGTCTGGGCGTGGATCATCCCTCAACCGCGGTTGCCATCGCTAACCTGGCTTCAATACGTACAAAGAGTGAGGCGTCGCGTCAGTGATTGTCGGACGTGAACATATCAGAGTATAGACTTTGAGATGTATCGGAATGGCATCAAATCCAGTATGAAGGGAGATTGTGAGCTAGCAGTGAAGCGGTGAAAGGGCTAGGTAATCAAAGGTGGAAATGCAGAGAGGGTCCGAGTGTGATGAATTCTGTAGAGGAAGATACACTAGAGAATGGATGGACTAGAGAATGTTGACACGTATGCGTAAAATTGAGGTGGAAACTCGTCGATTGTCTAAATTCTAAAGTGAGAAAAAGAGTAACTAGTAGACATAATGTCGAATGAACGATACTCAAAATGCCAACCCACATCATAGCCAAGCAATTACATAATACTAGTCGATGATCTTGGGCAGAAACCCTCTATTCCGTCAACAGAGATTCTGAGAAGAAACAAATCAGGTGATTAGGAAGATACAGAGCGATGTTTAGGTGGTACGTGGGCGACTGGTGATGTTAGACGACATGAATAGACCATAGAGATACTCGCTAACCGTGGGGATACGCAGCATCCAAGTAGTTTCTGTTATACGGAGTACGTGGCAAGCAACTGGGGTAATTCGGGATCTAGCGAGCACTTCCTCCACCAGAAGTGCGCTCAGTGCCTGCTGTGTTTGTGGCTACATACAATCAAAACACGGCTAGTGTCATGTCGGACATTGCCGGTAACTACGACTTTGAGAATATGCGCGGCCGGCCCCCCTTAGCGTGGGATTCTTTTAAACAGGCTCGGTCGGCCTGCAGGCGCTGCCAGGCCGAGTGATTAGCAGTGTCCTCTTCATAGAGAGGGAAAGCTCCGGATTGTCGTTGGTAGGATCCATGGTGAGAAAGAATAAATGCAGATGCTAAAGAACGCGGGCCTAAAAGGCCGGTGGGCTTTTGAAATTGTCGGCCTGGCCTGGCCGGCCCGACAGCCCACTAAAGCCCATGTGCCGGCCGGGCTCGTTGGGAACGGTGTCGGTTGCGAAGATTTGCTACGGCGGGTTAAAATGGAGTCTGGAGCATTTACTGGACATGACACCTATCACTAGCTGAAATTTATTATGTCATCTCATAACTGTAAGAATAAACTGCTGTAAGCTAGAGTATGAAGTATGAATAAGCGGTAGCTATTTTCAGAAGCAATCGGCACCTCGGTAACTCGGTACTGCGAGAAGGGGGTCCAGACGCGAGAGCATCTCTTCCGCTACTGCAGGTCATGGAAGAATGAGCAGCGGGAGTGTAGAAGGAGGTTGGGTGGGCTACCGGCTGGAAAGCGGGAAGGTACAGGCACGTGCAACTATCGGAGCTGACATCTTCAGAGATACGCAATTAAACGATGATGGACATCCTCGCTGCTACGGCGGGACAGTTTCCACAATGCTGAGCAGAGGAGGGTGTAATTCAAGAGCCGTTCCGATTCTCTTCTTTTCTTTGGTTTTAGTGCGCTACAATTCATTTATTTTAATTTTATAAAGGGGCAAAAAGGTACGTGAAGGGGAACCGCCCCAAAAAGCCGGCGATCCGGAGGCGGAGGGGAATTTGGGTACTGCCGTATTCTAGTTAGGGTAAATGTAGCATAATTAAAACAAACCAAAACTTGGTGACTCCCGCATAATGACAGGCCGCATCACGCACCTAACTTGGTGAAATAATTGTACAAATCGAGTGATTGTTGATGTGGGCATAGTAGTCTAGTGGTGTATAGTTTGGGTTCTGAACGCCATCCAGTAAACCATTTTCTTCTATGTGGGTTACTCATTTTGATTTCGTTCATTAGAAGGGAAGTAGAGTAGAGGAAGGAGATCTCCCCCGTCTAACCGACCATCCAGAGGGGGAGGGGAAGCGGGCTGTGACATACTCCAGATAGAGTGAAGGAAGTATGATTAAAACAAACAAACAAAAACCAACCGTGCCTGGGAATTCGTGGGGGTTAAATGTTTTTCCGTGAAAGTCACCCCCAGCCGTTGAGGATCAATCTGTGCCTAGTTGTCCGTTTTCATCTTTACGGCAAACTCTTTACTTCCATGTGGCAGCACGCTGAGGCACCATCAACCCGTATTACCAGAAACATTGCTGAATCGCCAGGAAATGTACCTCTTATGTTTGTATTGAAGTACAAACACCAGTATGCAAGTACAGAGAAGTACTTAAGTACATAAATATGAATAGATGCCCGGGGCACTCGGGAGTTGTCATTTTACAAAGCTTACAGGCGGATTGTGTTACATACAAACCTAAGTCAATTTGTGACTTTCCGAAAACTGAAAGACAAGTCTCAATACAAGCACTGGAGGCGGCTAAGGGTACTATGAATCTTCCGAGCCGTTCTCGAGCGGTGACCAAATCTGTTTTTGCAGTGGGCTGGATCCGGGAGTAAGCAGTCGAATGCAGCTGGCATCGACCGCAGCTGGGAACATGGATTCGAGTGCATTGGGAGAATTGAGTTAAGTGTACCTGAAGCTTGGAGTCAAGTTCACTTGCTACATATAGGTATATAGACCTGAAACGATCCGATTGTAAGTAGAGCTACTAACAAAAACCGAAAGCACACGACTCTCTTCCAAGTCTCCATTTATGCTATCTCTAATGTTGAGTGATCGGTTGTTAATATGCAGGAATTGTGGGGTGTGCATAGCTACTCGTTAAATATTAGCGATATCGTAAATTGGAAATCTGAAAGTGAAAGAGGGTCTGTTTTTGCATATTTCATTTATCGAACACTATGTGATATGATTAAAGCTCATGGACTTAATTGAACGGGCGATTTTGGGTTTTGATTTAAGGTGCAGTGACTTTGCCACAAGGCACAGAAAGTAGGTACGTATCACTTGTCAACCAATGAGAAGGTGACAATCAGCCACAGTATGTAGGTACGTACCACATGTCAACCAGCGAGAATGTTTGAACGGACACAGCATTTTAATTCCGCCGAACAACAGAAATGCCGCTAGCACCTCGGTTGGGAGTGGCGGCATCGGCTACGGCACGGCTAAGCGTTATAAGCGGGGGAAAATCGTAAAATCTATTCTCAGGGGGCTTTCAATGTAAACAGTTTTGAGCCGTGCATGTGACTAGATACGCAACAGTAACAAACGTAGGTACATCCCACAGACAGTGGCTTCTTAGTCGTCTGTAGTTTTCATCTCATTAACATGCTTCGTACACATCATTGCGACAGTACGATATACGCGGAAGCAGGATCGAACCGTGTTTTAAGGTAAAAGAGATCTCAAGAGTTCATAGAGCTTATGGTTCGTTTAAGTTACTTCAAATACTTGCAAACATAATGTAGAATGAATGATAAACTACTCGTTCCTATACCAAGCAAGAAACCATTACATTTCAAATAGAAACCACAAATATATCCGCTAATCGTAAGTTATAGCAATAAATACCAGTCTAGGAAATAAAATTGATAACCGTCAACCATACTCATTCTTCAAGAACAAAGCCAAGCCGAAAAATAGGAAAACAACGCAACTGAATTTACAATCCCGCAAAAACCAATAACAATTAAATGCCATGCCAGAGATGCCCTAATGCAAAATCCAACCGCCAATTTGCATCGTACTTATTCAGTAAGCGATGAGGTTTGTTGCCAGAAAGGGGTCGGACGCAACCCAGCAGCGACTTATATCAAGTTGTTGGTTCGGGGACCGTACTGATTCACTCTCAAGGCGGTCAAATCAAACCGATCAGGATACATTAAGTATACCCTACACTGTCTCGAATAGTTAAAGAAAGCTTACAAGCTATAGAACAAATTCGTCTCGTTCATTAGCCAACATCGCCGCCTAAAACGGTGGCAGAGACTCACCGTCTGTAAAATAAACCATGGCTTCGGTCGGCGAGCCATTGCTAGCATAAGGAGCCGAGTGCAGAAGCTCACATACTACCAAGTCGTCGATTTAAAATTAACAAGAAATTTTATAGCAATAACAGCGAATAACCTACACTTTACATTTATTGATGAGCGCAATAGGATCAAATTAGTCCCGGGCCAGGGTGGCGGAAAAATAGCAGGAGGACAACGAACTTTCTATTCAATTAAAACATCAGGTAGATGTTATCCACAGGTATCCACGACACGAAACAGTAAAGAAAAAACTCACAGACTACAATAATGTAATCAACATCATATTAACCATCGACAGTCTAGTAGGAATGGTTGTGAAACTCATAGGTAATGGCTGTAGAATTAGGTAATCGAGCGCTAGTTAGTACAACGTACCATATCAAGTGTAGATCATCCATGAAGAAACTGACCGGCTACGATAAAATCATCGAGATTATGTTAGCCACAAGCAGTCTAGGGTGTAGATTAGTGAAAAGCTCACTAGCTGGTTCTGTGGGATCAGGCCATCGGGCTCACGTCAGCACTAGGTACAGGGAGCAAACGAGCGCCACCAGGAAGAAACTCACTGTTAGATCAGTCCATTGGGCTCACGGCAGCACTCGGTACAGGGAAGCCATCCGAGAGAAACTCACAGGCTGCCGGATCAGGCTATCCGGTTTGTGTCAGCACTCAGTACAGGGAGCAAGCGGTGGAGCTATCAGGGATAAACTCACAGGCTGTCGGATCGAGCCGTCAGGTTCGTCAGCACTCCGTACAGGGAGCAGTTGTGGAGCCATGAGAAACAGACTCACACACTATCGAATCAGGCAATGGGGCTCGCTTCAGCACTCGGTACAGGGAGTAAGCGGGGGAGCCATCAAGGAGAAATTCACTTGCTGTCAGATCAGGCCATGGGGCTCGTGTCTGCACTCGGTTAAGGGAGCAAGCGGTGGAGCCATCAAGGAGAAACTCACTCGCTGTCGGATTAGGCCATCAGGTTTGTGTCAGCACTCTGTACAGGGAGCAAGTGGTGGAACTATGAGGATGAAACTCACAAGATGTCGGATCTGCAAATAGAACAAGTTGAAACATCCTCGCTCCGTCCTTGATGTCTTGTTGGTAATTATTATCTTCCAATTCCCGAAACATGAGTTCGTAAAAGGTATCCAATTTGAGTCTCATGAATCTCCATCAAGATCTAGTGTGAAATTATCTGGTCAGACTACGTAGGTCCGAGCCCAGTCGATCTCCGGATGTAGACTTCAACCAAGCCCATGGACCGGCCTACTCCTCTCGTCCAGAATGGGCATATTCCAGTTCCTGCGACAACTACGACTACGACCCGATTGCGGGCCGCCAGGACTAAGGGGTACCATCGGCGAGGAAGAGCGCGAGGTTAGCGGCGAGGTAATATGACAACTTCGGAGCGGGAAGGCATATCGAGTCGCGTTTGCCCTTCAACACTATATATTGAATGTGACCAATTGAGAATAGACTTTACGTTTCTAGCAACTCACAAGTTAACTTAAGTTTCATGTGGAGCGATCCATCTTTTCAATCAAAGGGTAGGTGCATTGTAGGCGTGCTTGGGTTCCGACGATTTCTGAGTGCGCTTTGCGTTTGCAGGCTCTCTTTCTCTTGCTAACTGACTTTGGCTAGCATCAACCATCACTCGGCTTGCTCCATTATTCTGCGAACTTCAGTGCCCGGCCGCAAAATCTGAAGCCCGGCCTCGGTTTGAAAAGCCTACGCCATAAAACGCCTGGCGGTCGAATGCTGCCCACAAATCAAGCCGTCCCCGCGTCAACTTTGGAGGCCTGCCTTGGCGGTGGCTTGGCTCGGCTTCATGCAGGCTGGCCGAGGCTGGCCGCTTCCGAAATCTTATTCGATTTTTGGACTAGTCCTGGTGTTGTTGAAAAGCTCTGGAATATGGTCGCAGATACACAGGCCACCGAGTGGACTCATACTCGTAGACTCACACACGATTGTTCACTCGCCACCTGCCACGTGCCGCATCAAGCGCCACTCCATCATCTCCGCGGAACTTCTAGGTTCTGCGTGTATATAAAGGCATACACCCTATCGTTAGATAGTTCGATAGACTTCATCTGTATCGCACAATTCAAAACCTGGACCAGAGGCGGCCAAGAAATCATGCAATGATCAACGGTGGTGGCGAAGTCTAATTCATCCTAAAGTGTTCTATACCCGAGATGTGCATATACTGACCCTCTTTCACCTCCTAGTGTCTGTTTCATTGTTACCATAAGGTCTGGAGTGAGGTTGATTTTGTTACCAACGAGACGCATACGCATGGACTCATACACGATTTCTCACTCGCCGCTCCATCTTCGCGGGTGTTCATAGTAGAGATGATAGAGAAGCTTGATTGTGTCCTATCTAAAAGGGCCACAAGGCCATATATATATGAGTACAAGTACAAATGCGTGCGTACACATCTATGTATAGACCCTTTAGGCGGACAGCAATCTCCGGTCATACAAGACCCACCACAGGTCATACGAGACTCATCTCTGGCCATAAGAAGGCAGAGGCCTATCATGCAATAGCGGGATCTCGAGACTCTCTATGTATATAATGGTATAAACTCTACAGGTAGATAGTTCAAGAGACTTCGTCTTCCCATAGAATGCAACATGTATTGTTGAAAATACGATGGAGATGTTGAATTGCCTGCCCATAAGGCGAGAATAAGATATAAGAAAGACACCATACCCAGAGTTAGCTACCATACAGAACCTAAGAGAGTTGAATACTATACTAAGCTAAAAGCAACCAGAGAATCAGGTACCGTACCAAACCTGAGGTTACCAAGCTTGTAGCCTGAGAGCAACATTTATGTAATATCGAGTGAGCGGTTGTGAAAATACCGCATTGGTGAGTTTTTGTCTAGCTGCTTTATTAATTTTAGCGAAATTATACCAGAGACCGTTTATGCGTATCCGCTCTGTACAACACTTCGTGATTTGAGCAAAACACGCAGACTTGGAGTTGAATTGACTGAAGTAGCCAAGCGGCCTAGTCTTAGCCACCAGCGTTTTCAGGCTGGCTGCAGACGGTAGAGATACAGTCACTAGGAGCTGGCCAGGAGAGAGTCTACACCGGCCACGATGTGGGGGAAAAATCCGCTTCTAATTACCACCGGCTGGGAGTCGCGGGAAGTATACTAGAAAGCGTATTTGGAAGCGCCCTTGGGAAGCATACTTAAAATTTTTGGGAAATGACGGGAAGCACTCTTGTGAGCGACAGAAAGCGAACAGGATATGGACGTTACGCGGGCTTGACCGCGTGCACAGATGTGACACTGGGGATGAAAGGGCTCTAAATACTCTTAATTTCAGATCATGAAGCTGCCGTGCCATTTATAAGCAGCTAGCCAATTTAGAATTTCGGCGCACGTTGGAGTTAAGATCACTTAGAAGTATAGAGATAAGCCAGCTGGAGGTGGGCTGGGTGGGCTGGAGATAGTCGATCAGGGCCACCGCCACCGTATGTTATATATATACAAAAATGCACCAACCGCCCTCCCAACATTCTCCTCCATCCAAAAGAGAGCATGCTGCATGGGAAAAAGGGGTTCCAAATTCTCCCTAATCTCCAAGATTCTCTTAATGTTCGTCATAGTTCGCTCAGTAACTGTATCTGAACCCCCAACATCATGCTTGGCCTTGTGTTCCCCAGGACCGCACCACTTGGCTCAACTCCTTGACACTACCAGGACCATGTTCAGTGTCTTGCATCGGGATTGTGTCCAATGGTCGGCATTGTGTTCATCGCTGAGTGTCGAAATGAATAAGTTGCCGCCCCATAACGTCGTTCAATTGCCACCGTGCCGATCGGTCGGGGTCGTGTCGATTTGTCTTGTCGCGATGAATGTACGTTGATAAACGTGCCACGCCGATAGTCGGTAGTCGGTATTATCCACTGGCATTACTGCTCCACCAGTTAAAGCGTCGTCACATCGCCAATCGTGATTCTCTCGGCGCCGCATCCCAAGTGAAGAACCCAGACTTAGCGCTGTCAGTGTCGGCCTCCGTGTCGTGAATGTCCTTAAACCAGATCGCTATCCTCTGACGGTACCTCAGCGGGTGTCTCTCATTGTGCATCTCGATGTCTCCCAAAATCTCCGATGACGCTCCCGCAGGCAATCCCTAGAAGCTTCCGTCATGTTACCGTCGTTCATTCCAAATAGCAGAGTGTCGATCATACTTATATCCGCCCTTCGTCTCCAACTCGTCCTCGTGTCAAACGCACCCAAACTCGTCCCGTTCACACGTCGCCACGCCGCCGTAAGTCCTCACGATGTGCTCAACCACTCCCGGTTATCACAGCAAAGCGCCAGAACCGCGGCAAGAGAGCGAGTTGCACAGAACACCGGTCACCACCCCCGCCCTGCGTCGCCGTAGGTTACATCGATCGACCCGACTCGATCACTCGCACGAGGGGAGGACTTTCCGATCGCCGGTAAGAGCGTTGGCTGAATTGTACAGTGCAAGTGCGTAGAGGGGTATTACGCTTCCGCCCACACTGCAGCAGCAGGTGCTAATGGACCGCCGTCACGTCGGGTAGACAGGCTCGGACGACGGCGCGGAGGAAACGACGGGGGTAGGTGACAGCGGTGGGGCAAATAATGCCGGAGGGATAGATGCCGGAGGAGGGCGTAGACAATAGCGCGGAGAGACGACTCTGGCGGCTGCTGTAGGTTAAATGATACCGGATGGGTAGATGGTGCCTGAGGAAGGCATAGACGGCGCACGGTAGAGGAAGACACAGTGTAGATAAGATACGCAGTGAGCGGGAGTATAGGGAATTGCGCGGAGACACGAGGGCGGAGGACACGAAGGCAGTGAGGTAGACAACGGCGTAGACAAAGTGCACGTAGACGAGGGTGCATTATACGACGATGGAGGAGAGACGGCACCGGATGTCTGGAGATGATGAAGTGACTTGTGGTCACCAATTTGATACAACACACTCCCTACACTGCGTAATAAACAAAAACCACTCGGTGCTGAAGTCAGGCCCAGGCGGGTGCTAGTGACTCTGGTGTCCGCCCAGACCTGACAGTAGCAAGAATACCAGCAATAGGTCGCACGGTGAGAACAGAGTACTTGGTGGAGAACAGAGTACTTGGTGGAGAACAGAGTACTTGGTGGACATTGGGGAGTAATATTGCTGAACGTGCTATGCGGGGGACTTCAGAAAGCTCAGAATGGAATTGTATAGACGACGCGTAGATATGGGTGTAGATTGCGGAGGTGTGGATACGGGCAGAGACATGGAGAGTAGAGGTGAAAAAAAGGATGTGTACTGAAAGATGTCGATAAGTGCAGAGGCGAGAAAAGTCGAGCGAAAGTGGAAAACGTGAGGCGTTGGGGAATGGGGAGTCAGGGATACCGTACTGCACTCTTCAACCGATGCAATTTGAAACCTGTCACATGGAGTATGGGAGGAGAGTACGCACGTTGGCCCTTTCCGGGATACTCCATGGTTCGCTTACCATTTCCGGAGGACGCCGGGATTTAGTCGAACTTTACAACACGATGATTGCACTAGTCGTCGCAACGGTACAGGTATAGCCGAATGAACAACCTGACTGGCTCCAACTCTAATTACTTATGTGGGAATGTTAATGACGTACTAATACCTTCTAATGACGCGAGTAGGATACTGTACCTACTTAAGCGGGTTTTCCTCTGGTAGATTCTCTACCAACTAGTTTGGGTTTAGAGTAATAGCACGATCGGCATACATGGCTTTTCCAGCACCGAATACAATGAAGCTCCCCACCTCATGGGAGCTTGCTTCTATGGAGGAGTAGTTTGCACTGACTCTACCCCTCTTAGAATTGAAGATCTGTTAATGCATGAGCAATCCGTTGATGCATGAGCTTCTGCTTTTTTTTTGGGTTGTGGAGTCGGACCTTGCAGGGTTGTGGCAGCGCTAAGCGCGAATCCAATATGTTGAGCCCGACATCTGAGACGGAGTACAGCAGAAAAGGATCGGTAAGATTCGTGCAGGATGCATTGTTAGGCAGCTTCTATTCGTCCAACTGATAAGCCATTCTGAAAGTGCTTTTTGCCTGGTGCGTGAGCTGCACCGATGTTCAGTCGTTTCATAATACGAATCAGCTAAATTACCTCAAACGCTCCACAGTAATATACGTTAGAAGGGATGCTTGGAGAAAGAGTAGATTAACGATACCCTAATCGATCCCGATAGTGAAGTTACGTGAAAAACTACCCCTCTATAGATGCCAGCTCCCATAAGCATCATTGTACTCAGTAATAGGGTTTGGAGAAGCTATGTATGTTCACGTGTACTGTATTTGCCGAACAGCAAATCTCTCGGTACGGTTAACCGCGCCTGGAAACAGAATTGTGGCGTTGCCAAGTTTTACCAAATTTCAGCGGCGTCTAGAAGTGGTAAGTCATCAAAAAGTTTAATCTAGAGTATAGAACACGCCCAGGAATTGCTTTGATTGTAACTTCCCAATAGAACTAATTTGAAGCTGTAATCATAGTTAAAGGAAGTGCCAGTTCAGTATGATATTTTCCATATTTCTGGCTGTACTTTCTTGAAGGCTTTTGAGCCTCATCCTACGCCAACGTAGCGGTCGCTCATACCGTTAATACCTGTTCTCGTTCCCTTCCACTGCTGTTCACGTCCATCTCCCAAGCGGTAGTCTACTTTTCCGTCTTTCGTCCATCCTCGTGTCTTCGAGCCATCGTCTACATCCCCGTCTACTCCTTATAGCCCTCTACTACGCGCCCTCCTCCGACTTCTTCTATCCAATGTGAGACGAGAATACAGTCACTGATGTTTACTCTATACGACTCACTCTCTTGCCTCGATTCGGGTGCTTTTCCAGTAGCAACTTAGGAGTGGTTGAGCAGATCGAGAGGACCTACAGTGGCATGAGTCGATGACATCGTAGCCAAACGACGTGCCAGCGGCGAGTTCGAGATGCATTTGGCTGGTTCGAGTTCGTTTCTACGGGGTAATCGGGATCAGAAACGAAGGTCGACATGCAACATATTGTTCGGAAGACAGCGATGGCAATGCGGCGGGAGCAATTCAGCAACGCTTACAGGATGAACCTCGGAGACTTGGGGGAGACCTCGGCGGGATGCACAATGAGAAGCCCATGGAGAGCGCTGCGGAGGTACCGCTAGAGGAAAGCGCTAGGTGGGACAGGGTCCTTCAGAATAGACATTCACGACACGATGTACGAGAACGACGTCAACAGCACCGAGTTTGACTCCGCCTGGGATGTTGTGCCGAGAAAATTATGACGATGACGATGGAGGATAATGACACTTCAGAGGATAAGCGCGAGGTTAACGGCGAGGAAATAGGGGGACTTTAGAGCGACTCGGCGCCAGTACTCTTTGTGATCGCCCTCGACATTGCCATTCTGCTCTGTACATTCCCTTCGGACACCGTAAGTCATCCCCAGAGCACCAGTGTTCACCGTTCCATCACCGTTGCATGTGCAATCTTCTAATAAATGCTCCTATTGCAGATTTTCTCGAACGACTGCACCTGCCGAGTTTACTGCTGGTGATGGATGATGCGTCTGTTAGCTTAACTGCGAACCCACCCCTCGTGCAGCAAATTACAAAACATACCGCCCTGCACACAAGCCATCCACCTAAATCAGCCACGCTCTCGTTTCGTTTCCATATTGGTTGATAGCCCACTTTTGACAATCCTGTGACGCAGTGCTGTCACTCTAATTACCAGTAACCGTTTACCTTACACGAACCTTTTTTTTGCCATCGTAAGCAATCGCCAGCAGGTCCCATGCAACTAGGTATGGCCTCCCCACTAACCCTACCCGATCCACCCCTCAGCCCATGATTGTTCCGACTTCACCACTCACTCCCCCATTGTCTACGCTGCGACGTGATGACACATGGAAGTAAGCAAACCCTTTGCTCACTACTCTGTTGCATATGGTGTTGCGTCTGTTCACTGAGAGTGCAGTCAGTCTAACAAATTCGGAGTATAGCTACCTCTAACCGAGCCATCATTCGCGCCCCTGACCTACATGCAAGTTAGCGTCGTCAGCCGGCGCTACGACGCTCTAGTTGCTTGGCTTCCTACACCGCTAACCATACCAGCTGCAGACGTTGTGAGGTTGTGGATAGACTAATTTGCTCCATGTATCGTTTACTATACCGACTGCTGGTGGTGGATGGTGTTGAACCAAATTTTGGCGCACAAGGAAGCGTACGGCGACTTCTGGGTGCAGCTGACAAATCGGTGATGCGTATATTGACTGTCGATTGATCTAAGTGACACGAACACAAGAACTAAAGTGATTTCCCCTCCTTCGCTCAACCCTAGCCCAACGCCAGTGAATCACCACACTCAAAATCTGTCCAATAGATGGTGGAGGACGTAGAGTGTGTAACTCCTTGCTCCCTAGGGTTCATTTGATCATCGTTTAGGCAGCACGGGATTTACATTATCATATCGTGAGATCTATCTTTTGAATTACCGTTTAAATTGTCATTTAAATTTGATGTAGTGCCGTTAAACTACGATGTGGTGTGATTGAAGTCATGATAGCGTTTATTTCAACCGTTTTGTTTAATCCAGCCTACAGAATCGTGTAATTCGCACTTTAAATCTCGTCCTTTAAGCGTGGCAATAGTTTCAACAATAGTACTATCAATACAATTTACATTGGAATGTAGGTGGCATCGGTACATCAGTATGTGAGTTCTTATGTACTTAAGTACTTGCCAACTTCAGTACTAAATACCATTACTACAATCATCAATGCGTCGCCATCGCACCTTCGTGACTATCAGATTGTTATTGAAGTGCATCCCTCGCCCACACGCCCACACACCCCCGAGACCTGTCCAAATTTCGCTTACATTTTACATTGCAAAAGTGAAAGTCTTATGAATTTATTATCTACAGATACACTGTTCTACTAGGCAGGAATCTCAATATCAAGGCGAAATTATACAATAGTTGACTACCGCGATCACTCGCTAGCGTTTTATTCACTCTATCGTGTAATTGCCACATTGTCTTAATTTACACTCTGCACAAATCCACACTCACTGGTATTTGATTTGCACTCCTGTGTGGTGAGATATAAACTTCATTCTTACCGGCAATTGTGTAAATTAAACACTTCTAACGTCAGAGTTTCGATCAAACATCATCGTGAGGTTTAGACTACAATATCGTAGGATTTACACCACGCTACGCCAAAATCATGAACCTTAAGGCTGTTCTGCTGCTAAGATGGGTGTCACTCGTTAGCGAGTCGAATCTAGGAATTGATAGACTGGCAGTAATGCAATAAGGTTTTGCGTATGACCGCGCTTTCCGCCTTGCATACTCCTCTTAACTCCTCCAAGTCACTCCTTGCCTCAGGCCAAATCTATAATACCATGACGGCGCTACGATGCCATGCTAATCCTGTGATATCTCGCCGCCACTATGATCTCCCCCTGTCACCGCGATCTCTCACAGTAGTTACGATTAAGCGCCACCTGCCGCACTTAATTCCCTTTGCTACTGCGACTGCTGCCAAGAGCATAAGGATCCCTTACAGTTGATCACAGCCACCGGCGGCAGTTCCAGTCGCACGAACACCTTTCGTCGCGCAGGATCGATCAAGCGAAAATCGAGATACTGTTACCAGGCTACCAGTGCTGACAGTCGTTCGGAAATCGAACGACTCTATCGGAAGCACTACATATATTGCAACAAGCCATAGCTACCAGGGCTGAGCCGCCAGCGGCATACTACAAGGTCTTACAAGAGCTTTATCGCTACGACTCGAACAAGTCAACGGAGGCTACCAATGCTCTGCTGCTACAACCCCGAACTAGTCTCAAAAGACAAGAAACGACGAGTCGGATCGTCTTCACGCTGGAACAAGTAGATTCACTGATCAACGAGTTACTTTGATAGCTAAGTCAACTTTGCGTCCTCTCGGAAAGCCTTAAGAGCACAAACAAACAGCATACATAAATATAAGTGAGCAAAAAATATAATTTCCTTACACTAACTACTTTCGGACTAGCTAGACTGGTGTCCAGGAACGATTGAACTGGAGCTGCCACAAACGGACCAGTAATGGACGAACGCTGTGCGATGAAATAGGGGCGATGGAGAGGGAAGAATATCACTATTGGCAGATGGTATACTAGTGATGCATTTGGTGGTTTGCTCGTTGCCATCGATGCGAGTATCCAATCACAACGACATGGCCGACGTAGGAGGTGAATGCCGGACAAGTAGGAAAGTGGTTGCACTATTATTGGATGATAGAGGTTTTGGATCACAGCTATGGTGGTGTGGATGGCAAACAAATGGAGCCGGAGTTTTCTCTCCAGATCTAAGCTTGCCACCCCTTGTTGGTGAGGGGCTGACATGCAAGCTTATCCCGAGTTGCAGAACTTACAGAACGCTGTCTGTCGTGCGTCTGCGCCGGAGGAATCCATCTTTTGATTTGATTGGTTACGCTTTTAATTACCACGATTGGAAAATACTGGGAGGGGAGATTATATTGCTGTGTGCACCCAAATTCAGCCAATGAGTATTTTTTTTTGGTCATGTGGTAGTCACCAGCACACTTAATCAAGTCACCCAGGGGATTCGGTGAAAAGACTGTGATAAGAGTTGAACAGAAAGCTAGTAATTGAACTAGTTTCGCAGTTCTTTGCGGATGTGCGATGCACCCCTTGTTTAGGTTATGCAGCATGTTACCGTGTCGCCATAAAAGCCTGTTTAGTGCGGGGCGACTACATAGTCTTGGAACCCGGTGCGCCACGCTCCAAAACTATGTATGTATGTATCTGTTGTAACCTGTCATGTAAAAGGACAGATGCGGGTATGTCTGCCGCTAAGCTAGAAAATGAAGTTAGGCGCATGCATGAATGTCCGAACAATTGGCTAGCTTCTTTTCATTCCATCTTCATTGGTTAACTTCTAAGTGCCCTTAGTCCAATAATTAGAATCCACATGATTGAGCCCCGCAACCACAATAGAATAATTAGCCCTTCCCTCTTCTGAAACCTGTATCTAAGACTTTGCACACACAATCACGCGAACCGCAGCGTACCATTTGATTCTGACTTGATTCATCGGCCTTCGGTTATATCAAGATGCCACCCAAGGAAAGTAGGAAGAAACGCAAGCAACGCATTCAGCAGACACACAAGGAGCAGGGTCCGCAGGTTAATGAGCTGGGGCACCTTCAGGTAGACGGTGCATCGAGTGTGCAGGTTGGTATTATGCCGTCAACATCTGAATGGTGGCTAACGATGATCCGCATAGCCGACACAAGTGCAAGATGGTATTTCCCCTCGGGTCGCTACACCATCCATCGAAGTCTACAACAATGAGATCGGTGTCTCACAAAATATCTCCGGTGGAGCAAGCATCGGTCACACGACCATCCGCCGCATTGAGACTGTCAGATACAACACAAGCAACAGCGGGAACACAACAATTTCTAATAGCAACAATAAAACAGAAAGCACTCGTAACTATAACGAATCCAAGCACAACCAATTCACACGCTCGGAATTCCATGGGCCGGTATATATTGGTACGTAGAACTGCTCTATATTGCGATAGGGCGACACTTCAACTGACACCTTTGCTTAGGAGATACAAATTACCGCTCCGCCCAACCTAGTCCTCTAATGGACATTCGAATGCATGGAGTCTTGCAAAAGTTAGGTACTTAACTTTACTGAAAGAAGATATATTATGATTCTCATAACTGACCCTACCGGATCCAGTACAAACGATTGGCTGGGATATTCTCTCAGGCCAGTTGTCTGTCATCGATCAACACAAGTATCGATCCACGATCTTACCTTTTGACCGGAAAAATCCGGAGAATTTTTGGATCTCCGAAAACGTCGACTTTAAGCAATGGGAATTGGCCAACGACTCACGAGCGCTCTTGCTATGTGCACCACCTGGCCACGGGACGACTGAAGTATGCTCGCACTTCATTGAGCTTGCTAATAAGAAATCTTTTCAACTAAACGGCCCTGTGTTGTACTTTTTCTGCCTATCCGCACTAAAAGCTCGAAGTCTGACCTTCCTCACCCATACACTACTACACCAGGTTGTTCACTGCCCAAATGCTGGAAATGTCAACTCTGTCGCAACTGCTTTTCTCAGCACCCTGGTAGAGGGACATTTCCAGCGCCGCTCTTCGGATTTCAGGGAAGACGATCCACAGGACACAGCATTGCAAAAGATTCTAGATGCTCCGGATATTGAGCTGATCGAGGCTTTAGCAGAAGCACTTAAGAAAGTAGGGATTCGAAAGTTGTCAATCATAGTCGACGGATTGTGGGAAGGTGATGCCGACTCGTTTGTCCAGTTTATTATGAAATCAGAATTAGAGTTCAAGGCTCTGCTTACAAGTCGAGAGAACTCACTCCAAACTATACCTAACGGAATGCTATGCATCGAATATGACAAAGAGCGACAGGGTTTGCATATCCATTCTCAAACCTAGATCCTCGCTAACTAGCTGAATATCCAGAGTGTCTTCGCTCACTTCAGTATGACGATACACGTTATGATAAAATTTTGGAAGAGCATCGCGGTTCCCTAGAATGGCTCTGGAAACACCCACAATACCTTCAATGGTCAGCATCATCAACCTCCAGCATTCTATACATCGAGGGGAAGCCAGGTAGTGGGAAAAGCACCCTTGCAAAATATTTCCACAAAAACTTCGCGAAGAGATCCAAGAATAGTATTGTGGCCCATTACTTCTACACATTCCGCGGGACCTTCCTGGAAAGTACTCATCAGAATATGCTGCGATCAATTCTCTACAGTATACTTGAACAGGACGAATCGGCTTTCTTTCATTTTCAACAGGAATTCCGGAACTTTCAACGCGGTTACACGGAATGGCCTTACAAGTCTCTGAAAAATGTTCTATCCGATTTCAAAAACCATCCCTCAACGAAACCCCTTTACCTCATTCTTGATGCGATGGATGAATCCAACGAAGATGACAGACTCAACATCATACAGTTGCTATGTGAGCTTTGTTTAGAGGATAACCCTTGCCGTATAAAGGTATTCCTCGCAAGTCGACCTGTCGCCGAGCTCAAACACCATATGCAGAAACCCCATCTTGCTATAAAATTGCAAGAGGAGAATAAGTACGACATTTCCAGATTTGTGGATGATTTCCTCCAGAACGAGCTCAAGTTAACCGGCAAAATCCTTGGTGAAGCGGCGGAATATATCACTGAAAATGCTCAAGGTGTATTTGTATGGGTGGGTTTGGTTAAAACTGAGCTACTTAGACTTGTCGTAACTGGCTGTACGAATGCGGAAATCTTACATCATCTGAAAGAGATTCCTGCCGACCTAGAGCATTTTTACAAAGTTATGTTTGCCAGGCTTGAGAGTGGGCAACCTCGGGACATACGGGATGGAATAAGGCTTTTCCGGTTCATCCTTTTTGCGCTCCGCCCCCTCACAGTTGATGAGCTACGTCATGCTCTCGCTATGCCAGACGATCACAATCCTTCCGATGAAGAATTCCAGCAAAATACAATTAGTGCTATGGGGACGCGAATTGAGCATTGTGGAAGCAACTTTTTGGAAATTAAAGGTAAGCTCCCTCCAGAATACTGCATCAAAAAAGCTCATTGCTTTTGCAGCGGATGGAACCGTTCAATTTATGCACCAAACTGTCCGAGAGTTCTTGATCAGGACTATCCCAGATGCCTCGAAGTTGCAGTTCGATATTAGTGATATGGTCCACACTGCAATAACAACGACAGGGATTCGATATTTGAGGCTGTGTTTCACAAACCTCCGCATACGAGATAGTGTATCCGATACAGGGAGCCCGAGGGACTTTCGAGGTTATGCTGAATATCTGAATAAGTGGCCATTGATCGAGTATACACTCCGCTATATCAAAGACCACCATGACCTCTGTGGTCGGAATAAGGAGGTTTCCCAATTCATTATCACACTGGTCCAACAGTTGGCCGATAATCAAGCTTCATACTGTATAGGAAGCTTTATAGTTTTTCGCTTTGGGCAGAATTACGGAACGGAAATACTCATGAACGAGCTTCAAGAATCTTCTGAAAATATCAAATACAGTACCCTAAATGCTGCAGCGGAACCTGAACTGCCTCAAGTAGTGAAAGTATTGCTGCTTACGTGCACACAGGAGGATCATCACACTGAACGGAAGACTCCATTAATTATTTCAGCACAGAGAGGGCTTGCCGGAGCTACCCGACTATTGCTTGACCGAAATGTGGACATGGACGCTAAGGACAATTTAGGACGTACGGCACTGCACTACGCAGCGGAGAACGGGGACGAGGCCGTTATTCGGCTGCTGATAGAGCAGGGAGCTCAGAAAGAAATACTGGACAGATATAATGAGACAGCACTGCATATAGCTGTTAAGAAGTCGTGAGTTGCTCTTTAGGGACTGTCCCGTATTGAAAATATGTGGTTAATGTGAACTAACGGATTTCATACAACAGTCCGTGAGTTGTCTTCTAATCGGTTCTGGGTCGGGGTTAAGATAATGAAATGTTAACCGGTTATCAATGACTGGAATCAATAGATAGTAAGTCAAACCGTTGCCCTACAGGGCAAGAATGAGAGACTAACCTGAGACTGGCTGCTGGAAACAGTGAGTAAGATGCCGACTATTCCATAGGGCGATGGTAAGTCGCTAACTGATGGCTCTTACGTGGATCCCATAGCTCGTGAGTTTCTGCACGAATTTTCGATCCTCCCGCAGTATATTGCTGACAAGAATGTGGGGAGCCGGTAGCAAGTAAGTTTTGTACAAAATGCCCACAACCTAGTGCAGCGAAAACATGGCTAACCTCACCAACTTCACTTAAAAGCGGGTAAGCGTGTGCGGAGATTGTCTATCATTGTGACTGTGAAATTAATCGGAACGGGTGGCGCAATGATGTAGTCGGTAGGTGGCTCCCAAAGACCATCTACACTGACATATGTCTGACTACAGCCGGACGGCGCGACCAAATAGCAAGTAAGTTTTAAAACCAAACTTCCAGTAATATATAAGTAACGTGAACACCCCGAATTGGTACGGTAGGATGTGAGTCACCACTACAAATTTGCTGGTAGTGAAAATATGAAGCTCATTTCAGCCTACTGGCATGATTTAACAGCGTGTGAGGCTAGCCCTGGTCCTCTAAGGCTGATGGCGACTAATTGTGAGATTCTATAGTGTGTGAGTATGTCCGTGACTACTCTGAGCTACGTGGTGACTGACATGAGCCCGATGGCTTGATTCGACAGCCGGTGAGTCTCCGTGACCGCTCCGAGCTGCATGGTGGCTGACATGAGCCCGATGGCTTGAGTCGACAGCGAGTGGGTTTCTCCGTGACCGGTCCGAGCTGTATGGTGACTGACTTGAGCCCGATGGCTTGATTCGACAGCATGTGAGTTTCTCCGTGACCGCTCCGAGCTGCATGGTGACTGACATGAGCCTGATGGCTTGATTCGACAGCTTGTGAGTTTCTCCGTGACCGCTCCGAGCTACATGGCGACTGACATGAGCCCGATGGCTTGATTCAACAGCGAGTGAGTTTCTCCGTGACCGGTCTGAGCTGCATGGTGACTGACATGA
>Ga0307512_10001012_pt1 | contig 41321 bp, 44 predicted proteins | sample 14_EM_MG_FD_200267 | JGI IMG/M metagenome (GOLD analysis project Ga0307512, IMG submission 200267) | Populus trichocarpa ectomycorrhiza microbial communities from riparian zone in the Pacific Northwest, United States - 14_EM | ecosystem: Host-associated > Plants > Roots > Unclassified | place...
AACTCAGCACCACAGAACTTGTCACACTGCCACAAGAATTTGTAAATAGAAGCTTCTACTAGTTATCTTTCAATTCATAATATTCTAGGGGGGGGTTTAAGTGGGTGACTGTGTTGTTATAAGCGACAAGGTGCAGCATACACAAAAGTGGGCCCTTTCGTGGGCCCAATACCGGCGAAGGGATAACTTCCGCAATGCTTATACGCCGCCTTTGTTGCCTGTTGATCCGCTTCCTCATCGCCTTCTATCCCTCTATGAGCAGGTACCCACCGGTATGCCACTTGGATATTTTTTCTGGCTAATGCTTCGGTCCAATTCATCCTTCGTAGCGCTAGTACCTGTCCTGGTCTTGGCTCGTCCGATTGTATTCATCTTAGGGTTGCCTGGGAGTCCGTAAAAACCGTAACCCTGGTAAACTTCTCTTTTTCCGCTTTTTCATTTGCAATCTTCATTGCTTCCGACATCGCGTACATTTCTGCATCAAACGCTTCTTTCTGTCAGCCTAGGTGTATCCTCCTCTTATTCCACCTTCCACCTTCTTCCCATACCACTGCACACCCAAACCACTCATCTTCTTTCCTCGATCCATCAGTCCAAAGAACAAAACCCTCCCTTTCTAACCTCGCCTCTTCCAGTGCTTGTTCCTCATCCTGAATTATCACTTTGCCTTTAAGGCATCTTTTTTCCGTTGGTAATGTCATCCTCTCGTAACTCCTCCTCTCGAAAGGTTTATCCTCCGGGATCAACTCATCAATCCCCTCCACCCTTTGTGAAACATTCCTTCATACTTCTAACATTTTCCCTCCGCCTTGAGCATCGGGCATCATCATTTGTCTCAACTTATACCGTCGTACCCAGTTATTAAGAAGAGCAGTCGCCGGCTGTAAGCCCGTGTTATTCATTAGTGCTCCTTGAGGTGTTGTCCTATAGCATCCGGTAACCCTTCTGCCCTGTTCGTTCAACAACATTTGCACCTCTTGAGCCCTGTTCTTTTGTCCACGCCACCACATTTCAGACCCATACAACGCCACTGCCTGAACCGCCGCAACTTGGATTTGTTTGCACCCTTCCAAGCTTAATCCTTTCTTAGTCATCAAGGATCTCACCCCATTCTGTGCTTTCCTTGCTTTCGCTAAGGTCCTTTTCGTATGATCATCAATGATTCCACCAGTCCGGACGGACCCGTTCTGGGGTAGGACTAGGTCCGGTCCGGTCCCACCGGAAGGTCGGACTGGACCAAGCCCCAGACTGGCCGTCTGGGACTGGACGGGCTTGGTCTGGACCAGTCCAAACGGGATAATCTTTATCAATCTCAAAGCAGATCGAAAACTCAAACAATGAGACAGTAATCCCTGCAACCCTAACCCACATTCAACGTCACTTCATAGCCACCCGCTGCAAGCAATCACAACAATCCCACCCGCTGACTGCTAGCCATCACCACCCTGAGAAACCCAACCATACCAAATGAAACTAAATGACATGTATGTTGGCATGATGCTTCCAAAATTGCAGAACAGTTACATGATTTCCAAATCCATATCTTCCTCCTCAGGTCGTTCTACATCTGGTTGATCTTCTTCATCCATGACATCCAACAGTGCTTCAGTCACTACTATCTCTGGAAGACCCAGTTGAAGCCTATCCCATGATTTGAGACATTCCACAGCCTGTAGGGAATCAATTTGTAGTCTATTTCGCCTGTCGGTGAGCATTATTTTGCACTGTGAAAAGAGTCTTTCCACTCCAGCTGACATTGCTGGTATGGATAGAATATCAAGTGCCATTGAAGAGAGATGTGGATACATCTGCTGCTGGGACTGCCAAAAGGTGAATGGATTGGTGATCGATGGCTCAGTTGGAGTTGAAAGATATCTGTCATATTCATCTACTGTTCAACTGTCAGATTTGAATCAACTTGAATCAATTGAAAGTTGAATTACTAATTACTGTACGCTGCCTCTGTGCCCGCCAGGTTGCAAATGGAGTAACTGGAGATGGCGGAGTATCAGGCTGGCGTTCTCCCTCTGACCCTCCAAGTGAAGATACTGGCATGTACTTCGTTAGCCACAGTCCCTGCACACGCAGCTTCGTATCCTGCAATTGATCTTCAGTCCATTCAAGCTTGTCCACCGCCACCTCGAAGTATTCCCACTTGTATACTGGATGCAACACCACCGCTGCGACACAGACAGTGAGCTCTTTATACAACTCCCGATACTTATCCTGCACTACAATCCCCTCTGCAGATGCCCTGCGGATATATAGAAGAGGATTGGCCTGATATTTCTGTAACACACTGGTAAATGTGGCTCGAAGAAAGTCAAGTTCAACCAGAATATTGTGCAGCTCAGAGAAGTCACTCTCCATACGTAGTGTTGCAGAGTGAAATGGTTGCAAGATAGTCACAGCATCTGCCAGTTGTTCCCAATCATCCACCGATAGTCGATCTTCTTCCAGCTGATCAGTATGGCGTAGACAGAAGACATCGACTGCATCCCTGTTTCGAATCATACTTTGCAGCATTGTGTATCCAGTATTCCAACGGGTGGCATTGTCTTTGTGGAGCATGGTGTCTCCACCAAGTCGTTTGAATTCCTGCCGCCTCTGAGGTGATGCCAATACATAGGTTGTGATGTTGTGCGCTTTGCCCCAGGGCCCCATTTTCCTCCACTCTGCAATAGTATCTCGGGTGACAATAACTGTATCCTGCAGTATCATCCGATCCACCTCTCCAAACCAGAATGCCTTCAGTACAAGGTTAATGACATGACCAACACAGCAAAGACAGTGTTCTTGTGGGTTATAGTGATGTTCTCCAGATACCTGTTCATCAGCCAGAGCCCTAACCAGTGTATCACTGTTGCTAGCATTGTCCCCCATGAAGTATCCGAATCTATCCTGTATTCCATACTCTTGCAGAAGCTCACTGACAACCCCGGCCATGTTGGCACCAGTATGAGATCCTTCGAGCAAGCGAAGTCCAATTACTGGGTTCATCCGTTTCCCTGCATGTGAAGTGAAATGCCCAATGACCCCAAGAACTGCCAGTGTTTGATGGGGACTGGTCCAACCATCACAAGAAAGATGGATATGAGTAACCGCTTGCTGCATGAGCTCAGCAATGCGGGGCTGTAGGACCCGAAAGCGATTAAGAATGCGTTGCTTGATTGTAGTTGGTGACCGTGGGATTTGATTTCTGTCATTGAGATACTGCAACAAGGCCTGAAACCAGTGGTCCGAGGTCACACTGAAGGGAATATTTGCATTGATGATCCACAGCAGAAGCAAGTCATCAGCTACCTTCTGACTGAATCGCTGCATATCAAACATCTTGGCCGCATTTACCAAACTAGAGATAATTGGGGAAGTTGGCACTCCAAGGGTAATCTTTGTAGCATGGTGTCTTTTCAAATGACGGGCTGGCTTTGTTGTTCCTCCTGTCATCTTATATTTCATTATACCTGGTTAAGAATAAGCATCACTCGTAGTGATTGAATTCAGATAGACTTACAATAGGAGCACTTCCAGTACTGGTTTGTACCAGAGCCTGAAATAGTACCATGTGCGTGAATTGGTGAGGTCAAGCAGCTGCCTCTGTGTACAACAGTTGAGCATACAGATGAATTCGATGCAATCGAGGAGGACAGAGGAAGATGTTGGGTTGATGATGGGCTGGTGGAAAGAGCTTGAGAATTCGAGTCAAAAGAACCAGACACCGGTGAGAACTCAGACTCAGTATCAGATGCCAGAAAGTCTTCGCTGCCACTGAGATCCGTCAGTGATTGTGATGACATGGCGATCAATATCAATCAATTAAAATGGAGAACAATAGAAATGGCTTTGTTGACAATGGCTGTTCAATTGAAACAGAATGTTAAATGTTCTGGGTAGAGAGTATACTATATATGCAGTTTGAATCTGAGGATCCCACAGAGATGGGTTGAGACGATATTGAGGGTAGGAGGAGAAGATCCATGCTTTATATACACAAGGGAATCCAAGGTTCTATAGAGAAACCTTCGCAAAGATGCATTACAAATCATCAGTGGCTATGTAGGTGGCGAGTGACTCATCTTGTATGAGTCTACTTTGGGACTGAGATCATCAGTAACCACTCTCTAGTGCACTCTAGCATCTTCGCTGGCCTTCTAGAGTGTCATAGGCCTTTCAGGTGATATCTTTAGTCAACAAGATGAGGCAGTCAAATGCGGAATGGCAAGTGGTAAGTGGTGGAAAGTGGTGACTGGCGATGGCAAGTGAGCTATTGTTTATGAGTCTATTCAGTGACTCCGAAGATTACAGTGGTGAGTGGCAATTAGCAGGTGGTGAGGGGTGAGATGTGCATGGTGACTTGCGAATGGCAAGATGAGTCTAGATGTTGACTAAGTATATCAGTAACTCTAAGCATATTCGGGCCGATTGGGCCCGAATGGACTGGTCCAAAGCAGTCCAGGCCAGTTCAGTCCAGGTCCCAAAAAATTGGGGATTGGTCCGAGCCCGGTCCAAAAATTTCTCGGACTGGATTGGACTGGACTTGGACAGACCCGGTCCAGACTGGATAATTGCTGGACTAGTGGAATCATTGATGATCATTCAGGGTAAGCATATCATCCAGCCATACCCCCAACCATCTTGTCACTTCTTTATTATACGAAACCTCATGATTTCCTACCCTTCCTAGGGCGTGAATCTGTGGTTCCTGATTCTTTCTTCGTCTTGTAAACAACATCGCCTCTGTTTTTTCGATGTCGAACTGACAGGCATTCCTCTTTGCCCAATTCATTGTTTCCGTGGTGCATCTCTCCAGTCGTTGTGTGCATTCCCCCACATCTTCACCTTCCACCACCCATGCAACATCATCAACAAAAGATATACCCTCACTTCCACAGTCTTTTTCTTTATCCTCAACTTGGCCGAACAACCCCGAAAGGTATATAACAAAAAGAACTGGTGACACTGGCAACTCCTGCGGAACCCCCGTTTCCAACATCCATACTGTCTCCTTCCTTTCCATCCATCGACATTATAACTTTTCTTTCTTCCATAAAGCTTTCCACCCACCTCACCAGGTCGGCTTCAAACCCCATCTCTTCCATCTTTTTTATCAAGTTCCCCTTTGCCACATGTGGAAAGGCTCCCTTAACATCCATCAACAACACTGCCGCGGTATTCCCCCTCTCCCACACTTCTTCAACTCTCGTCATCAACCTTCCAACCGCGTCTATTGCTGATCTTTGCTTTCTGCATCCAAACTGTCTGTCGTGAAGTAACCTCCTTCACTCACACTCCTCTGCTATTGCGTTGGCTGCCACCTTCTCGACAACTTTCCCCAGACAATTTAACAACGTTATCACCATATACACTTTGGCAACTCCGTAATCTGGCTTATTCAGTTTCGGTATAACCACCCCCTTCGCTTCCTTCCAAACTCGTGGGTGTACTCCTAACCTAAATGACGCTTTGACAATATTAATTCTCCGTTGGGAATCCCAATCCCACAGTAACCTTATTGCCTTAAAACCCAGCCTGTCCGGACCAGGTGCCTTTTGGACTGACTGATTGAATAGAGCCTCTCGGATATTCTCTTCGGTAATCTTTTTCCACATTTCTCCTCGTTCTTCCTGGGCCTTTCTCTCCACACCCTTCAGAGGTTTTGGAAATGCTTCTTCCTTTATCAACTCCACCTTCTCCTCCCAGGACTCCGCCACTTCTCCGGTCCTGGATTTCAAAGCTTTCATTGTGTGTTGTCCGCCTGGTTTCGTATATCTCAACGCCTGCCAGACCTGATCTCTTGTGGCTGAAGTCAGAAATTTCCTCCACATTTCCGTTTTCGACTGTCGGATCATTCTTCTCAGGTTGCTTCGCTGCCTCTTAACTTGTTGCTGCGACGCTTCCCCTTTCTTTCTGGCTCGCTTTATCGATCCCAGAATCTTTCGGTTTTCCGCAATCTCCACCGTCCACCACCTCTTAGATGTCGCGCAAACCTTAACCTTTTTGCAGCACCTATTAAGATGATTAACGAAATTTCACTGTATCCACTCAGCTTCCTTTTGTACATCCTGTTCACTGCTCTCCTCATTCAAAACGGGTCTCTTTAAGCTCTTGTCCTTCCATTCTTTTTGTGCTTTTTTATAATTTTCTTCCTCCTCCTTCGACTTGAGCCCATGAATATCCCATCCTGTAATCTTTCTTGACACTTTGACTCCTTCCCCTTCGTCCCATCTTAACTGGGCACACACAACAGCATGATCCGAAGTAGTTGCCAAATCTGTTGACGTTTCTAATCTATCAGCCACCGAAGCTTTAGTGATGAAAAAGTCAATAAGCGATCTCGAGGTTTCGCCATTTCTCGTATTCGTATGGGTTTCTTCCCCATCTGTAACATTGATCAAATCGTACTCATCCATAAGATTTTCCAAAAAGTTCGCATCTCGTCTTGGTGGGCACTGTGGATCCCATCTATCGCTGTGAGCGTTCTAATCTCCTCCCAAAAGGATATTTTCCTGCTCCATAATTTCCGTCCATCTTGCTGTCTGTGCCGGTCTTCCTTGACTTCTCACCCCCTCCTCTTGTCTCAGTTGATCGTACACATTCACCAATCTCATCTTCCTACCCGATGGGTACTTTATATCAAACACCTGTACGTCTCCATCTCCCCCCTTATCCACCTCCGAAAACTCCAGGTGTGTATCTTATCTTATCACGGTCATTGTTCGTCCCCCTCTGACCAATTTATATCCTGGGTGGCTAATGTTGTATCCCCCTCTCTCCACATACTGTTCTTGCATCATCACAACATCAGCCCCCCAAACAATTCCCTTTTCCAACGCCATCATAGTCGCATCGTACCCCCTCCCACAGTTATGCATTATGTATTTCACCATGACTTCATGGGGGGTTCTTTGGTCCCTGCGTTAGAAGATTCTCCTTCAGCCTCTTGTGTCGCCACAACTTGGACTTCTGGCTCCTTTTCTGACTGCTCATCGCTGTGAGCCTTCTCTTCCGCATCTGCAGTCGATGGCTCCCCATCTTCTGTATGCTCCGGTTTCTTCTGTTGATCGGTCGTCACATTTCGGCGTTCCCCTTCTCTTTCCTTCCAGCTTCGTCTTTCTTCTCTCGCTTTCTTAATGGCTTCCTGTTTCTTAACACAAACATTTGCCTTCGCGATATGATTTCCCTTGCAGTTGACACACTTGTCAACGTTATGGGTGCAGTTCTGTCCTGCATTAGCTTTGCAACCTACCACGTTGCACTTATGATCTTTTGTTAGATGTCTCCCCGCGCACATCATGCACGCTGGCATCTTCAAAGACCCACACTTTGCCTCAACATGTCCCCATCTGCTGCACACTCTGCAAAAAGAGTCCGGACCAGCGTTCACAAACTTCTCCACATCATACTTACCTCCCGCTGCTCTCAAACCTCCTTTCAAACCTTTTTCGGCCATCTTACTACCCTTGACCGCAAACACAACCGAAGATGCCTTCTTTCCTTGCGCCTTCTTCTTCTGCACATCTTTCGGTCATCCAATCCAGTTGATGGCGAGGGGCAACACCACCCCCTCGTTCTCAGCCTGCAATTCTTGCCTCAATTTATTCAAGTCCTCCACCTGTCTTCTTCCCCAAATACCTATCAAAATTGACGCCGTGCATTTTCACTCTCTCCCAGAGCTCATTTGTCTCGATGACCTAATGGAGTTTCGTAAACCTCTTTGCCACACCTCCTCACTATTTCCAGGGAAGGAATAGCCAAAAGTCAAAATTCTAGAATACTGAATGAACTTGTTGCATAATGAATCTTGTGCTTTGTACTAGGTTCTTACGGAGGATTTTACTCTAACCATCAAGGCTTACACACTTTTAAATTTACACTAGCGGGGCCACAGATTTAAGACCAGGCCGGAGTGTTATAAAAAGTAAGGTATTATTCGGAGGTTTAAGTACAAAGCTGGGTATAGTACATCCACAGCCGCCCCCAGCAACCAAGGCTCCATCACCTTAGCTTGCTCGGCAAACCAAAACCCCAGCGATATTTTTGAGTATCAGTGCATAGCGGAAGCTCTCTCCTTCTCACGCAGAGGCTGCTCAATATCGCGACCCCCAATTAGCTAGCAGATCCTTTTGCATTTCCTTCCCCCTCTCCGGATTTCCCAACTCCCATAAAATGCATATTGGTTGCTCTCCACCGTCTGCCCTGTCTACTTATTGCTTAGCTGAAAGAGTCTTCGTCGTCGGCAGCCCACCGGGTCCAGAAGCTTCAGTAGTACACTGTAGGTTAGGAAAAGAGGGTCATCAAAGAACTGATGAGGCGAGTTCTCGCCAAAATTCATCTGCAGATCTTGAAGTGGGTCTATAATAAGTTAAATCCTTTTCACTTTGAATAAGGTACTTATCCTTTTGACGGTAGTCCTGCAATCGATCTTAGGCTAATCTGTTTTCAACATCCAGTCCCCAGCTGAAGCTTTCTTTAGCAGCTTCTGATGACCGCAACCTTCATGGAAACCCTTGCGCTGTTATTTCATAGCCTTGAACTGCTCGTCGCGGAGGCCACTTCAGTACGAATCATTTTCTTGCGTATCTTCCGCAGTTCAACCCTCGAGCCCTCTTGTACGCAACCCTTTTTCACAACGGCCATTATCACAGACGCGAGTTGATACACATGCATTGTTCGCGACTCCACATTATTCGCTGTTACAACCATGTCAGCGTTGAATGAAGAAAAACTTACTGTACCGGGCTTTGAGCTTCATATGTAATCAATAATAAAGCGGGGTTCGGTATGCAATATTTTACCTTGGGTAATCGTAATGAAGAGAAGTATGAGTGCAATTATCTGTAATCACAGGCTGTGGTAACTACTGTGACAGTCATCAAGACACCTTTTATGTACATACAAGGGTTAAAATCTATCTGTTATTCTAATGTGATCACTGTGATATCTCCAAGCCCTCTCATCCGCCTTATAAGCAGTACTACTCGCCCTAGGTATATTGTAGTCCCAAGATTGGGGTTCTGCAATTGGAGGAGGAGGAGGAAGAGGAAAATTGCAGCTCGTCCATGACCAATAGTAGATGTTCTAGGGCGTGCCTACGACCTTTAACCCATTTTTCAAATAATATATTTCGCATTTAAACTGCTGGCAGTCGGTGACAGCTGTAGAAAACGATCCCTCTGTTTCGATTGTAACCTTTTGAATTTGAGAAATGTCTTAATTGTTTCTAGTGGTCCTTCTACACTCAACGCAGAATATCTGGTGTTGGTTCGTACTGCTGATGCTGTGATCACCTTCGCGTCTGGTATGATCATGGTTTCGACGAGATCTAATTCCCGGCGGAAACGGAGATGCTGGCTTGGAGGATAGTGATATGCCTAAGATCCGTGATGTTGATATTCTCTGGCGGTGTGCGGCCAACCAGCGGATTTCCGACCGAAATATTCACCCTTGGGTAATGGTGATAATGTGTTCGGTGGTTGTGGGGTTTGGAGTGGTATGACATTTCAATTCAATCCTTCAGATATTGATGATGCCTCCGAAATATTTGGTAAGATTGTCATGCAGCTTATTAGCTCTGCGTGAGTATTTGCCTAGCTTTAGCCAGTGTCCCTAAGCGGCCCGGCCGGCCACAATATCGCCAGCCGCCTTTAGCGCAGACTAGGCCGGGCTACCATATTATGCCTACACTGCAAATGCCTGCAGGCTTTCAGATATGTGAGGCCGCCCACAGTTCCGACTCCTAATTTGGAGGTCAGTCTTGGTGGCGGCCAGGCCGATCAGGAACACTGGCTTTAGCTAGAATTGCTGCTGTCCGGCCTGATCGTTAAAAGGCTTGGCGGATGGCCGGGCCGGGCCGCTTAGGAACGCTGTCCGTGCCCATAAAGGTTGCAAGATTGTGTGCTGTGATGATAATGTCTGGAGAGAGGAATGGTAGTGGGATGGTAAGTCTACGAATGGTGTCGCGCGCCATTAGCCGTCGGCTCTCGCATGGTTATACCCTAAGCCTTAAGGAACTCGCCGCTCCACCTCTTAAGCTTTCTGTTTCCTCGCTACCCATTTAGATCTGCATACACTTATCATGGATACAAGCACTAGATACTTCTTTTCGTCATTTCTCACGGGGTCACCGAGCAATCTTTCAGCGCCAACATGTTAGACCAGCGCAATAATTATCTATTCTCACCGGCGAGCTCCTTTGTCGTCTCCTTATGTCTGACCCCGACGGCGAGATTCCTCGCTGTCTCCTCTTAATCTCTAATAATGAGCTTTACTTCATATTCATACTGATAGAGCACCAGCCCCATGGGCAACCAAGGCCACAGAGCAGTGCAGCGTGTCTGACTGGTACAATAACAGTATCCAACGTTGTGGCGAGCAAAGTTGGAGGCATACCCCCACCGTGATGCACAATCAATGCAGACGTTAGGTACCATACCAAAGTGCGTGAGATTGCTGCGAAGAGATTTCCATGATTCAGTTAACGGTCCGGAGCCTCGGCAAGATTCTGTGGTGGTACTGTAACGACAGATATCACACTAATCATTTAAGTGCGAGAGGACCTGGAGAATATACCGAGTAAAACGAGTGATCTGGCTAGAAGGACACAATCAAGGGATGAGGGTTCAATTACTATCGAGAGTTGAGAACGACGACGTCCTAGATCTAGGAAACGTCAAAGTCCCCAATTGTGGAACTTTATTCGTCATTTTTCCCCTTCTCAACGTGAGGTGGTTGTACAGGGACTCCAATAATCAATCACGCAATGGCTCAGTTCTTTTCAACTATATTCACAAAATGAGCTGCGGCCGAGAGACGAATATCCCGCTAAATTCAGACACTGCCTCTTTAACATAACTAGATTACCATCCATTCCGCACCCCTACTTCGCCGCACTAGAAACCACCGGCTTCTCTCCCACCCACTCATGGACCTCACTCGTCGCTTGCTTCACCAACCAATCCGCCAGCTCACTCCTCCTAACCCTCGACGTCGTCTTGCCATCGCCCACATACCCCGCCACTGCCGGTGTCTGGAGCTCTCCATCCGTAACATTCCCCAGCCTAAAAACCGTCCACTCAATCCCCGCCTCCTTCGGGATCTCATCAAACACCGCCCCAATCGCAACGACGTTCTTCCACGCGGTATGAATCACACTCCACACCGCCCAGACCATCGCCGCGCTAGCAAGCGAGGATTTATCTTTCTGATCCGAGATGGAGACGGTACCCATGACATAGATGCGTTTCACTTCGTACTCCTTCATCGCATCGACGATGACGCGGTAGGCGTCGGCGAAGACAGGCTGCTTTGTTTCGGTGGAGAAGGGGTTGGCCCAGTGGAGGAAGTCGTGTTGGGCAGGACCGAGGAGGGAGATGATAACGTCTGGCTTTTGGGCGACGGCGGCGCGGAGGGAGGTGGTGTCCGAGAGGGTGCCGGGAGGGAGGAGGGTTAGTTGGGGGTGAGAGCGAAGGTGGGCGGGGATCCGAGACGGTGTGCGCGCGTAGACGATTACGGTGATGGACGGAATGGAGAGTAGGCGCTCGAGGGTGGCGATGCCGGCGGGGCCAGTGGCGCCGAGGAGGAGGATCTTGCGCGGGGCCATGGTGTGGGCTGCTGTGGTTGAGGAGGCGGCGTGACGTAGGCGAGGTGTCGGATAGCTGGCCAATCGGAACCTGTCACTCGCCATCAGAGCCTCACGTTCCTCCAGCCGGGCGATAAAAGAGACGGAACGAATTAATCCGCACTGTCGATGCGTCGAATCTGCCATTTGCCATCAACGCGGATATCTTCCAGCATGTAACTAACCCCCCACACCCGCACCGTCCCCGCCCCGTATCGCCTGTATCCGCTCAAACGCCCTGCGCACCGCCTCTCTGTGCCCCTCCGTCGTAATCTCCAGCCCCCCCACTTCCTCAATCCCACACCTCCTCCACGCCGTATGCTCCTCCGGGTTGGTCTTTACCTCCCCCTCCCCAACCTCAACAACAAAATCATACTTCCGACCCCTCCCCCTGCGCCCCACAAACTCAACCCACCCCAGCTCCGCCGTAATCGCGACCACCGACAACCCTGTCTCCTCTCTGACTTCGCGCACCACCGTGTCGAGTAGTGTTGCATCGCTGGGTTCGGTGCCGCCGCCGGGAACCTCCCAGCGGTTCGGGAAGGAGTCTGTGGGGGAGCGTCGGAGGAGGAGGAGCTGAGGGGGGGAAGACGGAGTGAAGATGTAGGCGCCGATTGCGAGCGTGGCGAGGTGTGAATTGCGGGAGAAGAGGGTGGCTGGCGGGATGGCGAGTGTGGAGAGCGTGGGCGGGTATGTGTAGCGCGGAGGTTGATCGGTCATGTCGGGCATGTACTGTAACCAGTGTACCGACGTCCCAGCTGACGCTTTTTATTTTCGATTGTGGCTAATGTGACGGTTTTTTGTTGATTGGTGAGTCATGGAGGAATTCGCGAACATCCCCAGCAGTGGTGATCAAGAACTGTCGCTAGGAAGTATATCTTTTGGGAAGGCGGCTTTTCTACAATGAACTAGATGTGGAGATTGATTCGAGTACTGGTGCTAGTTGGTGCTCACACCCCAGCACAGATGCCCTAACCCTACGCTGTGTGGCGCTCGAATTTACACCCGATGATGTGAGTGAAACTGTAGAGGCATACCATACATTATTGATGCTTGTCTACATATTTAAGTAGTTGTTCCTTGGTCATATTCCACAGATATGGCCGTCACAATTCTTGTAAATTGATATTTCCAACCATTTTAATATGTGAATAACATGGCAAAGTAAAGCAACAACGTTCCATGTCGCAAGAAATTAACAACCCTCATGCTCCTGTTTATACGTCCTCCTCTCCCCTCTCCCGCCCAGTCGCCTCCAGTGCTACCTAACGATAACGGCCGTGGGAATAAAGACACAAGTAGTAAAAACACACAAGAATGGGCCATTCATCCGGCGATACTAGTCTTACCCTGGCCGCACAGGAATCCCCCATTCGTCCGCTTCTCTATTTAGTTCCACTCTGGACCAAATGGAGAAGGATAATGATCTTCCAGTTCCATTGAAGACTCGCAAAACCCGCAGCTTGGTTGTGCCATGGAGTGGGGTCCAAACGGACATCCAAAATCCTCCCACTGTGCACCACGAGAGATATTGGATTGTGGTAAGAGAGGTGCAGTACTGCCGTCTATGGTCTCGGCGCTGTTGGTGGTATGGGTATCAATCGATGACGAGTGGGCATTGGTACTATAGCCCTGTTGTCTGTCGGTGGTTGCAGGTAGTAGTATAGCAGTAACGGATGTCGTTCTAGATAGACTCTTCGCTATGATATAATCAACTGTATGGTTCCCATATTGTGTAGCGTAAATGAAAATGACTTACATAATGTTCTGCGAGTATCGCTGATTGTAGACTGTTGGTTCAGTTCACTTTGGCCAGTCTTTTGCGCACCAGCATGCTCGGGTGAGTTAATTGAAGACTTGCTAGGTTTCTGAAGTGGGATCGGGGTATGAGCTGGGGAGGGGCATCAGTAAGATTCACTGTGGAAAAAATAGACTAGTACATGCCTTCAGGGTTTTCAGATAAATCGTTGGCATCTCTCTTTCTCTGCAATTCTCGGTTAACCTTATCAAGGTCTTGCGCTACGTCATCCAAAAGTTCAGAGCGGAAGCAGTGCAGAAGCTGTCCTTGATCAGTGCCTGTTCTGTATGCTCTGTTCAGCTGTTGTGCAATGGTACGACCAATTTCTTGGTTAGACCCCAATGCGTGAGATTGAGGGTTAACATTGACATTATGGGACGAGCTGGGGTTTGACGTCATGCTTTCGACCACCGTACTATTCCTTCTGATTATAGCTAGGATTTCATCACCATAGGTCGAAAGAAACTGCTCCAACTGCTGCCGATTGTAGCCCATGATGCTTTGTTGGAATTGATTGGTTTTGTGTTTGAAATGGGTTTTAATATGCCTTCTATGAATCAAATTAGTTAAGTGATAGCAATATTATGACACCAGAACTGTGCCAACGGGACTTTATTCACCGGCATTAGATAACTTACTTAAAGTTGTATATATTTGAGGTGCGATACCCACATATACACCGAAGAGTATCTGGCCTATTTCCCAGTGTTCATTACAGTTAGCTAATATCCTAGCATGACTTTACGGAACCCAATTACCCAGTTCCGCTGTCTCCATTACCGTCAGATCCATCTCCGTCTCCTCTACCTTCTCTCTCTCTCCCTCCCCCAGGACGTGAAGACTCTTCATTGTTGCCTCCCCATGATATTTGTAGCGCCTGGGCGGGACTAGATCCACTGCGGCCGCGAGCAGCGTTGGAGTTACCACCATAAGCTACATGACTCTTCGGATTCCACACATAATCGGAAACGCGAATGTCAGGCTGTGATATATGAAGATCCTCAAGTGTTGAACAAAGATCACTGACCAGAGAGGTGCAAATGTTCGGACAGTTAGGGTCTTCGATGCAGTCGGCTGCCGCGATGACTTTAGTTATCGCATCGATCCTTTCAGAGAAAGGTTTGAAAGAATATGGTGACTCTGGGTGATGTAGGAAAGGATATGGTGACTCTGGGTGATGTAGGTAAGCGAACAGTAGACTTGTGGCGTTAGTTAATGAGAAAGTGTGTCCCGGGAGTGTCGGTGTAGCCGCGCGTGGTGCATTCTCTCGTACCCAGTGTAGTGGCGAAATAAATTCCACCGACTGCGAGCTTGCGAGTACGGGGCTAGACAAAGTCTCGAATGCTGGAAAGCACTCCAGGGCTGGTGCAGGAGATTCGTAGATACCAAGTGGCTGGCACGTGACTTGCACGTGATGAGTTTTGTCGCTTGGGTTCAGAGTAGCACCATCATCACGAATAGACTTTCTGCATTGCGCGCCTTTGGCACCGTCCGTTTCGTCTCCCGAGACCGTGACGGAGTCGTTGGATAGGAAACGAATCATGTCGCTTTATTGTATGAACGCCCAGCGTTAGATTAGAAAAGAATCAAACGGCGAGGAAAAATAGCAAATAATTAATAGTTGGAGCTGATGAGCACCGGGTCCCCGATGCTGAGGGTATGGTTTTAAAGTACTTAAGTATGTACAAATCTAGGGTCGTCGGGTGGGGGGGGTATATATAGTGATGTTTAAATATTGAAATATTGAGCTGCGAGCGAAACGAGCAGAGCGCTGCAGAATCGGTTAATACTGGAACTCAAGGGATTCAATCTGGCACGCAGTAATGTCGTAGAATGCTTGCTGGCTGTTCCTGAAAGGTACAGAAAGTGTAGTTTCTAATGGTACAAATAGGTACACAGTGATGGCCGAGTAATGTGAGCACAAGAAGTCCCGAGGTGTACCGAACTGCACTAACTGGCGGCTAACCACGACCGTGGCAGAAGCGCTCTGCAAAGAGCGCAGAAAGAACCGAAAGAGCGCATAAGGAGCAGAAGAGCAGAAAGAGCATAGCGAATAGTTGATGTTCCTGACATCCCTGCCATTTTGCTTCTTCCGGGTGCTGGCCCAATGTTGCCGTCAAATTGGCTGGATAGCTGGTCACACATGCTGCTTGTGGGCCGGGAAAACGATTTGCGTATACTTACTTCTTTTTGGCGCGCTCACTACTGGGTTTGAAGAATAAACCGCATAAGCCGCAGCCATGTACCTTTGGCTGGTAATACTGCTGAGAGGTACTTCAAAGTGCACATGCTATTTATTCTCTAGTAGCAACTATGCATCTCAAAACATTTCCCTGTATGTATTGAGCGGTGCTATACCGGTGTGTACGTAAATGTGTAGTTGTATAATATGGATAAAATGTGGATAAAATGTCTCTGAGGATGTACTGTTAGTTTCAAATGTTGCGCGGGAGTGATAGAAGATCTGATATTGTTGTAGAGCATTGTATAAGAATTTGTCGTCGCCCCACCATACAAAGAGAATTACTGTATCAGGTTTACGCTCGCCACGAAAACTTTCGAACCGCCTAAGTATAATGGCGTGTATAAGTCTATCATACAGTACAAAGAAACATTTGCTGTAGTTACAATAGTCTACCCGAAATGCAGAGAGACAGCCAATAAAACAGGCCATCATGATTGGGACGTCAGCGGACATTTTCAGTGATGTCAGCAGTTCCGACATAACTGTTCACCTAGGAGGTTGTCAGCACTCTAATATTCAGCGGGAAGTTACAAGAACACCTTCTGCATCAGTGTTATACACTTCGGGTTGCAATTCTCTGGGTCCTCCTCCCGAATTCAGTGGAGAGTAGGTACAACGTGGAACTAGAGAAACAATATGGGGATCTTTTAAACCCTCTTTGATGGCACTAGAAAGTATTTAGGCTGTTAACAGCCGAGTGATGTTAGGCGAATACATACAAACATAGAAGAAAAGGTATATGTAGCCGACCGCAAAAACACCACCACCGTGGACAAGGTGGTAGAAGAAAAACAGCAAGCACGAAATGACTACCATGAGGCACATGTAATAATAGAGAAATCGGATGAAGATAGGGCTCCGTAAAAATGCATTAAAGTACTGACAGCCACTATGTACAAGCCCAGGTAAATGTTGCGTCCCATACGCAGAATCGCCCCATCTACAGATAGGGACCCTACCCGCAGAATCTACAGACAGGGTCGGTATTCCATGTCTTGAGTTGGCAGGCCATGTGTGGGATACCGGTACATCCATGAAGGGATCGTATCTGGCAATTGCCAATTGCAAATTAATGAACCAAAGCTTACCATCACCAGCATGCCAACCGCCCGGTAGGAATTGCACTCTAGTACGCAGGACAAGATGGGGAACTAACTCGGCAAAGGCCACCCCAAGCTGCTGCAGTGTATGACTATCTCCACTTAGACTTGCTGTTCACGAACACTGGTCCTCCCAGGAACGGTAGCGACGGATTCGGATGAATGACTCTGGCAGCTGGGGATACCAAAAATTCTTACAGCTAGTTAAGTAGAAATATCACATGAATACAAACGTAGTATGAGTAATGACTAGTACTACAAAGCACTACCCTCTACCAGGATGACTCGTCTTATGAAAAACACAACCTACTAAATTAAACACTTGCAAAAATGGATTGATATATACTCGCACTTGGCTACCGATAACTAGTCTGTAGGTGGCTTTTATGGGTCCTTATTTTTCTTTGTCACCCTTGCCTGTAGCAAGTTGGGCGTGTAGAGACATGGATAGTGATCTCAACGGTTCGTCTTGAACTGGTTCGAACCGGCAGTTCGGCGGTGTGGTTCGCGAACGGTTCGGTCTACTGAACCGCTCCGCCGGTTCACTATTTAGGTACCGGTTCGAACTAGTCCAGAGTGATATCATATGACTACATATACTTCGCAATTAATCCCGCAAATTCTCTTGATAATTCAGTTGCGGTGCCGGCTATTTGGGGCATTCCATAATATTCAATCTCCTACTATGCGTGCAATGTATGATAATACTGCGCGAAAGATACCATTCATCTATGTCTCTGGCGTACCAGCGTCCGAACTACTATTGCTCGAGGCTTAGTTGAACCGTAACAAGACTGGTTTGAACCAGTTCGTCATTGGTTTGGAACCGCCAGTTCACCGTTCGAACTGTTTCACCTCCCGAGCTGCTCCGCCTAAACCAATTCATTCACCGAACCGTTGAGACCATTAGACATCTATTCTCGACGATATTTGAATCTTGTCTGAGAACTTCTGTCATCTTCATCTGTAAATCGCTATCGTAGGCTTTACTACGCATTGCGAGGATCGAGTGAGAGCCAGAACCGGAAAAATGTCTAGCAGCAAGCGGACGATGATCGGTAATCGTAGGAATGGCTTCGTAACTGTATCAATCTGCCGTTGTAATGGTGTCACAAAGAGGTCACTGCACACGAAATGAATCGAACGACACAGTTACGCAAAGCTTTTCGCCAGTCTAATACTGCATTCAATACCCACGCACAGGTACTGATCATTATCTGTACGCTTGGAATAGACGCCGACGGTAGATAAGTGATGTCAGTAGGGCAGAATTTTATACAAGGACGCCTGAGTATATCGTCCCAAGTCACCAAGTTGGAATAACTATGACTTTGATACCCACAGCTTGTCACTCGGCTATGTTCAGTTCTCCCCAGCGGACTCTTTATGCGACTGTGCCGCCAGAGTTAGAATCATTTTCATGCAGCACGTCCGACGGCGGAACTTACGCGGGGGCAATGTCCACAAATATCTATGCCAAGATAGATATCGGCTTTTGCAGGCACTGGCCGGGCCGAACTATGCCAAGCGCGGCTTTCCCGGGGGTGGTCGCACCTGACCGGCCTACGAGTCTATGGATAGCCGGGTGGTCGACTTGACCGCTTGGGAATACTCAATTATCAATATTCTCTATTCATTACTGGCCACAGTATGTGCTTGGCCTGGGTGATTTGATGCTCCGGGAAGTCAGAAATTCCATGTCAACGTAGCCATGGCGTTCGGGCGACGGCAAGGGCATCGGGTAGCATCGAGGGTATCGGAGGCAACGGCTTCATTTTACTTACAACCATGCACGGGATCACCCGGTCCACATTTGCATTGGAACCACATTGCGCCATCAACACCAAACCAAATCTTCGCGCACGCCTCAACCAACCAAAAATTTGTATTCCGGCATATATGGATGTGCAGAGGACTGCGTACTGTCAGAACTAGTACTTCTAGCCCCTTCCGCTCTGCGATAGGCTCGTTTTGCTATCGTGCAGCAACAGGACACCGGTTACGAATGGAGATTGCGACAGCACACCTTGCCCCGCACGTGCACTTCGCTCTCCACCATATAACTGGCTGCTCTTGAGACCAAGGCTTTGGCACAAGACATGTTGCTTTTATAAGGCATTCCGTCTCATATCACTCCTTCCGAGAGACACACGTTTGTGCTCACACCGCCCTAGCTATGTCACAGAAGATAAACGCAGAGCCCCTCGCAGAGTATGCGGAGGACCCTCCCACATGTCAGCTGGCATGTCGCGCCCACCACGCACATTGCTACCATCTAGCCCCCTGCCGCGGCGGCGGATGCATTTGCCAGTGTACCGAAGACAAGCTACACAAGCCTGACGTTGACCATGCACTCGGATCTATCGATGCTCTTCGAAACGAAATTCAGCGGCTTAGTATCCCTGCAGGTGAGTAGCTTTAGGAAACTGTTAGGCGACAGCTCGTTGCTAATTACTCTCATTCCCGTTAGAGAAGCCTCTGCAGCCACCGTTGAAGGTCGATGTCTTCTTCGGACAGGAGGGTCGAAAATTTTACTCCATCAAATCCACCGATTCGGCGCTTACCTGGAGCGCAGCGGAGCTCCAAGGAAATTCCGATATCTGGTTCGAAGCCTTTAGCCCCAACCGAAATGTCCTGCACCTATTTTGTGTCTCAAACAATCAATTTATCTACTATAGAACTTGGGATCATTCTGAGTTCCACAATTGGCAGGTAATTATCGACCAGCCCAAAACCCGACTGCCGCCAGCCCTGGTAATGTCAGAATGTGGTGCGATCGATATATTTTACGTCGACTATGAAGGCCGGGTCCTGCACCGGCTCTGGAGGGGCCGTAGCCGCGAAACTTCTGACTGGTCACCAAAGTGGGAGATCGTCAGCGAGATCCTTGGTTGCAAGTCAATGCCAGTTGCTGTCGCTCGTGGCCGCTACCTCCTCGATCTTTTCATCGTCGGCACTGACAGGTCTCTGTACTGGAAGCCGTGGGTTGACCTACAATGGAAGTCGTTCAAGAAACTAGGCGAAGATTGCGTGGGACACCCCGTGGCTGTTGCTCGGCATCGCGAGAGAATCGATGTGTTTATCCTCAATGCCACTGGAGAGCTGCTTTACAAAACGTGGAATGGTAGCGGTTGGGAGCCTCCGGGCCTGGGATGCGAGAATTTAGGGGGAGCCTTCGTTTCCGAACCAGCAGTTATTGCGCGAAGCGAAGACAGCCTAGATTTATTCATCGTCGGGAGGGACAAGAAGCTATATCACAGGGCCTTGCGTCGAGCGACCTGGCAGCCTGCGGATGGATTCAATTGCTTAGGCGGGAACTTCGCCGACTTCCCACCGACCATCACAATCAGCAGGGATGGACTGGATATTTTCCTGGTCGGTGGCGAGGAGACGTACAATGGTGTTTACCACAAGAGATGGGATGGTATTGGAGTACCCTCGAGCTCGGACTTCCGGCCATTGCATCAGTGGCACTGTACGACTCGTGTGGCTGCAATTGTGAGAGAGCAGGACTCGGTCCCCGAGGAAAGGGGCAAGTGGTTTTTCTAAGCTTGGATATGCTAAGTAAAAATGTTAGCGTGCGCACGCATTGCGATAGGTGCATATATCTTAGGTTTATTCATGCTACAAACTATGAATTTGAGCTCTGAGGAGGGCGTATGTACTGGACATGTGCAAACAACGTATTTCTTTGGGAGTATAAGACTGGGTCAGAAGTAGAAGTATCACCATTGTCACTCGAATTTGCAAGAAATTATGCCGATGGATACGGGACGTCATATGCCATTTGCCGATTTTCAACCGCCATTCGCCCGCCCCTTCGGAGTTTATACACGCCCTATGTCTCTATCTTCCTCGGAATCTCACTCTTGTCATTTACCTCGGTACACAGTAGATTCGTCATTTCTCACTCGTCCTTATGCAAAATTTGCCGTTCACCTGTCGGTAAAGTATGACCTCTCTATCATGTCGCATTCGGCTGTTGAAGTCATCGCGTTTAAGTACCCACCTTCTATATGATACAACGTAGTGTGGGTATATGCCGGATACGATGCTAGATGCCACAAGGCTTTCCTCGTGCCCGGACCCACCTACTCACATACCAGCGGTCGCACAAGGTTTAATTTGTTGGGCTAAGCACGAGAAAATCACAATATATGGGGAGATAACTGCTACAGACTGTTCCTAATTGCCCTGAGAGCTCGCAGTTGTTGGGGTGTTCGGTATAAGAGTAGTTTGCAATAGGAGTAGAGATATTTTTATCATTTTATTCAAACCGTTAGAGAATTTGCGCACAAATTACACTATAAACCTCGCGAGCTCGCCTGGTGACTCTTCCATCAAATACCCATCGAATGAACCGGACTATTCTTTGCCGGCCGGTCCGATACTAGCTCACCCCTAAATTCCGAATGAATGATGCAGCAAAATCATTTTGACAGCAACATAAGTGAACGGCTTTTCCTAAGTGGTAGAAAAGTATCGCGATTCAACATGGGAATGTATAACTTTCACCGATTGTATTTGCCACTTCATTTGTGTCGAGGCTTTGTGTCGATTAGTTGAACACAACCTCAGTGCCTCCCTTTCCTTCTACAGTCAGGTTGCCAGCGAAGGTAGTAATCCAATTTGTTTTCCGAGTAGTGTTATCCACGAGACGTCGACGATATATTCCGGGGTTGTATCATCCCTCTATTACTAGGAACATGGTGGTGAAGCTCTGGCAGCGTATCCAAGGGATATTTCGCCGTTCGGGTGGGTACAAGCATACAGTACGTTCCTGGCCAACGTTTTCATAGCCAGTCGCATTCAGTGGACTCCTCATATGCCAGGTAGGGGACAGTTCTCGAGTCTCATGATCAAGAGCGGGTAGACTCCTCATCCAATTGCACCTCAACGGTGAGAGTGAAATGTCACAGATGCCACAAACCCATAAACTCGTTATCCCATCGTGTGTAGCAAATCCCAAATGTCTGAACTTCCATTCGCGGATAGAGACGTCTAGGCACGAGAAACTCCGTATTTCCAGCGTTTATGCTGCTCAAGTTTCCATCGCGTCACTGGATCTAATATCTACACAAGGGATAGGAAGAGCATAAGATATGATATAGCGGCAGTATCGTCGGCGGGCGACTGTGGGATAGGCTGGGGATTGCTTCCAAGTACGTAGCATGATGTTCAGAAAGGCAGAGAGCGAGCAACTTGACAGTTGTACACATGCATATGTCGCCTCACACCAAGCAACAATAATAGATAGATTCAGCTCCAGGTTACAAATGAACTCAGAAACTAACGAGACGATAGACGTCGAGAAGACCCCAAGAAGCAAATCTAAGCACAGCTCCCCATTCCCAGAACCACAGCCCAGAGCCTCACCTAGACTATAGGTACCCCTATCAAAAACGTTAGAAGTGACCCTTTTCTAAGGCTACTATAACGGCGCCCTATAGAACTACGGGAAGTTCCCCACTAGATCAGATGTAGAAATTATCACTGATTGCCAATTGGATTCCCGAGAAATTATACGGTTAGATTTGCATCTGTCATCACCGTTATAGCAATTTGGTGTATATCTTATCAAGATGGTATCACCATGTTGTCATTCGGGTCGAATGGGCCCGTACGGATTGACAATATCTTATACCGCACTATAGCATTCGACAATTTCACAAGCCATTCAGCAAAGAGTCCATCCAGCGGCAGTTTCCCTGCCACCTCGCTTATGAGTCTGTGTATACATTCTGCACGATGTCTTCCTCAGAACTCAGCCCTTGTCATTTCAATACCTCGGTACAGTTACTGGATTCTTCATTTCTTACTCGTACTTTGTAAAATTTGCCGTTGTCCAAGCCCTATCTGTCGGTACAGTAGATATGGTCTCATTATCACCGGATATTCGGCTGTTTGCAGCCACGGCGTTAAGCTTAAGTACCCGCCCTCTATTGCTTTAGCCGCGAGTTCTAGTCAGAGAGAGCTCGAACTAGATAATTGAAGTGTGTATGCGTGCGTGTTCAGGTCGGATATGCAAGTGTCTTGTCATGTTGGACTGCATATTACCTTACGGTGAGCAGTCGTACGCTAAACGATCATACCAAGAAGACTTTCGCGAAAGCGAGGAAAGCGCAGAATCGGATAAGATCCCTAATGGTTAATAAGGGATTAAACCCTGGAAGTTGTCAACGAATCCAAGTCGCGGCAGTACAAGCAGTGGGGTTGTATGGAGCTGAACTGTGGTGGCGAGGACAAAAGAATTGAGCACAAGAGGTGCAAAGGATCCTGAATGAACAAGGCAGAAGGACGACCGGATGCTGTAGGACAACACCTATGGGAGCATTGATGAATGATGCTGCGCTCAGGCCAGCAGAGTCTCTTCTTAATAATCGGTTGAGAAGATATAAGTTGAGGCAGATGAAGATGCCCGATTTGCAAGGGAGAGGAAAAATGTCAGAACCGGAAGGGTTCAAGTTGAATAGAGTGGAGGGGATTGATGAGTTGATCCCGGAGGGGTTTCTCGAAAGGAGGTGTTACGAGTATTCGACAATACCGGAAAGTGAGATTAGCCTGAAAGGCAAAGTGATTATACAGGAAGAAGAACAAGCAGATGCGGAGGCGAGAAGAGAAAGAGAGGGCTTAGTTCTTTGGACTGATGGATCAAGAAAAGAGGATGAGTGGGTGGGACTCGTCGAAAAGGTAATGAAGAAGCCAAAGATCAGTTTACCTATGTCTTTCGTTTTCGCAGAAGAAAAATGTTCGCAGGCGTTGTTGGATTGTCTTTTCCATACGGACGTAGGCAGAGTCAGTGGAGTGGCGGAGGAGGCGGAGAACTCAGATCACGAGGAGTCGAGTGATGGGGGGGTGTAAAAAGTTGATGTTTCTTTTTGGCGGTTTTCGTTTGTTTTGGGGGAGAGGACTTGTGACTTTGCTTTTGTTTCTTTATGTTTTGGAAGAAGTGGGGAGGAAATATGTGTGGGATATGCCATGGCCGCTAGCGGCCGAATGCAATATGATTACAAACAAAGAAACGGTGAGCAGTCGACGTTGGAACCCAGAATTCCTAGCTAATTTTCCCGGAATTCAATGATACAAGGCGTTCACAATTACCTCCCGCAGTGTGCCAAACACGATTCCATTCACCACATGGCACTGCACGACCGGCAGGCACAGGACTGAGGTTAAAACTGGCCAATAAGAAATGCAGTCTCGGTTCCTAACTTTAATTAGTACGGCACATCGATACCGGTCAACCGCGGATGGTTTATGGATGGCTTTTGTGGCTTACCGGGAAAGGTCGGATGACAGACTACATCGCGGGGGACAATATGTAAGCCGATCGATCTCGCTTGCCATCGAATTTCATCGAGTAAGGCGAAAAGTCCGAGCATGAGGATGTATATAAGCCGTTAGATGTATAACTAGTGCATAATGCGAATATTGTACTTAAGGCGTATAATGAGTAAGGTGTGCAAGGCGTGTATCCCATGAATTATAGTAGCTGGGTTATGCACGGATATATATTTGATCAGAGCCGCATGATAACCAAAACCCTATGGAGTTTTGGGTCAACACCATGAAGACCATGAAGACCAGTATAGATTGGAATTTTTGTAGGATTAATCATTCAATGATTCTCGCTCTTGGAGTAAATTGAGACTTCATTTGACCAGCAAGTGTTATCAAGTAACTATACGTAATGTGGTCGATTTAGAGTGACCATTTGTGGGGATCATCGTGGCCACGACCGGGATTTGCACGATCCAGGGGAATATTGCGTCCAAGCATTATATATATTAACATACAAATTTACCAGAACGATAGATTTATGCATCGACGTTTTGCCCGCTCTGTGGTCCGGGCAAACACCGAGAACTCCTGGCAGTCTTGTATCTCTGTCAGCACCAGCTGGAGGTGGAGAAGCTTCTCTTCTATTAGCCGATTCGAAACTGCTTGTCATAGTACCTTCAACAGAAACGAAATTCACATATCCTAACATCCTAGCCCGGCTCAACTCATGCCGCCATGTGCCGCTTCTTTGTTTGCAGGTAATATGCGTGGAAGAAAAAGGCCTGAAGTGCACATGCCAAACATGGAATCTAAGCGCACTGGGGATACCGCATAGTCTCGAACGCTGTGTAGAGTACCACATTCCGAGACAAGATGCCGCTGCCGCAATTAAAGATTCCCATTATTCTCGAACGCGGGTACGTAAGTACGCAATTACCATGCTGGTTGGCATTACATATAAAGTCGGCCCCCTCCACAGCATTCTGTCCATACCAACCAAATTTACCATGAAGTTTCCCGTATCAATCCTCGCCACCTTTACCTTCCTGGCTCTCTCCCATACTGCCTTAGCAGTTTCATGCGAATCCTCGTGCGGCTCCAGTTGTGCCAATGACGCCATCGCCCGTCTGATAAGCTTCTTCGGCTGCCCCAACAATCCCTCACTCTCCTTCATCTACCAGGGTGGAACAACCACAGCGCACTACCCGAAAAGTCGATGTTACTCTAGTTTATGGTCGCCGACGGGGAAGCAACAGTTTGTCTCGTGCCAGCAGCTGCAGCAAAAGTTGGATGGCATCGTTACTCAGTGCAACTGTAACGGAGGGTCGGATGATAAGGAGTATTGGTCTTGGAATGTCACGACGTGTGGGAAGAATAAACGGAGGAGAGGTTTACTTGCGGAGAGAGAGGAAGCGATGGAAACTATGGGGAGTGAGGAGGAGATGGAGAAGTCTGTTAACTATCTGTTGAAGAGCGAGGATGAAAAGATTTCCGGGGCTACGATTTTGAGTTTTCCGTACTCGGGGAAGGAGCCTATGACTGTGTGCCAGTTAGCGGCTGCCGCTAATAGCCAGGAACTGAAGGAGAAATTTGGTTGTTAGATGTTCTAGGTCGAGACAGAAGAGTATCTACTCTATTAGAGGAGTAACGGCGTTGGGGTATACCGCTGTTGTCCCACGGAACCAAAACTCGCGGTATCACGGAAACACCGAATCCCGGGGTAGCAAAGGTGATTTCCTCTGGATAAACGGCAGTCAGGAGCCTGGCAAGGAAATTCAACGTCATGCACCCCGGATTTGGTGCTGGAGTCTGAAGTGCAAAACGTAGAAGTAGACTAAGTATTTGACCTCTACATTGCTTATTTTAAGCTGCTGCACACCCACGGAGTCTATATGCTTCCCACCAGGGCCTATGATACCAATAAACAATCATCTCATAGCTTATCTACGTTGGGAAGGGGAGAAATCAGAGACGAATACTCGACGGATTCAGTGCACTCGGACACCTAACCCTACACTCGCAAAGTGGGCTTAGGGGGAAATTTGTGCCCATTCTAGGTTGATATCCAATTTCGGATTGCGGAGCCCATACGAAAATCTCCAAGTCAGAGTTTCTCGAGATGGTTTCCCCATCCCAGACAGGCAATTGGGCTTTTCTTGCTTTAAATGTGCTCGCTTTTTCACACCGCACGTCAAGCAACCTCCACCCTCCATAGGCGAGAGCTGGTAAAATATCAAATAAATTATCGTAATAGTGGCTTTGTGGTCTAGAATATAAAGAGGAGTATCCGTTAACTGTCAGACTCTGGCCTTCTCCTCTTGAGAAGAGTGTACATAATCCAGCATGCGATGTGAAAAGAATAAGAGCTACAGAAAGAGTTCTTAAGCCTCTCCAAACCAGATACAAATGACAAGAAAAAGCACCAACTCTCATAAAAGTTACTCTAATCTTTGTCCCCGCTCTGGCAAGATTTTTCCTCTGAGATCTTCTCGCCGGTACATGACCAGCTTTACATTACTCGTTACACTTCATTGCTCTCTCCTGATAGCGCAGTCGACGGCATCATTGTCGCTCAACAGGGGATCTGGTGGGAATTTACAGGTTCTGGGGCAGTCGGAGCTGGTGGAGGAATACTCGTTGGTGCGGCTGATGCAAATGTGACCCATGCTATTCTGAGGCGTTGGGATCTTAGGTTTGGCGCCATTGAATGTAACGCGAATGCTTTAAACTTCGGCGAGGACATGTTGAGAGCGGCATTAAAGGCCTGCGGGGACGGCTTCACATTTGGAACATTATCTTCCATTGGGGTATGTGAGAAGGTGTAGTTTGCTGTATGCAACTGTTAATCATTTTGCAAAGAATTCCGTGCGAGAATCAGACATATCAATCAGTCTTCCGCTATTGTCAGACATCGCCGCGCCGGAGGCCTCTGCTGTGGTATTTATGTTGTGGAAAATGATGGTGGGCTGAATATCTTGACCATGTATAATTTGACAATAGGTCGTGTGATCCGGCCACCTCGAATAAAGATGTGAGCTGTGCTCGACCCCGAGCTATGGAGATTATGTACGGTTTCAAAGAAACAACAGCGGATCGAAGGTCTTTTGGCTGTAATTGTTGTGGAGTATGAGGAAATGAGCTCGGAGGTTATGGCTACGTCCTTGCTGGCCAATGAATGCAATGTTCCTAAGCAGCCCGGCCCGGCTGGCCTACATGAACCTGGGCCTGGACACCGCCAATGCAGGCCTCCAAATTGAGGCTGGGCCGGGTTGGATCTGTGGGCAGCCTCAGATATCTGAAAGCCTACAGGCTTTAATTTTTTGTAGCATAGGCTTTTAGTATAGTAGCCCAGCCTAGTCTACACTAAGGGTGGGCGGCGATAGTTATCGTAGCTAGGCCTGGTCGGCCTGAAGATATCTAAAAAGCCCAGCGGCTGGCTGGGCCGCTTGGGAACACCGAATAAATGTGACTTCAAATGAGCTACTGCGGGCGCTTCATGGCAACGGTTTGGGGTCGCTTTAAAGATGATAGAGCTATTTGGAGTAATGAGGCATCGCGGCTATCGGATATTGGATGTGCTAACGGTACGCCATCTATCAGGGGTCTGGGGTCCAAGCGACTCAGTAGAATGACCGTGTGGGCAAAATTGCCACTGAAAAGTATACATGTATAGCATACCGGTATAGTCATAGTTTCGGTAATGAAAAATACAAGAAGCAGCCACGGAGTTATAGCCGCTGCATTAGATGAATTACCAGCTAGAGTACAGCAGCTCTAGAGACGATAGATGGGCAAATCCCAAGCATAGACCTAATGAAAATTAGATGTGTCGCCACCAGTTGTTCCCATATCCATTAAAGTTCGACGGTACACAACTCTAATTTCCCGGTGCCTCTTCTTGGCCGTATGCACCATACATGTTGAAATACTGATTGCTTGAAGCTTAATTCAACTATCTAAGAGGGCCACAAGGCCATATATATACGGTACGAGCACGTACGTACTCATCTAAATGTAGAGACGGCTGAGCTCCGTCAGCCCGTATCAGAGCCAGCCCCGTCAGCCCGTATGAGAGCCAGCCCTGTCAGCCCGTATGAGAGCCAGGCCCAGTCAGCCCGTATAAGATCTATTTATGCAACACTCCCCCCTCTTGCTACGCTCTGTGGAGCAAGAAACAAACAAACAAACAAACAATTGATGTGCAACTTGTGATTCCCATAGTAGCCTCCTTGAAACCCTGCTTGAGGAGTGAGCAGGGAAAGAGTAATACCGAAGCCTTAAACCTTAATTGACCTCGAATTACCATAAACCTATTCCTTTCGTGAACTTCGTATGCTTATCTTTGGTCGGTGCTTATGTTAGTATATCTGCCACATTTTCGTTCAAGTGGATGTAGGAGTAGTTGGCTATTCGGCGTTTGTGCAGATCCCGACTGTTGTGATAGCAAACGTGGATGTGCTTAGTTTGAGCTTTGATGATTCCCGTGTTGATTAGGGTCAGAGCTCCCTGATTGTCGCACTTGATTGGCAGCGGTGGTAAGTCTCTCCAAGAACTGTGAATATCCTTTTGCAACTGGAGTAACCATTTAGCTTCTGTAGAGGCCTCCAAACGGGCGATGAATTCGGCCTCGAGAGTTGACATGGCGATGAGGCCTCGCTTCCGAGACTGGCATGAGACTGCTCCATTGCTTGCAAGAAACACATGACCAACCTGTGATTGGCGGTCAATGCTGTCATTGGCCCAATCAGAATCCGAGTACCCTACGAGACTATTGCCGATGTCGATGCTGATGCCGTTGCCGGTGAAGTGGAGTTGAAAATCGGCTGTAGATTTGAGATACAGAACAACCCTCTTGGCAGCGGTCATATGACTGGGGAATGCCTGCGAATTGTAACGAGAAAGAGCAGCGACCGCTTACAAGATATCTGGCCAAGTTGCAAGTGCTGGGTACATTAATCATCCCACGACTGGATGATAGTCTGTGCTGTCATCCAATTCCTTCTACCCCCAATCGTCGGCCAAGTCCAACTTTACAATCTGATCCATGGGTGTCGAGACACTGTGAGTATTCTCAATAGCAAATAGTCTGAGGATTGTGGTGATATAGGCTTTCTGACTGAGACTGATTCCACAATCATCGGAGTGGATTTTGATGCTGAGGAATTGGCGTGCTAGGCCGAGGTTAGTGATTTTGTACTTCTCTGAGAGTGTCACTTTGACTTCAATCACAGCTTTGGTAGCAGCCTCCTGGTAGGACATAGAGATATCATCGACATACAGAAGTATCACAATACCATCGCTGCGAAGATAGTTGTTGGGATCTGCTGAGGACTGTGTGAATCCAAGAGAGAGTAGAAAGGCATTGATATTGTCATGCCATACCCATGGAGCTTGTGTAAGGCCGTAGAGTGCTTTCTTGAGTGCGACAATGATCTTTGGTGTGTTGAGGATCTCTGGCCATCCTTCTGGCAAAGTCATATAGATGTCGTCATCATTGATTTCGGGGTTTAGGAAAGCGGTAACCTCATCCAAGTGGTCCTTATTCTTCCTGTATCTCCCAATGAGAGAGATGAGATACCAAAATGTAGTTAACTTCCAAACAGGGGCATAAGTCTCACTGAAATCTGTCTACTCGTATCCCTTTAGAACTAGCTGTGCTTTATACCTTGTGGACCCATCAAGGTTGTGTTTAGTCTTATGAACCCACTTAGAGCTAATCAGCTTGACCTGCAGTGACTGTGCTTCACGGGAGTTGCGAGCAGAGAAGGTGTTATCGAGCAGGATGGATGTGCTTTCTCCCTCCATGGCTCTGGTCCAGTGATCTCCTGGAGGGCTTTCCATAGCTTCCGTGTAGGTGAATGGATCTCCAGTGGCTGTGGATGCCGTTAGTGCTTCTGCAGAGACTTTACCTTGACTTCTTGTGACATGACTCCCTATTGGCAGAGCTGGAGCTGGACATGCCGGTGGTACTTCGCTTGATTTCTTGTAAGCTGCTGCCGAATGCTGCGCAGTCTGATCCTCTCTGCCGAGGCGCCTGCTGTGGGCGATGTTTTCTGCATCTGCTGCCAAACGCTGGGCAGTCTGATCCCCATGGCAGAGGCACTGCCTGTGGGCGTTTCCTGCTTCCTCGTCATGAGCTTCATGCATGTGAGATTCGGATATCTTACCGATCTGCGTAGATTGACTATCCTGTCCTTGGTGAGGCTCATCTCCGGTATCTGTTTCCGTGACATATTCCTCATCTTCTGGTAACCGAAATATGTCAATCTCATTGTTTCGATGCTGACATGAGATGTGTGCATTTCTTTCTTTGTCGAAGATGACTTCTCATTGGGCTTTCACCTTGTGGAATTCTGGATTCCATATCCTCCACAACGTCTTTGTATCGTGTGTGTAGCCTACCATCATGCAGAGCTTTGACCTTTGGCCAACATGCCCTGGTGGTGTTGAACTTCGCGAATGGGTCTACTGGCATAGCATCCAAATCAACATAAGTTGTGGAGAGAGGGTTGATATGATATTTTGTTGCCGGTAGCATCTGGTGTCGGTTTGCCAAATCCATGCAGCATCTGGTATTGCATTTCGTACGGTGCTTGATACCCATTGCAGTCATTTCTTTCCAGGCCTTTATTCAGCGATCTTCGATGGAGATAGACTGCGGTATTAACTGCTTCTCCCCAGAACTGAATGGGAGCCTGAGAGTCATTCATCATCAGCCGGGCCTTTTCAGTCATTGTACGGATCATTCGATTGACAATACCGTTCTCATGGTGAGAGTATGGAGGGCATGGCTCGTATGTAGTCCCGCAGGCCACGAGGACATACCAGAAGGTCTTATTGTCGTATGCTCCCCATCCGTTATCGCATCAGAATCGCTTGATCCCATATCCCATTGAGTCTACTCGGGCCTAAAATGACTGGTAGGTGGAGATCCAGGTCTCAGCTTTCTTTTTTCAGAGCAGCCATATGGATGAGTACCTCATGTAGTCATTGATGAATAGTATATAGTATCGATTGTCTCCCAAGATTGGTGTAGAGAAGGGACTGCACACATTAGGATTTACAAGTTCAAAATGCTTCTTAGTGTGCTTGACTGGCACTCTACTGAACCTTTGCTTATGCTTGGCTTGGATGCAGACTGTGCACATTGAATCATCGTGTGAATATCTGACAATCAGAGTTTTCATGGGGGTAGGATCTATATGGGCTAGTCGTCAGTGCCACAGTCTGGATTCTGACATTGTGAGAGACTTTCGAGTGGACTTAGTTTTTGCTGCGGTAGGTGCACTTGGAGGTGAGCTTTCTGTTGGAGGTGAGCTTTCTCTCTTTCTCTTTCTCCCGTTCTCGGTAGTCGATGATAGATGCCCAGTCGCGGGAACGATTATATATATGCCATTGATTACTTTTCCGGCAAGGGTGCAGGACGATGGTGAAGTTAAGAAGCATTTTCTGTTCTGAAATATAGTCGTATGCCCACCCAAATCCAATTGATTGATCGATAGAAGGGAAAGTCGAAAAGTAGGAGTATGGAGTGCTTTGACTTGATAGCTCTGTATGACGTTGACGAAACCACAATGCGTGGCGGTGACTGAGTTGTTGTCTCTGAGTCTGATTAATATAGGAAGTGAGAGCTTTTTGAATGTTGAGAAGCTACTGCGGTCATTGCACATGTGGTGTGATGCTCCAGATTGAATGACCCACTTCGGAATTGCGGCCAACGAAAAAGTACTTAGGCAGAAGAGATCACAGTCTCCGGTCGTAGCGAGAGCTGCTGTAGTAGTGGCTTTCTTCCCTTTCCACCACTCCTTTATACGTTTGTAGGTGACCCAATGGACTTTGACGTGGCCTGGGAGCCCGCACCGGAACTAAATGCGCTCAATGTTGTTTCCTCACTCCTGAGCGCGTTTCCGCTTTCTGCATGCATCTGTATTATGGCTGTCTATTATACGATAGGTGCACTTACTCTTGTGGCTATCTCCATGTCCACCGCTTCCACCGCTTCCACCGCTTCCACCGCTTCCACCGCTTCCACCGCTTCCACCGCTTCCACCGCTTCCACCACTTCCACCGCTTCCACCGCTTCCACCGCTTCCACCGCTTCCACCGCTTCCACCGCTTCCACCACTTCCACCACTTCCACCACTTCCACCGCTTCCACCGCTTCCACTGCTTCCTCCGTTTCCACTGCTTCCACCGTTTCCACCATTTCCAACGTTTCCACTGCTTCCACCGTGTTCACCGCATACACCGTGCCCACTGCGCCCACTGCCATGGTAGCCGCCACGTTGGGAAAATAGTGTAGCCCCCATGGATCCATCTCCAAGTTCCTTGGTAAGGCTGGTTGTAGTTTCTTCTTCTAGGAGGTCATGCATGGCTTCTTCGGATGTGTGCAAGGGTCTTCTATGCTTGAGGACGATAAATATCATTGCATACGGTGATGGCAATAATGTGACTATTTGCATGCCAAAATTGCAATCGGTGATTGCATCGTCTGTATTGTCCAGTTCAGTGCAGTAGTTCCTAAGATTGGTGAAGTATGCTTTAAGTGGTTCGTCCTCCTTGGGTTGGCAATAACGGAACTGGCGAACAATGTCCTGTCTGCCGAAATAAGATCCAGCTGTGTCCAGGCTGGTTTCTAATGTATTCCACACATCAAGAGGGTTTCACATTCCCTTGACGATACGCCATACTTTTGGGGAACAGGAAAGTCTGATCATAGATGCAGCTTCGGCTTCCTGAGCCTTGCAATTATCATAGTTGTCATCATGGTCAAAATCATGGTCCTACAGTTCAGGATCATCTCCGGTGACGATTGGGTATGCTCTGATGGCTGATAGCATGAGTATCATATCAAGTTTCCATTGGTCGTAGTTTGCGTGAGTGAGCTTAGGAATGTTGCCCCACCTGCTGTTGTTGATGCTGGGTTCTGAGGAAGTTATCAAGGAAGGCATCGTGAGATCGTGGAGATGGTGTTGAGGTAAAGGGTGCTTGAGGTTTACGGTTCTTGAGGCTTAGGGTTTTTGAGGTTTAGGGTGGTTTAGAAATCGTGAGAATAGGATTTTATATGGTAGCAATAGCCAGGCTCATAACCTATTGAAATACTGATTGCTTCAAGCTTAATTCAACTATCTAACAGGGCCACAAGGCCATATATATGTTGTACAAGCATGTACGTACTCATATAAATGTAGAGATGACCGAGCTCTGTCAGCCCGTATCAGAGCAAGCCCTGTCAGCCCGTATGAGAGCCAGCCCTGTCAGCCCGTACAAGAGCCTGCCCTGTCAACCCATATGAGAGCCAAGCCCAGTCAGCCCGTATAGGATCTATTCATGCAACAATACATATAATGTATTTTACCGGGTGACTGCCCATGACTAGTAAACCCACCACCCACATGAGGTGTTAGCAACGGGTCCGGGTAACCCGCCAGCGGTCCGGTTTTCGGCTGGCGGTTCGGTTCGATTTGGTTCCACACCCGGCCAAAAACCCGACTCGCAATGGCTAGCCGGGTTTGTTACCCGGACTGCACATACACCTGCGGGTTTTCGGCCGGGTTGGAACCGGACCGCAGTTCCAACTTTATGGTTCCTCCACCTGTGCCACCAATTAAGTATTTGGGTTCTCATCGTATCGTGACATGATCAGTACGTACATTGTGCAGTTCTGGCCGCTCTTTCACCTCCCGCTTTACAATTTGAGATCCGACTGATATTCATTGAGTGGATGTGAGAAAGGGCCCTTTTTAAGCGAAATTAGCGGGTTTTCGATAAGGACTCAACGAATATTGGTCGGATCACAATCTGAGATTGGGAGGTGAAAGAGCGGCTAGAACTGCACAATCTACATACTGATCATGTCATGATACGATCAGAACTCAAATACTTAATCGGAGGCAAAGTTGTAAGGTTGAAATGCCGGGTTTTTGGTGGTAAAACCGGCCCATTTCCAATGGGCCAGGTTTTTCGTGTGGTAAGATCCGTTGCCATGGTCCGGTTTCGGGTGGAACCGGAACCGGAACCGACCCGCGAATTTGGACCCGTTGCTAACACTACCCACATGTGTTATTTATTGACCCAAATGACATGTCTTAACCACTCTCACTTACCTAGTCACTACTGGCGGTTGACTACTAACCCCTTCTCTCCCTTTTTCATGCTCCATAGCATTCTGTAGGTTCAGCATATCACCAATATATATAACAGAGTCTTCCTTCCCCCATTCTCCTCCTCATCCCACCCCTTTCCACCCAACATATCTTCTTCCTCATCCTCCCAATCACTAAACACAATTACAGGTACCTTCTTTGCATCCATGACCTTCTCTTCCAGATGTTTAGAGCCCTTTGACCCCTCTCCAGAGGATATTAACTTTGCTACAGCCTTTTCTTAGCGCATTTTGGCTTTGGCTACTTTTTCTCTGTCTAGCCTCTCTCTTTCTTCCCTAAGCTGAACCACATCCTCAGCGGTATACTCACAAGCTTTACCAAGGTGGCAGCAGTCCTCTGCTGCTACTGCAGTGGTGTCCTGGGCCCCTGAGCGAAGTGTTCTCAGCATTGCATCTCATAATTCCTTATCTGCAAGTGCACCCAGAGCAGACCTTCCCAGCTGTGCTGCAAGAGCATTCAGCTTAAGAGAGGAAGGAGATTGGCAAGTGACACAGTGAAGTGCACTGCAGGCTACTTGGCTTACAGCGCTGGGCTGTCTGGTGGTTGCACTGAGCAGTGGAGTGGGAGTGGCTGCCAGCGATTCAAATGAAGTGATATTTCGTGACTGTCGAATAAATACATTGCATGCGTCCAGAGGCCAGATTCCAGTTGCCTCAATGGCACTCAAGATGTTGTTCTTAGTATATGCTGCAGCTCTAGCGCATGTGACAAGTCTGTAGGAAAGCATTAGAGTGGAGTATAGAGTGATATAGCAGGTGGACTTACTTATAAAACTGTCCTTTCTTAATTGCATTCCCTCCTTTTCTAACCCATATATCCAGCTTATTGCTATAGCAGCGGGAAAGAGGACCAAACAGCCCAACATCTAGAGGTTGTAGGATATGTGTAGAGTGTGCAGGAAGGCAAATAGGGTGAATATTTCTTTTCAAGCAAAAATCGAAAAATTGCCATGTTAGATGAGAGCCATGTCCATCAAGGATTAGAATCCGTTGCCTACCCTTTGCACTGTAAAAGTTAGCATGAGCAAGAGGTCAATCTAATCGTACAAACATCTTAATAGTATATTTCTCAAAGTTCTGTTCCACCCATTCCAGTACCAATTCATTGTCAGTCCAGCCTTTAGTGGACCATGCAAATGTTGCTTGCTCTTTATCTTGCACACCAGCATGCTATCCCAGTAGATGCTTTCTCCCCTTGTAGATGTACATGGGTGGTATAACTCTGCCATCTGCAGCAATACACTATATAGCTGTAACTATTTCGCAATGTCCATCCTGGGTATAGCGGGGATTCATTCTACCTTTGCGGCATATAACCTCCACTTTGAGAGCCTGCCCAAGTAGAATGCCCTTTTCATCCATATTGTAAATGTTTTCTGGTTGTGCATTGAGCATTCTGACAAGTTTTCCAAGCTATAGTGATGAGTATTAGCTTAAAATAAATGTATAGACTAAAATGATATACCTTGCAAAAAAAGTCCTTTAAAATTGCAGGATCATTTGCATTAGCCCATTGTTGATCTAGACATTGGCTATACTTTGCAGTGATTGCAGGATAGCTGTTGAGAAAGTGTGTCATCCAGTGCTTACCACGTTGTCGTCGCCGATGTGGGGGTGGAAGGGACATTGCAAATGCCTTAACCATCTTTGCTTGCAACAGATGTCCCAAGTCATCTAGAGTCTCACAAAACCTGACAATTGATTTCTCCTCTGCAAGAGTCAGCAGCTGCTCCTTCTCATGTGCTGCACTCCTTGGCTGTGCTCCTCTAAGTTGGTCTCGCAAGGTTCCACATGTTATACCATATGTTGAAGCTGCAGCCCGGATAGATGGTTCAAGACCTGAATGGTATGCATGTTTGGATTCACGAATCTGATTCTCTCTGTCAGTCACTGCATCTCTGCACTTCACTCTACCCATCATTGTGCTGTTGCAGGGAGAGAGTGAAAATTGAGTTTGTGTGCAGGGTAATTAAGCATCCCTGCTTCTAGAGCCTGCGTGCTTTTTTGCGTGATCGGTTGCTAGGTCGTGGGCGGTTACACCATAAATTACGTTATAGTCGGACGCTGGGGCGTCGGAACAATCAATCTTCTCTCAATTCTACCACCTTATGTCCTCGTTCTCGCGCACGGGTTTCGTGACTCCCTGTCAGTACTAACCGCGACACGCGCCCAAAACATTTGGGCTCCACTTTGTTGTGTAATTAGGGACGCCGGCTATGCCGTACCAAGTGAGTCTCGGTGAAGCTACGCACACCTACCAAACTTCAATATTGATCGAGTCGAGGACATTCAACATACGTATGAAATCGCTCTTTGAGGTACGTAGAGATAGTAGGGAATAGACGAAAACCGGGGAAATAGATGGATTCAAGAAGTCTCAAGCCAGCGTGTTTGATTTCTTGTTGCTTGTTAGTATTGAGATGCTTCTGCCGTAGAGAGCGTCAAACTGTACATTCAGTATACTTTCCGGGGCAGAGATTAGACAAGTGTTAGAAAGTCTTGGAATTACGGTTCACGTCTGGGCCTGGCAGAATAAAAAGCGTAACTCGTGTGAGGTGTACATAGGCACGAGTGGAGAGTTATTTAAACGAATTCACGAAGCAACGATATTTATGCAATTTATGACGAGTATTCTTTCATGCTGCCGAGAGAAGTCGATTTTGTCTGCTCCATACGCACTGTCCGAAGACTCCTGCAACTACAAAAGCTCTAACACTGGTCTTGTATATACCCAATATTTCGACTAGCTAGTCTTTCGTGCCTACGCTGTACCGTAGTTAGTAGGAGGCAATAAGATGCTGTGTGGAATTAACCTTCATCCATGGGAGTTTATCATCGGAAACCTCAATACATGTAAGGTAGCCGAGCTCTTGACCTACTGTGAACGTAGTGGAATCTTTGGTAAACTCCGACACACGACTTTTTACTGCGGAGACCATAATATTGAAGCAACTTTGAATTCTCGGCCTGGAGAATTGATTGGAATTGTTCATTAGATGTGAGTCTGTGAGAAAGCCGTGGTTATGAATCTTGCGAAATAGGCGAGCGTGGTTTGTGGTTCCTGATCCTGCTTCTCTGATTATTCCTCCCAACGTTGCCCAGAACATCATCGCCGTAAGTCGAGTTTCATTGTCCCAGTGAGACGAAGGTTCCAATACTTGTAGGCTTAGTAGTTCATACGTAATCCTCTGGATCCGTCGTTGCAAGGCCACGATCTCGTCAGTAAGAAGACATCGAGTTTCGATCGGTAACCCCTTTTCACATCCAGAAAAGGTTTCTGAGTCTTCGACAAGTCTGCCTACGGCATGAATGAGGGCCTCTTTGAACAGGATCTTAGACTCTAGTTTATTCGCGAGAGTCAAAAATTCTAGAGGAAGGCACACTAGCGCTTCAACCCACTCTTTCCATTCTATAATGGCAATCTGAATAATTGGAGACACCGCTACGAGAGCATCGTACTCATCCGCGAGCTCAACGAGCTGGATGCAGGACTGAGCATCGCACAAGGTAATCGGCTCTTTATAGAGCGCATTCAGCAGAAGCTTGAAGGTCTTTACGAACGATGTGACTGCATCCGTGTTGGGGCTGATGTCCGTGAGAGCGGGCGATAGTTCCGAATCGCAGCTAGTGTCCTAAAAACTTAGATACAACGACCATGGCCCCGAATTGAGACGACGTGCGCTCACCTTTGACACTGATGCTAGATATGGGTCTCCATCTATATCCAGTTCAATGCGATAATAATATCTAAAGTCACTCTCGCCATCCTTCCTCCACTGGCTCCATCTGTCAGAAAGACTCTTTTCGAACCATCGAGAGCCGCTCTTGAGGGCGTCCGAATGAAGAAGGTAAATTTCATCACCGAAATCGAGCTCGACGTCTGGCGCTCTGTCAAGATAGTCGAATAAGATATGTTTCGAGGCCATTTGCTATTTTTAACGTGCAGCGACGAGTGCGGGGGAACAGTGTGCGCGGGGAATGGCGTTTGCGGGGTTACGGGCTTACCGCCATCCCTAATTTAGCTTGTGTCTTAAAACTGCTACTGTGTAACCGACACTAAAGGAGGTGAAAGCCGGGAAAGTACGGCGTAGTGCAGCGAGAAGATGGAAGGGAGAGTGGTGCCATTATTTGGAGCGTAGTTAGTGTGTGCTGTTTAGGGAATTAAGGTAAGTAGAAGCAGTGAGAATATCTCCTTTGGCCAGTTCAAATCGGAAGAGCAGGGAAAAAGTGTAAGAAAGGCTGTACCGAGCATAATATAATGGTTTATATGGGCCCGGGAAGCTTTTGTTCAAAGACGACTAGTGTAAGAGCAATAATTATTGGGTATGACGGATACTTCTGGTAAGAAACAGCTGAAAATCGACGGATGAGATGGCACCCTGTGATGCATGACATCCGAATCATTGCTACAGTATATTTTCCACGGCTGGGTGCGGTGTAGTTGGGGTAAAATAAATACTTCTAAACACCAATTGCTACAGGTTCGGTCATTGCGTTAGAGCCACTGATTGCCTCCTAGAGTAGTACATACTAAATCGTAAATTAATTGGCAGTACTGTACCTAGCACAATGCTTCAGAAGTCATGCGCCACGAAGATCTCGTCTGAAATGATTTTATTGCAGTTTTCGTCTATTCCTGGGGCATTCGGTATTGAAAAAATCTAAAATCTCGTCCCAATAACACGCTCATTACAGTAGTTGAGAGGTAGAACATCCTGCGTCTCCCTGGACTCAAATCCTGGTTTGAGATCCATCTGGAAAATCCCATTCACTCTGGCTGGGGGTGTTCAAAATGTGTAGTGTGGAGTCCTCCATGTCACAAGAATCACTTCCACACCTCATTCAATAAGAAGACTCAATAGCATAGGGAAAAGATCTTCTTTCAACGCAGGAGAAGTCGTCAACAACTTCTGGACCACACTCTAAACTTAATAGTCTGGGGTTAATACCCTATTTCTCTGTAGCAATGGTAAGCCGAAACCCCTTTCCTCAGTCCTTGCCTTAGATGCAGAGACTACAACTCTGTGGATCTCAGAGCTGCTGGAATCATGTCCAGTTTTGCGGAAGCTATATGAGAATTTTATCCCTCACTAAGACACCAGTGCACCTTTCAAAGCTGTTCCCGCCAAAGTGGCATTTGCGCGCAAGCTAACCCCCGCTGAAGATTTCATGAAATAGAACGGAATACAGCCACGAAGATGCTAGATCGGTTGATTGCTGAAGGGAACTGGAGTTTGCAGTGGTGGTGGCGGTGGTAGCCAGGCACGGGAACTCATTTTTTGTAATTTATATAAAATTCCTAGGAGCCTTACTGGGACTAAATGCTCTTCCGTGGGATGGAACTCCATCGTGTCCAACACTTTGTCTGTTGCCACAATGTGAACCTCATAGTCACCATGAAAGCAAGACCATGAGAAAACAATGTCACAGCGCGGCAAGAATTTGAATACCGGCGCTAGTATAGCGGTATTAAGGACTCTGTGAATGATGGCCCACGACCGGTTTATTCGGCCAAGAGCAACTAACCTAGTTCATTCCTCCTTTATTTTACGTTAGGTCCTAAGCGTGGAACAGCTGTTTCTGGAGCTCACGAGATGGAAAATCAGATCATACAGCCTCCATAAAGCCTCCACCAGCAGCGCACTCCAAATCTTCAAAAAAAGAAAATACGAGTGATAAGGATGATGTAAGCACTGGTACTAATACATCCTGCTTTTCCAGATGGAATTCTAGGTCTGGGGTTATACCTCGACCCCCTTAGTACCCACCGTAATACCGGAACGCTGCGTTCAGCTCTCAGAAGTACGGAGTCATCAATGTCATAACTCTCGGTGCTTCATGTTACGTGGGCTCCGACCTAGTGCTATCAATCAGCACCTTCCATCCCTTCCTTCTCATCTGAGAATATAAGAGTGCCGGGGGTACGCACTTATAATGGTATCAGTAAATCCACCATGACAGTGAAAAGTCCCAAAACCCACAGAACTCTTCCACCGAGGTATTAAACCCTTCTCGGCAGCTCCGACTTCTGATGACGCCGAGCGCCGGCCAAAATCTTATCTGACGTCAGACCGAGATTTTTGTTGGGTCGGCGGTCACTCCGATAACATACCGCCACGTTCAGATTGGCCGATTGCATTATGCAGCAACTAAGCCTCGGTTCATCTCACGTGATTCGGGGACTTAGAGCTCCGAATTGGCGAGGGTTCAGTTGTGATGAACTACGGAGGTTTTTTCCAACACGTTTTTCTCCCTGCTTTGCTTCCTGTTCCTCTCCTTCACAGCTCGGCTTCCAGGGTCCACACGACACCGCGATCTCGGTTCAGGGACATCAACGCGATACGAGGTTCCTTGGCTGTTTACACGTGTAACCACCACACAAAATGTTGGCGTCGCTCGTTTCCACCCTCGACCTCACCACAAACACAATCATGCCGGCTCTCTGGACCGCCGCAAGAGTCCTCGCCTTCATCCTCCTGCTAATCAACATCAAAACCCTTCCACTAACCTGGCACGTCCGTATCCCTTCCCCCCTTCCTACCCCCACGCTGACACAGATTGCAATCAGTTCCGATTCTACCGCTCCCTCTTCCATCACTTCCTCCTGCGCCGCCGCATCCTTCCAAAACCATCCCACCTCTTCTCCCCCCTCACCACCACCTCCCGCGCCTCAACCTACGAATGCGATCTCAACGGGCACAAGTCGAATTCCACGTACTTCTCCGACCTCGACATCGCACGCACACACTTGGTATGCCACCTCACCAAGCGCTCGTTCCGGGTGCGGCGGGAGCGGAAGGAACCGGTCATGTACGTCGCGCTCGCGGGGGTCGCAGCGCTCTTCCGAAAAGAAATCCCGCCGTTTAAGAAGTATACGATTTCCTCGAGAATCCTGGCGTGGGACCGGAAGTGGGTTTTTGTCGTTTCGCATTTTGTCGGGGGCAAGGATGGGAGGGAGGTGTATGCGAGTTGTCTGAGCAAGTATGTGTTCAAGAGCGGGCGCAAGACTGTGCCGCCCGAGACGGTGTTTGGCGAGAGCGGGTTGCTCCCTGAGAAGCCAGAGGGGGCGGAAGGGGTTGAAGATGGAAGTGGGGGGAGTAGTGGGGCTGAGACGC
>Ga0307512_10001013_pt1 | contig 41318 bp, 30 predicted proteins | sample 14_EM_MG_FD_200267 | JGI IMG/M metagenome (GOLD analysis project Ga0307512, IMG submission 200267) | Populus trichocarpa ectomycorrhiza microbial communities from riparian zone in the Pacific Northwest, United States - 14_EM | ecosystem: Host-associated > Plants > Roots > Unclassified | place...
GATAAAAGTAGCTAGGTGAAGCAGCGGTGGAGGAGCTTGAAGGTTAATATTATTTGTAATGAGTTTGTTTCATTCTTTCGAGTCCCAATGTTTCGTACTAGTAGCACCATCGGCCGCCAGATATCTGCAGTCCGGTCAGATCAAATCTGTCAGATTAGCGGCCGGCCTGGGCCAAAAATTTCGTGGCCGGCCTTGGCACAGGCCGGCACAGATCATGCTCAGATCTGACGGGACTGACCGCTTCGGAACACTGGTTGGAGGTACTACTTTTGTGATTATTATTCAACACTCACATTTCTGTTCGTAACCACTGCGGCCAGTGAAATGATGCTCAATGGGAAGAAGCTAGTTGTAGATGAGGTGCAGGAAGAGGCCCATTAGGTAGAACGATATCGCGCCGTGAAGGAACATCATGCAGAAGAGAAATACCGCGGCGACACGGATCTTGGGCCTGCCTCTGTTATTAACAAACAGCCTTTGGAAGGTGCTGCTGTCGAGGGACACTATGTCTCAGTGTCGCAGGAAGGAAAGAAAGACGAAAAGACGAAAAGACGGCGAAGGACGAGGACACAGAACCAGAAGGCGCTGAGTCCAGTGAAGCTGATCAACCCCCCGAAGCTGTAGCGAGGTCACTGTGACTTGGGCGACTATAGCGGCCTCGGAGGGTATTAGATTCGGAAAGAGGAGACAAGTCAAGTGGTTTACAGTGACATCCGTATTCATGTAAGTACAGAGTAAAGGAAAGAATGCTGGCAATTGACATACCACTTTTGAGAGCCCAAGCTGTGTACGCTCTCTACCGAGACACTCATCAGTCTAACTGCCACACCAACATACTGGAATACACCTAAAACGACTCCAGCAATCTCAATACCAGTAGACATCACGTTCTTCGAGTGGTGGGATCCAGTTCGAATTATTAGTGTCAAAGATTCTTTGCTTTGCTTTAAATAAATGAAATAGCTGCGGCTGAGAATGACATATGCTGTTCGGTACATGTGTTGCGTAGGGAGTGATGGGTCTGTTACTCGCTGGCCTTGCATGAGCCCAATCTCATCGTGAATGGCCTGAATCCAAAGGTAGCCCCCCACGGCAGCCGAACACTACAGCTGATTAAGATAGGTCTACGACACTCCGACGTTAATGTCTGGTACTGGTTTTCTCTTTTTTAACCAATACTTTTACTTGTATTATATATTTATAAAAATTAAAATAAAGAACATAAATCACCTAATTGGTCTCGTTAGGAACCTGTCATGGCACGGCTCAAAACAAAATCAAACAATCTTGGCAACATGGACTATCTTCAAATACAAAATTACTATCATATCAAAACGGCGTAGTATCCTCATCGCTCAGGACCCCAACGAATTTCAGCCATTAAAAAAAAGGAGCTACTGATAGAACCAACACCAGTAGGAAATTTCTGCCAGGAAGGTGTTTTGGGCGGGCGTTGTGGTTAGCAGTGGCCAGTCAAATGTATTACCAGACATCTTTTCCTAATCGCCCAATTGGTCTTTGTTTGGTGTAGGTATCAAGTACGTTCGAGGGATGTTGTTGTTTTCACGTGATTTCTTATGTAGTTTGCAATCTTGTGTACGCTTTTCGTGATTTTGTCATAGGCGCCCAATTGGTCTAGTGGTATGATTCTCGCTTCGGGTAATTCCAGTTACTGAGTAACTCAAATGTGGGAGGTCCCCGGTTCAAACCCGGGATTGGGCCATTGCTTTTCCTCCTTATTTCCATGATCGTTTTTGTCCTTTGATCTTCTCATAATAGTTAATTCGTGGCCTCGTACCCCGGGGCTTGATCTCATATGATTTTACACTAACCGAAATGGTGAGTCTGATCCAAATTGAGACTAAAAAAAGTGAGATGAAAGGGTCTGGAGATATCACTCAGATACTACAGAAAGTATAGCGGGGTGTTTTAGTGGTGATCGCTTGGTGCTTATTTTCTACTATCGAAGCCAAAATTCTCGGCAGGCTATAAACTATTCCACATTTGTTTGCTGTGAACTCTGAGACTGACATCTGGAGCACCGGTAAATCTGGAGGGGGGTGACCCCTCCTCCAGATCCTAAATCTAGAGCTCGAATTCTGACACCTGAGACTGTGACCGGGCTCTAGATTGCTGTATTCCAATGATGTTGTTAGGATGGGGGACTCGTTGCTACGGTTATTCGAGTACTGGTAATCGTGCTTTCAATTAGAGATCTCATTTTAGAAATCACCCAGATTGAACCACTGTATATAGTCATCGTTCGATCTCAGTCCCACACCACACCTTGAACGCACTTGAAATGTAGCCTGCACCATCACGGGCTTCTGTGCTTCGCAGCCAATTTCGTGTTTTCAGAGCGTGCTGGAGTCAAGTGCCCAGGAGAATGGAGTCGAGCGCTGCTGGGAGCGAGTGCTGCTAGGAGTCGAGTGCTGCTGAGAGCATGCAGTTGAGTATTTCTGGGAGCTGCATTGAGTCGGGATTCTGGGTTTTGTGTATAAAAACTAAATTTGGATGTTGTGTAGCATAAAAATCCGAGTTTGAGATATTTGTGCGTGGCATCGTGCAAAGTCTACTTAGCTTTGAAGAAATTTGTATCCCATACACCACCACCACCACTGCTACCGCTACCGCTACCACCGCTACCACCACCATACACTATTGTACGTCAACTTCTTATCCCACCCGAGCTTCACACCTGGTGCGACAAAGAAGGAAGAGGTTGCTTCCATGTTCAGGTTGCTCTCAGGGTGTTATCGATCAAGTAATTTCACACATTACTTTACCTTCTGCAATGTCAGAATATATCATAGCGACTGTGGGAGCTCTTTTGGTGGTCGAGGTGTACAGTGGGTGCCTATGTGGTGGAAGATACTTTGTGAGGTGTAGCGGTGAGTCGCGACCCCGCAATTCGTTTCCATTCTCCTAGTTGCGCATGCGGGGAAGGTGTGTTTGCTCACCGACAAGCATCTATGGCTTGATCGTCTTCTCTCTTTCCGCAGTTCTTACCACACATTAACTGACGTATCTTGGGTAATTCCTTTGAAGCACAATCGTGTGAATTAACCAACGCATCATTGAAAGCCCATGTATAGTGCACATCACGCAGCGCATGGTGACTAAGGGAGATTGCGCCATGCAGGTGTTTATCACATAGCAGGAAATTTACAAGTTTGCTAATTATTCTGCATACATTCACTCCTAATATAATGAGTATCGGCTTTGATCTGGGAACTGTAAGCCAGCAAGCCAATCCTAGTCTGTCCAACGCCCTCGGAATATCTGATGACCCATATCCTCACCCACACGAGGGCTAATAAGTATATCTGCCACCTGCCTAGTAACAGCATTTCGAGGTAATCGCCCACTGCCAACCAGCTACTACACCAAACTGTACAGTCGTGTCATAGCAGATATGTTCAACCTGCGTGAGGAGATCCTTCAACTCGAGGTGGAGACAGCTCCGCCTGTTTCCAAAAGATTCATTCCCCAGAGGCACCTCGAGAAAGTGCTCGGGCAATCTGCAATCGACGCCACACTTAGCGGCCGTGAATTTCAAAAGAATTTCGCCATACTTCCTGAGCTCACTCTGCGTATCCTCGAAGGTGGAAGAAAGCTTTTCGGTACTCTCATACTTATACAAAGGGTGGATGCGATCTTTAAATTTCATGAGACGGGCCCGGACCGAGAGCAAAATTTAGACTCGAGACTACCAATTCGTTTGGATGAGCTAGAGACCATGCTGGACAATGCCGAAGATGCTACTAAGTTCCATGACGCTCAATACAAGTTCCTTTCTCCAATTCTTCAAAAGGATAAGTCCCACCATGTTTTCAATGAAAGGGTGATACTGCCATTCATCGCATGTATGACCATGACGAGCGGTGGGTTCGGAGAGATACAAGTGGTCACGCTGTGTCCCTGGAACCAGCAGCTCGTTAGCCTTAATCTTGATGGAAAAGTAAGACGACTAAGCCCTCCCACGACTGATCTATTCATGAGCCTGATATTATATATAGGCAGTTGTCATCCAAAAGAAGATATATCCAAAGAGCACTGAAAGCGAGGCAAAAGAGGAGGCACGAATTCTGGCAACCCTCCGGGCGTCAAAGCACCCAAACATCATTTCACTCCTGACTTCATATAGTCATGGTGGGTTGCATCATCTGCTCTTCCCTCAAGCAGACGGGGATCTCGAAGCACTTCTGCACGGGGAACTTCGGCTTCCAGAGAACCTTCTTGCCGAGCATGCTATCCTCAGACAGGCGTATGGCCTTTCCTCTGCCATCGAAACAGTACACAGCTTGTTCACCCAGAAACACTCCCTGGAAATGATAGGCTATCACTATGATTTGAAGCCGAAGAATATCCTCGTGAAGGGCGGGAAGTTTCTTCTCACAGACTTCGGATTATCCCGCCTCGAGCTAGTTGATACGGGCTCTATCCAGCCACAGCGAAAGTTCCAAGGCTGGTATTATGCACCGGAATGCCTCTCTTCGCGTGGGGAAATTGATGGGAGAAAGGCCGACGTATGGTCACTGGGGTGTATCCTTGCGATGATCGCAACTTTTCTGCACTCCAGTCATGGTGGCGTCAAATCGTTTGAGGAAAGTCGCAAAACTCATACGAATATCCCAGGACCCATGACCACAAAGTCTTTTCATGCGAACGGTCGACTAAATACAGCAGTGCCGAGATGGCTGGAAAAAATCTCTAAGGAATCGCCATCAGCATCGCTCCAGGAAACCAGCTGTTTGATTCTGCAGCAACTTTGTGTCGCTTCGAATGAACGTCCGGATATGCCCACCATTTCTAGAGAGCTGTTCTTTATTTCTCAAAAATCGGTCTTCGAATATTGCTGCCGTCGTTATCTGAAACTACAGGAGGAGGTTGAAGACCCGATTTCCCTGCGCGTAGAGAGCGAGCGGTATAGAATTTGGGGCGAATCTGTGGGGTTTACACAGGACTATGGCAAATGTCATGCCGAGGTTATCTCCGCCTTTTGCACTCGCGACCGGTTTCAGCAATTCAGCTCTGGAATATACAACAGCATGATCGACATTGAGGATGAACTCCAGTTCATCGAGTCTTGGAGCGCTAATTCTAATGTTCTGATTATGAAGCCAACGTACGTTCGATTGAAGGCACTTAATGATAAATTGCAATATATTCTTCCACAGCACATCGTGGATGGAATGACAAGCTCGCTGCACACGGCCATGTTGGACGGGAAGTCGGGCGAAGAACTTCTGAACATGTCCAACACTTTCCAAAGCAACCCGACCCCGGAGTACAATAGCATAGGTGCGCTTGCAGAAATCAAACAGGTCCTGTCGGAAACAGACGATGCTACAGAAGAGCACGACGACGTGCTCTCTCCGGTCCATTCCATCTCCGTCGAGAAGCAATTTGGGATCCATAGTCTGGGTACCAGTAAACGATCGGAAGAAGCTGAGGACGAGCCAGCTTTATTTGAATGGATTGAATTCGGTCGCCACCCAGACGGGAAGCTCCAATCACGGGTTCCAAAGATCGCACGGCTCTTCAGCAATCGTAGGAAAGTCGAATGCTCCGGTCTTTGTGTCCTCCCATGTATAGGATATTACAAAGACGACAGACGCTACGCACTGATTTATGAAATTCCAAGATGGAACATAAGCCCCCCCCAGACATTGCATGATCTCATCAATGGAAGCAAAGCACGACGAAGTCGACCCGACCTCGGCGAGCGTTTCGAGTTGGCCCGCAAAATCGTTAATTGTGTACTCGAGGTTCACAAAGTCAGTTGGGTGCACAAGAGTATATGCTCCAACAACATCATATTCCTTCGCGCAACTCCCGAAGAACGTATTTCAGTATCTTCGCCTTATCTCATTGGCTTCAATCATAGTCGCGGGAACAACCCCCAAACATTCACAGAAGGACTGGTGGCTGAACAACGACTATACTACCATCCGGAGTACCTACGTAACCAACACGGCTTTCTACCTGAATATGACTTCTACAGTATTGGTCTAGTACTTTTGGAAGTTGGAATATGGCGAACTTTAAATCATGTAGTCAAGGACATGGACTCATCATTAACAGCCGGAGAACTCCAGAAGAAGTTAGTATCGTTGTGTGAGGATCATCTAGGTCACCTAATGGGTTCTCAATATCGTGACGCTGTGAAGGTATGTTTGCATACCACAGACTTCACCACGGCTCGCAATCGAGAGATCGAGGTTCGAAACGAGTTCGAAATAGAAGTGGTGAATCGTCTCGCGCGATGTCGAGCGTGAAGTTGACGGTATTCGCTCCGGGAGAACTGGCTAGGTGCGGGGTGCATGCATGTTTGGTGCGATGGGGCAGACAACTAATCTATCACAATACGATGGCGACAAATTAGGAGATATGAATAATCTTGAGTACCACATGAATATATGTATCGTATGATCTCTGTAATTCCTTTCTTTCTTTTTTTTCCCTTTTTTTCTTTCTTTTCTTATAGAAGATTTGTTGCGGAATCTAGGTGTGGGGCATGCACAATCATGATATCATCAAAGTTGTTTCGATTCTATCGCACCCAATGATACATACATATCGCCGCACCTGTCGACATCCCTGCACCGTAGATATGCTGCGAGTTTTGTGAGCACGCAGTGCACTTACAGGGCAAGAGTCGGGCGGGGTAAGCAAATGTGCAGTTTCATGAAGGTGTGTGAATAATGACAGCAACATGTTTTTGTTGAATTCATCAACACTAGAGCATCCGCGACAGCCCTCAGCCGTCTGAGGACAACAGGGCCATGTCATTGGTCGACGTCTACGACTGGCTCGAATAGAGGGAAATGCTCTCATACTAATTATACCAGGAATGAAGGCAGCTGTACGTTATAGGCAAAAGAAAGAGTACTCATAGCTGGATGAATCGGTAAAGATCGTGGTTACTTATTGCCCCGGTTGTGGCAACAAGCATCACGAGAACCACCAACATAAGAATGATTTAAGTGATAGCCCATGGTTAGACAGCCAAGACCGTGATAGCCATTTGTGTGCTTAAAATTAGCTGCTGTGCTACACGAGTTCGAGGCGGAGGTGTGCATACCGTAAGAAAAAATTGCAATTTTTGCAGACATACGCAAGTCGGCTGTTGGGATAAAACAATCATAGAACGGTCCCCTGACTGCTATTGAATGCAATGGTGACAATTCAACCACAGTTTATCTTAATAGACTAACTTGCGTCCGTCTGCAAAATCTCTCATTTTTTCTTACAGTATGCACACTGTTTTTTTGTTTTATTCATACTGTATTCACTCTAATTAGAGTATGACAGGTATGCACACTGTAGACACTAGTCTCGATCGCAATCGTAGTTACCTTTGTAGGGGCCTTACCATTCTCCATTGTTGGTTTACGTTTGTGTTTATATTGGCTCGCTCCCCTAAGAGTGGACATGGCAGCAAACTTCAGGAGGAATACGTCTGCTCTTAATTTAGTATTCTCCCTTGTCTCGCACTCAGATCACCTGATCTATGGTGTGGCTTGGCGCTCGTTCCTCGCTAAATTGCCACTCTTTAAATCCGTTTGGGTTTCGACAGCGAATTAGGGCTAAGGATCATGAAGGTCGGGTAAAAACGTGTGGGTCAGATAAGGCTCCCATCGTTCCGAGTTTTCCTTTCCGATCTTCTCTCTCTCACTACTCTATAAACTTTTACTGTATTTACTAAACTAATGTACGTTGCAATCATTCGTATTTAGTTACGTTCTCGCTCTCTCAGCATGTCAACATTGTTCGAAACATCCGAGTTTCGGTCATTGGCCGATTCAATAACTGTGCCCGAATCGTTTGCCCCCGATGTTCACTGTAACCTCATTTCATTCCTCTCCCTCGCCCAGCGGTTCAACGTGGATTTCGTACCATTCACATGGAATGCCCTGGCTGCTACTGGCCGAGGCGCAACAGCGGATGTCAATCAAGCTGCGGTGGATATAGCGATGAATTTTGCCTACAAGCGCACCTCCAACATCTTTTCAGACCCTAACGATCTGGGCCGAACCAGAGCTTTTCGCGTTTTAATGTTGGAGATGTTTCTGTTGGCGCAACCGTCGATTCGAGCGCATCCCAACATCATAAAGCTTGAGGGAATCTGTTTGGAGATCGACAAGCTCGGAAATCTGATCCCTGTCTTTGTATTGCAGAAGGCGGATAGAGGAAGCCTCAGCCAATATCTAATGTCAGCAGAAGGACAGGCGAGTTCGTTCGACACCCGACAAAACCTTTGCCTGGATATCGGCATGGCTATTGCGGCCTTGCACACTGCCCGTATGCCACCCTAAGAAGTACATCCAAGTAGTGCAATACAGCTAATGTAACAAAGATATTGTTCATGGCGATATCAAGCCCCAAAACACACTAGTGTTCCAGAACGATGACGGACAAGTTCTGGCGCAGATTATCGACTTCGGCTATTCCTCTGTTTGCTCCACAGATGAGGATCAAGTCCACCTCCCACATTCCATCCCCTGGGCCGCTCCGGAGGTGCTTCACCAAATCAGCCCTAAATTCAAGGTCAGAGACGCAAAAAAAACAGACGTTTATTCCTTCGCGTTGGTTTGCCTGTACACGCTGTTTTGGAGGCATTTTGGAGTCGAGGATGCTGAAGGCGCAACACCAGCAATGACGGAAAAGGAAAGGGGGTGGAGAAGTGAGAGCAAACTTCATGCTTTGAAAACCTCAGGAGGAGCTGGAGGGATAATTTCCAAGGTCAATCAATTGATAGATGACGAAGCCGGACTGAGCGAAGATCGGAAAGCCTCCCTTCGAGAGTTTTTCCAACTTACATTGAGCAACCGGGACTCACGCAATGCAGACTTCAACATCTTGTTGGGTTATCTTTCGTAAGTTACCAACTTTGCAGTTCCTTATGGTAGATATACTCACGCGAAGAAGAGATACAGCTTCCGCCGATATCGTCCAACTCGAATTGATCTACCCACTCGACCTTGAGTTTCATGCCGATTACCGGGTAGGGTTACTCTAGTGACATAAAGGACGCGAAGCTTATATATGGTAAGATTGCAGATGCAGCGCACGCACTGAGTTATTTCGACTATCGGGTACGAAGAAAAATCACAGCCGCCCTCGAAGCAAGAGCTTCAGCTCCTCAACAACTATGCCGAACATGTCAAAGCAAGGCCGCGTTCCAGCTGGCTTTTTGCCACAAGCTGGGATTTGGAGTAGGCCCTAACATCGACGCTTCCATGATATCGCACTGGCTCGAAAAATGCAATGGAAGAATGCACGAGTTGGATGCAGAGGTCGTGTACATACGCGATGCTGTCCCAGAAACCTTCCGCAGCCAGATTTTGCACGAATTACGCTCCAGGCAGGACTTCAATCCCATCGCGATATCAGTACAATTCTTGGATCCCGCGGGATTGCGAGAATCTGCTTCCATCTGGACCAAAGAGACAACAAACATCGAAGCCTTGCTTGGAAAAGCGCATCCCATAGTCAGGGTCCTACGAGGAGTAATGATCTTGAACATGGCCTTCGCCAATGGCTTGACAACCATCGAACGAGAAGCCAAAGATCAGATTCAGATCATGAAGATGGCCCTTGGTCCGGAACATCCTGATACGCTCGCTTGGATTGTCAACCTCGCCCTAGTATATAAGGAGCAAGGCCAATGGAAAAAAGCTCAACAACTTCTCCAGCAGGCGCATGAGCCGATAGAGAAGGTATTCGGTAAAGAGCATCCTTTAGCACTCTCTCACTTGGAACATCTTGCATCGATGTACATCATGCAAGGACGAGGGGAGGAAGCTGAGAGAACACAGGAAGAAGTGCTGAAGAAGAGGAAGGCGCTACTGGGGGAGGAGCACCCAAACACCTTGAAAAGTGCAAGTGGCCTCGCTTCAATATATACCAGCCAAGGACGATGGAAGGACGCTGAGGCGCTGACAAAACAAATTAAAATAACAAGAAAAAGAGTGTTTGGAGAAAGGCATACAGATACCTTAGTCAGTATGGCACATCATGCAACCGCAATCAGAGGCCAGGGTCGATGGGAGGATGCGCAGAAGAAATATAAGAAGGTCGCCAAGGCGATGAAGCGCGTGCTAGGCCCGAACCATCCAGACACCCTGACCACCATGTCCAACCTCGCTTCGACATATGGTAAACTTGGCCAAGTAGAAAAGGCCCAGATGGAGTACGAGAAGGTTACCGAATCAATGAAACGCATATTGGGGCCAGAGCATCCTGACACTTTGTCCTGCAGCGTTAGTCTTGGAACCACTTTGAGTGATCAGGGTCGATGGGATGAAGCGCAGAAGCTGTTTGACGAGGCAGGAGAAACGATGAAGCGGGTTCTAGGCGAAGAACATCCTCGCACCTTGGAGACTATGGCCACCTTTGCAAAGAACTACAGTGTCCAACGACGGTGGATGGAAGCCCACGAATTGTATGAATCGACTGCAGAGGCAATGGAACGCATACTAGGCTCGGAGCATCCCGACACCTTGAACTGTACTGTTGGTCTTGGAAAAGCATTAGCAGAGCTGGGGCGAAACGATGAAGCACACAATGTCTTTGGTAAAACTATGACGCTTATGAAACGCGTACGAGGACAAGAGCATCCTGATACCTTGAATGCAGCGGCCCACTTCGGAAACGTACTCATACGGCTAGCTAGGTGGGACGATGCCCTGGAGTTGTTGAAGACCACGGTTCAGGCAATGAAAAACGCTCTCGGCGAGACAGACGAAGAAACTCTAAAAACTATGGAATTCATGGCATTGGTTTACTATCAGCAAGGGCGACTACAAGATGCCGAGCAGTTACAGAAACGTACCACTGAAACAAGAAAAATTGTGCTAGGCCCGGAGCATCCAGCTTCCTTATTGGGTATGAACAATCTTGCGTCCATCCTATGGAAACAGGGCCAACACCGGTGGGAAGAATCTCGGCAGCTTGATGTGGTTGTCATGGAGACACAGATGAGAACGAAGGGTAAGGAGCACCCAGACACCGTACGCTACAAGGAGCTTGTCGCATCAAAAGATAGTCAAATCATGGAACTTCAAGAGAGGAAACCAGGTCAAGCCGATCCTTCTATAATGTGACCTTATTTCTTCAAATAGAATTGGAGGCCTAATTAAGAGGCATTCAGCGTTTGTATACAAGGCTGGGATGTTCCAAGGCGCGGCGGGAGGGGAGGAGGACGAAGAGGGGAGGATACGAAGGGATGGAAGAAATGAAGGTTGATGGAGAACGGATGGATAGTAACAGTGGAGACGTTGGTCGTTGGGCAGCTGTAATAATAAGCATCTTGTGCTACAATTGCAACTCCGTTTAGCAGTTAAAGTAGCCCATAATCCCATAATCCCTAAGCCAATTCTCCAATCTATCCTTAGCAGACCTTCGCCTAGCAAATTATTACCCCACCAACCCCGGAACCTAGTACGTCATTCGCCACAGTCCGCGTATCCCCTACACGCTCGGTTTTGGGAAATTGGTTACAATACTCAGGTGATGTGGTTTTGGGTTTAGTGATCGCCCGGTGGCAAGACATTTGATAGGCGGAGGAGACTTCGTGCTGAGTGATTGGCACCGCAGTGAGAAGAGAAGGAATCAAACAGCAGCTTCAAACTTAAGAGTACGCGATGAAGCATGCTTTTGATCTCACTCGACACCAATCACTACCTAGAAAAGCTTTAGTTTGCCACCAAGACAATCACTAAACCTAAAGCACACCATCCGAGTACTGTAACCTATTTCCTAAAACCGAGCGTGGGCGACTGCGTTCCGAGTGACTATCTTTGCCCACTCCAAATTTGTATATCACTTAAAATAGCACATCCCCCACGGAAAATACTCCACTCACCACAAAAACAGCATCGTCTGTTACTTAGATAGGATAATTGTTTGCTGGTTTTCATGTTTCAGATATGCAGGCTCCTGAAATTATCAGTCCGGCCAGGCCCGTTTCGAAAACTGACTGTATACTCGAAGAATCAGGGGCTTGTGAGGCTTGTTGTCGACAAGCTAGGTGAAGTTTAGCGATGCCTCTACATAGCGCTCTCCTCCTGAACGCCCAGAGCCTTGGCAGCGTGTGCAAAAGACAATTAAATTCGAACGATCTGGATGGGTATGGCTCAGTCCGGTCCAGTCCAACGGAGGGGTTGAACAGGACCAGACCACAGACTGCCGGTCTGGGACCGAAGCAGTGCAGGCCAGTTCACTAGCAGCTGACAAGCTTGTCTCGATTCGGAATAAATTTATCACTGAGTAATACCAAAAAAACTTCATCCTCCATTACCCACAATACCGATCCTGTGGCTGCTGAATACCTTTTTTGAGCATGTTCCACAGTATCAATCGGCTTCTAACCAAATCCTGACTAAAAAGGCCACAAATTCACTCGCATTTATATCTAATTAAATATTCAGTCCGCACCAGTCTAGTCCATAAAAATGCTGAATCGGTCCGATCCCAGTCCGAAAACTTCATAGACTAGACTAGACAGAGTGTTACGAAAATGAAAGCGGAGAACCGTGTATATAGACTTAAGGTACAGAGAGAAGAGCAGTAGAAAGACTCGAGATATATACAAGCGAGTTGTATGCGTTATGCCTTACCATCAGCCTCACTTACAGTACCCTGAATGTATGTGACACAGGGCTTAGTCAGTTCCGGTCAACACGGCTCTCACCCTGGACCGCTGGAATTATTGCAAAGGTTGCTTCCAGTATGTACTGCAGTGTTCTTAAGCGGCCTGGTCGGCCTTAGCGGCGGCTTTTTTATGAGGGCCGGGTCGGCCTGTAGGCTTTTCCGGCCAGCCTGCGGGCTTTTCAGGCTTGTTACGCCTATGAAGAGGAGAACCGTGTGTATTGGCTATGGTGCGATGACTAGGTACAGGTCTAAAGGTCCGAGATGTGTAGGGAAAGAGAAGAGTAAAGTGTGAAGTCTAAAAGAGCAGTCACGAACCTTATCTATCAATAAGGCTGACCTACAGGCTTTTCCGGCTGTTCAGGCTTCTGCAGGCTGGCCTAGGCTTTTTTATTTAGGCCGGGCCGCTTGGGAACACTGATGTACTGTACTAAATCTAGGGCAGTAATGTACTAGAGACGACTATGATTGCATCAAGTGATAATCCCAGCGGGGTAGAATAAACAAATTTCCATAATCCATCTAGATATTATACACTTGGTTTGTCGGCTCGAAGCATTCTCATTGGTTGACTTGCGGTTCGTACCTCTAAGAAGGATTTTTATTGGCTGACAACCCATAGCTGCAAGCTTTTAGATGGCTTGGCATACCCCATCAAATATCTTCAAATATCCACTCCCAATTAAGTATTTGAGTTCAACTCCAATCATAGAGTAATGTTTACATGAAATATTTACAATTCGATGCTCTTTCACCTCTTGGTCTCTCATTTAGTATATGTTCAGAATTGATAGAATGAATCTTGAAAAATAGCTAGGTTTGGTAATTTTGGGCGATTTTCGAGGGTTTTTCTAAAGCCACTCTATCATTTGTGAGGATATGGTAGATCAGAGCTATGGAGGTGAAAGAGCATCAAACTATATACAATTCATGTATATATTACTTTTTGAGTAGAGTTAAACTGGTAGTTGCATAGTATTCAATTCAGCTTGTGAGTTTTACAATCATTGTTCGCATGAAAAGGTGCAGCTCAAGATGTGCCTGAGGTTGAGGAGTGGCACATACAGTCATACAAGGTTGGTGGGTGCAGATAGACTATATGTGTAAGGCTTAGAATGGACCATCAATTGTTCATTCTCCTAAAGATTGAGGTTGCAACTCCAGCTTCATCATGTATTTTTCTCCTGTACGATTCTTAGCTATATCAGCATCATTCGCAATGATCAATGAATGGGTGTGTCTCACTCCTTCATGAGTTATCCAACTACTTCCATATTGTAACAACATTGTATACCAAACCAAATACCTAGGTACAATTGAAATGTATATGTCTGGGTTGTATGTCTGGATTAGATGGAATATTGGTAAGTGCCAGATTTGATGTCCAATATGACAGGATGATAAAAGGCACGCTTTGGCTGTGCAAAAGTCTTCTCCTATTGGATTTCCACTATATTGCATTCAGCAGACTGTCTCCAGCCAGCCATCAGCTATCCCATTCACAGCATATTCAGCCAGCCAATTCAGTCCTTCCAGATCATCACCAGCCAGCTGAGGGCCAGTTATTACAGATTGATAACAGGCAGCCAAGCGATAACCTGACTAGATCATTCCCAATTGGCTAAGCTGCAATCTGTACAGATTGTCTGCATCCAGCTGAGTACTAACCGGTCAAGAAGATATCCAGCCAGCCAAGATCTAATATGTCCAGAGTATATCCTGCCTCCTGACAGTGGCAAGCAAAAGTCCTAATCATGTACAGCCAGCTGAGGGCCAGTCAGTGTAAGATAACTGCCGACCAGTCGACAGCTAACCTACTCAGATCATATCCAGCCAGACTATCGAGTGTTAGGGGTTCAACCTAGCAGAGTTAATGATACATCAGTGGATTGGTTAGCAGGTACTTAATTGCAAACACCAACGTGTGAGAGCAACACGATGTTTGTCAGTCGAGTGATCCTGAGTGGGATTACACTTGAGCCTCGTGTCGATCAATTAGTTTTTGGCACTCCCTGACTAGCGGATTCACTTATGATGATGCAATTATGTCGCCATTACTGGGAAGTGAAAAACCTTCCGCAGTGTGCATAGTTATTGGCCACATTTACTATACCGTATCTAGCAGGGCAACACACAGTTGAGTTGCGTCTACACAGGGATACGTGTGCAGCAGATGATAATGCAATATGCAAGTACGAGGAAATCTCCAAGCTCATGCCCTAAGCAGTGAGAACACCTTGCGGCTCTCTTCGGGCAACGGAAGGTCGAGACCTAAGCATGCGGTCTCTGAGGGATCAATGGCATTGGCTGAAGATAAGAGGCTTGAAGCGACCCTGTTCATTGGTTTGAGTTAGTATGCATTGCAACGGCATACCAGTTAGATCAATCCGAGGTATGCGTGTCATAATCTACATTGGCAGAGTATCGGTTGGTCGCCGATTAAATCTCTGATGCACTGCCAACCATCCTTATCTAAGGTGAAGCAATTAATAGCGACGAGCTATAAAAATATATTGCGATAAGCACTGATAAGACTACGAGTCGTCAGATGTTCCAACTACTGAACAAATGGGAAGCAAGATGTCCAAGTTGAAGTTATGAGTTGGCATATTAGTGCGCATGATATCATGATATGAGGATGGCCTGACACAGGGGGGTAACGCCTTAAAACCACTCATACATGAACACGATAACCTAGAGGGAACTCGTGGCACTATCAATGTGTCACTTAAGATGATATCAATGATAAGCTATCAAGCAAACTATGTGTCATGGCGATGACTCAAAGGCAAACTTGACCTGAAGGCTCGACTATATAAACACTCACATTGTCCCCGACAATGAGAATAACAAGCTCTAGCAGCATGAATAGTCAAAAACCTACCAGCGAAGAAGACAATGAAAAATTATTGTGTTTTTATGATATCTATATCTATTATTATTACACCAAATCATTATTAGCTTTGTAGCGGCAGCACCGCACCTCAGATGAGTATTACCTTTAAGTGTAAGACCGATATAATACTCTGGACCTTTGCGAAGTTATTAGTTACCTTTAAGGAACGTCAAAACCTTTTCGCGGCACAGTGTATTTGGTCGACAGCCACTTTAGTCTAATTGAATCCAGTGTTAAGATACTTGATGGATCATCAAAAATTCCCGTCGGATATCCAGAGCGATGACGAAGTTATGGAACCATTACGAGTATTAGTCGAACCTGAGATATCATCAATGCCACATAATATCCAAAGACAGTCAAAAACGGACGAGGACGTAGCACAGGTGCTAACTCAGTACCATGCCAATCCGTTACGATGTACACAGAAAGGAACAGTTCATCCTCAACCCAAAATGAAGAAACAACTTAAGGCTAAAAGAAAGCGGCTGATACGAATTGGAAAACAGAAGAATGAATTCAATGAGAGTGTTTGTATTGCCAATATTGTTTGACAACTCGACACGACTTGGTCAACATTTTTTTGGAGGCATCCAATACTACGATTACCATTTGTCCCCTTTGTGTATATGATCTCTACAGATTACAGTACGACTTTAATTGGAGATACGCTTAGGAAGGTTATAGTATCTACGGCATAGCACCTAGTCATCACTTAAGTATCACTGAGATACCTGTGATTAAGTATAGTTACTTAGGATTAAGTGACCCTGTAACAGGATAATATTTTTACCACCTTACGCTTCTGGGTTAAAAAATATATGAACAACATTAAATTACCAGGATATAAAGTGCTATATGATAAAGGCGCATTTTTCCTACGAACAAAAACACAGTGGATAGATCTATATGCGGTAGCCACCCCACTAAATAAAATAACCAGATGGCATTTATTCCAAATACATTTTTCCGAATCGGCATATAATTACGGATATAGAAAAACTCCAAATAAGGAAATTTATAAAACAGAGTTAACTTCGGTCTCAGGGTCTAAGACTTGGAGTCTGTCAATTCTAGAGGGATAGGAACCTATTTCTGAGCCGGATGATAGGATTCAGTTTAGAGAAAAGAATTAGCTGATTTTTGATGAAAATCAATATATTTGATTTAGCCGGGTATACGCCAAATTTATTTGAATATGAACCCCTTAATATATTGAATTTGATAAATACGATATTACTCGGGGTACCAGATAAGGATTGGAGTAATCCAATCTGCCATGAAGAACCCGAGACTCCGAACCTCTGGGTTGAATATTATCGTCAATCAGCAGTTAACGGAGAATTGCTTAAGTTAGACGATATAGTGTTTAAAAATCACTGGAAAAGCTACCACTCGTTTTATGACAGTTGGAATTGCCCTTGTGGTCAAGACGATAAACCAGAGTGGTGTTCTTGCGAGGATAACAACAGTTTAGCACAATGCAGCCAGTGGTAAATCTTACGTGTCCACCAATGGACATGGTGTACGATATATTGCTAGTAGTAGTACTGGCTATACTAATGATACGTATACGAGAAGTCATAGAGAGATCTATGATAATACGAAATTAAAAGTTTTGGGAGGAAAACTTTATATCGCTACAACCAGAATCGATCGAACATTTTGAGGAATCTATCCAGCTAGCTTATGGAAAAATCAATAAATATACACCTTGAGATTGGAGGATGTATAATGAAGGAACAGATAGTGGTTGTAACGATGGTGATGATCAAGGATTGCTCGAAGGCCACAATAATGGCTGGGATGAGGCAAAAGAATATTATCAAAAATTATTCCAAAGAGAGTGTAAAGAAGCGAAGAAGGAATGGAAAGAAAGGAATGAATCACTGTGATGATTTGGAAGAAGAAGATAGCGAGGAGCTTAGGGATTCCGCTATAGAAGAACAAGATCATGATTGGTCATCTTATGGACAGAAAAAGGACTCAAAACAAAGGGAGTCAAGGGAATGGTTTAAAAATTAGTCCGATGACAAGCTCAGGGATTCCATCGAACTATGGGGTTGATCTAACAATGCAGATATACAGAATATTGCTTTGGACGTCTAGGATGTCACTTCAAAGAAGTTATGAAAGATCATCAGTTGACGATAAAGAACATGGTGCGATAATATCGGTTATGCAGACAGCACCAATTCCATGGTGCGATAATATTGGTCATGCCGACACCAACAAATTCCATGGTGCAATAATATCGGATATACCGATACCACCAATTCATTGGTGTGATGTTACTTGTTATAACAGTAATAATCATTACCATTCGACATTGAAATACTTTGATAGTTCAATATCTTCGGATATGATTTCAATTTACTCTTCGACATTGAAATACGTTGATAGTTTAATATCTTCAGTCAGTATTTTCAATTCACTCTTCGACATTGAAATACGTTGATAGTTTAATATCTTCGGTTATTATTTCAATTTGTCATTCAATATTGAAATACGTTGATGATTCAATATCTTCGGTTATTATTTCAATTTAGTCTTCGATATTGAGATATGTTGATAGTTTGATATCTTCGGTTATTTTTTCAATTTACTCTTTGACATTGAAATACGTTGATAGTTTAATATCTTCGGTTGTTATTTCAATTTATTCTTCGATATTGAAATACGTTAATAGTTTAATATCTTCGGTTATTATCCCAATTGACTCTTCGACATTGAAATACGTTGATAGTTTAATATCTTCGATTGTTATTTGAATTTATCCTTAGATGTTCAAATGCGTTGATAATTTTGTATCTTCGGCTATTATTTTATATTTCATTAAAAAGACATCAATGTTTCAACATCTTCAGTTAGTCAATTCAATTTATTTTTTTCCGTGTTCGGAGATACACTCCTAGAGGGGGAGGTAAGACTTACCCTAAAAAATTAGATCTTGGTATCTTCAGGTATTCTCACTTCGATTCGAAATACGTTACGATAAGAGGCACAAGGACACGCTACAGAATCTTCAGGTATTCTCACTTCAATTCGAAATACCTTACGACACGAGAAACGAGGATACACTATGGTATCTTCAGGTATTCTCACTTCGATTCAAAATACCTTACGACAAGAGAAACGAGGATACGCTATGGTATCTTCAGGTATTCTCACTTTGATTCGAAATACCTTATGACAAGAGAAACGAGGATACGCTATGGTATCTTCAGGTATTCTCACTTCGATTCGAAATTCCTTACGACAAGAGAAACGAGGATATGCCATGGTATCTTCAGGTATTCCTACTCCAATTCAAAATACCTTACAACAAGAGAAATGAGGATTTCAATCCTATGCAACATAACCAAGAAAATTGATCAGTGATAAGATAATTCGAAGGGTTCATGCTTGTTACCTTGTGGTTTTGGGCATTAGGCATGAGAAGAGCTTGACTATAAAGTATTGATGATTAATGGGATTGAATTATGGGTCAATACTTTAGGAATGATATGAAAGTGTCCGGACGTATTCTGGAAGTTCTTATTGGACCTTGATCAGGGTGATAACTGCAAGCAACGATAATTGATCTGCGGAATATTTCTTGATATTAAGATATGATTCGTCAGTACCTGAATAGGGTAAATCTGTCAGGAGTAGTACTACGAATAATCTTAAGTACTGAAACAGTATTCTGAAAAACATAATCCTAGGAAACGTTTAGAGTTCCAGGCGTTATGTCAAGTTAAGAAATTCAAGTCACGAGACTTGGTTTTGGAACAAGTATGGTATAACAAACATATTACTGTTCTCAATTTTGATACAAGTATATTCAATCACACATAGTGTGGAATTAGTACATGGTTTTTACAGTAGTTAACGATCATAGGAATTGCATGATAAAGTTATGAAGCTGTTTTACGACGTGGCAAAACACTTTATTGCACTACAAGTTGTTACAACTTGATGAGAACTTATATGTACCATTGAAGTAAATGAAGCACTTATAGCAAGGCTTTATATGTATCAGTGGAGTAAATGAGTTAAAAAACTTGTATGTACCATTGAGGTAGATGAAGCACTTATAGCAAGGCTTTATATGTATCAGTGGAGTAAATGAGTTAAAAAACTTGTATGTACCATTGAGGTAGATGAAGCACATATAGCAAGGCTTGATATGTATCAGTGGAGTAAATGAGTTAAAACTTATATGTACTATTGAAGTAGATGAAGCACACATAGCAAGGCTTTATATGTATCAATGGAGAAAATGAGTTAATCACAACAATGTGTATGTACCTTCCGAGGAGTTGACACATGTTGCGAGATTGAACGCAAAGCCAGCAGAAATTAGTAAAGAGTTTAATAAATTTTCAAAGTCTAAGAGAAGGCATTGAGTTTAGTCGAACGGACAATAAATGTTTTACTTTTGTGTCGACGGACAATAAACGTTTTACTTTCTGTGTCGACGGACAATAAACGTTATACCTGTTATTGGATATAAACGATACTCGTGTTATCCAAGGAAGCTGGTTTTGAGGTCAAACAAAATTGTCACTTCTTTCAGACAGAGCTACCGTTGGGTCACCAGTCCTATAGAGGGAGGTAATGTTAGGGGTTCAACCTAGCAGAGGTAATGATACATCAGTGGATTGGTTAGCAGGTACTTAATTGCAAAACACCTACCTGTGAGAGCAACACGATGATTGTCAGTCAAGTGATCCTTAGCAGGATTACACTTGAGCCTCGTGTCGATTAATGAGTTTTAGGCATGCCCTGACTAGCGGATGCACTTATGATGATGCAATTATGTCGCCATTACTGGGAAGTGAAAAACCTTCAGTAGTGCGCATAGTTATTGGCCATATTTACTATACCTTATCTAGCGGGGCAACACACAGTTGAGTTGCGTCTACGCAGAGTTAGGTGTGCAGCAGACAATAACTCAATATGCGAGTACAAGGGAATCTGCAAGCTCACACGCTAAGTGGTGAGAACACCTTGCAGCTCTCCCTGGTCTACTGAAGGTCGAGACCTAAGCATGCGGTGTCTGAGGGATTAATGGCATTGGCTGAAGATAAGAAGCTTGAAGCGACCCTGCTCATTGGTTTGAGTTGGTATTCATCGCAACATCATACCAGTTAAATAAATCTGAGGTCTGCGTGTCATAATCTATGTTGGCCGAGTATTGGTTGGTTGCCGATTCAATCTCTGACGCAATGCCAAACATTCTTATCTAAGGTGAGGCAATTAATAGCGATGAGATAGTAAGATGAATTGAGATAAGCAGTGATAAGACTACGAGTCGTCAGATGTTCCAACTACTGAACAAATGGGAAGCAAGATGTCCAAGTTGAAGTTATGAGTTGGCATATTGGTGTGCATGATATCATGATATGAGGATGGCCCGACACTGGGGCGTAATGCCTCAAAACCACTGATGCATGAACACGATAACCTAGTGGGAACTCGTGGCACAATCAATCAGTCACTTAACATGATATCAACGATAAGCTATCAGGCAAACTATGTGTCATGGTGATGACCCGAAGGCAAACTTGACCCCAAGGCTCAACTATATAAAAGTCACATTGTCCCAGAGTATGAGAAGAACTAGTGCTAGCAGCACAAACAGTCAAAACCTACCAGCGAAGAAGACCATAAAATATTATTGTGTTTTTATGATATCTATATCTATTACAATTATACCAAATCATTATTAGCTGTGTAGCGGCAGCACCGCACCTCAGATGAGTATTACCTTTAAGTGTGAGACCGATATAATACTCTGGACCTTTGCGAAGTTATTAGTTACCTTTAAGGAATGACAAGACCTTTTCGCAGCGCAGTGCATTTGGTGGATAGCCACATTAGTCCAAGTGGATCCAGCGTTAAAATGCTTGATCGATCATCGATAATCCCCGTCGGATATCCATAGCGATGACGAAGTTATGGAACCAATACAAGCATCAGTCGACACAGAGATATCATCAACGCCACGAAATATCCAAAGACTGTCAGAAACGGATGAGGACGTAGCACAGGTGCTAACTCAGTACCATGCCGATCCGTTATGATGTACACGGAAAGGAAGAGTTACTCCTCAACCTAAAATGAACAAACAACTTAACATTTAAAGAAAGCGGCTGATACGAATTGGAAAATCGAAGAACGAATTCAATTAGAGTATATGTATTGCCAATATTGTTTGACAACTCGACATGACTTGGTCAACATTTATTTGGAGGCATCCGATACTATAATTACCATTTGTCCCCTTTGTGTATACGATCTCTACAGATTACAGTACAACTTACATTGGAGATACGCTTAGGAAGGATATAGTGTCAACGGCATAGCACCTGGTAATTACTTAAGAATCACTGAGATACCTGCGATTAAGTATAGTTACTTAGAATTAAGCGACCCCATAACATCGGGATTGTGTCCAGTTAGCAGCCTCGTATGGTATAGATATCACATCTGGCCAGGCAATCGAGCCTATCATGATTCCCAACTATTTGTCTATACTAGGCAGAGGCATGCCTGAGCCCACACTATAATTTTCAAGGGAGAGAATCCATAATACTATATATCTAGAACTTTGAGTTTTATGACTAATATCTTGCAGAGTCTTCCAGTCCATTACAAACCATGCTGCATGCTGAATAATTTTGAGCTGATTGGAAATAGAAGCCATCTATATTCACCCAATCATTCCAAGAGGCATGACAGTGTGGGGAACACTAACCAGATTGGATAACACCAAATTATTGCTTGCTACAGAGTTTGAATTCCTGCTAGCTGGTTTAAATTCCTACTTGCTGGTAAGATTTATATGCAACCAGCACCACTACAAACATCCACCACAGCCTGTCAGGGGGCTAGGGTTGGCCAAGCTATGTGTGATAGGCCCGAACCATTCATCATCAATTATGTCTTCCTTGATGTCATCAACCCATTCTCCAGCTGCAGTAACTTCCTGTGAAATCAAATTGCATCGCTCCCATCGGAAATCTGCGCAGTGAGACAGCGGGTCTATGACTTCATTCTTGACACCTGCATCAGGAAAATATAAATTGGTCCGGAAGCAACACCCAATCCTCCCAGACACTCCGGGGCACCCCACCAGTGCTTCTAGGTACTTCCAGATGCTCCCAGACCCCCCTGGAGCTAAGCAAAGTGCTCTCAGACTCTGCAAGAGCATTTTCAGGTGCTTCTGAAAGCACCTGCAGGTATGGAGGTTCATTCAGGATGCTATGAGATTTGACGTATAGGATAGTCAAATTTTGGAGCTCCTGAGACCTCTGCGCAGATCTGCTGGAGACTTCGAGAGATGCTGAGACCGCTGCGCAGCACACTGGGAGACTTGGTACCGTATTCTGACAGGAGTGGTTCCTACATTACCCCAACGCATTTTGTCTTTGTTACAGTCACAAGATTTGCTACATCATAGTATGCCATGAATTATCTAAGTCTTTCTATATACATACATATGGTCAATCTGGCCGCAAATGGTAGTCGAGCATATTTGGAGGAGCACCTGGACACGCCCAGTGAGAGAACTTAGAGATGCACCACTTCGAGGCTGTTGGGGTGAAACAATGGAGCTAGAAGGCAGGGAGCCCACCATGAACACTCCACTGCACCTCTCCCGACATCCAAACGGAATTCATGAGATAGAGCGATTCTGGTTCAAGGAGCATAGGAATTGGGTGAGAAGATATGATATTACACAGCATTGAGGATCCACGAAATCTTGGACAGAGCAAGGGATACCAGAAGTTGAGAAAGATAGTGTGTATTTTCTTTGTATGATAAGATGAGATGGAAATGAGATGATGTCTATCTACCCTAGGGTCTGCCGAATATATACTCCCCATCACTCTGTCCACCTCGGTTTCCCCTGTATCACCGTACACCCTCCGTCGCTCCAGGAAGATGTACTAGGAGGCTGGGATCAAGCGAATTTGGAGATGCACTTGGAGGCAAGATCGAGTGAACTCAGAGATTCACTTGGAGGCTGGAATTGAGTAAGTTTGGAGATCCACCTGGAGACCGAGATCGGGTCAATTCAGAAATGCACTTGGAGGCCGCGTCTGCGCGAGTTTGGGGATTCACTTGGAGGCCGAGATCGAATGAACTCACAGATGCACTTGGAGGCCATGCATCAGCAAAATTTAAAATGGTTCGGAAGTCATAACTCAACAACTCAGCTGTGCTGAACAGCCCCACCGATTCTTCCAGAAGCTCCCAGAAGCTCCTGAACAGGCTGAATGCAAAACGATGTGCCTCTCAGGTGCTCCTCAATGCTTCTGAAATAGTGGAACGGAATACAACAATATTCTAACGAGTATGAAGTTGTCTTCAGAATGCTATAAAATTATGCCTTTCAGTTGGTAAAATTTCGGAGCTGCTAGGACTACAAGACTTGTCTCCAAGTCGATTCCGGTGCACCTTGAGCCAGACTCTCCGGGAGTGATAATATGTAATGTCTATATCGAATAGTACAATTCGATAAACTATCTCACAGCTACACACCTGAATCAGGCATTGTAATCTAATTGATAAACAGTCCAGTAGGTATCTCAATCAACAAGACTATTTACAAGCCATACGCTATCGATGCCGCCCGATGCGGCATTCTCCCGCCCCAAATGTGCCTGTCCAACTAATGCTCGAAACCGGTACAATATGGATCTTATTCATTTGTTTGACATCCCGGATGAACACGTCAATACAATCAGCCCAACAATGAACATCTTTGTACTTTGTTGGAATCACCACCACGTATTCTTGAGCTTGAGGACATAATACCCATTGTTGAGTCTGCTTGCACCATTTAGAAAATGGCTATAATGCCTTCCCGGCTGGCAGGCGCTCCTGGAATTGGAGGATCCGATTCGGTGGAGTCCAGCTGAAGTATAATACACGAAAAGAAGGAACTCGTCCTTGGAAGGTGTTACCGAGGTCATTCTCTTCACTTTGCATATACTGGACCCAGATGTTATGAGCTTCAGGCATGATCCCTTGGTTGGCATTGGTATATTCTACCTTGCAATCAAGTCCCAGACGCTCAACAGAAGTAGGGTTGTGAAATGGTTGACGGTAATACAACAGCCAATTCTGGAGTGTAAGAAATATACTGTCTATGAGTACATTCCGATGATATCCGAGCACAAGTCCACTAACTTCGTGTCCCCCGTCCTCCTGGATTTGCACGCGGAATACCTGTCCAAAGTTGGGAACTCCGAAGTCTTCTGATGCATCTCTCAGTGAGGTCAATTTGATACTTCTGCACACTGCGCGGACATGCATTTCTCTCAGATGATATAACTACTGTGATACAGGGCGGATAGAGGGCTCGTCCGCAATTGGTTGCAGACATACAACATGGGCGCTACATGTACTTCGCCATTCATCGGTAGCAGACAGTAGGTTGAAAACTTTTGCAGAGTTACTATCATATCAGCCTGGGAGTGCAAGATATGATAGTGTCTCCTCCATATAGTCAAGACCGGTACACCAGTCATTGTGCATGAGCATCTGTCAGATGTAATTGACTTTGTTGCTCGATCGATATCCCTCTTTCATCGTGGCGATATGTAGCCGTTCAGAAATATCAGTGGTGGAATTGTCACCGGAACCCATTCGCCGAATTGACTCTGATATATGGCTGACAAGATGCATCTTTGGAGATCCGAAATGTATTACGCGTTGCACAATGGGTTTCCAGAGCACCTGAATGCTGATTGTCTCCCACCAAGCTTCAAACTCGATCAAACAGATGGAGAATTCCTTCTTGAACCGCTTCTCCTTATTTGAGGTGATGGCATGATCCCTCTCTCCAGCTGGTTGGTGACCCACTCCATATCGGCCAAGCTCCAGGTCGTGGCTTCTGTCTCAGCATTGGTTAGGCGGATTTGAAAGTGCAGTGTCTTCTCGGCAGTCATGTTTGCCGCCCCATAAGCCTCATTTTTGGGGGCAGTCCTTATTAGCGCAAGTTCTTTGGTGAATTTTCATCTGGGACCAGTTGCCTTGGTCCCTACTTCATAGTTGTCGCAGATGATGTTGGACTAATTCATCCAAAAGGTTGCGTGTAGCAGGTGTCACCTGATGGATTTCTCACTTCAGTCGCTCTTGTGCGTTCTGACGATCAGCATCTGACCAAGTCGTTGCCACTTGTCGGGCTCTGTTCAGGCGCACCTGAAATTGCCTACGTTTTGTTGTTGAAACCTTTTCAGCCCCATACACAACAGCCTCCCTTGCAGCACAAATCTTATGAATGGTTGGTTCATGTGACTGATGGGATTCCTTTGCCAACAGGTCATCCACTTGGCGTTCCCAGACTTCAACATTTTCTGTTCTCGAAAAATACCCTTCTTCTGGTAAAATCGCTTGAGTGCATTGCCCAGTGCTTTGAGGGATAGATCCGGGTGATTTCGTTGCCTAAAAAGTAGACAGATTTCACATAATGACTGCACTGCTCTAGTGTTAGCAACAGGTCCGGGTAACCCGCCAGTGGTCCGGGTTCGAACCAGATAAACGGTTCGGTTCGGTTCCAGAACAGTCCACAAACGCCACCTGCTGTTTCTTGGCGGTCCAAACCCGGCCCTGTACCCGTCAACCGACTGGTTTCGCCGGGTTTGGCTAGACACGTTGGGTCCAAACTCTGGTGCTGCGTTTCGGGTTTTTCTAATTATGGTCGCATTCAGATATCCTACTGTTATTGCAAAACATTGACTATGGTACTGCATTGTCATTTTCTGATGTATTGACTACCTTTAAATAGCAAACAAGTAGAGAGACGCTCCCTACCCCATCCTGAAAATGAGCATCAATGGAGCGTCATCAGTTGATGGTCTTGCATCTTGGGTAATATAAGTGGCGCTTTATTGCACGTATCTATAAACAAGTGATCAGCAGCCTTTATGAGCAAATAATCAAATGAGATTCCCGCGATAGTCTCCTGAACAGTAAAAACTTATTCAATTTACAAAGGTGCAACTAAGTAAGTGTTCACGAGCATTTTACACTACAAAAACGGCCAAAACTGAGTATATGGACTGTAACAGCCACAGCCCACTTCGATAAACCAAGATCGAAGGCCCAAGATCGTTTACACTCCATTGACGCACATTGTCATGATGGGGCAGGGAGCATGTCGCTTTCTTTTTTGCCTATAAAGGATGGCAACACTTCCATTATGTGTAATCACTACCAAATCACATTTTTATTACCCGACATACAGGACCAAAAATTGTTGATGCTCCATTGACGTTCATTGTCAAGATGCGGTGGTGGAGCATCTCACTTTCTGTTTTCCGTATAAAGGTTGTCAATGCCGTCGTTATGTATAACCACTACAAAATCACATCTTAATTTCCAGACTAACAAGACCTGAAATTGTCGACGCTCTTTTGACAGTCATTCTCAAGATGGGGCCGGGAGCGTGCAGCTTTCCTTTTTGCCTATTCAGGGTGGCAACACTTCCATTATGTGAACTCCCTGCCAAATCGCGTTTTTATTACCTGACTAACATAACCCAAAATTGTTGATGCTGCGTTGACGCTCATTTTCAAGATGGGGCAGGGAGCGTCTGGCTTTCTTTTTTGCGTATAAAGGTTGTCAATGCTGTTGTTATATATAACCACTACAAAAATACTTCATAATTACCAGACTAACATAACCTAAAATTGTTGACGCTCTGTTGATGCTCAGTTTCAAGGTAGGGACAGGGAGTGTGTTACTTGCTCTTTTGCCTATAAACGGTGGTAATACCTCCATTATGTGTACTCCCTGCCAAATCGCGTTTTTATTGCCCGACTGACACTACCAATAGTTGTTGACGCTCCGGTGAGGCATATTTTCCCGATGGGGCACATAGCGTCTCGCTTTCTTTTTTGCATATATAGGTTGTCAATGCTGTTGTTATGTATAACCACCACAAAAGTACTTCATAATTACCAGACTAACAAGACCTAAAATCGTTGACGCTCTGTTGACACTCATTTTCAAGATTGGGCAGGGAGTTTGTTGATTTCCCGTTTGCCTATGAAGGGTGGCAACACTTCCATTATGTGTATTCACAACCAAATCACGTTTTTATTACCCGACTTGAAGGACCAAAAATCATTGATGCTCTGTTGACGCTGATTTTGCCACGGGCGTAACCGCAATATGGAACCATTCGCTTTGGCATAGTATATCAATAATGGTCTTCTGGCAGCCGTTCTATGATGTTCATGTACATTCTCCTTTCTAACTACATCGTTCTTTAATGATGCATATAAATATACCCTTTAAAATATACTGTAAAGTGTCTGCTAATTGTAGATAATGATAATACTCGAAAATCCCGTTCCCTTCAGTCAACTCTCGTCTTCGCAGTTGTGTTCACTCAAAATGCTGCTGTCGTCTGCAAAATGGCTGTCAGCTGCATTACCACACAGCTGATAGTGTACTAACCTGTGGATGGACCTTCATCAGTCAGCAAATCTGGAATATAATCTTCATCATGCATGCAATCTTTGGCATATGGATCAAGATTGAAACATTGCACGCTGGGAAGCAGATTATGTATATACAGATATCTGGGTGGCACACCTTCTGTTTCGGAGATTTGGGTACTCTCACTGCCATCAGGTGGCGCAGGAGGCGTTCTGGGCCTCGGTGGTGCTGGTCATCGTGGAGGTGCACCCGTCATTTTGTGCCTCCAGCGAGTCTGTGGATTTGTTGCTGTGCGATCCGGGCATGGAAGACAGCCGTCCGTTTGAATTTCCTGAACCATTGCCGGGTGTCTTTCTGTCGCAACCTTCACCTTGTTATGCCCGGGTAACACAACACCCTGCGTCTTCCCAGCTCAGACTGCGGTGCGAGGTGTCTTGATTGGTTGTTGTGCTTCCTCAGTCCCCGCGCGCGAAAACCCTTCCTTGGTCATTTTGGCCATATTCAAGGCATAACGCATGTCGGAATGTTCAAGCTGTACCCGACCACCTTGTCTTCCCATAGTAGCTGACATGTTGAATACCTACAAGAAATTAGTTGCTGCTTCTAGAGTGAGATTCGGCTGTTACCTCAACCATATACTACTCCGTAGCCTCCCCTGTGGTCTTTACAGCCTGTTTTGTCCATTCCTGGGGACGTTTATCACCAAACTAGTCTGCCACAATACCAGAACTGACAACATCGTGATGATCAATTTCGCGCACTCTGCGGGCAAATGCCTTGGTTGACCTTTGTGGTTTCCCATTACGGGCAGCGAGGAATTGGTCACGTAGCTCTCTACATAACCCGGCCGTGCATTACACTGTTTGTTGATTGTCGTCTACATCGATATGCATTGACTCACATCCGTTTACATGCTGCTTGGTATTATTGCTGCTTCCGGTTTTACATACTATTTTTCGATGTGTGTCATGGGTCATAGTTTCGGTGACTACAATTGCAGAGTCGCAGTGGACTAACCGGTGTCTTCGTTGCTGCAGTGTCTCACCAGGTGGCGCATTGGTTAAAGTGCCTGTCGTTTGGCTCGATTCAGCTTCAATTGCACCTGGTTGAAGTAATTCTGGTGTTACGGGGGTGCTTCCACCTAAGTAACTATACTTACTTATATCCGAAGATACTTATAAGCAGATACTAGGTACACGGCCGTAGATCCTATTAAAATTCCTTGATAAATCTGGCGTTCAGATACTATCGGCAATATTACGTCTACGCGTAATCTCCCTAATTCTTTTTCCTCGATTCCAGATACTCAGAGATCGTATCTCTAGGAATTGCCTGTAACCTACTTCTTTGTTTCTTGGTTGAAGGTTTTGCCGGAATCTGTCCTGACCTTGTACGTGACAACCCACAAGGCTTCTGTTTTAAAGCTTTCCTTTCCTTCCGGGACTGTTCAATAAACCTCTTAGCACTTTGCACAACCGCAGTTGCATGTTTTATCTTGGCTTGACTATTATCAGCCTCTGGGCTTGCACTATCCCTATCAACCTGACGTATCCTATCCGGATGGATATAACTTTCTTGAGTTCCAATACTGGGACGCTCTTGAAGTATATTCGGCAAGTCCTTCCCTAAGGATAGCTGATGTTCGCCCGCAATCAACTGGCTCGCCTCAGACCGAATTCGCAAATTTTCGATATGCGTAGCTAGCCCTTCGGAAAGTCAAATGATGCCAGCTATCCACCAAACGCTCTGCGCTACAAAGATGTAACGATTAACTCTGGGGTAACAGATAATCTTTTCTAGCACATAGACTATAACGTCCTTTTCGTCCTCAAAGGTAATGGTCATTCGTATAGGATAATACTTATCAAAGGTGCGGGGCTGCCGCTACACAAAGCTAATAGATTTTATATATAACAATAGATATAGATATAGGTATCATAAAAACTTAATAATAAATAACGGTTCTCTTCCGCTGGTAGGTATTGCCGATTGTTTCGCTGCTAGAGCTTGTTCTTTTCATTGCCGGAAAAATGTGACCTCTTTATAGAAAGTTCATCGGGATGTTATGCATGCGCACCCATATTTCCTTTCTATGATTCTGATAGCAACGTGCTTCTGCGTCTTACATTCTTCATCGTCCGCATGCATGCTTTGGCAAGCCGGCACTTGAATGCGCCTAGTAGAGATTGCCACGCATCCCTTAGGTTATCGTGTTCATGCCGGTGAGGTATTAAAGCATTACGCTCCTGAAGAACTCAGGCCACACCCACATGATATCATATATCAGGTCATAACTTCAACTTGGACATCTCACACTCGTATGGTTCGGGTATCGGGAACGTTGCCAACATAGTGTGCAAACTCCTTCGAGCTAATCAATACTATAGTATGATTGCATTATAGGTTTACGTGGCGGACAACCACTACTATGCCGATTTAGATTAGATGACAAGGAATGCATAATCTCAATCACGCCGCTGCTTAGGCCGGGACTATTCCCTTTGACCGGGGAGTGCCCAGGGCTCCGACATCAAATTATACATCGGCCTTAAGACCCCACGTAATAGCTTGCAACTAACGATTGCCGTGTCTGCGGATACGAACTCCTTTGTTCTACTGCGATCATACATAATCACTCCAGCATCGGTTGTAAATCTGGTTAGAAATACCACGCTCGGCCGGGTTGTCACCCATTCGATCTGGCAGTGTTATTGCATCATCAAATCAGCTGCCGCAGCATTGCTTTCAATGAATCCGCTAAGCCGAAACTTATCTAATCGAGATGAGTACCACTCATACCCCGCTAAAGGTAATCGTGACTGTGAGTTCTGAGGATGCCTAGGGTAGTCGTTTTGCATGTCAGGTGGCCCGAAGGTTATTTCACTGACAAGTACCCATTATTGGTTATCCCAGTACATATACTCTGTCAGGAGAGAACCCCTAACATCTGGAGCAATCACTTGTTGCTGTGGAATGGTGAGGAAGATGATCACAAAGAGAAGTGGGAAGTCCTGACGATTATATAGTTAGCTAGAAGTCAAAATGGAACGAGTGACAGCCAACTTGCACCTTCAATTGATGCTGAATCCGGCTTCGTATAGCTGCACTGCGTATAGCTGGAGGGGATTTCAGCAGTCCCGCGATTTGCAGTAAGTAGGTCCAATGTTTTGTTTTGGTTACAGGGATACATCGTGATGAACGACAGCTGATATCTCATGTTTGGTAGATATATAAAGGACATTCTTCGACGGAGAGGACGTCTGGGAATGGTTGTCTTAAGACATCGCCGGAATCTTAGATGAATCACATGCTAACCATCAAGTCTGAATGTACGGTTAGCATGTCTATTCCCAATGAAGCGACGGTCAAAACGCTGATTTTGCTTGGTTCTAATTGATCAAACCTACCAACCTTGACATAAAAGACGCAGCCTGCCTCCATGTGGTCCATATCTTGTAACATCCAACATCTCGCCCAACAACAGGGTCAACACAGGATACAATGGTCAATGCACCGAAAATGAACCTTTCACCACATCCGGCGGGCAAATACAGCAAATCAACACAGGAATCCACATGACGACGCCATCAAGCGAATAAAGGCAACAGTGACTTGTAGGCAGTAATGGTCCGAGCATTGGGAGCATTGCGCAGCTTACGATCCAAAAAGAAGCTTTCTGCGGAGAAACCACAGGAAACGCACTTTTCAAGCATTGAAGAGAAAGAGAAATGGATCGAAGATCATGTGGATAGAGAGACCGCAGTGGCAAGAATGTGAGTTCAAGACGCAGAGACAGTGATTATGCAAGAGCAGGAACATATGAGGAATATTGAAAAGGCACGATCAACAACCACGAAGCCTGATACAGCATTGCAGGAGATGTTGAATGCTATCGCAGACAGTCTGAGTGATCTTGCAAGTTCCGAAGATGAGGAGGATGGGGAAGATGAGGATGATGATGAAGACTATTCAGATCTTGGTAAGCTGAGCGAAGATGATGAACCTGGCTGGGTGATGGGCACAATCTCCAAAACAGTACAGCACTGCATGGAGAGCTTTCGACAGAAGCAGATGATGCTTGATGAACTGACGCAACTGGGATGGGGGAACGTGGCTGACTACTTCAGTGAGACAGATATGATGTACAGGACGACTGAATTGAAGGTTCCGGCAGTTGTGAAGCCCCAAGCAGACATAGCAGCAGCCACACCATCACCAACAACATTTGGAGAGCTTATGCAGAGTCTCAATATCCTCCCCGGACAATCACCAATGCCGCAAGTGACGTCTCGACAGGGAAGTACTCAAATGAGGCTGGGTTCAGAGAAACATCAGGCAGACAATCACATAGTAGCTTTCATGCCCATCACGGTGCCTGATTCGTCACAGCTGGAGATTGCAATGCCAGATCAACCTGTTAGCTTGTACCCCTGCTTATGGCCTCGCTAGCTAATTACCATATAGCAATCGGATTCAGACGAAGACAGTGTGACGGCTCGTGCGACACTGCAAGAATAGATAGCCACATAGGTATTTTGGATGACGTATCTCCAGTAAAAGCAATTTATACCTACCTTGTTACGTGTCAGCTTTTTGTGGATTTTAGTGACCAAATTGTGAGACAGGATCATTCGTCAGTGTGTGTGCAAGGGTCATATGGGCCATGCGAATCTTCTAGACTCCAAATCGAGTGGATTGACGAACAATGAAGTGTATATGGTGTTGCCTGTTACGGTTAAATGATAAAGCAAAACCTAAATTTGAGATGAAATTTACTAACAAAGTTTCAGTCAGTGATGTCATACAACTCATGGAAGGAGCGGTCAAAGCACATCTGAAACCTGGATGAATGACAGCCGTCAGTCTGCATTAATCCATGCAGCCAACTATATAACTCTCCGCACAGACCTCCTGCACATGGTCGAAAAATCGAAAAATGTTTATGGTATGTCATGGAAATCGAGGGGAATGAGCTGGATAAGGAATGGTGAGGACTTCGGCCTATAAATATCTAAAACTAGTGCGTGGATTTTTATACGGTAAATTGCCAGCCGAAAGCGCTGAAATGCGATGGACCTACATCATTCATGATGCAAATGATGTGTATAGTGGTGGCTCAGAAACTGGGATGTCTCGAAGATTTTGGATTCAAATGATAATACATAGACACGGTATACTGGCTGCCAAAGAAGACTGTATGGATTTTATGTACAATTGTTGAGCACCCAATGACTGTTAGTATGTCTCTAAGGTGAGCTCAAAGGTGAGCGTCAACCGAGGGTCAACAATTTTTGGCATTGCCTCATGGCAAATCCAGATGGTTTCGCTGCAACGTTCATTCATAATCGATCTATAGCCCACCTTTCTAGTCATAACTGGTTCGGACAACATCGCTACTATGTGTGAAAAATAAGCATCGACGAAGGGTCATCCACTTTTGGCCTTGCACCATTGGAAATGCAAGTGCTGTGTGGCGACGTTAAACCATAGTCGAACTATCAGCCGCCTTTCTAGGTGAAAATGATTTGGAAAACATCGCTACTATATCCTAAAAATGTCTGTCAACGCAGTGTCATAGACTTCTGGCCTTGAATCTTGGAAAATACAAGGGCTGTGCGGCAACATTTAGCTATAATCGAACTATCAGCCGCCTTTCGACGCAAAAGTGATTTGGACAACTTTATCACAGAGCCCTAAAAATGAGCGTCAACACAGCGTGAACGATTTTAGGCTTTGCATCTTGGAATATCAAGGGGCTATGACACTACTTTGATTCATAATAGAACTAGCAGCCGCCTTTCTAGGCAAAAATGCTTACGCCAAGATTGTTACCATGTCCCAAAATGAGCATCAACAAAGCGTCAACAGAGCGTCAACAGAGCGTCAATAGAGTGTCAACAGAGCGTCAACGATTCTTGATCTTCCATTTTGGATAATGTAACGGCAATGGAACACAGATAACCCACCATGAACCCATCGGCAGCCTGTATTGGCAAAAATGCTAGTGACGATATTGCATCTGCCTCCTACAATTGAGCGCCCACAGAGCATCAACAGTTTTTGTGGAGGTTCAGAACACCACACAGCGATGAACTGCATTGTGCTGTTCCTAAATCGAGTTTTATGCGGTCAGTCATTGCAATCTAACCTTGTATACATCTTCACAAATATGCATGCAATGTCTTACAGATGTGATTTTGTTACTTGTAGCAGTAGAGTCTATATTTAAGAACCCGCAGTCTGCTTTGCTATATTGGTATTTTCGGCAGTCTTTCAAGTCGGATTAATTGAGCTGAACTAGATATGCAAGGTCCACAACCTTTGCTTTTCCCGTAAGAACCCTCGCAGAAGAAATACATTTGAATATCCCAACTTCAAGCCGGGATTACCCAGCTTTCTAATTCCTACCGCCATGTAAGATTCCAAATCTCTGAACACCGCATTACTCGAGGTTATGATCTCTTCCAAAAATGACAATGTCTTTAATCGTGATTGGAGCGACCTTACGTTACAAATCATCTTTGATGCTTGGTGGGCTTCAATCAATCTAGACTCGAAGCGGCCTGCTGCTTGGAATACAAATTCTAGACATGCGCCTTCGTGGCTGTTCTATTTTCACGGCGGAATTGAGGAGACAGGCAGCCCTGGCATCATATGTATCGTTTGTCATCAAGTTCTTCGCCATCCATCAGACCATGGGACAGGCTGAATGGGGAAACATTTGCTGGCAAAAGCTCACATCGCAAAGTTAAACGAATTCACAGAGTCAGAGGTTACTGAATTGAGTAGTTCAACGGTCGATCAAACAGCTTTGGCCATCCTGCAGAGGGCAGGAAGTCGAGGAATCACAATAGTAAGTTCGCAGAGGAAGATCAGATTTGACATCCAGGTTGATCCATATTGACCAAAATGACAGACAAAACATCCTAAACTGGCAGCTAAGGACTTTGAAATATCCGAATTTCACCAAGACACATGGAATCCCTACCTGATGTTAGGATTCGTTTCGGCTCATATTCCATGGAACGCACTTCCAAATCTAGAGCTACAATGGTCATAGAAGGCATGACGCGATCACCTAGTGCTGCCATCTGTTACGATCCTCAGCAACATTTGCTAGAGGGAATATGCACTGACCGTGGATGCACTTAAGAAGCAATTGCCGTCACGCAATACAGTTAGTATAGCTCTGGATGGATGGACATCAACCAACAAACTAGCCATAACGTCGGTCATTGCTTACTATATGGATCTACACTGGGCATTGCATGAAGTTTAACTCGCTTTAGATGAGGTTGATCGCCTGTTCTTTCCATGTTTCGAAAGCTAATTGAGGATGATAGGTCAAAGGCCAACATACTTGAGTGAGGCTAGCCATATATTTGAAGGACATGCTTGATCGTTTTGAGCTTACCGACGGCCGTTTGGTTGGAATTACGACTGATAATGCCTCCTCAAAGTACTTGATGACACGCCAGCTGCAATCAACACTTGAGGCCTCTGGAATCGAGTGGCCTGCATTGAGGAACCACATACCATGCATAGCGCACGTCATACAGCTGGCTTTAGGCGCATTGATGAGCAGTCTCGGTGTCAAAGGCCACACCAAGTCTTGGGAAGCCCATGAGCGCGATCAGCAATTTTGACAGAGTGAAAGCATAGACATTGGGAAAAGTCAAAGCCTTCAGACGAGGGCAAAGCTAGAATCAATAAGGTGTCGGCCATGAAACCAGGTTTAGCAAAGATTATTGAGAAAGTACGTATTTCATGATATTTTGAAAGTGCTCAAATTGACCTTCATATAGCAGAGAATGCTTGCTGTATTGATTACGCTAACACCTGGTCATCGAAACGAGTTCATTGACTTTTGAAACAGCCAGAGTCCGCATCGCGGTACCTCCAATTATGGATGTGTAGACACGTTGGAACTCGACCCTGGAGTTGCTCGAGTGCGCATTCCCATTATATGAATTCACACACAACTAGCTTAAAAACCCAAAATACAGTGATTACCAGCCACTCTTCACAACACAAGATGAATGGACCATTGTGAAGTATGTCATAGAAGTGTTGAGGCCATTCCGATATTGGACCCTGTGGATGTCAAAGAGGCATACAGTCACATTGCATCACGTTATCATAGTGTACAATGATATGTTCAATCACATGGATGGTGTGATTTGAGCCTTGTCCAAGAAACAGACTCAATGGAAGGAAGACTTCTTCTTCGCAGTGAAGTTAGCTCAACAGAAGCTGTCCAAATATTCCGCTGAATTGACTCCATCGATGGGCATGCATATCATTTTTGCACATATCCTCGATCCTTCCCCGAAGTTGCGATCGTTCAGAAAGTGGGACAAGGGAATGGATATCAATCCTGAGGACGAGACATCTTATACTACCCAATACCAAGAGGCCTTGCTGAAGTATGTGGAGAATGAATACTGTGCCAGACATCGACGTTTACCGGTCAATAAACACGAAAGCTTACCACGGAGCAATCTCATCCCCTCCGCAACTGCTTTAGGATCCTGTCAATGATCCTTTGATCCATATTATTTGTCCGGCGATGATGAAGAATACTTAACACCTATCAATGTGGCTGAGATGACACCTGGACGAAGTGATCACGCAGCTCGCTTATTGACCGCCGCCAGGCTCTATTTGAATTTGCCGCCTCAATTACCAAAGAACTGTGGTCAAATTAATCCAAGTCTCAATGATTACCACTCCGTCCCAATGGAGATTTGCAGTGTATTTTTGTTACCGGACATAACCGACTGGTGGGGTCAACAGGAGGAAACACACTCAAAGTACGCTGATCACTCTAATGTGGCGCCCAACATATTCTCTATCATACCACATGGTGTCGGAGTGGAGGCCAGTTTTTCCCTAGGCCGAGATGTCATCGGCTGGAGGCAGTCAAAAACAACACGCGGGACTCTTCGCGACCAAGTCGTTGTAAGGCAGTTTGCTTGAGCCAATAATGCGATTTTGGCAGGTGCCGACCCAGAATTGGATACAATGGACACAGAAAATGACACAGAAATGAAGAAAGAGGCGGAGGAAAGGAAATTGCACAGAATGGCCAAGGTTCACGACTTTTTGGAGATGTGGCAGGGCAGCCAAAACCTACGTGCTGCCCAGATGGAATCTCATGCTCAAAACAAGCAGATAACCGCTGTGGGATACATTTCAGACACAGATGAGATCGTCAAAGCATCCAGGTCACTCTTTCAACGTGATAGTGCGGCTGCATTTAAATTGTCAGAAAGATCTCCATTGCTACCACCTTTGGCTGCAAAGGACCACCCTGGATTACAAACTCAAATATTAAATGTCCGCCGAATCCGAAGAATCAACCATCATCCAGTCAAAACTGATATGGATAGCGCACCTGAAAGCATTTCGGACACTGAAGATTGGCTTAACTGGAATGGGGACCTTGATAATCCAAATGACAGTGAAGACGATTGCAGGGCAGAGGTTGAATCTGACATAGAGCAAGACATTAGCATCGAGGATCCGGACTGCCCAGTGCAGCGGGATGTGAGTGCCACACCCAATGTTCCCGGATTGATTCGGCCTACATGGAAGTCAAAGAGACAGGCTGAAACAGTGTTAATGACAGTCAATGTAATCGAAACGAGGAGGAATAAGGAAGTGAAGAAAAAGTAGGACAGAATGTGTCAATGTTTCACCAGCTTCTTGATGTATCTTGACTGATAGTTTTAGTTAGTGATATATTATGCGCAACTGATGAGCAGTAGCTTGTCAATATCGGTTGATAAACAGATGCATAGCAGACGCAATGAAGCTTTTGGCGAGATACAAAAATTTTAGTCGTGTGAGAGCGAACAGTGCAAGAATGTTACTCCACTCGGCTTTGCCACAAGGCCAAGTCTTAATCAATCAGAAAGACTACCAAGAAATTCAAATCATGATGAAAACTATTATCGATGGCAGCAGGTATTGAATGGACCACACGTTAAAATGATCGTCAACGGAGGGTCAACAATTTGTCGTTTTGTAAGTACGGTAATTAAATAACAATTTGGTCACTGTGATGCATAACCGATATATTGCCAGCCTGTATAGGCAACAGAGACAGTGACATGCTCCCTGCTGCGTCGTGAGAATGAGCGTCAGCGGAGCATCACCAATGTTTAGCTTTGCATGTTGGGTAATTTATGTTCCGATTGGTTGTAGACATTCATTTGTCAGATATTGACAAATTGTACTGGCAAAAACTACAGCGACATGCTCCCTGCCACATCCTGAGAATGAGCATCAACAGAGCATCAACGAGTTTTAGATTCGCATCTTGGGTAATTTATGTTCCGATTGGTTGTTGATATCCATTTGTGAGATATTGAAGCCTTTACTGGGAAAAACTACAGTGACGTGCTTTCTGCCGCATCCTGGGAATGAGCATCAACGGAGCGTCAACGATTTTCAGCTTCGCATCATGGGTAATTTATCTTCTGATCGGTTGCAGAGATCCATTTATCAGATAATGGCAGCCTTAACTGGGAAAACTACAGCGACATGCTCCCTGCCGCTTCCTGAGAATGAGTGTCAACTGAGCGTCAACAATGTTTGGCTTCACATCTTGGGTAATTTATGTTCCGATTGGTTGCAGACATCCATTCATGAGATATTGGCAGCCTTTACAGGCAAAAATAACAGCAACATGCTCCCTGCCTTATCCTGAAAATGAGTGTCAACGGAGCATCAACTGTTTTGGTTGTTGCATATTTGGTAATCAAGGCATCGTGCGGATCTTCGCGTTCATAACGGAATTATTGACTGCCCTGATAGGCAAAAATATAATATATCATAGGTAAAACACCGATTCCAAATTAATCTATATTGCAAGCTGCAAAGCATGCAAAAACATATTATTGGTTGTTGAAAACGCGATTTTGATAAGATACTATTAACAAACTCCAAAAACAAGAGCCTTATATGAATCTATGGATGGACCCGCTGACAACCCGCCCGCTTCAGATGGGTTGGGAGTTTACCATGGAACCGTACCCCAGTTGACAGTTCGGGTTTACTGACAACCCGGACTGCCAATTTGGCAACGGTTCAGTTTGGACCCGGACCCAGACCCAAAGTGACGGTCCAGAACCATTACTAACACAACACTGCACCCATTAGCATTTCATCAGAGGCTGTTTCAGCCACAGTGTTCCCGTCATCCGTGGAGCAGACATGAATTCGAGTGCCATTCACTGCCAGTGTTCTAATCATTCCACGGATCCCTTTAACTCGCCAGGTGCCACTTTTCAATGAATCGAATGGGTTAGACAGATCCTGGAGACCGGGATATTGTGGCACCGATGTGAATCGATTGTCAAATGGATACTTGACATTTCTAGCTTTCAGCTATTTGAGTAGCCAGTGCAACAAGTCTTCAACTAAACCCACGAGCAGCTGATGCAATTCATCAGGCTGCCAAAGCTGATAGACATTGCAGAGAGGGTATTGCCAGAACTGGGTGCGGATTGGGTGGACACCGAGAGTGTGCAGAGCCTGAATAATGTCCTACAGCAGCTCTGAGTGAATATGCTGGTCTCGTGAGTTATCGAGTGGTGGAAAAGCGGAATGCCCCACCAGTGCACCTTTAGGAATTTCGCACATCAGGCATGAGCCATATGAGACTTGAGCAATCATGACTTGATCCGGACAATCCCTGACCCAGGCAGCCAAAAGAGGTTAACATTGTCGCTGGAATCCATCAGCACAATTCCATTTCAAGCCAGGGCCAGTAATGTCAAGATGCCTAAGTTGAGACAGCACATTTCCAACCGTGGAATGCCATGCCTCATCAATGTTTTTGGCACCTTTCGGTGGACTTGGAATCAGCCTGATAAGAATCCAGGTGCACTTTTTAGCTGAAAGGCGGAAATCATTTCCAATGTTACCAATTGTGAGATCCAGCGGCCAGGCATGCTGATCGCCCGCAAAATTGGTCAAGTGAGTCTTCTCGGATGCACATATGCCTAGCACAATCGTCGCTCTGGCAGGAAGTTGATCGTGTGTATCCCACCACCAATCGCCCGTGTTAATCTCGCTGTAGATTCGACGAACCCCAGAGTCAGCAAGGCGCACTGGTACAAAATTGCGGTTCGCCTGAAATGGGAGATGTGCCAAAAGGAACTGGACACATTTGAAAATATCCCTGTGATATAATGTTCGGAATAGTGTTAGCAATGGGTCCGGGTTCAGACCGTAAAAACGGGTCGGTTTGGTTCAAGACCTGTCCAAAAACCCGACGCTCTGCCTCCCGGCGGACCAAACCAGATCCTGTACCAATCAGCCGTCAGGTTTCGCCAGGTTTGGCTAGACAAGTCGGCTTGAATCTCCAGTTCTGCGTTTTGGGTTTTTCTACATCAGCGACAACACTAATTTCTGTCTGAAACACCAGGGTGTTCGGGACGGCTCTGACGGCTCTGACGGAACATCGTATGCTCTGACGGAGAATCTCACACTACCCGTCGCCCAGGCGACGGGTTGCGTTACATACCTACCTCCTTCACTTTGTGGTGACTTATACGCATCATCAGAACGACACGTGTATTACACTCTTCGCAGGGGCTGCAGTTATGCTGAAGCCGTTTACACAATGCCTGGCGATCGACGACAAGCCTGGGAGCACCTGGGAGCGCCGGCAACAAACCTGAGAGCGCCGGTGACATGTCTGGGAGCACCTCGAATCACAGTCATGTATTCAGTTCGTATTCGCATCTATGTATCTATGTATCTATATAGCTACCCATCTACACACTCTATATCGGGACAGGCTGCGGTCTGCGGAATATATACTCCCCGTCACCCTATCCACCTCCGTTACCCCAGTATCTCCGTACAACCGCCGTCGCTTCTTGAAGATATACTTGATCGAGCATGTTTGAGATGCACTTGGAGATGGAGATTGAGCGAACTCAGAGATGCACTTGGAGGCCGTGAATGAGCCAGTTTGGAGATGCAATTGGAGGCCGTGATCATGCAAACTTGGAGGCCGTAATCGAGCGAGTTTGGAGATGCACTTGCAGGCCGTGATCGTGAACTCAGAGATGCACTTGGAGGCCGTGATTGAGCAAGTTTGGAGATGCACTTGCAGACTGAGATCGAGTGAACTCAGAGATGCACTTGGAGACCATGATCTTTCGAACTTGCAGGCCGTAATCGAGCGAGTCTGGAGATACACTTGGAGGCCGTGATCGAGCGAGTTTGGAGATGCACTTGGAGGCCGTGATCGAGCGAGTTTGGAGATACACTTGGAGGCCGTGATCGAGCGAGATTGGACGAG
>Ga0307512_10001014_pt1 | contig 41283 bp, 34 predicted proteins | sample 14_EM_MG_FD_200267 | JGI IMG/M metagenome (GOLD analysis project Ga0307512, IMG submission 200267) | Populus trichocarpa ectomycorrhiza microbial communities from riparian zone in the Pacific Northwest, United States - 14_EM | ecosystem: Host-associated > Plants > Roots > Unclassified | place...
ATCAGAAAAGGTCAATGATGTGCAAAAGTTGATATTTTGCGATTAACAGTAGGGTATCTAAATGCGACCATAAATAGAAAAACCCGAAACACAGAACCGGAGATTGGAACCGACGGGTCTAGCCAAATCCGGCAAAACCCGCGGGTTGACAGGTACGGGTCCGGGTTTGGCCCGCCAAGACGCTGCGGGTCGGGTTTTTGGACGGTTCTGGAACCGAACCGAACCGTTTTTCCGGTCCGAACCCGGACCGCTGGCGGGTTACCCGGACCCGTTGCTAACACTAGTCTGGGGTCATATATTCGGTGGCTGCAATTGCAGCGTCGCGCTGAACTGAGTGGTGTCTGCATTGTTGTTGGGTCTCATTGGGTGGCGTATTGCATGAAGCACCTGTCGTTCTGCTCGATTCTGTTCCACTCTCACCTTGCTGTGGTGTTTGTGGAGCTATGATTTGCTGCTGTGGATGTGAAGAGATGATGATAATGAAACGAAGTGGGAAGTCCTGAGGAAGAAGATAATGAAAAGAAGTGAGAAGTCCAGAGGAACATATAGTTAGCTTCAAGTCAAAATGACATGGCATCAGCAAAAAACATTTCCGTCCGGGCTGAATTGCTCTATCGGAGTGGACGCACTCCATCAGAGCCGTCAGAGACACCCCGGTGGCGGATTACTCCGCACCCGGCATCAATACCACATGTCACATTGCATATCGCCCTCCGATCGCCTTTACGCCGTTTCTTCTCGCTCTGTGGGTCTCCTATTTTGAACAAACACTCTGGCATTGTGGCCAACTGTGACCATATGTCAGAATGGGTTGATTGGGTACACGTTTGTATCGGGATTGCGATGGGTGACGCTGCGAAAATCACTCCTCGCGTTCCTTCTACATTGAGCTCGAGGAGCGCAGGAAGGTGAGAACATATGATACTACCTGGCCGTGAGGATCCACGCAATTGCGCGGATCCACGAAATCTCGGACAGAGTGAGTGAGACCAAAAGTTGGGAAAGATAGAGTGTGAATTTTCATTGTATGATGAGGGGAGATGGAAATGAGATGATGTCTATCTACTCCGGGGTCTGCCTAATATATACTCCCCGTCACTCTGTCCACCTCCGTTACCCCTGAATCTTTGGAGATGCACTTGGAGGCCATGCTCATGAGAACTTGGAGGCCGTAATCGAGCCAGTTCGGAGATACACTTGCAGGCCGTGATCGAGCGAGTCTGGAGATATACTTGGGGGCCGTGATCAAGCGAGTTTCGAGATGCACTTGCAAGCTATGATCGAGCAAGATTGGAGGAGTACTTGGGGGCGGTCGATTTGGAGGGAGGCGCGACAGCAGCTGAGACTCTATTCATTGGTTAACTTGTACTTGTGGGAATGTACAGAGTTGAGTACAACATCCGCCGAGAGATGAGAAACTGGCAGGGAGCGGGAGACCGTCGATCTTGGGATGATGCTGTACTTGGTGTATGCTGTACTCTGTGTTAACTCATGATTATGGCATGGAGAGATAGAGAGGGAAGACTTAACTTCGTGTTCTTAGGTGATGGTAGAGTTGAGCACAAGAATGAGAGAGAGCAGAGGAGATGGGGGAAATCATCATGAGAAACTGGGACTTAAGAGAATATCGTGTGCGACACAATTGACGATCCCTGATACGCCAGGTACGAGTCCCGATCCGGCGCGAACTAACACCAATATGATGTCTTCCCAACCCAATCAGCCAAGTTGTACCCCTGATTTCTCATATCCGCTTGTATCCTCCATATCACTCCCATCTTCATCCTCCATCTCTCTTTCTTGTCCACAATTCAACCATCATCGCAGAATACAAAGTTAAGTCATCCCTCTCGATCTCTCCCTGACATGATCATGAGTTGACACCGAGTACAGCATACACCGAGTACAGCATACACTGTGTACAGCATACACCGAGTACAGCATCCACGCAAGATTGTTTGTCTTCCCTTCATTCACATGATTACGAGTTGACCACTGAATGTAGCTACAGCTTCTGGCGTACCTCCCTACACGATCGACCGCCATCAGCCAGCTCTCCATGAGAGCTCAATGGTAAAGTCACATTGTGACATTCCCACGGTTGCGAGTAAACTAACTGATGAATAGAGTCTCATCACCCGGTGCGCCGTCCATCAAACGCCTCTAAGTACTTGTCCAATCTCGCTCGATCACGGCCTCCAAGTGCATCTCCAAACTCCCTTGATCACGGCCTCCAAGTGTATCTCCAGACTCGCTCGATTACGGCCTGCAAGTTCGCACGATCATGGCCTCTAAGTGCATCTCCAAACTCGCTGGATTACGGCCTGCAAGTTTGCATGAGCATGGGCTCCAAGTGCATCTCCAAACTCGCTCGATCACGGCCTCGGAGTATATCTCTGAGTTCACTTGATCGTCATTTTCAGGCGCACCTCGAATTGCTCTCAAGAACCGCCTGCAGCCAGTCCAGATATAGCGTGTGTAGATAGGTAGCTATATAGATACATAGATACATAGATACATAGATGAGAATACAAACTGAATACATGACTGTGATTCGAGGAGCTCCCACACATGTTGCCGGCGCTCCCAGGTGCTCCCAGGCTTGTCGTCGGCGCTCCCAGTTACTCTGAAGGCCGGCAGGAATGCCCTGCTAGGGTCTGATACTCCTGAAATTGACGCATCAAAGTTTACACTCCACATCCTCTCAGACTAGTGACTGAAATACACTTTGCTATTGCTATGCAACGCAACCCGTCGCCTGGGCGACGGGTAGCGTGTAATCCTCTGTCAGAGGGTACGAGGTTCCGTCAGAGCCGTCAGAGCCGTCTGGAACACCCGGGTGATTCAGACAGAAACTTGCGTTGTTGCTGATGGGGTAACAGCCAACTTGCCCAATTACACAAGATGGATTCTGTGGCGCATAGCTGCAAGTCGCACGGGTTGCCAGCCGTCCTGCAATTTGCACCAAGTTGGCCTGCTGTTGTGTGTTTCTCCAGAGGGATATATCGCGGTGAGTGACCACCAAAATCCCGTCTTTGTGAGATACAAACTATACATTATTTGACCTGAAGGTCGTCCGCTGATGTTTGTCTCAACAAATCTCAGGGATCTTACATGACACAGACACTAAACATCATGTCATGATGTATGGTTAGAATTGCTATTCCCAATGCAGTGATGGTCAAAACACAGATTTAGCTTTGTTCAAGTTGATTAAGCATAACAACCTCAACACAACAGACGCAGCTTGCCTCTATGTGGTCCATATCTTGCAACGTCCAACATCTCATCCATCAACCAACTTACCACAAAATACAATGGTCAATGCTCCGAAAAAGAACTATTGCCCACTCCCAGCCGGTGAATACGGCAAATTGTCAGACTGTGCCACACGACAACATAATCAAGCGAAAAGATGCAAGAGCCGTTTGGAAGCGAAACGAGTCCGAGCACTCGGAGCGTAGCGTACCTTGCGATCCAAACAGAAGCTTGCGGAAGAGAACCAACGAGGAACTCACTTCTTAACCAACGAAGAGAAGGAGAAATAGATCAAGGATTATGTGGAAAGGGAGACCATTGTGGCAAGAAAGCGAGTGGTTGACGCAGAGACAGCAATAAAACAGGAGCAGGATGATATGAGAAATGCTGAAAAGGCGGGATTGACAACCAACAAGCCTGAAACAACATTTGAGGAGATGTTGAACTCGATCGGAGATATTCTGAGCTATCATGACAGCTCCGTCGATGCGGAGGATGGGGGAGACGAGGATGATGATGGAGAATATCCTGCGGGGGGCAAGCTTTGTGAAGATGACGAACCCCGCTGGGTGTTGGGCACAATCCCAAAAACGGTACAGTATTGCATGGTGCGTTTTCAGCAGATGCAGATGAAGCTTGATCAATTCATGCACTCAGGCTGGGGAGACGCGGCCGACTCCCTCCATGAGAGGGATGAGAAGTACGGAATGACTGAATTGAAGGTTCCAGCTGTCGTTCAACCTCAAACGGCAGATCATGCAGCGTCATCTCTGCCAACGACATTTGGTGAGCCTATGGAGAGTCATGATAGCGTCCCCGGAGTATTGCAAATGCCATCAGTGACTTCTTGACCAGGGAGTAGTCGTATGTGGCTTGGTTTGCGGAAACTGCAATGACACCAAGACATTCCGTCACTCCCAGCCGCCCCGATGCCCAATTGGTTACACATTCATAATCAACTCATGTTGAACCCGTAAGCTGCAACCCCTGCATATTGCGTCCCACGTTAATTACCAATCTGGAAATCGGATTCCGACGAAGACATGGTTAATGCTGGTGCCCCGCAGGAGGAATCAATATGCCGATTGGCATTCGTGATGATGTATCAATTTGAAATGCAATATCTGAACCTATTTTGCTGCGTGTCCGCTTTACTACATTTCTGTGACCAAATTGTGAGACATAATAATTCGTCTATGCATGTACAAGGGTCGGATAGGTCATGCCAATGGTCTAGACTTCAAATGTGATTGACTGACGACCAATGAGCATGATATCGTCCTGCCCGTTACTGTTAAGTTAGACAACTGAAACTCAATTACAGATGAAACTCACAAACAGAATATTAGTCAGTGATGTCATACGAGTCATAGAGGCTGCGGTCAAAGCACGATGCTAGGCTAAATGAATGACAACTATCATGCCGCATACGATCATGCATCCAACTGCATAACTCTCTGCACAGACCTGGTTCACATGCTCGAGATGTTGAAAATTGCTTATGGTAGGTCATGGAAATCCCAGAGAATGAGCTGGATGAGGAAAGGTGACGAAGCTGGGCTAAACATATCCAAAGATAGTATACGGATTAATATGCGGAAAATTGGCGGCCGCAAGCGCGGGATCATGATGGGCCATAGTCATTGATCACGTAGATAACGTGGCTCCTGGTGGATCAGAAATTGAGAGGCTTGGATGCTTTTGGATGCAAATGTTTATACATAGACGTGATTTATTGGCTACCAATAAAGACTATATGCACTTTAACATACATTTGTTTAGCATCCACTGACTGTTAGTATGTCATTGAGTTGAGCGTCAACTGAGCGTCAACGATTTTTGGTCTTACATTTTCGGCAAACAAACAGCTGCATAGTCACATACTTCCGAAGTGATTGGGTTGGCGGTCTTTAGAGGTAAAAAGGATAGTGACACGCTCGTAGACCCATCATGGAAATGAGCGTCAACGATTCATCAACGATTTTCTGAGTCTGATAACAAAAACAAGACTCAGTTGCTGTAACACATAATCAAAGTATTCGCCGCCTCTAAGGGCAAAGATGCAAGCGTCGACATTGCTATCATTGCTATAAAACGAGCGTCAACGGAGCGTCAATGATTGTTGTTCTTGCATCCTGGATAATCAAACTGCAATGTGACGATACTAAGCTATAATCGATGTGTTGGCCACGTTCATGGGTAAAAATGGCAGCGATGGTATCGCTACCACCTCCGAACAATGACTGTCAACGGACCATCAACGATTCTTGGTCTCGCATCATGGACACTCAAACCACTATGCATTGACGTTAACCCATAATCAATACATCGGCCGCCTTTATGGGGAACAATTCTAGGGACGATATCACTACCACCTGCTTACAATGAGCGTCAACGGAGCCTCAATGATGTATAGTCTTGCATCTTGGACAATCCAAAGGCTACGGAATGGCGTTGACACATAATTCACTCATCGTCTGTCTTTATCAGCGAAACTGCTAGTGACAATATCGTGAGCACCTCCTACAAATGCGCGTCAACAGAGGGTCAACAACTTTTGGTCTTTTGTCACGGACACTCAAAGCGCTCTGCATCCCGGTTGGCCCATAATCAATCCATCGGCCACCTCTATGGGCCAAAATGATATTACCAATAGCGATACTTCCTCCTAAAAATGAGCTTCAACGGAGCATCAACGATTTTTTGTCCTGCTACCTGGATAATCTAACGGCTATGGAACGACATTATCTCATGATCAACATATCAGCTGCCTTTATAGGCAACAATGCTACTGACGATATCGCATCTGCCTGCTACAATTGAGCGCCCTTTGAGCGTCAACAATTTTTGTTGGGGCTCAGTAATCTACACAGCAATGAACTGCATCGCATTGTTACTGAATTGAGTCTTATGCAGTCAGTCCTTTCAATATGTCCTGGTATCCAACTTCACAAATATTCATGCAATGTCTCACAGATCTGATTTTTTTAATTGAAGCTGTATAGTGAATATTTAAGAACCCGCAGTCGACTTCACTGTATCGTTACTTTCGGCAGGCTTTTGAGTCGGATCACCTTGCTTTCTACTTCTTACCACCATGTCGGATTCAAAATTTTTCAACACCTCATTGCTCGAGGTTATGATCTCTTCCAAAAATGAATGTGCCTTTATTTGTGATTCGAGTGACCTTAAGTTACAAATCATCTTGGATGCTTGGTGGGCTTCAATGTATGAAGGCTTGAAGTGGCCATTTGCTTGGAATGATTCTAGACATGCACCTTTGTGGCAATTCTATTTGCACTGCAGACTTGAGCAGATTGGCAGCCCTAGCATCATATGTATCGTTTGTCATCAAGTTTGTTGCCATCCATCAGAACATGGGACCAGCTCAATGGGGATGCATTTGGTGGCAAGAGCTCACATCGCAAAGTTAAACAAATAAACAGAGTAAGAGGTTACTGAATTGACTAGTTCGACGGTTGATGAGACAGCTTTGGCCATCCTGCAGAGGCAAGGAAGTCAAGGAATCAGAATACTGATTTTGCAGAGGTAGATCATCTTTGACTTCCAGGTTGATCCGTATTGACCGAAATAACAGACAAAGGGTTCCAAACTGGCGGCTAAAGACTTTGAAACTTCTGAATGTCACCAAGACACATGCAATCGCTGCCTCATGTTAGGATTTGTTTTGAATCATAATCCATGTAACGCTAGATCATATCATGAGCTACGACGGTCACATAACACATTACATGAGGACCTATTGCTGCCGTCTGCTACGGCCCTGAGCAACATCTGCCGGATGAAATATGCACGGGCCTTGGACGCAATCAAAAAGCAATTGCCGTCACGAAATGTACTTCGTTCAGCTTTGGACAGGTGGAGATCAACAAACAAACCAACCATCACGTCAGTCAGTGCATATTATATGGATCGAAATTGGGCATTGCGAGATGTTCAACTCGCTTTTGATGAGGTTGATCGCCTGTTCCTTTCCTGTTTCGAAAGCTAATTGAGTATGATAGGTCAAGGGCCAACATACTGCAGCTTGGCTAGCTGTACATTTGAAATAAGTGCTTGACCGTTTTGGGTTTACCAACAGCTGTTTGCTTGGTATTACGACTGATAATGCTTCCTGAATTTACTCGATGACACACGAGCTGCAATCAACACTCGAGGCCTCTGCAATCCGGTTGCCTGCTTTGAGGAACCACATACCATGCATGGCGCATGTCATACAGCTGGCTTTAGGTGCATTCATGAGCAGTCTCTGCATAAAAGGCCGCACCAAGTGTTGGGAAGCCCATGAGCGCAATTAGCAATTTGGAGCGAATGAAAGCATAGACATTGAGAAGAGTCAAATACTTCGAAAAGAGGGCAACACTGGAATCCATCAGGTGTCGGCCATGAAAGTAGGTGTAGCAAAGATAATTGAGAACGTACATATTTCATGATATTTTGAAAGTCCTGAAATTGACATTCATATAGCAGAGAATGCTTGCTGTATTGATTACGCTGACACCTGGTTGTCAAAAAGTCCAATTTCGGATCATGGTACTACCAATCATGGATGTGAAGACAGATTGGAACTCTACACTGGAGTTACTTGAGTGCATGTGCCGAATACAGGAATTCACATCCGAGTGGCTCCACAATCCAAAATACAGTGATTTCCAGCCACTTTTCACAACTCAAGATGAGTGGACTGTAGTGAGGTATGTCATGGAAGTATTGAGGCCCTTTCGATTTTGGACCCTGTGGATGACAAAGAAGCATAAAGTTACATTGCATCATGTTATCACAGTGTACAATGACATGTTCGAACATATGGATGGCGTGATGTGAGGTTTCCTCAAGAACAAGATTCCATGGATGGAAGACTTGTTCTTCGCTGTGAAGTTCACTAAACAGATGCTGTCCAAATACCATGCTGAAGTCACTCCAATGACTGGGATGCTTCTCATTTCTGGACCTATCCTCGTTCCTTTTCGGAAGTTACGATTGTTTAGAATGTGGGTCAAGGGAATTGACATCAATCTTGAGGACGAGACATTCTATACTACCCAATACTATGAGGCCTTTCCGAAGTATGTGGAGAATGAATACTGTTCTATAACTCAACATGTGCTGATGAATAAGCACGAAGCCTTACCGAGCAGCAATGTCATCCCATCTGCAACGGCTTCAGGATCCTGTCAATCATCTTTTGATCCATATGATTTGTCCAGCAATGATGAACAAAACTTAACCCCGAACAATGTCGATGTGACGACACCGGGAAGAAGTGATTGCGCAGCACCTCTATTGAACGCCGCCAGGCTCTATTTCAATTCGCCGCCTGAAGCACCAAAGAACTCAGAGCAAATCAATCCAAATCTCAATGATTACCACTCCGACCCAATGGAGATTAGCAGCACATTTTGGTTGCCGGACATAACCGACTGGTGGCGTCGGCAGGAGGAAACGCAGTCATAGCATGCCAATCTTTCCAATGTGGCTCACAACATAGTCTCTATCATACCACGTTGTGTCGGAGTGGAGGCCAGTTTTTCTCTTGGCCGAGATGTCATCGGCAGCAGGCAGTGAGAAACCTCAGGCGAGACCTTTCGCAAAAAAGTAGTTGTAAGGCAGTTTCCTCGATCCAATACCAGTATTTTGGCAGACTCTGACAGAGAATTGGATACAACAAACACAGAAAACAACTCGGAAATGACGAAAGAGGCGGAGGAATGGAACCTACACAAAATGGCCAACGTCCACAACTTGTTGAGGATGTGGCAGGGCAGCCAAAATCTCCGTGCTACCCAGATGGAATCGTGCGCTCACAACAATCAGATCACCACCGTGGGATGAATTCTGGTCCTGGTGGAGATCATCCAAGAATTGTGGTCACTAATTCAACATGATGGTGTGGCTGCATTTCAATTGTCAGAAAGATCTCCTTTGCCACCACCTGTGTCTGCAAAGGACCTCCCTGGAGGTCGAACTCAAATATCAAATGTCCGCCAAATCTGAAGAATCAACCGTCATACAGTAGAAAGTGATGAGGATCGTGCACCTGAAAGCATTTCGGACACTTAAGATTGGTTTAACTGAAATGTCGACTGAGATAATCCAAATGACAGCAAAGAGGATTGCGCAGCGGACGTTGAATCTGATATAAAGCAACAGAATAGCGTCGTGCATCTGGAATGCCCAGAGCAGCGGAATCTTAGTCCTGTGCCAAACGTTCCTGGATTGATCTGGCCTACACCGAAGTCAAAGTGTCAGGTTGAAAAGGTGTTGATGACGTTCAATGCTATCGAAATGAAGAGGAATATGGGGGTTAAGAACAAGTAGGACAGCATGCGTGAATGTTTCACCAGCTTCTTGGTTCATCTTGACTGAGAGTTCTAGTTAGAGATATATTTTGGGCGAATGGTGAGCAGTAGCTTGTGAATGCCGATTGATACACAGATGTATAGCTGGCGCAATGAAGCTTTTGACAAGATACATAAATTTTAGTTGTGTCAGTGCGAACAGTGCAAGAATGTTACTGTGCTCGGCTTTGCCACCGAGCCAAGTCTCAATCTGTGCACAAGACTACCAAGAAGTGCAAATCATGATGAAACTATTATCGATGGCAGCAGATGTTGAATGGACAATACATTAAAATGAGCGTCAATGCAGCATCAACGATTTGTAGGTTTGTAAGTACGGTAATTACACAGTGATTTGGCCACTGTTATGCATAACCGATGTGTTGGCAGCTTTTATAGGCAAAAGAGACAGCAACACAATCACTGCCCCATTTTGAGAATGAGCGTCAACAGAGCTTGAATGATTTGGGGTTTTTGATGTACGGTAATTACAAAGTGATTTAGTCGCTGTTATGCATAACTGATGCATTGGCAGCCTTTATTGGCAACCTAGACAGCAACACGGTCACCGCCCCATTGTGAGAATGAGCGTCAAAACAGTGTTACCCAATTTCAGCTTTGCATCTTGGATAATTCATGTTCCAATTGGTTGCAGACATCCATTCATCGAATATTTGCAGTGTTTACTGGCAAAATAACAGCGACATGCTCCATGCCGCATTCTGGAAATGAGCGTCAATGGAGTGTCAACAATTTCAGTTGTTGCATGTTTGGTAATTAAGGCATCGCGCTGATTTTCGCATTCATAACGGAATTATTGACCCCCCTGATAGGCAATAATACAAAATATAAAAGGTAAAACACCAATCCCAAATTAATCGATATTGCAAGCTGCAAAGCATGCAAAAACATATCCTTTGTTGTTGAAAACGAGATTTTGATAAGATACTATTAACATATTCGAAAAACAAGAGCCTCCATTGACTCTATGGATGGATCTGCTGGGCGAGCCGCTGACAACCTGCCCAGCTTAGACGGGTTGGGAATTTACCATCGAACCATACCCTAGTTGACGGTTCTGGTGTATTGACACCCAGGACCCCCAAATTGGCAATGGTACGGTTTAGACCAGGACCCAGACCCCAAGTGACGGTCCGGAACCGTTGCTAACACTATTTGCAGGTCGGTATTGTTCGGGCTTTTGGTGCTACCCTTCCAATACTGTAGCATTGTTGCAGTTTGATAACCTTTCTTGGACTTCTAAAGTTTATGTCCGAACCTTCGCTATGATCTGATCTGTCATATCTCACAGTACTCCATTATTACGAGCCTGGCTCTTAGGTAGATGACCACGCGTCCCAAAGGTTGTGGTGTAATTGCATGATTGGTTTGAAAGCATTACACTCCTCATATGGGCCATTCTCTGCAATACGATTCAATCACACAGTATCTTCAACTTTGATATCTTGCAACTGGTATATTTCGGATAGTCAACACTTCTCCGTCACCTGACGTGGTTACTTGGAGGGCTTTAAACAGATTTCTTAATAAATTATGACACAACCTTCACTATATTGGTGATTCAGCATATCTGCTTCAGAGACTTACGTGGCGACTCATCATTTCTGCGTTGATTGTTGACTTAAAGTATCACATCACTATTATGATCTGATAGTAATTCACTAGACTCGATTGTTCCCAGCCAGGGAGTCGGAGGTTTACAGGGTCTTATTGACTTTGCCTAACGACTTCATCAATCAGACACACCATGCTCATGCCGAGACTGTTCTCTGTGGCCAGGGAGTACCGGAGTTGTTCCACTCCAGAAGGGATTGGCTCGAAGTCCCATGTACTTGCACAGTGGCTATCGTCTGCCTGACACGTTGATTGCATCCCTGTAATCGCCGTGTCCAGTCCCACTTAGCTTAGTTTAGTGAGTGTGGTAAGAAATAACTGGCGTCTCTTTAAGCCTTGAAGGCTTACGACTGGCCAAGGTTATTGCATCATCAACTCAGTTCTACCGTAGTATGTGAACTTTCAATGAATCCGCCTGCAGCGAGGCTCGCGATCAAATCGACACAAGGCATGTAATCACCCGCTAAGGATCATACGTATGCCAGCTTACTTCCCCATTCGGAGATTGGCCTTATGTACTATACAGTAATATGAACCCATCATGTAGATCTCGAAGTAGACTAGTTCCAATAGCTCTAGTACGGGATAACCCCTAACAACTCCAACCATTGACCAGTGCATGGAGCACCACACCACGTTGGACACAATTCTCAACAAGTCTCAACCTGGAAGCGGCTCCAACACTAACACTGACAACACTATGAAAGCTTCAGCTAGGAACATGGACCCCATGAAAGGTGGTACAACTAGCACAGCAGTCCCGGCCAAAGACGATGGTTTGACCTGCTATAAATGTACCCATGTGGGTCATATCTCTCGCAATTACCCAAGCCGCGACTGAATGCAGGATCTACTCGAATATGGTTTGGTCGGCAAAGATTCCCCAAAAGCCAAGTCTGGACTCGCATGTATAGAATAGAACAGGGGAGGTGCACCATCCAGTCGAATGGAGCGATGACGGCTTGCTCAGGAGACAGAGACTAAGCAGGAGAGGAACAGTGAGGTGCAGAGTGAGTTGGATAGTCCCTCATACTCGGACTCTGAGGTGGGAAAAGGCAAACGAGGTCATTAGCTGCTGCTGTAACTCCCCTAAAAACACCATCATGTAAGGTATCATCAAACAACAATGGTGGGAAATTGGTTCCAGATAGTTAATTCAAGTTTTTCCCCAGTTAGCACCACTTGAAAGTTGGTAAACGAGATGACTCAGTGGTCGACCTACTATGGTTCAGTGGGAACACACGATACCAAATTAACGGGGGATGGTGGTGCATCAAAAAGGCCAGAGTAGTGAAGGACGATGGTGCGTTAGAGAACAATGTGGGTTGGATGTTCATTGATGAGCTGAAACGCCAATGGGCTGCCCTGAGTGGAAATGATGCGGGATAGATGATTGTGGAGACAACCAATGTCAATGTAGAGGATGCCATAGAGATATACCAATAAGTACAATTGAAACCACAACTTGGTTCGTCATACGTCTCTGAGGCCAAATTTATGATCTATGACGTCAAGGGCCTCGATATTGTGCTAGGCAAATGATGGATGCGTGATATATACCAACTATATCAAATCAACCATGACAGCAATTAAATGTGGATTGGCAATAACCTCTGGGAGGAAAGATAGAATTGCCAAATGCACTACTTGCCTCGCCTACGCCCCTTGGAGGTCAACGAAGGCATAGTGGAGCAGGCCAAATTCATGCGCATCCATATCATACAGAAGACAGACATTAAAAACATATCTACCAGCCGGTTGAAATGGGCCTTCTTGATAGAACTGCACCACTGGGGCAATTGCCACACAGCTCCGACAGACGAACCACAGGGTGAGTTTCAAGACATGTTGACATAATTCCAGGGTTATCTCGGTGAGCCAACTAAAACAAAAGTATAGCATGGAACGCAGGCCAATTTCGAAATTGAAACGGACCTGGATGGCCAAATACCGTTCGGCTCTCCATACCACGTCTCACCACGTGACGCAGGAGAGCGTCGGAGGCAGCGAGGCACTGCCATTATCTGCTGTTGCATTCAGACCTCCCGAAGTGATTTTGGGTCACCAGTATTATTCGTCCCAAAGTCTGGCAGTACGCTGCGTATGTGCATAGATTTTTGCACAGTAAACACCATAACCATCCAGGATTGTTATCCTCTTCTGCATATGGAGGATTTACTCAACTCCAGGCACGGCTCCTGCTGGTTTACAAAATTGGACTTGGGAGGTACTTACCACCAAATTCTGATCGTGACATCCAACAGCCAAAACTCTCCCTTCAGCGCTGAATTTTGTTTCTATGGGTTACGAGTCCTACCCTTTGGCCTGGAGATTGCTCCTAGCCAGTTCATGTGCATGATGAACGGCATCTTGGAGCCAATGAAATGCAAATTCATGGTGGCATACATTGACGAAATTATGATTCACAGCCTTACCCTGGCGGAACACATCGTCCATGTCCAAGAAGTGTGTACCTTACAGACAGAACATGGATTCAAGGCCAAACGGGCAAAATGCGCCTGGGCTTGGCAGAAAGTCAATTTTTGTGGCGTTGACATTGACAAGGATGGCATCCATGCAAAGGAACATACGTCCTGTGCGGTAATGGATTGGCCTCAACCTGAATGCAGTAAGGACAGCAAAGGCTTCCTCGGCCTCACTAGTTACTATTGAAAATGCATGGAACACTATGCTTCCATTGCGATGCCGCTGTTTGCATTTGGTACCCCACTGAATGGCACTGCGGACGTTGGGCAGCGACATGGAGAGCCGAGGAGGGTCATGCTCACTCCATTTGCTTGCGACAGAGAATGCCACCATGCTTTCAACACCCTCAAAATGGCACTCTGCAATGCCCCAGTCCTTGCTCTACCGGACCCCAAAGCCAAACATTACCTGCATGTCGATGCTAACCAATCTGCATTGGGCGCGGCGCTCCCCCAGGTGCATGCCAGGGCAGAGAAGGTGTTGAGTTGTTTTGCCCATAATTTACACATTGCGGAGATGCGATACCCTGCTTACAACAGGGAACTGTTGGGCATCTGAGACACAATATTCTACGGACAATTCAACCTACATGGAGCTGTACAACCATTTTTGGTACACATGAACCATGCAACCTTGCGTTGGATCCTCACATGGCCACACCTCACCATCCGACATAGGAATATTTTCACTGTCCTCAAAATTTTTGACTGGAAGGTCAAGCTCATCCTGAGGGACATGAATCAGGTCGCAGACACATTGTCTCACCCCCCTGTTTTCTGTCGGGCACAATGCAATTCAATGGCGCTGGATGTTACTGCGGCAGGAGAATGGATTGATGATATGGAGGTGGGCATAGTTGATGACGAATGGTTTGGGCCGATTGCATATTCTTTGACCATCCCAAGTCCCCGCCCCCCACCATCCACTGCATCTACCAAAGAACACCAATTATGGGTGTCAGCACAACTGTTCTGTTTGATGGAGAAAGGCCTACTGTGGCTACGTGGAGATTTGGAAAACAAGCAGGTAGAGTGAAATCAATGGGCAAAGAAGAAGGACGAAGAAGACAGGGTGGAGATAACCGTAAGGGCAAGACAGATGGAGGAAGAAGGAAAGGTACAGAAGAGGGAACGGTTGTGTATTCCAAAGATGATGCAGTGACGAATTATCCATGAAGCCCACAACACTACAGCAGGGGGCCACCTCGGTATGGACCAAACCTACTCACACATGAAAAACCGGTATTTCGGGAAGCGAATTTGGTGCAATACCCAGCCATAGGTTCTGGGTTTCAACCTATGCCATCGAACCAACTACCAGAGTAGCAAACCCATTGGCCTTTTGCAACCACGTCCTATCGCCAAAGGCCAGTGGGAAAGAATTGGCATTGAGTTCATAACCGACCTGCCAACCTCCGGAAATGGCAACCACTGCATTGAAACGTTTGTCAACCACATGACAAAGATAGCACATTGGCATGCCCACGAGAGAACAATCGACGCCATGGCCATTGCGCTAATATACATTGATGACATCGCACGCCTAGACGGAGTGCCTCAAGAGGTTGTATCGGACCGTGATGTCCATATAGCAACAGAGTATTCGAGACAATTTGCAAGGATTCTGCAGGCGAAGCTGCTCATGTCTATGGCGCTCCATCCAGAAACAGATGGCCTCTCTGAGAACTGAAATAAGATGGTCGTACATTGTTTGGTTAGAGTTGCCACTAACAATCAATTCACTTGGGATGACTCCCTCCCATTAGCGGAGTATGCTTACAATTCCCCAGTGCACCATTCGACAAAGCAGATGCCATTTCAACTCGAACTTGGTTATGAGCCCCCTTTGCCTCTAGACATAATTGCAGACCTCCGGCAGCTGCAGGCCAATGGATCTGCGAAAACCTTACAAGGCCGTGAATCTGTCGAACAATTGCAGTGCATATTGGGAGTCGCCAGGGATGAGCGGCGCAAAGCTCAGGATGAACAGATGGGGGAGGCTCCTAAGTTACAACCTCCCATTGACCCTGCCATCACTGCCGGTGCAGAGGTTTTTCCTGATACTAAGGATCTGGCAATCACATACGCCAAGATCAACCCTATGCAACACAAACAGGTACATCATTATATTGGCCCGTACACCATCCTCCACATACAAAGGAATGCAGTAGAACTACACCTCCCAAATGACTTGACGATCTATGACACAGTCAATGTCAGCAGGCACAAACTTAATCGCTTGGACAATTCTAGCGTCATCTGGCGCCTGATGCCTCCGCCAGTACAGACAAGCCACGTGGGAACCAGTTATGTCTTCCAGTTTGTCACCAATCACAGCCCAAGCTCTGAGGGAACCGGTTGGGAATACAAAGTGCCATGAGAAGGTTGAGATGAGAAGGATAACAGATGGGAGCCGGTGGAGAATATGGCAAAAGCATAACAACTGGTGAAGCAGTATTGGAAGGAAATAGACAGGCGGCAACGGCGAAGAGAAAAATGACACGAAAGGTGTGACAGACAGGTTGCCTTTTGGGATGGTTGAGAGACATCGGGAAGGAATGAAGGAGTTGTTTCGATCAGGGTGTTTTGGTACGTTCAGAGGTTTCTCGAAGATGATTCGAGCAGGTTGTGATGTAGGTGGACGGCTCTGGTCATGTTAAGGTGCAGCTCTGCAGGAGGCTCACATAGAAGTTAGTTCTAGCGAGATGTCAGCCCCATCAACAATAACATTCACATCTATAGGTACAGAGAGGCTATTTGCCCACAACCCTGGCTTCCAACCGGCCAGGGTAACCTATTTCATTCTATACATCAGTCACTAGCAGCTCTGCATCCTGGGCTGCCTTAAGTGCTGGCGGGAGATTATTGAATGGCTAATTCAAGGTACCAACCAGAGTTGCCAAGAGTCATGTAGTAGGTCTTTTGCACCATTCTTTGTAATCAGGTCTTCTTGATGCTCAATCTGCTGGGTTCTTCCATTTTACCAAGTGTTGGATAACAAAGTCATACAATGACAGTATCTCAGCCCATTTCACTTGCCTCCAGCAGAGCTCTTTTGAAGTTTGGAAATACTCGAGATTCTTGAGGTAACACTGTATTCTGATCTTGTGATTAGCTCTTGCAAGGTAGAGTTGCCATTGCCTCATAGGCTCCACAATGGTTACAACCATCCGATCATACGGGTCACAGTTCTGTTCCGCAGGTGAGTATTGTTGCAAGAAGCAATTGACCGGTCTGCGAAGGCTGAAACAGTTGTACCAGGCGAGGGTTCCTACAATTGCGAAGCCACTAGGATCCGTTTGTAGAATGATAGGCTGTACTGTGTCAAAATGGCAGCGCCTCAGTGCTTGGGTGAATGCATTATTGAAGTTGCAAAATTGAAGCGCTGTAGTTCTGGTCCATACCCATTTTTGTTGTGATTTCTTCAATCACTTGAAGATTGGTGCTGTGACCTTGGGGTATTTGTGGATGAATTATTGTTAGAATTTTGGGAAGCCTAGCAGCTCTGGTTCATCGCTAATTGACTTGGGAGTAGGCTATTCTTCGATGATTGATACGCAGTCCAATTCAATGCCGATCATGTCTCAACTGATGATAAATCCAAGAATGCTGATCTCCGGAGCTCCAAATTGGCACTTCTTGGCTTTGGAATGGATGCTGAATGGGCATAGTTGTTGTAGCACTCTTTGTACGTGCATCTCATGCTCCTTCTCATTGATCAAATATATCAGTATATCATCCAGGTCACATATGGCACAGTCATCAATGTAAGGCCATATGCAGTCAGGAATATAGGACTGGAATGTGACTAGCGGGTTCTTCAATCTGAACACCATCGCTCAGTATCCTGACTGGCCGTAGTGACTCCGGAATGCAGTGATCAATTCATCGAGTTGGGTGATTCAGATACTGCAATTGGCATTCTGGATGTCCAACATTGTGCGTCTCAGGGCTCAATGCATTTAGTCAATCATCTCTGAGCAATGGGGTAGAGGATTGTAGTTCTTGCCTGTTGGCGAATAAAGTACCCAGTATTCCACACATAGCCATAGGTGGCCATCTCTGTTTTTTGCACACAATATCGGTGCTGCTGCAGATAATGATGACTGATGGATGAAGCTGTTTGACATGACAATCACGAAGTATGCCATGAATGTTCGGAGTTCAACTTCGGAGAGGTTGTAGATCTATCCATATGGTATATTCATCACTGCCTCCAGGTACATTTGATTGTTGGTTGGGAGGTGCAGTGCCAGCATGTGAGCCTTTGCCTTGCTAAACACTTCACTGAATTCCGCGTGCCTTGCTGGGATGAAGTTCCAGTCGTCTGTAAGTACCCTTTCTCTGGTGCTTCTGATTTGTGTTAGTCTAAGTGTTCAAGAACAAGGAGGTGGAGAAGAAGAAGAAGGAAGTAGTACTCCGGGAGACCTTGTCATTTACAGTTCACCAATGAAGGAGATTCGCCCTAACATCCCGTCACTCCCTGGCTGAAACCACTGCTGCTGCTCCACGCTGGTCATGTCCAGAGCTTGGGTCTGGATTAGCTGTTGAATCCAGGGTGATGGCTTCCAAAGTCACTCCCAGCAGCCCTGTCAATTCTCCAATCTATAGGGCAAATACTGCAACAGCTTCATCGCTACCCAGAGAGTTGTCTAATGTGGTTGCTCCAAATGTCGGTATATCCACACCGCGCCACAGATACTGGTTGTTGAACATATCATACTGGGTTTCTGAGGCCTTCGATGACACAGCCATAGCCATTGCTGTCATTTCCTCGACTCCACTCGCTCTTGGTGATGGCAAGGATGTCAATCGATGGTGAGCCAAGTCAATGTCTGCATTGCTGTTATGGAATCATGGTGAGCCAAGTACCAGATCATACACGCACATTGCCACAACTAGCATGACTAATTTATCATCCTGTGCCAAATAGTCCAAGTACTGGACCATGATTCATGTTTTCCAGCTGTCCTTTGCCTATTTCGTCACTCCTCCCTCCAGGCCAAGGGTCATGATTTGTGCTTCCTCATGTGACATCCCGAGTTGCTTAAGAAGCCTCAGTGCCATTAGCAAAAACCATTTCCGTCCGGGCGGAATGGCTGCATCTGAGTGGATGCGCCCCGCCAGAGCCGTCAGAGACACCCTGGTGGTGGATTACGCCATGCCCGGTGTCAATACCACACGTCGCATTCCATATCCCACTCAGGTCGCTGGTTCGCTGGTTCTTCTCGCTCTGTCGGTCTCCAATTTCAAACAAACACTCTGGCATTGTGGCCAACTCTGACCATATGTCGGAATGGGTTCATTGGGTACACGCTTGCGTCGGGATTATAATGCAATAGGTGATGCTGCGCAAATCTCACCTCACATTCCTTCTACATTGAGCTCAAGGATCGTAGGAAGATGATGAGAAGATATGATACTACCCAGCCGTGAGGATCCACGCAATTGCGTGGATACATGGAAAGAGTGAGTGAGACCAATCGTTGGGAAACAGAGAGTGAGTGTTTTCGGTGTATGACAAGATGAGATGAAATTGAGATGCTGTCTATCTACCCCGGGGTCTCCCAAATACATACTGTGGGTCGGTCATTCCGCCTCCGTTACCCCTGTATCTCCGTACACCCACCGGCGCTCCTTGATGATATACTGGGAGGCCATGTTTGATCGAGTTTCGCGATGCACTGGGAGACCGCGATCGAGCGAGTTTGGAGATGCATTTGGCGGCCAAGATGGAGAGACCTCAGATATGCACTGGGGGGCCGTGATCGAGCGAGTTTGGAGATGCAGTTGGAGACCGGGATTGGGTGAACTCACAGATGCATTTGGAGACCGTTATCTAGCGAGTTTGGACATACACTTGGAGGCCGAGATTGAGTGAATTCAGAGATGCACTCCGAGGCTGTGACCGAGCGAGTTTGGAGATACACTTGCAGGCTATGTTCGAGTGAGATTGGAGGAGTACTTGGAGGCGGTCGATTTGGAGGGAGGTGCGATGGCAGCTGAGACTCTATCCATTGGTTAACTTGTAATTGGATCAGAAACTGGCTGGGAGCGGGAGACTGTCGATCTTGGGATGATGCTGTTCTTGGTGTATGCTGTACTCGGTGTTGACTCATGATTATGGCATGGAGGGTTAGAGAGGGATGACTTAACTGTGTGTTTTTAGGTGATGGTAGAGTTGAGCACAAGAAAGAGAGAGATCAGAAGAGGTGGGGGAAATCATCATGAGAAACTGGGACATAGACAATTTCGTTTGCGAGTCAAATGACCATCCCCTCTACGGCAGGTACGAGTCCCGATCCGGCGGGTAATAACACCGATACAAGGTCTTCCAAACTCAATCAGGCAAGTGGTTCCTCTGATTTCTCATAGCCGCTCGTATTCTCCAAATCATTCTCATGTTCTTCCCCTATCTCTCTCTTTTTCGTCCACAACTCTACCATCATCGCAAGGACACAAAGTTAAGTCATCCCTCTCTATCTCTCCATGCCATCATCATGAGTTAACACCGAGTGCAGCATACACTGAGTGCAGCATACACCGAGTGCAGCATTCACCGAGTGCAGCATACACCGAGTTCAGCATACACTGAGTACAGCATACAGTGAGTGCAGCATACACAGAGTACAGCCTTCACCTCAGATTGTCTGTCGTCCCTTCAATCTCACGATTTCGAGTTGACCCCTGAATGTAGCATCACCTTCCGGCGTACCTCCCTACCGATCGACCGCCACCAGCCAGTTCTCCATAAGAGCTCCAATGGTAGATTCACCTTGTCACATTCCCACGGTCACAAGTTAACTAACCAAGGAATAGAGTCTCAGCACCTGGCGCGCCTCCCATCGACCGCCTCCAGATCGACCACCACCAAGTGCTCCTCCAATCTCGCTCGATCATAGCTTGCTACAAGTGCATCTCCACACTCGCTCGATCATCGCCTCGGAGTCTCTCTGTGCGTTCACTCAGTGTCGGTCTCCTATTGCATCTCCAAACTTGCTCGGTCATGGCCTCAAAGTGCATCTCTGAGTCCACTCGACCTCCGCCTCCAAGTGCATCTCCAAATTCGCTTGATCATGGCCTCAATGTGCATCTCTGAGTTCACTGGACCTCGCCCTCCAAGTGCATCTCCAAACTCGCTCGATCGCGGCCTCAAAGTGCATCTCTGAGTTCACTTGACCTTGGCTTCCAAGTGCATTTCCAAACTCACTCGATCATGGCCTCCCAGTGCCTCTCTGAGTTCACGAAATCTCGATCTACAATTGCATCGCCAAACTCGCTCGATCACCGCCTCGGAGTGTATCGCTGATTTGACTCGATCATCATTTTCAGGGGCACCTCAAATTGCTCTCAAGCACCGCCTGCGGCCAGTGCAGATATACCGTGTGTTGATGGGTAGCTATATAGATACATAGATACATAGATGAGAATACACACTGAATAAATGAGTTTTAAAAATCGTTGAACGATTGGTAGTAGCTATGATTTCCAGGCGCACCAACAGCATGCCCAAAGAAGATGTTATTTTTCCCAGACTGGTCTACTGCGATTCGAGGCGTTCCCAGGTGCTCCCAGGCTTGTTGTTGCCGCTCCCAGTCACTCTGAAGGCCGGCAGGATTGCCCTCATAGGGTCTTATACTTGCCTGAAATTGACGCATCTCAGTTTACACTCCACATCCTCTCCGACACTCCTGGAGGCTTCCAGTCACTACAATATATCTTGCTGATGCTATGAAGCGCAACCAGTCGCCTGGGCGACCTTAAGCGTGTTATTCTCCGTCAGAGGGTATGAGTTTCCATCAGAGCCATCACAGCCGTCTGGAACATACGGGTGTTTCTGACAGAAACTAGGGCCATTGCCGATGGCTATAATGATGCTGGTTGCAATCCAGTTGAAAAGAGCCCTTATGCATTGCATCTTCCCAGTTCTGTCTTCTAATTGTGCTTCGTGAATGATGTGTGCTGAATGCAGTATTTCACTGCCACACAGACATAGATGTAACATTCTTGGTATCAGGTGCTCCGGAATGCCGCTTAATTTGAATGAGATGCAATGAGGTTGAACTTCGTCTAGAGTCGCCATTAGTGCTTGTGCCCCAAACTTCCCCATTTCAAGCTCCATCTGGTCAAACCTCCACCTCCTCGCTAGATACTGTACGAGGTAGACTCCTTCATTGTTCGCTGAGTGTCACAGGATCGTTGGCACATTATTTGTCAATTGCTCCCTTTATTTCCTCTGTCATTGCTATTGCCATCTCCTGGGGTAAGTGTATGCTGGTTGTTCGGCTTGGACCAATTCGGCCATTGAAAGGTTTAATAACCATCGCCGCTACACTGTAGGCCTTTCCCTGTGGCTTCTCGCGATGTATTGACCTCCCTGGTGACCCATGGTGATAGTGGTAGATCTTTCCAGGCACCACCACCAGATGGCTTATCAGACATGTACAACTTGGATCGCTTCTCAGGTACTTCCTGCATTTATCACATTGATGGTCAGATGTTTTGCTTTCTGCAGCTGAAATGTTATGACACGCGACGTGGATTCTGTTGCTGCTTGTCGTACTTCTCCGGTTCAGTTTCAACATCACCTGCCTGATCAAAAAGCTCAAGAATGGAATAGAATTTCCCATTAGCATTCGTAAATGGCTTGAGTGTGGGTAGTCAATCCACTTTCAAGCCTGCCTGGACCATATCGTACAGCATCGAGATGAAATGCACTTCATCTCTCTCCGTTTCTGTCTAAATCTGCCATGGTTGATTGTCATCTGCTTGTATATTCCAGTTGGCATTGTACTGCTCTTGTGGAAAGTCATTGTATCATTCCCTAGCCATGTTGAGTCTCCCATGGTGATTGCCACTCATCTTCTGTATTTCTCCAACGAAATGGTTGAAATTGGGGAGGCATGGCAACTTGTGGTTTAGTAGGTCTTCACCCCAGGTAATTGGGTCAATCAGAGTCTACTTTTGCACATCACGATCACTCTGCAAGACTTATCATCCGAGGTGGTCTGGGGCATATTGAACCGTATCAGTGTCATCATGAACACGGTATTTATCAGTCCAGAAGATAATTTGAACTAAGTAGAAATAAGTTTCCAATTTGCGAACTCCTCCAAAGCGGCTTATCAGTTGTGCCATCCGAAACTTGTCTGTCCTGTCCGAGATCAATGACCTCCAGTGACCTAGTAGTTCAGTATTCTGATGAAAATGCAAGTAGATTATGCATTGCTGTCGCTCCATTATCACCTCCAGATCGATCATGGATGGTGCAGTTGGGTTGTCCTTCTCATGGGCAGGATCATTGCATTCAGCGGTGTCATGGTTGTGATCGCTCCCATCATCCGAAATGGGGTCCTCGTGATGGTCAATTATTTTGCATCCCCAATCAGAGTCTTCCTCGCAATCCGCCTAGGATAGAACTGTTGGAATCACTGGTGCAGGGGGAATCTGACCAGCGAGACTCGGAGTGTTACGACCAATTGGCGCACAATTTGTCTCTGTGCTCCTATGCTTATTAGCACTGTGTAGATAGAGTCTAGTATCTGTCCATTTGGGAGGCATTCAGTAGATAATCGGGTAGAGTTTGCCGATTTTGTACGTGTTGCGGTGCATCTGAAAGAATGGGGCAACATGACAATCCAGGAAGCACAATATATCTGGTGACTGAAAGACCAAGAATTCTTTAATGGTACATATCCCAGCATCCTGATAAGTAAGAGAATAGATTGCAGCAGTGAGGATACAGTTGCAAGCGGGGTTGAAGAGATTCCACTTGTACTTGTAGATGGTAAGATACTTGGTGGGGATCATGATTCTCACAGGCTGCCAATTTGATGTTGTGGCATACCAGGGCGCATCACATGTCACTGTAGCAAACCTGACCTCTAGAGTATGACCTCGCCATTACAGGTCCCTTAATATAACCAGGTGAAAAATTCAATTATGAAGAAGGTGATAACTAGTCTGATTCAGACATGATAATGAACAATAATCCATGCATTATATTTACCATTCAAGAGGGAAATCAATTGCTTGTGTACATCCGGAGAGTCTCAGACTACATGTAAAGGCATACGCCCGTGTATTTCCTCGTATGAAGGTATATCAGTAGATACGGTCGCAAACGTGGATTTCAATATTGTAGAGTAGTATAAAAGAAAGATTATCGCTAGAGATCTAAGGCTCGTGACGAGCCGACTATATATAAACCGGGTAGTACCTGGCCGTGGAAACGTCACGTGCAGCCGTGCTGTGACATTATCCCCCTCTTTAGGTGCAGACCCCCTGGGCTGCATAAACCCATACAAGAGTAGGAAAGGAAACAATCAAACAACCATTCCAGGTACACAATCGTACGAACCCAAAAGTCCCACAACCAATCAGTACCATATGGTAGCCATTTGGCAGATCCGGCGCACGGGGAAACTGCACCTCCACTTGACTTATCTCCGGAAGTGGTCAAAACCTGTGCTGACGCCATTTGTACTGGGCCGAGATCCAACCAAGTAAGAAAGTAAAGAGAAGAGAAGAAAAGAGAAAGAAGGAACATCCAACGTAACACCATCCTCCATATCTCCACTTCCGGAATGTCTGGCATCCGACCAACCAATCTCTCACTCGTAACTCATACGAAGTGTAGGTCATCGTCGGAATTGGACACAGTAATCTCGGTGAAATCCCCAATCATAGTATGAGCCTCGTCTTGACTCCGTGGCATCGATGACGGCTTCCGCTTGCTGCTCATCATTGCCATCGCAATCGCCATCGCATCGGTATATCTACTTTGTAAGCATTCCAGTAACCGGTCATACTCACCATACTTTCAAGTGTGTTAGCACTCGAGCTCTCTCAATTCCTCGTGAACTCCGCAGGCCCAGCCCGTCAGCAATCATTGTTGCTGCTTTGGAAGCTGCTTGGGTAGTCATATTCGCTCTAAGTCTGCACAGATGAAGCGTGCTTGACTTCTCAGCATGGATTGTAGCATCTGCTCTCGGTATCATAGCGGTCAGTGATGTTCAATCATATGTGACCTCGTATCTATCTTGTAAGCTTCTCATGGAATGGTCATTCATACCATAGGTATGTAAGCGCATTCCCGCTCTCCCGACCCTCGTGCACAGCTTTGTAGGCAAGCCTTGATATCATCTCTTGCGGCCGGTGGCTCTCACACGGTGCCCGTCAGTAGTTATATTCATCCTCCTTCAGCATCAGCCAGGCAGGCTAATTGGCCTCCAGTATGGTCGTTCGGCGTTCATTTCGGTAAGCGATTTTTTAAACATCCCAGACGGTGCCTTCGGCAGTGGGCTCCCGATTATCCTCTTATTCAATCCGAATTTGAAGTCATTCGGCAATGATCTTGGTCGCTATGCTCAGTCATCGTCTCTCGGTAGTTGTTTCAACTATCTCTCATGATACCATTCGGTGAATGTCTCTCGCGATGCCGTTCGGTGACTGTCACTGGTGATGCTGTTCGGTAGACTATTTGGTACGTTAGGAGATCATTTTCAGTCTCGTTCGGAACTGCTTCGGTATACATAAATGCACTCGTTCGGCATAAATCAAACTCGCTTGATCGTCTCATCATCTCTCCGGTGCTCTTGCAGTCGCACTGATCATCCTCCTCATCGGTGCACTTGTAGTTACACTTGACATCCGCCCTGTGCTCGGTGCACTCATCATCTCCAATTGCTCGCTGGCTTTCCTCCAGGTATGCTTTCCGCTCCTTCTCCATGTGTGCTCGCTGTCACTTGTCTGGATATCCACATTGTCGTTTTCTCAATTCACTTGTCATTTCATCTCCAGGTGCATTGGTTGACTCTTCTCCACGTACACTGGTTGACTCTGCTGGAGATCTCTTCCAAGGTACATTCATCAACTGATCTTCAGCTGCAATTCTCTGCCGGTAAGTGCGCTCCAAGGTGCTTCCGCCCAGCACTGCTGGTACGGTGATTTCTTGCAGTAGGGGTTGGTTTTGATTCCGGTACGGTCATCCCCCTTTTGTATGTCATAGCTCCGCCGACGACCGATCCATTACGGCTTCTTAGGGTGCCATATCGATTGGTTAGGGTTGCTTCGGAAGTTGATTTTCCAGTAGCAGCTGTGTATCTCGGGATTGTAACTTGGACTTGCGGCTTCTTGATTCATCTGGAGGTGGGTTTGCCATCACTTCTCTAGGTGCACTTTTCGCCATTCTCAGAGCACAATGGTTGATTCTTCTCCGTGCACTTGCTGCTGCGAGCCATCTCTATTCGTGAATGCGTTTCATGGTGCGTCGTTCCTGCACTTCCGGTACGGTAATTCGCGGTAGGGGTTGTTGCGATTCTCGCACTGTCATGCCCCTCTTTGAAGATCGTTGCTCTGCCAAAGACTAATCTCGTACGGCATGATGATGTGCGGTATCGGCATCGTAGCTGTGTGACTCGGGATCACCGAGGCTGTGTTGGGATCTCATCGGGGATCGTACTCGGCATTGAAACTCGGGCATATAGCTGTTTAATTTGGTATTATTGAATGTTGCCCTGACGGGTGCTCTGAATAGTGGTCGGTATCGTACTTGCTGGAACCATACCGCCAGCAGTTTGTCGTATGTTTGCATATCTGCCCTCGATTGTAACTTCATAGCTTCGTATAGGAAAGGACATTGATTGTCATCCGTCTCCCACGATCGATCTCCTGAGATCCACCTGCTGTCATCAATCCATATCCAGTTGCGATCAATAATCGGCCACAATCCATCTCCGGATAGGATCCATCTCTGGCCGCAATCGATCTCTGGCCGCGATCGATCTGGTCGCAACCCATCTGGCTTCAGCCATTCGTTTCCACCCAGTGCGTTATTGCGCTCATATGGGCCGCATTCTGTGCCTGCTCCTGTAGCTCTGTAAGCCCTCTAAAGGTCATATTGACCAACCGCCATAATGACCATCTTCCATTGACTCTTCATCGTAGTCCCCTGAACCATCCGGTGACATATTGTCCCTCAGAAGAAAATTCCCACTCATCGATCCGTCCATATGGCATGGGATCTTTAAGTCCAAATCCATGATCCGGCCTCGTGAGCACGTGATCTTAATCCACGCAATTGGGTGAATACCACTCGACTCAACTCCGAGAAGTTGTATATCCACCCAAATCGCAAATTGTAGCTTGGCTCCAAATCGACTGCATAGTCAATTGACCGATGCGGCAGGAGTGTCTTCGCCACTTTGCTGAAATCCTCCAAGAAATCTCCGTGTATGGCCGGGATATGTCCTCGATTGTCTGTAGGCACCATCTTTGTTGTGGTGCCGGCTCCATCTGCTAACATTAGTTCTCAATTCATACTATATAGGGAGCGGTATGAAAGAACATCCAGGAGCGCGGATTTAAAACGGTTCGCCTCAATAGGGCCAAGCCCCGCTATCCAGTACTCCCTTCGTGTCTTGGCGTGCCGGTAGGAGTCATTCAAGGTCCGCATTGTTGGTACACTCTTCTGCCGCAACTACCACCGCTGCTCCCTGCTCACCTGTCCAGTGCCTGGTGCCTATCTCACCACTAGAGATGCTTTCCTCGGTCACTCCCAGCAGCCTTATACGCACTCCCACTCTTAGGAAGAACGTCCAAATGACCTCCTCACTGGCCAGTTGATCGTCAAAGGCATTGGCTGCAAGTATTGGAACATCCGGAACACCGCCGCCCCCATCGGAATACACCTCCTCCGTAGCGGTGATCCAGGTACATTCCCAGGGCATACCTGATGAACTGCCCGGTCCACTGCCACCTCTTCCACTCACCCTGGGGTTGCAGAGCCAAAAGTTGAATGCATTGCAAGTCGACGCTAGGATTCTTGGACTTGTACCAAGGCAATCCCTCTGTCTCCAGCTCACACAGTGCGTCCACCGCAGCTGCCACCACTTTGTACAAATAAGCTCACTCAGCGAATCGCGTACTTGTCACACCCAATTGGGACTGTCTGACAACCATATAACGTCCATTCCCACGTGGGGATACGACACATCAATTGAATCTCTGCACGCCTCAAATACATGCTGAATCCGCTGGTCTCCTGAGAGTGCCCAGACGGTCCATCCTCTGGTAGTCCCGTGGATCCTCAGAATCCCGACTACAATTGAAATTGAAATCATCTCCATTGTATTCCTCACAACCCTCTTTTCATGCCATCGTATGGGCACATCCGTATTCGCTCGTTGTCGATCAGCTTGCGTTGACTTGTGTGACCAAATTGCATCGAGTTGGCACTGATGGCTTCCTCTCTTCACAACGATCGATTTCTGTCATCCAATCAGTGCCAATTGCGAGAATTGACAATGGTGCTCATTGACAAAGGTAATCACGAATTATATCTGCTAGCCACTTTAGAACATTCGGGGGTTATTGTACTTCCCAATCTGAGCTGCCACACAATCTGCAATTGCTGCTCCAGTATCTGGAACTCTGCCCATCCATAGACGAAAGAAATCCGTAATCGTAGTTGTATCATTGCATAGCCACTGACCATATATAGCTTTGTAAGACTTCCATAGCCGCAGCAGTGAACTCCTCGCAGCATCTGTAACGTAGATGTCTCCATCAAGTTGTGTAGAAGGTAATCGCGATTGCAACTGCTGTCGGTGATGTGGATTAACGTGAATCGCGCTTATTTCGTTAACCCGCCCTAATGCTCTGTAGGTGCACTTGCTCCAGGGAGGTGACCGATCATCGTCAATTGACTATCATCATCAGTGAACTGAAGTAGGACCGGCTTCGGCATTGCCGGTGACACGACTCTCAGTGGCGTATGGGCTATGGAATCTTCCCTCTAATCATCAATTGACTTGATTGGAAGGTAACTTATCCGATCTCATCAATCCCGCGATTGATAGCTTTGGAGTTCTCGTATGAATCCATTGAATTGAACTTCCATTGACTTGGTGGTTGACACGTCTCCGGGCCGGTTGGCCTCTGGAATCAACTCGGAATCGTCTCTGCTACTGTTGATATCAATTTGGTGTACTTCCCAAGCCTAGTTGCTTCTGCAATCTGTCGCTGTCAATTCCAGACGATTTCTCATTCTTAGGTGTCGCGACTCGTCTCTGGCCAATTGGCCGCTGGAATCCACACGAAATGGTCTGTTACCATTAACCTCAATTCAATAGACTTAACAAGACACTTCGCTTCTGCAATCAGTGCTCCCAAATTTGTATGAGATCTCGTGCATATCGTGACCCGTCGGAAAGGGGAAATTCATAAAATCCCGTATGCGAAACGTAACCGAAATTGTAACAGGGATAATAGTATACAGGCATACGGCCGTGTATGGCCTCATTTGAAGGTATATCAGTAGATACAGTTGCAAACGTGGATGTCAATATTGTAGAGTAGTATAAACGTAAGATTATCGCTGGAGATCTAAGACTCATGACGAGCTGACTATATATCAAGCAGGTATTACCCGGCCCTGGACACGTCACGTGCAGCCCTGCCATTACACAACACCTACAGTCCTCTGAATGCATGTCCATAAGAACCCTGGCATATTTCATAGTGTGATTGTGATTCCCCCATTGGTTCTGCAACACTCCCAGGTGCACCAACAGTTCTCTCTGGCACTCCAATGTGCTCCCATAGTTATCACAAATACTCCCATGACACACTTGAACTAGTTAGAAGAGATCCCAGTTACTCCATAGGCCAGGCAGAATTCTTTCCTAGGATCTGATTCTCTGCTGAATTTAATGCTTATAAGTTTACAGTCCACATCCTCCCAAACACCCCTAGAGGCTCCTAGAGACTACAATATATTTTGCTGATGTTCTTTCGTCAGAGGTGAACTTTGTAGGGTAGTTGGAAGTCTATATTTCTGGGTGTGAACAGCCTACTTTGCAGTGAACAGTCAACAAGGCTGGGGGTTGATGTTATGTTCAATCCATAGTATACTGCAAGGGGTGTGTGGTAGTATTCAATGAAATATATTGGACAGCATAGTTTCTAGTGTATAGTATACAGTGAAATGTACAGTATTAGCACCCATAATTGCATATATATCACAGCAATCAAATTATTGTAGAGGTCTAACATAGTGTATTGTGCCATGCATACACGATACTTTTCATTACCATTTCAGCAATAGTTGTCTATTACCTGTGTATCACACACCATTATTTTTCCCAGTGTATGTACAAATCTTTGTAGAAGAAATTCTGCAACTGTCTGTCTCCTCTTAATTTCACTGCTATAATAATTAATTAGTCAAGATTTTATTCAATGAAATGGAATTCAATTAATTGTTTAAATATATGGATAAGAAATATAAATTTCTATTAACAGAGTAATGGGTATATATTAAACTATAGTAATTTAAATTATTGTATTTTTTTATACAACATATCCACCCATCTCTAAATTTTGTGCCAGGTAACATCACTATCTTGTATATTGCTTTTACTATTCAGAAGTTAATATATATAGGAATGATGATAGGAGGCATTATTTTTTATCTTTTTCTAGAGCAATTAAAACAAATATCCCTCATGTAGAATTAAAGCTTCTTTGCAACTGTGATTACAATCAAGAGCAGTAGACTATAATACACTTATATATACATTTTAATAATTTTAGAAATGTTTAAATACTTATTCACTAATATTTGAATCACTTACCATATGCCTGTATTTGAAAATACCAAGTAATGATTTATAATTTTAAAATTACAGTATTATCAAACTGTATCATGGTTAGTTGCTACTGAATATAGTAAAACATACATTTCACTTACCACTTACAGATATTTAGTTATATCTCTCTACTAGAAAGCAAATTATAATGTAATTTTTATCAATACTTTAGACTAGTATATAGTGTAGTCTACTATACCAATTTTGTCACTAGTAATTGTAAGTTACAATAAGTATTCAAATTACCATATTTACAACCATTATCTAATTATACCTGATAGGGATAAATTGTACTCTACAAGCAATCTATTAGATGAAACACCTCTTTATAACTGCAACATTCTATTTCTTGTATTCAGTTTGTAGCAACTTTGCAATGGTCTGTAACTGAATATTGCTGGTTCCCTCATAGATAGCACCTATCTTAGAGTCTCTCCAGAATTTTTCACTTAGTCCATCCCTAACAAAACCCATGCCACCCTGCCACTCAACTGCTTGTGAGGCAACCCGCTCTGCAACTTGAGAAGCGAAGAGTTTGGCCATTGCCGCTTCCCGGATGAACCCTTCTCCAGCACGAACACTACCAACCTCCTTCGTCCTTACAGCATTATACAGCAGTGCCCTCGCCGCTTCAATATCAGTGCGTGCCTGCGCAATCTGGAACTGCATCGCTTGAAAGTCGCCTACATACTGCCCAAACTGTTTTCGGTCATTCCAGACATAATTGACAGCGGTTTCCCAAGCTCCTAGCGCAAGCCCAGTCATCTGGGCAGCAATTCCAATGCGCCCTTCATTCAATATAGAGATGGCGTATTTATAACCTTCTCCCTCTTTTCCAATAAGGTTTTCGGCAGGGACTTCGACGTCTTCAAATGTGAGCACACAGGTGGAAGAGGCCTTAATGCCAAGCTTTTTTTCTTTCTCTCCAACCACAAATCCAGGCATACCCTTCTCCAGGACAAAACAACTGATTCCTTTATAACCGAGTTCGGGTGCGACATTGGCAAAGACAATGAAGATATCGGCTTCGGCAGCATTTGTGATCCACATCTTTTGCCCAGAAATTAAATAAAACCTTCCAGATTGTGATTTCGTGGCTTTAGTCTTCAGGGCAAAAGCGTCGGAGCCAGATGCTGGTTCAGAGAGGCAAAAAGAACCGACATGAGAGCTCGCTAACCTGGGAAGATACTTTGCCTTGAGTGCCTCAGAACCATATGTTTTGAAGATGGTGTTGACCAATGTGTTGTGAACATCTACCAGTACTGAAACCTGTCCATAATAAGATTCCGCTCAACAAGAGGTGCATGTAGCACTCACAGAAGGATCAACTCTTGCGAGCTCTTCGATCGCAACGATGCAAGCTCCAAAGTTCATCTCTGAGCCTCCATACCTCTCGGGGATCTCGATTCCCATCAATCCCTGCTCAAACAATTGCAACACGATTCCTTTGTCCATCTTTTCGGTCTCGTCCATCTCACGGACTTTGGGAAGGATTTCATCTTTAGCAAAGCGAGTGACAGATTCTTTCAAAAGTTCTTCAGTTGGTGTCAACGCGAAAATTGGGGTTGTAATGAGGTCGCTGAAGTTTCGACGAATGTAAATATAGTTGACTGTACGACGTAGGAAGAATGTGCTTTGTCGAACTGCAATGCAGAGAGGGAAGCGAAAAGACGACGCCATATTCACAGATGTAGTAATTGTGAATTGAGGATCAGTGGTGTCAAGGAAGTTATCAAGTTCAGTTTAACTTAACTGGTGTATAGGATCGGTTCAAGTTAGTGACAATCGACATGTAATCTAGGTTATGCAGCGATGCTACTTTGAGGTTGGTAACAGATACACTATAGACCTCACCGTAACACCAATTGCGCAATTGATGGGCGCTAGCCGGTTTGATAATGGGTGTTTTGATCGTTTTGTAAATCAGGCATGGCAACATCATGTGCTGAAACTGCGGTAATCCTCACAAAAATCAGAGTGTAGCCAAAGGAGAAAATTCAAAATAACCAATACATAAGAATTAATGATGGTATCTATATTATTTATACAAAAATTCAATGAGATATTAGGATGTACAATAGTATAGTATAGTTTTACAGGTGGATATAAATTAAAGCTCATTTATATAATACATTTCAATATCTATAGGTGTAACTGCAGTGTAAAAATGGACATTGCTATCAAGATACTATACTTATCTTGATGAAAAGTAAAAAAATAACAGGAATTATCATACAAGTATATTTACACCAAAAAAATACAAACTACAGAAAATATTGAAAAAATATTAAATAGTTAGTATATACTGCTAAATATGCAATGCAATACAATGTATTATTATCTTTAATCTATTTTAATACATTTGATCATATTAATTTTATGTAGCGGTACTTTTTGTCTTTCAACTATTCCCAGCTAGCCACTTGTTTTATCTCTTCAGTATCTATATCTTTCAAATATGACATATTAAAAGTAACTTTTAAAATTAATAACAGACTGGATAAAACATTTGAAACACTGTATTAGTCATTCGAAATTAATTTTACTAATTACCTATATTAGGTGTTTTCAAGTAAATAGTACTATATTATAATTGATAAAAGTTATTCTAACCTTATTGCCTCTATTCAGAGATGTTCTTGTTGCAGTATTTTCATTTACTATTGAAATACTTTATTGGTTGTTTTGAAATATTTTAAAAATTTTGTAATTATATTATTTTTTAATTTGCAAGTTTATAGTTGTAAAATTTGTACTATAATGGAAAATAATCAATTTTTATTTCTGTTCTATGTATATTACAATATTAATTCAGTATTGGTAATATAGTATTTAACCAAAAAATACAAATTTTTTACATAACAAGTTTTATTATTGCAAACATTTATGAAACTATTCAAAACAACTTGACCAACAGCATGTCTCAAAATTGATTGTTTATTATATTGGTCAAAGTTATAGAAGATATTTGGATACTACCCTAAATTGATTGAATATAGAAAATATTCGATATTGACAGAGTAAAGTAGAATCTGATAATATCTATCATTATGACAATAAAACATAGCAATCCAATTCTGAAGTATAATAATAACTAATCATATAATTTGTAAAAAATAAAGTATGAAAGTCATGACATAACTGTTCAAAATACTGAATAACTGAATAGGTAATCTTCAGTATTAAATAATGATATTGATGTATGTCTTGAAACCAGTCATGTAATAAAGATCTATACTTTGAACAATATATGTATCTGACTGTGACATTTGCAGAAGAAATGTACAGTGTCCAGTAATTGTTTTAACAGTATTACCCAATGTAGAAAGTGTACATTTTACCAGAATATAATGTTTCTGGAATAGCTGTACAAAGATATATTGAATCATATGTATTATATTCTTTGAAATAATATTACTTATCTTTCTTAATAGTTCATTGATAGTTGCCTAACCTATTATTATACCCTGTAATGTTAAAGTGAAGTGGTAATATTAATATTAGTTACAATTCGATAAAATTAACAAGAAACTATATATTCAAAATCTGATTCTGTATTACTATGATTGTTACTGACATGGTGATTCTAGAGTGGAGAGTAGTAAAGTACAGGCCATATGTCCATCTCTCAACAGCCCAACGAATTTTTATAATCATCACAATCTTTTGAAATTAGGTATAATATATTAAGTAACTGGTAGGTTAGTTGCAATACAGAAATTCCAATATTGGATTGAGTTCTCATACCTCTATCTGGAATAATTATACTCTCTCATATTGAGCAGATCCACAATTCCCATAGCAAAAGATGAAATTGACACAGTTATTTCTGCTTGGGATGAATTTAATTGAGTATTGTTAGACGATGAGATGCCAAAATATGAGATATTTGACTGTATCAGCTAAATATAATATTTTCATTGGTGGCCTAAAGGAGCATCTGAGAGCTGTTGGACTATAAACCTATCATAGTAAAATCTCAGAGTTGAATAAAGTATTACAGTAGCTATAAGAAACATCTGCAACTACTGGTAACATATCAGCCAATTCAGCTAAGGACTGGACATAATCTCAAAATGATATGGATAGTAGGCAATAAGTTTGCAAATGTATTAAATTCCTCCAGAGTAGAGTGGAAATATGATATTATTTGGAAATACTATCCGTACACCTTTGAATTGAAATTATTAATCGTGAAATAATTTAAATCTTGGAAATTCAGTTTGTACTCTCATATATGTAGCTATGTATCAATATAGCTATCAAATAGCATACAGTCAATCTGAACTGACAGCAAAATGTACTTAAGTACAATATATAGTACTTCTGAAAATAGCAGTTGAGCAAATATACTGATATCAGCAAAAAGTGAAATTGGCTTCCAAAAATGAACCCAAGGCACCAATCCTTGTCCACATCCTCCATGAATAATCAGCACTACTTATTTGCAATCTTCCACCATGCTTCGAGGCGATCAATGATGTGTTCACATTGTCACAACATTTCCGAAACTTGTTTAGTCCTTTAAGCTAAATAGCGGCAGTTGTTTCTGTCACGGTTATCCTTGAGATTTGAATTTTTCCAATGGTTGTTTGAACTGTTCCATCGATTTGAAGAATATTTGAATCTCTTTAATCCCTTGAGACATCGATGATACTCAAGCTTGCTCAACTCCCATTACAAAAATTAAGACACCCAGAGTAAACACTCATCAGATTTCTATATATTGCTGCAATGATTACTTCAAGCATCATGTCAAATAATCTACATGTAAAACAAATTGAAAGCATTGAAGTCAATCATGTTGCTCAAGTACCACTGCAAGCTATCTGGCTGGGGCGTCAGAGGCAGAAGGTGTACAGCCCCTGGCATCTTGCTTATAGGGACAATATGGGTGGTTCGGACACCGATAAGAGTATTAGGACGATAGCTTCCATGGTGCAAGGGTTGCATCGGAGGTTGATGTTTCTCCTCGGCCATCACCAAACCAGCAGTCTGATGTATTGGCCCTGTTGCAATCATCTGAACCAAGGCCAGAAGCCCATTAACGCTCGATTTGGCATTCACATCAACGCAAAGACACTGCAACTGTGTCGGAATGCGTCCAGCATTTGACTTAAAGTGGCTACCCGGTCTCATCCCCATCTAGAGACGCACTGTATCATTTCTTGGTGGCTTATGCTTTCTCCACCATGTGGACCCGGTGCAACAAACCGTATGAACTGCTTGCTCGTCTCATTGAAATCTCCTCACTGGAATTGCGACCACGTTGTACCAAATGTGTTTTGCACCCTTAAGATGACCGACATACTGATTATTATCGATGTAGTATGTGCAGTCTGCAAATCTCTTGACACACCAAGCAATGTAATTCTGTAGCTGCCCTGTTGGCATTGCACACCACTCGGCAAAGTGATCAAAGGTATAGATTTCAGGTCCCAGGTTTTTCATCAATCTCTTGAAAGGAGCTTTGGTTCGAGCGATTTGATCGTTGCGACATTGTTTTGCAGTGTTGCAATTCAGCTCTCGATACTGAAACACCTCCTTTTGGGCTATCGTTGGCAAAATCTTGAAGGCAATCTCCTGATGAATCGATTGTTGGTATGCTTGTTTAAGATATATCATCGCTCTTTCTGGCAGTTCAGTGGTTGCATTTTAGAGTTCGCCAAGCTGGCAGATATGGTCAGAGAAATGGTTCAGGAGATGCATCTTCACAAAGTGGATATCCGAGTGGTCGACAAGATGTTGCACAATTTCTGACTCGATCTATGTTCAATCTTCTGCAACCCGACGACACTTTGCAGCCATAGATGGATTGTTCCCAGCGGGGTCACCCTCTGGTTCCTCCGGTTTGTCCAAAGTAAGCTGATTCTTCAAGGCTTCCGTGACCTTATTTGTAGACTTGCTGGTGTGGAACCGAATGAAAACATCCTTGTGATGATGACACTTGTCCAGATAATGCTCCATATACTCAATTGTGGCTTCAGTATGGTACCGGTACTGTTCCATATGGTGATAATACACTAAGTTCCTGATGTAGAAAAGGGCTGCTGTGAAGGGAATCCTGAGGCTCGCCAAAGGGTTTAAAAGAGTGGCCACGAATACTGGAACAATCATGCGTCCGAGTTCTTTCAGGTCCTTACCACTCCACTGCGTCACCTGGCTATGTGGCTTGTTGAATCGAGCGACACCAGGATATTGAGGCATCATCACACAGAGCTGGTTGAATTGGTCAATCGCGGAATGTTGTTCGAGGAAGGACATTACCCAGTCAATCATAGGCTTAAGCATACTGAGATAGAGGGGGTGAAGAATATTGGATACGATAATAGTCATCGAGGAAATTGATATTATAATCCAGAAGACGCATTGTGAGGTTCCGACTGCTTGATGCTCAAGATATTGTCTTGCGTCCCATCGCTCCATCTCATCTCTGAGAGTCACCAGTATCATGTTTTGGAAGTATAGCCGATAGTCTCTCAACTGCCATGATGATGAATTCCATCCTCCCAACATCGAGTTCAGTGCTTCGCACACAGGGCAATGGGGCTATGTGATCGAGTGCAAGTGAATGTTTTCGAAGTAGTCAGCCATCTATGCACAGATGACATGATATCATTTCCGCATCTAACTATCGGCACAAGGCCTAAGCTTTGCAGTGGTGAAAAGTGCATCAAGAGGACGAAAAATAAGCTCAAAGACGTTCCTTAATACCACTCAACTGTGGATTTGTTGTTCCTCCGTGGCAGTTGTTCGGCAAGGTCATTTAAAGTGATATTTGTGAGGAATGGGAAGATGGGCAACCAGGATGCATGCAGGATGTGAAGGCTTCGATCGAATTGTCAGGTCAACGTTTCCGATACTCAAATAGACCAGCCATTCTGTCTTGTCACACGAATTGTTTGCAAGATGTGTCTGGTCTCAACTGCCAAATACAGGGACAATCGTAGCTCCAAGAGGCCGCCGTAGCTATTGAAGTGGTCAGAATCATCGTAGCTATGACGAAATTCAACTAACGTACCTGTTCATTTCACCACCAGTTGGTTGATTTAACCTCAGAGTAGATATGTTCCTCAGCTTCATTGGATTACTATACTGGAGCATATGACATATGTTCTCTGAATGCAGGCGGTTGCATGAGGTACCCAATGCATTCAACAGGATTGCGGTAAAAGAAACATGTCAAATCATCATCCCAAGGGTTGTTTCGATCGGCCAAACGAGTGTAACACACTTTGCCCGATCTCAAAGGGAGGATTCCTGTCGCGGAGGACATTTTGTTCAACCGTTTGAATAATGTGCGAGACAAACTCATGTTGCTGACGGTTGCCATTCCAGGGTTTCGAAAATGGTCGTTCATGGCACCTCTGTGCTAGTTGTACTTGACGCACCAGTGCCCGAATAGATACTCCTCCTGAGAAGGAAACAGTGCCAATGGATCTATTCCATTGTGACAGATATCGAAATACTTGATACTAATTGGCTTGCCGGCTAGACTGTTGACCATGTGCAGAGGTCCATAAATATGTGTCCGAACTGGATGATAGTCTGGATTGATACACGATGTATTTCTGTCAGCTTCTGTATCGCTGGAATCATCGTCGACAGAATGAAGAACGGGGTCGCGATGTAGTTCATGACCGAATGGACGTAAAATACTGTTGTGCTCAATCGCGACACCATAATCTGGCAGATGTTCAGCTGACACGTATAGCATCATGTCTGTGTGGTCGTAATGGAGGTGAGTGATGTAAGCGCCGATGGATGAGTATGTCTTGAAGCAGTCAAGACACCGTTGATGAATATCCCTGGTTCGTTGGAATGAAGAAATGTTACAACGATGTCAACAAGCATCTCGATGGTGTTTTAGCTTCATTTACAATTGAATGTGGGCTGATCCTTGGAAAAAGCTGCACCTCGATTTACGTTTTCCAAAAAGGGGTCCTACCACTTTCGTAAGATATCTTTCATCCTCCTTCACACTTTTCCAAAGTGTTCAATCCGTCTCATTTTCCACATCCCTTGGATCTCGATGCGAATACCGCTTCTGCATTCAGCTCATTGCACGGATTGTTTTGCAACCTCATAAGACCCTCCTACGCCCATTGCCGGATGTATAGTATTCACCGTTTGTTAAGTTCATACCTTACATGAACCTTGCAGTCACTTTAGATGGCGATTCAACAACATCGTCATGGGGAACAAGAACTAGAGCAAGGACAAACGAGTGAGATATGACTGCAGAGCATGCGTTCAGTTGTCTGTGTGATGAACTTCAGTGTTCAGTCGACAAATCAGGACGCTTAGATGATGCTACACCCATTGTTTCCTAGCTGAATAGCAGCTGAGATAATGTTGCCGGATCGACAAAACCCCACTACACCCACATATATATTCGCCTTTCCTGCCCACCTTACTTATATTCTCCAGAACATTCAACACACGCTCCTCACCTCTGCTACTGCATTGCATCGCCCCTGACAATCCATTCAACACTCTCGACGCTTGTTTAGAGCAACGAGCATTTCATATCAACCACTCAATCATTGACCACCGTTGAGAACCTGAAATGTAATGGGATGCCTTCCGATTGCAGACGTCGGCACAGATGCTAATACAATTCAGATGCCGAGTCTACAAGTCCGCATCTGGGCCGAGAACGCCAGTGTTGGAGTCAACCAATGGGCAGCATAAACCAAAGGGATTTGTAGGTGGACGACTCTGGTCATGTTAAGGTGCGGCTCTGTCACATTACGTGCGACTCTGTGGCATTAGTGCGGCTCTGCGGGAGACTCACATATTAGTTAGTTCTAGCGAGATGTCAGCTCGATCATCAATAACATTCACTTCTATACGTACGGAGAGGCTATTTGCCCAGATTGGTAGCAACACTCGACTTCTGACGGCGTCACAAGCATCAGAAGCGATCGAAACACAACTCACGATGGCACATTCACTTGGTTTATCTTCGAACCAGTGGAGTGCCGGCGGCTCGGAGACATCGCAGGAGTCTTCCGACTTCACGGCTCTTCCTGCTATGCACGACACGCACGCCACGCACGATGTCAGTTTTACCCACAAAATCGACAAAGCTGAGTCAATTAGGTTTAGCAGCAAGTTTAAGACTTCAACCACCGCGGGCTTCCAACCTACAGAACTTCGCACAACAGAATACATCACAAACCGAATGAAGATCATCGACGACAGCCCTGGGGTCTTGTCTGACCAAGCAATCAACTGGATCAGGGCTACGGAGGACGTCCAATTGGAGATCATTGATGGTAACTTATCCGAGAACGTTGAACAAGCCGAGAAATTCACTAAGATTTGCGACGTCAACGAGAGCTTGGCCGCTGAAGTCAAGGACTGGGAGGCGACGGAGCCCGTCCGAGACGGCCCGAGCAGAGAATTAGCGGCCGCCAAGCGGGAAATTGAGGAGTTGGAGGAATAGCTTCAGATCGGGAAACGTCGATCTGCCAAGTTGGAGAGACGGCTCGACAAGTGCAAGTCGGAGCCGGAGACCATGCAGCAGACAGACATCGCACAGCTCCAGCTGGAGAAGGACATGCTGCTGCACCAAGTCAAAAATCTCTCGTCAGAGTAGAGCAGCCTGGAATCGGAATTGAGAGCATTCGAATGCGTCATTCAACGACTGACGACTAACCAAGTACATGTGACAGCGGCACCGAACACCTCCCAACCGACTCCAGGCCTATTCGGGATCCGTGGCTCTTCTGAACCAACCCCTGGCCTATTCGGGATCCGTGGCTCCGCCGAGCCAACCCTTGGCTCATCTGGAAGCCATGGCTTCTTTGTCAAGTCATCTAACGTTCCGACGTATGAGGGCAAACGAACCTTGGACGATGTCACCGCCTTCCTTTTTGCGTTGGAATGACACTTCAAGAATGCAGCCCAGGCCATTGGATGGGTCGGCACGACAGGCTGGGGAGAGCAAGCAGTGCTAAAATTGAAAGGCGATGGAGCAGTCTGGGCCATGCACCGCTTCCCAATGAGTGCGCCCATCGAATGGTCCACCTTTTGAACAGAGTTGAAAGCTAAGTATATTCCGTCCAATGCCTTGGACCTGGTCAAACGCGAATGGGAAGAACTGAGCCTAAAGAAGGGAGAACGCGTCACACAGTTTAACGAGCGTTTCTGTCGCCTTCGTTTGAAGTTAGACCCGCACCAGCCTATGCCTGCCGAAATGTTAGCCGACGCTTATGGATACAGGATCGAAAAGGGCAACCAAGGAGTTTATAAAGACTTGGTTCGTTATATTGGTATGCGCGATAGGACTCCAACCCTCGAACAGCGCATGGAACACCTTGCCGCACTGGACATGTCTCTCAACAAGTCTCAACCTGGAAGTGGCCCCAACACTACCACAACTACGAAGGCTTCAGCTTGGAAGATGGACTCCAAGAAAGGTGGTACAACTGGCACAGTTGGCCTGGCCAAAGATGACGGCTTGACCTGCTATAACTGTGGCCAGGTGGGTCATATCTCTCGCAATTGCCCACACCGCGATTTGATGAAGAAGCTACTCAAAAAAGCTTTGGTCGGCGAAGATGCCCCAAAGCCAAGTCTGGACGCCCCAGTAAAGATAAGAAACGGGGAGGTGCACTAACCGGTAGAAAGGAGAGTGGGCGGCTCGCAGAGGAAATGTAGGCTAAGCAGGAGACTGACAGTGAGGCGGAGAGCGAGTTGGAGAACCTCTCAGACTCGGACTCTGAAGCAGGAAAAGGCAAAGGAGGTCAGTAGCTGCGGCTGTACCTCCCATAAAAACACCATCATGTACGGTATCGTCAAACAAAAAGGGTGGCAAATTGGTGCCAGATAGTCAATTCAAGTTTTTCACCCGTTACCACCACTTGAAAGTTAGTAAACTAGATG
>Ga0307512_10001015_pt1 | contig 41263 bp, 42 predicted proteins | sample 14_EM_MG_FD_200267 | JGI IMG/M metagenome (GOLD analysis project Ga0307512, IMG submission 200267) | Populus trichocarpa ectomycorrhiza microbial communities from riparian zone in the Pacific Northwest, United States - 14_EM | ecosystem: Host-associated > Plants > Roots > Unclassified | place...
TCGGGCTTTTCTACCCGGTTTTCGGGAGCAAGATCCGACTCGTGGCTCACAGTACCAGTGTTAAATAAATGCGCATGCAGGTACGGGCCATATTAGATCCGACGAGATCGTGCGCTTGAAATTTCCACATGGGCTTGTGTACATGTGTGGCAACAACAAGACGGACTGACAGCTTTGCGGAGTCAGCGGGCGCGGGCGGGGTTTGATCGATTTGGTCCATAACGAAGTTACTTATCATCAACATCAACAAGCACTGGTGTTCGGTCATGAGCACGAGTTGGGCATCATAGATCACAACAGTCACTCCTCAGCGGCAGTGCCGGTGACTGTCACTTACTTTCCTATATGCCCGGAGTTCCGAGTCGATTCGAAACAACCCTTAAGAGCGTACGTACCATCATAGTAACGAAGGCAGCCATGGGACCATTCAAGAACAATAGCGATAAGCGTACCGCCAACACATCCCGGCATTTCCGCCCCGTGTACGAATGGAAGAACGTACACCCATCTCCAAAAAGGACCGCCGCTTGGGCTTCTTACCCGGTCTTACCTAGAGTATCACTGCAATCCCTCCCATTGGGGTTTCATTCTCTCTGCACGGCCTTCGCCGGAGGCTGTAAGGCCTTCTTGTCGCGCCAATCGGGGGTGGGGGCAAACTCAATAACCCCGATACAGTGTGATGTTAACGCAGGAATAGTAGTTGGGAAATGACCAAACTGGGAGGGGGACACATGCGCTACGGTATACTTGTGAGTATACTAATAATAGTAAGCTTACCCATTCTTCATTAAACACGCACGTCCCCCACTCATGACACAAATCACCATCATAGTTTTGCCTGGGCTTGTGCCCGCCTGGCTTTGAGTTGCCTCGCATGGTCGCGAAGCACACGCCGGAGCAACTTCCCACTGGAATTTTTGGGAATCGCGCTGATAAATTCTACCCCACCCTGGAGGTGCTTATGCTTGGCTTTATTGTCGGCCACATGCTGTGCGGTGGGTTAGAGATCGCCTTTTTCGGCTTAGCATGAGAGCTTCAAGCCATACCTTGATGATGCTGGCCTTGATCTTCTCGGCGTCTCCAGAAGCCGCACGCTTCGCCGCGTCCACAGACAGTGCAACAAAGGCTAAAGGCAGCTCTCCACTATACTCATCTGGAATCCCAACTACACAGGCATCGGCAACATCCGGATGCCGCAGAAGATGTCCTTCCAATTCTGCGGGGGCAACTTGGAATGCCCGGACCTTCAGGATTTCCTAAGAAGATGCGGTTATTATGATATCGTAACGGCTAAGGGAGGGGACGGGTTGATCAACCTTGACGCGATCCAGCACGAAAAGTTCGTTCTTCTCGTTGAGCATAGCTTCGTCGCCAGTACGGACCCATCTGCGTGACGGGATTGTAGGAAAAAAGCCACGTGACAACGGAAATGACTTACCCGTCGACGAAGGTCTCATTGGTCCTGTGAAGTCGTCACTACGTGTTCTAACGAGACAGAGCTCTCTCTACGCACGCTTTCTCATTGTTGTGATATCTCAGAGCCATTGAGGGAGTGGTTACGTAGAGCTCTCCCGGCTCACCTGGTTTCGCGAGGGTGCCATCGGGCTTCACAATCCGGGCACGGACACCGGGAATGAAGACACCGGCACTTCCGGACGTGCCGATCCTTTGCGAGAGAGGAAAAAAAGAAACTATCGCACAGGTCTCCGTCATACCATATGCCTGGCCAATTTCGGCATTAGGAATGACTTTCACCACTTGCTCTTGAAGCTCGGCGGAGACAGGCGCTGCTCCGCAAAGTATGAAGCGGACGTGGGAGATATCGTAATTTTTTGTTGCCGGGTGCTTGGACAGGAGAACTGCGATTGGAGGTACGATCCTGAAACACGCATCAACTTCACCGGACAATCGAAACAACGTAATTTCCCCCACATGAGATGCGTCACTTTGTACAAAACAATGCTCTCGAGAAATCGGACGAAGGCGAACTTGAACTTGGGTACTATGACTACGGTCAACTATGTATGGCGATGAGTACGGTCAGAAAAAACAGCGATGACCTGGCTAAGCTTACGCCACAGTATATTTGGAATTGAATCTGTTCAAGACCCAAAAAGTGAGGTACTGTGTGCGACAGAGCGGGGGAAACGCCTTACGCAGTTAACAATGCCGTATATGTCTGTCCCGGGGAAAGCGGCAAGATTGTTGGTACCTTAGCCATACCGTACAAGCAGATCGAGGGATAAGGAACCTACGGTACAATGGGAGCACTGTTCAAACGAGAGTAGGAAGACCTGGTTTGTCGCTTCCCCACGAAAACAAGTAAAGTGACTCACTACACAACCCGACGTGACCTGGCCTGAACCGCCGTTGTTCCAACGGGACGGACCCATCGTTCGTTCTCAGGAATGTAGACAACTGAATAATACTCGCTATTACCGCATAATGAGAAAGCTCAACTGCCTACAGTAACGAGAGTTAGTGGGCTGCGCATTTCATCAAGCGAGCGGATTTAGTACTTTCGGCTTTCCGGTCGTCCCACTAGAGAAGAGCAAAAAAGCGACCTTCTTTTTGGCCTCTCCAGGCTCAAGTCGACATTCTACGAACTTTGCTTCTTGGTTAAGACCGTGCTCGATAAGACCGTGGACGTTGTGACCCGAGAAGTTCGGTGTCACTCGTCCGGGTCCGCCGAACCGAACAAGGCGATCATGCAGAATGCCCAAATGTTCGGCCGCTTTCATCGCCACCGGAAGGACGTCTGGGTGCGTAATTATACTCATAGATCCGGTGATGTTGAGATGATACGCGAGTTCTTCTACATTTGATGCGGGATTCGCAGTACTTCAACCTAAGCGTTCAGGTCGGAGAGCCCAAAGAATAGCGCAGGAACGTACGCCACAACAGCTCCCAAGCGATGAAGCGCCCACATGATGATGGGATAATCTTCGCCGAGGCACTGTCAGTACTCCGAGGTGCGGAATAACAGCACAAATAGACGAACCAACATCATTCTGACTGAAGATACAGACTGAAAAGAGTATTCATGAAGACAGACCGCAGAAGATGGTGCATTATTCGAGCTCACCCACGTCATTCTCGCCTGCACAACGGATTCAGGAGGGTTGAAGAGACTCAACGTGAACCCACTCACGAATATTTAGTTCGGTACTCAACGCATTTGCGAGTCCAAAGACGCGGCTCCGGATCTAACGTGAAGGAAGTTTCAATTACTGAGGCATGCGGGCCTGAGGCGACTCGGACGAGGTCATCGTCGGTCATTTCTGTACTCACCTCTTCGAACCCGATTTGTCGGCCCGTTGTGTCATCGATGAACCAAGGGATTCCCTCTTTTCTGATTGGACGTGTGGGATGGGTCGAGTCAAGAATGAATTGCGTTAGCGTAAGATTGTCGGGGATGGTGCCAGTGCATAGATCTCCCTCGGCCACATATTCGCTCATTCTGACTCAGAGAGGCTGGAAACGAGTAAAAGCTGGATGGGAGTACGTCCGAGAAAAAGAGTGATGCGTGAGGCATCAGCACATCAACCAAGAAAATGAAGATGCTGCGCGGGTGTTCAAGTTGCATGCACTGGCAGTGGGAGCTCAACTGAGGTCACACGACAGCATGCATCATGATTTTTCTGGACCATTTCCGGAATGCACGGTTTGCTGCGGGGCAAAGCACGAGATACAGTATCGGGTTTTAGGGAAACCTTTTCGTTGCAGTAGTAGACAAGTAGACAATTGGATGTTGTGAGCTTATTCAGGGTTTTAAAGGATTACATAAGCAACTCACTAAGTTGTATTTTTCAGATGCACGCACGTGCGTAGTGCAAGCAGCCTCCCTTCAATCCGAGGACTCATCCGTACGAAAGTTACTACCACGTTACCATACTGAATACTCCGTGGGTTTCTGTGTGGCGCCAACAAGTAAAAAGACGGCTGACAGCTTTGCGTGGTCAGCGGAGCCAGGTTTGGTCCCTATCAAAAGCTATCAACAAGCGACGCGCAGTCGAGTTTTTCCCTGCTCGCAGCCGCGGAGACTGCTCTGGTGGGGCGTTCACTGCCGTACTGTATGGAGCGCAGCAGCACAGTAGAATTGGCAGTGGACGAGGGGTGTCTACTATACTCAAAACCAAGCATTGGGCAATCAATACAGCAGTCGACTTCGATTCAATTGGCAAATTTCAAACAAATCTAATAAAATTCAGTTTGAGCAAAGTCCGCGGTCTGGGGTAGCACCCATCAATACAATACAGTATGTAGGTCAAACGCGCTCAGCTTGCCCAAGAAGTAACGGACGTGTGCACACATAGTTCCGGAGCGACAAACGATGGGTTAGGTAGCTTACTGGTAACTGTTCCTGATGACAATGGCGCCCGTTCGTACCAAGATATCGTCTAAGGGACTTTCCACTCCAATGCGATCACAGGGTTGTCCTGGGTTTTTAAGCCACCATTTCTTCTAGGCCTTTGTACCTTGCAAATACATGGATATGTGCCAAAGCGGGGACCGACTGCAGACGCTATGTGGAAATCAGCATGCCATGTACCTCGGAACCGGTTGCACAACGTGCTCACAGGGGGGTTGACGAACCAAGCCGTCTCCCACTCTCGTTCTTTCCAGGTTGTAATGACGAATTTGTGCACCTCTGACCCTGCCTCTCGCACAGCGATCTCTTCTTCCTCCGTCATACGAGGACTACGGATCAAAGACGCCTCAGCGATGCCCCAGTCGGAGAGTGCTGGAAGGCAGGCGGACAGCAGCGATGGTGACGGTGGCGGCGAATATGCTGTGTAGCCTGTGAAGCCCCACAAGCCGTCTTGAAGTAAACGCGGCTTAATGACGGAGGGTATATCAAGCGGGAGAATAGGCAGGACGGTCCATATCAAGTGATGTTCGATGGATGGAGGGACTAAAGACGATTGTGAACGGATGAGCTACTGACAAGGGCACGAAGCCTACCTGAGTACGGCCAATCGTTCGTGATGATGCTAACTAGTTGCAAGGGTATGTCTGCTGTGAAATACGGTTTGGTTCCTGACGGAATTGGAGGTAGACCTGAGGCGAGCGCGGTTACCTCTCCAGAGTCAATGTCATCATTCTCAGTTGTAACTACTGGCAGAGATAGGCGAGACGGAAGTTTGGAGAGGGTATCAGCCTTGCCCCACTGAAGTCGGTATCTGCGAAGGTAATTCGCTACAAGGCATAAGGAATATTGTGACGATGCCAGGGTCGACATACCCGTGCTCCCATACTCGGCCCTGATACCTTCGGTCCAACGTGCATATCGCTGCTGGAGTTTCTTATCACGTTTGAGCAGCCCGAGATCCCTGGAGACAGTAACATAAGGGTGGGGGCGAAAAAGATAGGTGTCAAATTTACCCAGAGTTCACAAAGGTCCTGATCTGTCTCCAAGTGAATTTTGCTGGATAGTAGGCTAGCAACTCTTCCTTCGTCGGGGGACCTTCACCCAGTGGAACTGTATGCAATGATGGACTATCGGGTTCAGAGGTGTAACTAGCGGCCATACGTCGTTGCTGTTGGTTGCTAGTGTCGCAGCCATTCTGTTACGTGGCGGACGGTTCATGACTGACATACAGTTGACGAGCTAAAATAAGATAAGATATATTTTATTTACGCGTCTGAAGCGTGAGAATTGAGGTGGCACTTTGAAATAGGGAAATGTGATTTCTTCCTTGCATTGTCTTGCCAGAGAGTGAGATCCTCCCCTCCTCTATCATGTCGAAAAACCGTCCACACAGAGGGTCTTCCTACCCACCTCGTCCCAATCGTAACAACAATCAAAGGCGTGGTCCCAACTTAGTCCCCGCAGGAGCTGGCAGCTCCGATGGGCGTGCCCGTAACAAATTTGAAAACATCCCTTCAATCAGTCGTAGCAGCGGCATGGAACGTGACGGGGATACGTACGTTCACACGCGTCCTGTGTATTGAAGTTCCTTAGTTTGAGCTAAACGCGCAGGCTCAAGGATCATATCGTTCAGGAAGAATACCGAGAGTTTTTGCAGCAGAAGGTAATGCTCGGGCTGGTACACGACGGTCATGGGTTTGGACTCATGTGAATGAGCAAAGCTCGACGATTACTGGAAACGATATGGCCCCTCATCAAATCCTCGAGGTTCTGACGCTCAGAAATCCGAGGTAGAAAGCAACATTCTTATTCAATTTCGTTCGTCGGCCCCTTTGTGTGTGGCCACCACAGACATTCATTGACGATACTTATCACCTAGGAAAGCTTCGCGAGGGGATCTCTTCTTCAAGACGTCATGACAAGTTCGCAATTGAAGGTGAGTTGTCTTCAAGTCACAACCACTCGTATCCTCTCTCAGAGCATTCAATGTGTGCAGTGTATGAGACCGCCCTTTGGTTATCCATCATTTTCCGTTCCCATGCCCAGACAGCGTCGATTCTCACCCCTCTCCTCCCCGACCTTTACCTTTCCGTGAAGCCTCCGAAAGGCGAGGCGTCGTCGTCCCTGACGGCTTTGTTGGCCTCCCTCCACTCTCTCGAACGCCATTACCCATCTCAGCGGGCATTTTTCGATTTGACAAAGAACCTGCCACCATCATTCTCCCTCAAGGATGCCCATCAAGATTGGCTTCGTAGCCTGTCGTGTTCGCTTCGACGGGGTGGGTATTCACAGTTTCAGCGACTGACCCAGAACGCGTCGCTTGTGCGCATAGTCGCGTTAGAAACGCCCAATCGTACTCCTCCCTCAAATGACCCCAATCTTCCCCTTCTTTCTCTTCAAACGCTTGTGACTAACATTCGCGATCACCTCCGCCTCTCCGCATGGTGTACGATTCGTAGTGCCTATCGCGAGTTCGCGCTCCCTCTACCCAACACAGCGACATGGCTATCAGAAGTACTCCTTTTAGAACCGGAATTGGGAAAACAAGGGCCGCGTAGAGACAGTGACACGGTACAGGTCTGGTTCACTTCCAGGGAGAATCTCGGAGAAGTTGTTAGAAAGGACGGCACTGCGATGGGCGTTGGGCCGTGAAGTCCAAGAAGTGATTGCTCAGCTGTATTTGAGAACACTTGAAGTGCGCTTGCACCTCCACACTCTACCCTAGTTAACATGTATCACCAACCATATTCGAGGTATAATGCTACCCACAGCGATTCATGATTGCGCCCAAATCCGTCCCGACATGCTCATCAGCCATAAGGTATATCACGATGTAGTTAGAGAGACTTTGTTCAACATGTCCGCAAGATCGTCAGCCTCTTCGAACACCTCATCCTTCCCTTTTGAAACTTCTGCAAATTCTGCGCTCACGTCACCCTCCTCTGCATCTTGTAGTTCATCTTCTTCCTCCTCTTCTTCCTCCTCATCCTCATCGCTGAAAAGGAATTTACCCCCTCTTGCAATGAGGTTTTCTCTTAATTCCTCAATCCCTTCATCGTCCTCCTCTGCATCGTTTTCTTGGAATTCGATCCTGGTGACCTCCTTTAGGTGCATTCCAATCGCGCGGGCAAGCACGGAGACCGTGCCATTCTCGAGATTATCATTCTGTAATTGTAGCGTCCGAAGGTGCGGATTCGATCCCTTGGCGAGAGCCTCGATGACCTGCGGGATCTCGCCCTCCTCTGATAGTACACAGTCCGAAAAGTTGAGTGTGTGTAGATCCGGCCACGAAGGCAACGCGATGGCGAACGCCTGGTCTCCCCGCTGAGAAAGCGTGTTGTCTTGCAAGTCGAGCCATTCGAGGGCGGCGCACTTGGCGAGTCCCTCCGCCAGCGCGACGGAACCAGCCATCCGGATGCCGTTCTGCGGCAGGCGCACCTCGACGAGCGTGCCGTGCGCGGCGAACGCCTCCGCCCACGCGGAAGCGGAGCCATCTTCCAGGCGATTGCGGCCGCAGATGACGATGCGGAGGTTGCTGCGCTTCTCGGCCGGTATTGCTTTGCGAACCGCGGCATTCTCGCGCAACGCGTTGGCGATCACCGTTCCGCCTTCGGGCCCAAGGCCGTTGTTGTTCAGGCGGAAATTTTGAAAGGAGGGGTTTTTCGACAGGAACGGCACGATGGGGTCGACCGACCGGCCGCCAAACGCATTGTCGGAGAGGTTGACTTCCACGAGGTGTTCCTTGTCGATCAGAGAGTCGCAGAGGGCCGAGAGGGCCGTGGGGATCTCTGTGATAAGACGCCCCGTGAAGATGTCGGCAAAGTCTGCCACCTGCGGAGGTGCATTTGGAAATTGGTTGTACGCTAAAAGATGAGATATAGAAGCGGTACGCACTCTTATTGCCGAAGCCTTCTGTAGTACTTCTGCTAGGGCCTGGGCTGCACCAACACCAAGGGTGTTCCCGCACAGGTGAATCTCCTCGAGCTGCGTGATATTTGGTTCAATCTGACTTAGATAGGGCGCGATGTCTTCACGGGTATTTAGCTTGAGGCAGAGACCCTCGATGGAGTAGTTCATTTCGACGAGGGTATGTAGGGGGTGATAAATTGGAGGTTGGGCAACCTGACCCTGCCCACTTGGGATTAAAAGACGCGTCGAACACGTGTTTTTTTACTGAAATGTGGCAGAAGTCCAAAACATCCACAGAGGTGGCATGACCACACACTTCGCGCATCGCGCACCACTTTTGCTATGCTCAATGAACTGGTAATCACTTTTTGAATGAATATGTTTATTGTAAAAATTGAACAATTATGAGACAAAAGAGTACGTATGGTACACAAGTTACAGGCCGCATCCCGGGATCCAGTTTAATCGAATAAGGCTGATAGTTCTGCATAACGTCCGAGTTTAGTAGATAGGCGATAGTAAAGAGGTATCTGTCATTATATAGGCAAGGCATTCACCATTTCGGTAGGCCGTAAAATGAGAAGAAAAGCGGGAAGCATTCGGTGCTCGCTCTTGAAGAGAGGCATTGATGATCAGCACAATTCGGTTTTTGTGCGGCAAAACCCGAGATAAACTGTATTTCACTTTAAATTTTTATGTTTTTTAGGGTGGGAATATTCACAATTTATATCCCTTATGAAAAACATTTCACTATAAATTACAGCTTATTCACCGTTATCAGTGAAACTGGGACATGTTGACAGTGAGAGCCACAGGACTCGGGCAGTATCATCATTGTCTGAGTCAGGCCATCACTCAATTGTGAGGTTTCTTGTGAGGCGTTGCAAGCTAATATCTACAGGTGTGAGTTGATATGCACGCGGTGGGCTCGCATGAACGTCAACCTTCGGATATATTGGCTTATCGATTCCGGAGCTTCCCGAATCATGTACTACTCCCCTCTCTAAACCCATCATGATCACTCTCGGTGGCAACAGCACCATCCCCGCAACCGGTCAAGGCCGGGTCCTGGTTCGGATAAACGCAGGCGACTACGAGCGCGCCGTCCTGCAGGACGTCCTGTACGTCCCTGACATGGGCGGAAACCTTCTCTCAGTTTCTCACTTCGCGCGCCGTGGTGCGGAGATGCGGTTCAAAGGTGAAGGCTACAAACTTCTTGACTAACACCAAGAGACCACTTGCGTTGGAAACCTCTGCGGGAATCTCCACATTATGGACATGACGGCGATCACTTACGAACACGCAAAGATCGCCATCGTCAACTACTTCCAGTCCGAAGGCGAAGATCCCCCGCCCGTAGCGATGGCAGCACACGCATCCACCTCCACGGCCGACCTCACCACCTGGCACTGCCGCCTTGGACACCTCCACGCCGACGCCGTATCGCTCATGCAAGCTAAAGGCATGGCCACCGGGATGGAAATCACGAAAGGCAGCACCCTCGTCACGCCTTGCAAACCGTGCCTCAAGAGAAACAAACCCGCGCCGAAATCCGAAAAAACAACGGACACGTCGTTCTCGGCCGCATCTTCTCAGATGTATGCGGCCGTATGACAGCACACGAAAACTTCGATTACTTCGTTACATGGGTCGACGACAAATCCAGAAAAGTCTTCGTTGATGGCCTCCGACTTGAGTCCGAAGTCGTAGATTGCCTCAAGACACATGGCAAATGCCGAAATGGAAACCGGGCAACGCGTCGTGTCAGTGTCGTGTTCCTCCGCTCTGACGGAGGGTGCGAGTACATCGCCAGCGAATTGCAACAGCTCCTCAAGGACAAGGGGATCAAGCACGAGATCACCACACTGGACACGCCGCAACACAATGACGTGGCTGAACGCACCGGACCCTCCTTGTCAGAGTCCGGGCAATGCTGGTTGACGCCCAACTCCCCGAAACCTATTGGTACGACGCTCTTCATTACACAGCTCATATCCGCAACGTCACGCCCACGCGCGCCTTGGACGGCATCACGCCCGAGGGAGCCTGGAGCGGGAACAAGCCCGAGGTCTCCGACCTCAAAATTACCGGGTCGCAAGTCTCCGTTCACATTCCCGATTCCCAACGAGGCAAGCTTTCAGCTCACTCGCTAATCTGCACGTTCATCGGCCTCACACACCAGCGCAGGGCATACCGCCCAAGCCGGCGATTCATAGTCGCGCGACATTATATTCGATTAGGGGGGGGGGGGGGGGCAACACCGCACTTCGAGCGCGTCACCATCGAAAATAACAGCGCACCCAGCAGCGTCGCTGACTCAACTCCACAAACGCAGCCCCAGCCACCATCTCCGCAACCACTAGCTATATTACACATAGCGTAGTTGGCCGTATTTATGATCACTCATCACTTACTTCCGCAAACGAGAACCTTGTCGCAACCTACTCGATCGATCGATCCGCCAGTCAACACGCCAGCTCCTACCGCAACCGTCGTCCGCGCGCCCGTCCGTGACGATGACTCTCGATACACCGTCTCTCGTCCTACGGGTTGCGACCGCGAACTGCCGAACACGTCAGCGTGGCTCGCACGGACATGGCCACGGAGCCGAAAACTTACGCCGAGGCCATGGCACGACCGGACGTGGCAATGTGAGAAACTGCGTGCGAAGAGGAAGGCGATCATTCGGAGCCATGGGAGTCTACGAGGTGGTACCGCGGCCAGAAGGACGGAAGGTTATCGGCAGCAATTGGGTCTACCGCATCAAACGGGGACCAGACGGGTTATTTATAAGTACAGGGCCCACGTCGTAGGGCTTCACTCAAATTGAAGGTGTGGGTTATGACGAAACTTTTGCACCTGTTGCTACACTCTCATCCTTGTGCGCTATCATCGCCCTTGCCGTGGAACTCAACTGAGATGAAAACGAGAGTGGCAAAGAGTAGGAAGCAAGGCGTGCAACGTCGGGGATGGAAAAGGGAGTAGACGGTCAGGTCTGGGTCATTCTGCACGTGGAGTGAGAGGCCACCTTACACCACCAAATGAATGGATGCTACCTCAATGGGGAGCTCGAAGAAGACATCTTCATGGAGCCACCTCCCGATTTCGACATACCCGACAGCATGATACTCAAGCTGTCTACGGTACCAGGCAGGGCCGCATCTGGTACAAAAATGTGAGTGCCGAACTTGAATCGATGCGGCACCCGGACTGAAGCTGAGCACGAAGTCTTCGTTCGCTTCCGAGAACACGTCGGATTGTACGGACGCATTGGCTTGTGATTAAGGCAAGGACCTCAAGTCGTTTGGAATGCATAAAGACATTTGTATTTCGTAGCAGTACTGCACACATACCCTCAGCCCTTTCATTTGAGACTGAGGTGAGCATTGTTTTTCCTACGTACGATACTGCGTAGCTGACCCGTAAGTAGAACTACGCTTCGTGCGTTTCAGATCTCGAACAAGAAACTGGGTTGTGAGGGGAATGGGGAAAGGGTCTCATCGTGAGGCGACTAGGTGGAAGAAGGCAAGATAGCCATGCAAGATGAAGGGTGAGAGACTAAGCATAGCAGGCTGGGCGCATGGGTTGTCACGCTCAGTTTCACGGTTGGCAGCGGCAGTGGTTATGACGGGAAAAGACCCCATGACATCTGATGGATCCGATGAGTTGATAACAACATCATCTCATCCTCATATCAATGCACAATTATATCACAATGTTGTTCCCTCATGAGGTATGTAGATCCTGGAAACACTCTTATATTCACGAGTGATTTCTGCGTGATCTGACATATGGCTCGCATGTAATCATGAGAGCAAACCGAGACCGTGAAGTCTACTTACTGTAAGCTCCTACTCATATCGCGAGTATAACATGGGCTCACATAAAGCTCACGAATTTCAACCTGGCGTGATGGCTCATATGGGGTTGGGGTTGTGATCTGGTTCCGGCCCAACCGCTCAACCCATGACCGCCTCGTAGGATTTTTCCTAATTTACTGATGGTAAAGTTTTGAAAATATATTAAATAAAAGATATTAAATAACTATTTTTACATAGATACAAATGAGGTTATCAAAATCCAAAAAAACGTAATTAGCCAATTTATTATATTTTATCAGTCAAACAGTCCAGCCAAACTTCAGCGCTTCAACACTTCAGCTCGGATCGACGTCCGCAAACCGGCGGCCCGCGAGAGCCCTATCCCATACTTCGCGCCAACTTTGCGTGTTTGTTGTGGGCATGTAACGATCCATTGGCCCCGATGGTGCGTAACCGCGGAAAAGGGGGTGATCCTGCGAGATCGAGGTTATTTCGGGGATGGTCAGCTTCTTCTTTGTTGATTGCGACGACACAACTGGTGCGTCAACATTGATCATGTATGCGTCGATGAAGATGTTTGCACCGAGGGTGATTGTGGCACGTGCGATGGGCTCGCCCAGTTGGGCGCAGAAGCCGGGCTGTTGGGGATATGCAGCTTTCGGGTCAGGGTAGACGGACACATCGAGCTTCGCTCCAGGATAGAAGAAGCGCTTGAGGCGATCTGAGGTGAACGGTTGCATTAGATGTTCTGGGAGGGTGTCCACAACGGCAATGAGACCGTCCCTCAGCCCTGAGGTGAGCGCGGACGTGCTTCCCTCGGTAAGGGCCACTTCGCCCGCTGACAGTTGTGCGTTTGGCGCCTGGAGGAGCACGTGATCCATGTGAATTTCTTGTCCTGTGCTGTAGAGGTAGAATGGCATCCTCGAAGGGTAGGCGATGTCCAGGTAACGAGAGCACAGCGAACGATTCTTGATCACCCTGATGTCCGTGACCTCTGCTTCCACAATTGCGCTTGTACTGAGTGGAGATGACATCAGCAACAGTCACTGGGGGAGTGAATGAGAGGTATCACCCATTGGCCGTTAGCTTTGATATCAAACATCTGAGAGATTTTCGTTGAATAATCGTCGAAAGGTCCTCTCCCTCCAAAGTGCACGCTAAATACGTGGAAGTGGGGTCTGCTCTCTTCGCTTCCAAGTACGCCTCGAGACCAGCATCCGATAATTCTCCGCTTAGAATGCACTGTCGTCGCTGACTAGTCGTGCCAAAACAGGGCATGTGGACCAAGCTGACCGGCCCGTTGCCTTGCAGAACGAATGCCCTTAGAGCAGATACGGATCTGTTGCGCGCTACGGAAACCTGTTCGTTTGATTGAGTTGAACTCTAATCCGATGATAAGCAGTTGGGGCCTTACCTCAACTTCCTCCTCGGCCACCTCGCGGAAGGTATCTGCAAGGACTTGTTCGAAGTTGGTTGGAGCTATAAATGGGGACATCGAGACGTTCACGAGGACATAAAGGTCTTCTTGTCCGCTCAGGCCGAGGCGTTCCTTGAACTTCGTGAGGCATGCTCCATATTCCTTCTGCGAGAGCATGCTGGACATGATGACGACCTTCGTATCCTCGAGTTTCTCGGACATACTCTTAAGCGAGAGCCTGTCGTATATGCGAGCGTTCAGATAGTTTGCCTCCGAGACGTCCCCGTTGATGACCCCATCCACGCGGAAATTGCATGCAAACATGTTGACCACGAGATCGGAACCCATCCGACGCATGAGAGCGCAAGCCTTTGGGTCGTTGGCAATCTCTTCTCGCGAGTGCCTGAGGATGTCCCGTATGAAACGACGCTCCTCATCCACCTTTTTTGCGGATGTGTCTGGGACCATTTCGCTTGGGAGCGCTCTGAAGGGGACGACGACGAGGTCACGGTGATCAAGGGACATCGTCGCCCAGTGTCCGTACAGCTTACAACAAAACGCTTCTTGAGATCGTGGCGATACGGGCATGAACACACAACTCACCTTCGTGGAGGTAAATACAGACTGTCCCAAGAGGAAGCCATAACCGCCCTTGTGCAGGCCAATTACTTCATGACCCATCCATGCGGCAACGGGTGCGGCACCTGGCTTGCTAATGAAACTAAGCGTCTGCACCCCATGTGTAGAACAAACGATGCTGATACACACCTTCCTTCGATGCCATAAACACCCATTTGCATCGCGCCCTCATCGGCAGAACCCATGACGGGGCTTTTCCAAGTGACCATGCTCCGCAAACGACCATCTCTGTAGCATAGCGCACCTGCCGGGAACGGGATGTAGCCACTCTTATGTGGGTCAACAGTAATGGAATCTGCGAATCTCAGGTGGCGCAACTCCCTCTCGGCATACGGGCTTAGGAACAGCGCAGGGTCATCAAGATGGCTTTCACAGCCTGAGCGGGCAGGGTTGGGCACGAGCATGGATGCGAAGTAACCCCCCCAAGCTGCGTCGGCATGTATTAGAAAGGTTAGTCCGCGTTTCTGGTACTTCCGGCGTAGTGCAAGAATTTTGGAAAGTGGATCGACGGAACCATGCTCAGTGGTTCCAATAATTGCGACGACTGCATAGACAGCCTGGCGGCGCCTTACGGACTCTGCGAGGAGCATATCCAGGGCTTGACAATCTATCCGCGCTTGCTCGTCGACAGGAATACCTATGATATTTCTTGATCCGATGCCAGTGACGGCTTTCAAAGGGAGATTAGTAGTAGTCCACCAGGGCTTGGATACATGACTCACCTGCACCTTTCGGCCACGAATAATGCGTGGTTTTGGGGCATAAGTATCGTGGTGGCCGTTGAATCCCGAAGTATTTCTCAAGATCGTCCTTTCCATTCGTTTGGATAAGGTAATTGTTTAATATAGCCTGCAGAGCAGGTGCGGAAAGACCAAATGTCTCCGAGATACGACTTATGAGTGAGACGGCCTCGTCGGTGGTTAAGTTGAGAAGATCCCAAGCCTCGCAGTCTGCGAGGACTTTCTCCTTCCCGGTGCAAAGTTTGACTTTGAAGTGTGCGGCGATATGGGCTAGACGGGGTTCGCTATCGGCTGCTCTTTTCAAGGCTAGTGGATAAAATTTCAGGTTTCGCGCTGCACAAGTTAGTCCAGAGTAGTCAGGGATATGACGCAACCATACTCACCAACCCTGTATTCAAAGAGGGAACCCGCCGTCAATAAAACGTCGTCACGATAAAATCGAGGAGCCTTACCACATTGATTCCATGTTTGCAACGGAGCCATCGCAGGTGATATGCCCCCACGCTATCGGGCCCTCTCGAGGTGGCCGGGTGCCCAGTTGAGTATTGTATCCGAACATACCGCACAGCTGTTGCCCAACGTCATATTCAATGACGTGAGTGAGAGGGCCAGCCTCGGGCGAGATATTGTTGGGATTGTACATAAGTCCCATAAGGTATCCGAGTGTGGCTGGCATAGACACATCGTTCACCATGTGGGCCATGTATCGAGGGGAATAGAACGGGACGGAGTGTTGCGGGAGTAGCCCAGAAAGGAATGTGACATTAGTCTTAAGCTTAGACATACTCGTCATGAATGCGGGTGAAGAGGTTATTTTTGCGTCGACGAAGTCCTGTGTACCCAATTGTTAAGCTCGTCACGTGGCAGTGGTGACAGACCAACCTCATCTTGTGGAGCGAAGTTTCGCCTACATTGTGTGAGATCTGTCAAGATTGTCTCCACAAACATCTTAAAATAATCAGCGTTCTCAGCCTTGGGGCCTAAAAACCAGGCAGAGGCAGCATAGTGGGCATCTCTCAATGAGCCGGGAACTGCAAGTGATTCAGAAGTCGCAGGACCCTGCCCATCCTTCGACGGAGAAAAGAAGCTGGGGTTAGGAAGCCGTGTCAACATGTTGGCTGTGGAAGTCGAAGTGGACAAGTTGGAGAGACTCGGACGACGGCGCATTTCTGACTCCACGTCAGAGGCAGTCTGGCAGGTAAAAGAGTGGGGAAAGGGAAAAGTGAAGAATCGATGGACAAGTCCCAGCATATTTTTATACCTGCTCTAGTTATCTGAGTTCAGTTCAGTTCCGATGGCTCAGGATGAACACGGAATCTGAATCGACATGATTTGTTCACGTGGCATACCTAAAAAGGGTGACCTCACATTTCCGTGCAAGCCGCGAACTTCGCACGCCTTCGCTCAGTCCCAAGGAAACCTCGTCCGTGCTCGTTCTCGTCTCTCTGTCCCGCTTCTTGCTCTTCCATTCTCTATCTTCCCCTTGGGTCGACACCCTACTTATCGCAGCCACCGTACCTACATAGCCTTCGCGTATTGTTGCTTTCAATGGTGCCAATGTGTTTTGCCACACTGAAGAGATGCAATCTACCTCAGAATTTTCGCTGATCCTCTCGTTATGATCTGAAATAGGATGACCGCTCGGTGTCCAGTTGCCAGAGGAACTAGTACATCACCAGATCTATTCTAAAACTTTGGGCGGGGCCGAGAACACGCAATGTTCGGGTGAAATCGCGAGGGTGACGGCCCCTCGGAGGAATGGAAAAGATGTGTCAAAATTACGCAAATCCACGCAGTTCCGTCTTCACAGGACCGGCCAGGCAAAATATCAATTACGGGAGGCACTCGAGGAAACCCAAGCAAGCTAGTACATTATTGGCTTTGACCTTCACTCGAGTATGAACACATATTTTGCTGCGGTGTAAGATAGCGATTTATATATATATATTGGATTCGATTATTGTGCGCCTCGGAGTACAGAACCCCACGTAGCACGGTAGCACTACTGGTTTGGTATATACAGGGTGTTAATTATGCTAAACATGAGTATATGCGTTTGCGAGTGGTTTCCCAGTAAGATAGCGATATTGTTCTACTGCTCTGTGGCGTCTTCATTGACGCCTGCACGCACCTCTGACACCTGAATCATTCTTTAGAAGCTGCTGATCTATAATTGCGCGCCTCGCGACGGGCGGCAGATTTTGTAAGTACCGACGTCGCCTCGCGCACATAAGAAGCGGGGATGTCATTCGTTACGAGAGGCGACAGTGGATCTGACCTTACGATAAATGTACCATGTGCATGGGGCTGCGCGTGGGGACAGAAGGCAAAATGTCGTCACCGGTATTGTTTCAGCAGGGTATGCGATTCTGTTTCATATTCAGTTCTACTACAGCGCCCTGATGATGGTTGGTATTAAACGATGGTCATGCGGTGTCTCGGGAAGTGTTCAATCCGCGGCATAGATACGGGAAAGGCGCGGAAAAATAAGGGCTTGTGGCCCATTGAGATACACCGAGTGGAGATATAGGAAACTAGTACTATAGCCCATATTCGGGGGAAAGAAGTCATAAGGATACGAAGAGAGGCAGCACCGTGACACTAGAGCTTCTGGACTGGACTGGAACTGGAACAAGTCCTCGGCACCGACGGCACGGGTCAATTTTTGGTTTGGGCGCTTAAAATTCGGGCTGGGAATGTAGCATCGAACGGGATTTTTTTCACATTCAAAGGCCCTTTTATCCCTGATAGAAAAACATGAAGTTTGGCTAAGATTCGTTCCAAAACCGATATCTTGACCTTTTCCATAGTTCTTCTCAGGTTTTGTCCACAAAGAGAATGTGAAGAACCTTTTGGCTTGGCAGGTCAGGTCAGGAACGTATGGGGTACTGCACAATGGCCTGGCTTGACGGATCAATACTACTGTAAGGGGTGGGATTGTGCAATGCCCGGCCTGTGAGTGACTTGAGTTTTTGCATCTATTTGCTTCCTACTGTAGACTTGGTCTGAGGTGCCCCAAAACCAAGTAGTGACTCGGTCGGCGATCGCATTCTACTCACCCATTTTTGCGAGATTCTGCTCGGAGAGGTTCTGAGAAGGGTTTAACCCTGATCAATTTTTCAAAAGGCCTCTCGTTCTTGAGATCCAGGGTGAATCTCAACATTTTTGTATCGCAACAAAAAATATGTCTGGTTTAGATGATTGTGTCCCGATCATAGTATCTACTACAGAAGAAACGAGAAGAAAGGAATGTGTGAGCAAGCAAGGAGACGGTCTCCGAGCCTGTTTGCCAACCAGAAGCGTAGGGTGCCCAATATATCGGTCGGCATATATTTTTCCCAGTGTTTTTAAGCTAAATATCAGGGAATTTCTGCTTGAGACGTGTATATAGGATTGCATTACAAGGATCGCCCCGAAAGGTAGCCTAGTAGCCTGATATTATTTCTAGAGGCAGAGGCACGGATGGTCTCGGGCTGTGTGTTTACTTCAGCAACAACCCGTCTTGCTTGCCGCGTCATATGGGGGACACACACATCTCGTGACCTGTTTTTGGTCACGGCAATGTCACGAGCCTTTTTCCTTTTTGGCGCTCACATTTTCCTCGACTCGACTTTGTCGATTTCGGATAGCGTTTGAAGCGAAGCTGAGGCCTGGAGCATTTCAATCACCGATATTCCATTAATACCATGTGCGTAACAAGTTGATTCATTCTCACTAGTATTCAGTGACAGTTGTTATGGTAGCCGGTCTACACGACGATGTCTCTGTTCAGTCATCTGCGAGACCCGCTTTCGCTTAACCCCAAGTCACAGTTGCTCGAATTCACATCGAATTTCCCTGAATGGACCTCTCACGTCCAAGCTAACCTGGCGGACTCATCTTTGGGAGAATTGCTGTCATTAGCATCAAAATTTCTTTTGCTCCCATCCTGTACGGTCATCGTCGCAGATGCTTTTCGTCCACTCTTGCTTGATCTATGCGCGCGTTGGCTGAAAGACTCAGAGTTATTAGAGGACAAGCTATCGGCGTTATGTTTGCTGCTACAGCCACACACGGAGATTTTCCCGTACGTCCCATTCATAAGACTCAGTTACGGTACGTTTGACATGACCATAGAGTTCTTTCCACCTTCCTCCAAGAGTTTGTACCTAATTCTGGACCTCTTTCTGCAATCTTTATGTCTGTCCCCCCTGAGACAGCCCCTCCGTCTCGCCTGCATCGTGTACTTCTTGCATACTATCGTATTCTGATGGCTAATCCCGAGCTTCCAAACTGGCTTGATTGGCCCTTGGAACCCCTCTCCCGAATCTTTTGGACACCCCATCCGGATCTCGGGGTCCGCTACCTTGCTATACGTTGTTACGCGATGCAGAGCGGCATGAGCGAAGCCGAGAGGGAAAAATTAGAGACTACCCTCATTGGGTCAATGGCTCATGTAGAATGCCCATTAGAATTCGGGCTGGACCGTCACGGACGTACCAATGTCATCGATGGCTGGCTCCTGCCCGTCACCGAAACGCAGCGAATCCATGATTCACGGAACGCCATTGCCACCGACACACGGGATTTCTCCATGGGACAGGGAGATGTCTCTATAAGACCATTTGATTTGAGGTATGTTCTATTAGCCAATATTGACACTGTCTGACATTTTTGTGATAGCCCACTGGTCGTTAGTGTCCAGGGAGTTCTGATGTTTCGCACTTCCACGATCACAATGGCGCCAGTGACTCCCTTGGTCCACACCAATACCTCGAACAATGCGTTACGCGCCTTGGCATTATATGTATCACTCCGTCTTCCTGTCCTGTTGACATCAACACCGTCCTCGGGCAAGGCACTCTTACTTTCTCACCTTGCCTCGACGCTATACCCGGATGTTAGGAACCAGCTTGTGACAATCAACCTCGCAGATACGTCTCTTGATGGCAGGTCTCTTCTAGGATCGTATGTACAATCCATACGATCTCCGGGCACTTTCGAATGGAAGGAAGGCGTTCTCGTGCGAGCGATGAGAACAGGACGATGGGTCATTCTGCAAGATGTTGACAAAGGAAGTAATGAAGTGCTTGGGACTTTAAAGCCTCTCGTCGAGTCTTTGGGTATGGGGAAGTGGATCGGCGGACGGGCCAAACTGACCATCCCAAGTCGTGGGGAGGTAGTCGCATCAGAGAGCTTTGCCATCTTTGCTACACGGTCACTTTCTATTTCCGGCCATGACATCTTTCCCCCGCCCACATTCTTCTCGTCGCACAAGTTCCACGAAGTTATCGTCCCCACCCATGCACAAGAAGAGCTCCACATCATCATCGTTACCTCATTCCCGAAGCTCTTAGGACCCACTGCGTGGGGCATCATTATGTTATGGGGTGCTATCAAGGCAGTAGGTTCCACCTCCACTGACCGGGAGATAGGCTTGCGCAACCTACGGAGGTACTGCTCACGCCTGGAAGCTCTTCTCCCTGTTTCGTATTCCTCACTGGGTGCCGATCCATTGCGCACCCAAGTGGATCGTGTTGGCATCCTTGTTTCCATGTTCCCTAATCCAACTCTACGCGAGGAGATGTTCTTGCATGCCAGAGATATTTTCTTTGGCGCAGGGTCCTTAACTACCGTTTCCCGCACACGCACCGCCGCCATTACCGCCATCGTGTCAGAGCACCTTGGTCTAACGCAAGAAAAGTGCGATTGGCTCCTTGGTCAATACGTCCCTGAGGTCGTCAATGAAACGGACTCGAATGGGCGCACCACTGGTCTGCGTCTGGGCCCTATTGTGTTGCCAGCGCGGACAAGAAAGTCAGATATCACTCTTCCACCGACGCGTCCGTTTGTGATCCACCGTCCGGCAGCCACTCTAATGTCGCGAATAGGGACATGCATTTCTATGGGCGAACCTGTACTCCTTACTGGTGAGACAGGTACCGGGAAGACTAGCGTCATAACCCATCTGGCGTCTCTCCTTCACCGCCCGCTCATTTCCGTGAATCTTTCACAGCAAACAGAGTCCTCCGATCTACTTGGTTCTTTCAAACCGATTGATACGCGCGTCCCCGGTTCCGAACTACAATTGCAGTTCCTAGACTTGTTTCGTAGCACGTTTAGTCAAAAGAAGAATGTGAAATTCGAAGAGTCGACGTGGAAGGCTGTCAAAGAAGGGAAATGGAAGCGGGCGACAGGCCTGTGGAAGGAAAGCATCAGGCTAGCGAAAGATAGAATTCGCAGCAAGCTGGGCGAGGATACAAACAGGTATGTGTGGTTCTGTGTGTGGTTCTGTGTATTGGGAAGGCAGCGGCTTACCTTACCTAGAGGAGACAGCACCGAAGTCCCCGAATCAGGAACTCCTAGAAAACGCAAGAGAACGGAGGAATCACACTTCCATGAGTCAGAGAGGAGCTGGTCAGCATTTGAGCAGGAGGTCCTCCAATTTGAGGCTCAATACATCGCAAAAAGCGGAAAGTTTGCATTTGGTTTTGTGGAAGGACCACTCATTCGAGCGCTAAAGTCTGGCGACTGGTATGTGGCTCACACCATCCGTGATCCAGACGAGGCTGACAGAGTGCAGGATTTTGCTTGACGAGATCAATCTTGCGAGCACAGAAACACTTGAATCTATCTCAACACTACTTCGTGACCCCACTTCTTCTGTCACCTTGACTGAGCAGGGCTCCATGGAGCCGGTCCCGAGGCATCCCGACTTCCGAATTTTTGCTTGCATGAATCCGGCGACCGATGCTGGGAAGAAGGAACTCCCTCCCAGTGTCAGATCCTACTTCACTGAGATCGAGGTTCCTCCTCCCGATGCAGATCAAGAAACTCTCCTAGCCATTATCACTCAATATATTGGACCGTCCGCAGTCAGCGACAAGGCCGCCATCATGGATATTGCGGAGTTCTACACCGCCGTAAAGGCACTCGCTGCAAACAGACGCATTGCCGATGCGTCTAACCGCCGACCTCACTTCAGCATGCGGACTTTGGCGAGGGCTTTGACTTTTGCAGCCGAAATTGCCAGTGCATATAGTCTCCGAAGGGCATTGTGGGAAGGATGTCTGATGGCATTCACGATGACTCTGGATGCACCCAGTGCGGAGCTTGTTATAACCCTGGCCCAAAAACATATCTTGAATGGGATTCGTAACATCCGTCTGTTGCTCACAAGGGAACCCGCACCACCCAAGTCACGCCCTCTAGGAGATTTCATCAAGTTTGGTCCTTTCTATCTTGAGAAAGGGGACCTGGCTGAAGTTCCAACCGATGACTATATCATGACGCCTTCCGTGGAACGAAAGCTCATCGATCTTGCGCGGATCATCTCCACCCGCATGTTCCCAGTCCTGATTGAAGGCCCTACGTCCAGTGGGAAAACGAGTACCGTCGAATTTTTGGCGAAGAGGACGTGTCATCGTTTCATCAGGATCAATAACCACGAGCACACGGACATACAAGAGTACATGGGAACTTACGTCTCCGATCCCGAGTCTGGCAAGCTTATCTTTAAGGATGGCCTTCTCGTCCAGGCCCTGCGTCGGGGCGACTGGATTGTATTAGATGAATTAAATTTGGCACCAACAGATGTACTCGAAGCGCTGAATCGACTGCTGGACGATAATCGCGAGCTCTTCATTCCCGAGACTCAAGAAGTTATCAAGCCGCACCCACATTTCATGTTGTTTGCAACCCAGAACCCTCCTGGTCTTTACGCAGGCCGCAAGGTCTTGTCGCGCGCTTTCCGAGGTCGTTTTTTGGAGGTCCACTTCGACGATGTCCCACAAGCGGAGCTCGAGACGATTCTGTGCCAACGCTGTCGCATCGCCCCATCCTATGCTCAGCGCATCGTTTCTGTGTTCCGTGAGTTGCAAAAACGACGTCAAACCAGCCGCGTTTTCGAGAGCAAGCAAGGCTTTGCCACTCTCCGCGATCTTTTCCGTTGGGCTGGTCGTGACGCAGTCGGATACCAGGAATTGGCCGAGAACGGCTACATGCTCATTGCGGAGCGCGCGCGCCGGGAAGATGACAGAGCTGTAGTGAAGGGCGTCATCGAATCTATCATGAAAGTTCGGATCGACGAAGCCACGCTTTACAACTTTGATCGTTTCAGAGACAACATCAAGGACTTCCTTGGTTTCGATGTTCCTTCGTCGTCAAATATTGTCTGGACCAAGGCCATGCAGAGACTGTTGGTCCTCGTGGGCCGTGCCGTGCGCTCCAAAGAGCCCGTCCTACTTGTTGGTGAGACCGGATCTGGAAAGACCTCCGTGTGTCAGGTCTACGCCGATGCAATTAACAAGCATTTGATTTCTCTCAATTGTCACCAAAACACGGAAACTGCCGACCTCATCGGTGGTCTGAGACCTATCCGCAACAAGGCTGCAGCGGAGGCAGAGACCTTCGGTGAAGTATCTTCGATATTGTTGCAATGTGGAATTACCGGTGTCCCTAATAATGCCACTTCCCTTCTTACCGCCCTTGATCGATTGGAGACCTCTCGACTTGTCGAACCAGGCAAAGCCCAGGAGCTCAGGCATAAGCTCCGACGGACCACTGGAATCTTCGAGTGGCACGACGGCCCACTTGTCGAAGCCATGAAGACTGGTGATGTCTTCTTACTTGATGAGATTTCGCTAGCGGACGACTCCGTTCTGGAGAGACTGAATAGCGTTCTGGAGCCGGCCCGCATCATCGTTCTGGCGGAGAAGGGAGGTGATAATGCGGAAGGTTCTCTCGTGCTGGCTGCGCCAGGTTTTCGGCTTATTGCCACAATGAACCCCGGGGGCGACTATGGGAAAAAGGAACTGTCGCCAGCTTTACGCAACAGATTTACCGAGATCTGGGTTCCCCCTGTGAATGCAAGAGAAGACTTCGCCCAGATTGTCATGAGTTCGTGGCGGCACGAAAGCCTCAAACCTTGCACACATGCCGTCCTCGATTTCATCGGATGGTTAAGCCGCCGCGTATCAGAGCCTTCTCTATTCAGTCTACGCGACATCCTAGTCAGTCCTCACATAATTATATGTCACTGGTGCTGAACGGTTCTTTTTCCAAGGCTTGGGTCACCTTCTCGAACTCAGTGTTAGATAACCCCACGACGAAGGCGATGCCCCTTAATGAGATACTTGTGAGTTTTTTGCATGTACTAATATTCGAGGTATAGTTATCTATCCTTTCTAGCATCACGCTGCGCATATGGTTTGCTTGGACGGCCTGGGTTCCTTGCCTGCGCTCTCCGGCCATTCGATGGTAGCCCTACGTAAACTCAAAGGCGATGCTCTCCTGAAGCTTCAAGAAATCGCCCCCATGAACACAGCGTCTTCCTCCCATACACCTAGCTACGATATCGACCACTTCGTCCAACTGGGCCCATTTGCCATTCCCAAGGGTCTCCAAAAACCCTCCCCTCACGCCTATGATATTCAGGCGCCTACCACCAGAGACAATGCGATGCGTGTGGTCCGTGCTTCCCAACTTTCAAAGCCCATTCTTCTCGAGGGGAGCCCTGGCGTGGGAAAGACCAGTCTCATAACTACCTTGGCTAATATCTGCGGGTATCACCTGTGCCGCATCAATCTCTCGGATCAAACCGACCTTTCAGACCTCTTTGGTGCAGACCTGCCCGTTGATGGTGGACGTCCAGGCGAGTTTGCATGGAAGGAGGCTGATTTCCTCAAGGCTATGCAAGACGGTCATTGGGTTCTCCTCGACGAGATGAATTTGGCTCCGCAGTCTGTGCTTGAGGGACTTAATGCGGTCTTGGACCACCGAGGAGCCGTGTATGTACCAGAGTTAGGACGGTCGTTCTCACGGCATCCATCCTTCCGTATCTTTGCTGCGCAGAATCCCATACAACAAGGTGGTGGTCGCAAAGGACTGCCGAAGTCTTTCATCAACCGTTTCACAAAGGTCTTTGTGGACCCGTTAACACCAACCGACCTTCTTCAGATCTCAAAGCATATGTTCCCAAATTATCCGGAAGACTGGTTGCAGCGCATGATTCTGTACAATTCACGGTTGGAAGAAGAGACCTCCGTGAAGCATTCGTTTGGGAGAAATGGAAGTCCATGGGAATTCAACTTGCGGGATATCTTCCGTTGGGGTATTTTGTTGAGCGGGACCGACGCTCCACTTCATCCTGTCGACCATTTTCGCACGACGTATCTTTCCCGGTTTCGGACGTTTTTGGACAGGAAGGCAGCCCGCGCACTATTTGATTCGGTATTCAACATTTCTAGCGAATCCTTGTCGAACGCACCACATCCATCCATCTCCTCGTCAGCCACCCAAATCGGACATTTCGTTGAGCTTAGAAGGCCATCGTTTAAATCCTCCTCTCGCCCCGGTGTCATCCTTCAAGTACATCTACCCTGGATCGAAGCGATGGGAGTCGCGCTTCAGAAAGGCTGGCTTGTCATCATTTCCGGACCACCTGACTCTGGAAAGACCTCACTTGTGCGGGTAATCGCTGAGCTTACGGGGAATCAACTTCAAGAAATCTCCATTAGCCACGCCACAGACACCGCAGATATTTTAGGGAGCTACGAGCAAGTCGATAGCAATTTCCGTGCTCTTTCTCTCATTCGTCGCGTGCACCTGCTCTTGGAGAGCGTTTCGCGTACTTCTTGTGGTTCGAAGGCTCATACTTTAGTCAATCTTGGTCTCTTGAGGAGATCCGTCATCAACCCACCTGCGAATGAATCACTACCTAATCTTCTGAGGACAACACTGACTACTTTGGAAGGCCTAGTCGATCTGGGCGATCACGAGACCCGGGAAAAGTTAGACCTCCAGGAGGGACTACGGGCTGAACTGTCTACGCCCAGAAGAGCTGGACAATTCGAGTGGATTGATGGGCCCTTAGTCAGAGCGCTCAAGGAAGGACACTGGTTGTTACTCGACAATGCAAATCTTTGTAGTCCATCGGTTCTAGATCGACTCAATTCCCTGTGCGAACCATCAGGTGTTCTCACCCTCAATGAGCGAGGCCTCGTGGATGGAATAACACCAGTCGTTGTTCCACACCCGAACTTTCGGCTGATCATGTGCGTTGACCCTCAGTTCGGGGAACTTTCTAGGGCAATGCGCAATCGTGGGCTCGAAATCTCGCTATCTCCCCCTCAAAGTCAGGAGGACATGTGTCGCCTTCAAGATTTCCACTTTTTGCCCTCACCACCGTATCATTCGGATGTCAGTCATGTGTCCGCCCTGGACTTCGAGGTGTTGCGTAGATGCCTACAGAGAGGACCAACAATCCAAAGGCCCACCACTTGGCCATCTGCAACAGCCATCGTAGGGGATTTGTCTGCCTCAGCCGTAGTCGACCGTGCTTCCACGGTCCTCCCTCGCGACACCTCTACCCCCCAACCCCCGCCTCTGGCTGTCCTCAATTTCTTTGTTCGTTCTATGATTCCTGAATACGCAAATCACTTCTCCCGATTCATTTCGGGTCACTATTCGTCTGATCGATCTGGGCCCTTGCGCAATTTGCATCTATTGCTTGATGTGTGCGGTAGTGAATCAATTTGGTCTAAGCTTGCGCAAGCCCAACAGTTCATCCGGCCCGCGAACCCCACCTTTGGTCCCACCCAGGTTAGTATCGTTTACATCAACCCCCTTCGTCATTCCTTGCTACATGTACTGAACAACGGCTAAAATATGTACAGCCGATGGATTTTTTCATGAAGTCGACAACCCTCGCATACCAATCTACAGAATCAGACCATTTCAGGGCTTCAAGCACGATTTTACGTATATACGAACTATTTGTGAGGACGACATATAATGATTTCGAGGAGGCTTCTTCATCGCAACCCAATTCGTGCGACGACGAGAAGACAGATGGCCCTTCCCGTGCAATTCTAACTTACATGGACCTGTTCACGAGAGCCGCAAAGCAGCATGGAGCGAATCTACTCGGAGACTCCCCAAAGCACTTCACTCAAGAACTGGCGGTGAGAGCGCTGTTTGCCTGACACTTTCAAAAACTGATAGTAGATGCAAGGCGGAAATCCAGTTGATTATCGACCTCCTAAAATTCACCGCCTTTTTCTGGTGCCAGCCCAATAGTGCTGTGAATTTTTCTCTTTTGCAAGCTGTAACTTCATGGATACAAGAAGCTCTTCGGTTAGCGCCAGTTCATCTCCCGGACATCAGTCGATCAGCCGAGCTTCTTTCCCGTGCTGTGGCATCTACTTCAGGACTGGGCCTAAATGATATGTGGTCGTCCTGGACAAGCTCCATTAACCCAAATTCGTATAGCCTCGAGTTAGAACAGGCGACTTCGGATGCAGATGACAGTGAAGAAGCATACAGTGGGTCTCATTCTCCCAGAAATTATGTCCATGTCTTAATCCCCTACCCAGTACTCCGAACCCAGTTATTGGAGCACATTGTGACGAGATACCTTAAGACGGGCACTTACCCTTCTACCGACGTGAATTCTGAGAATGATGTCCCTATCCCATCAGACCTGGAGTTGGTAGGTTACTACGTCATATATCACCCCTAGAAGTGCGAGATAACTTTTCATCAGTGGATATCCCATAGAACTACGATGTCAAACAAAGGGGGGCAAAGGACCAACAAGATGTCCATTACTAAGGAGCTTGGTATCCTAACACACATGCCTGATGGAGGTTCCTTCCCTGTACGTAGGCATTCAGTGCGACTTCACACGGCTCTGACTGGACACAGATCCTCGACCAAATCATCGATCTAGCATGTTCAGATCATCGTATGTCGCTGCAGCGATTCGTTCCTTATAAGTACGCATGGATCAAGCAGCACGGGAAATGTTCGTTTTCTGGTGGTTTAACGACTGTTACCTTGACCGATTCCTCCACAGTTGGAGAGGCTGGTACAATATTGTCCGCTTTTGCATCATGGTTGCAAGCTTTGTGGGATCATGACGATCCCTGCGGTCCTTCTATCCTCTTCCAACCAGTTGAGCTTTCGACGACAGTTAAGGCCTGGTAAGATGAGGGCCATTCCGACTTTCGCGTGTACTGACATGCCATTAGTGACTTCCACGGCATCACATTGCTGTCCGTGAGCGCTTATGAGAAGGCACTTGAGCATCACTCGCGCCTTTTCACCGTCACCCGAACTTGGGACTCGGCTCGGATCGAGGATGTAACAACACTCTTCCGCAAAACACTGATACTGGTAGGGATTTCCTCGTATAAATTATGTGATAAGAAGCGTGACATTGACTTCCCGAATCAGCTCGTGTCCTCCTTTCATCAATCTTTCGATGATCCCACAATCAAGGACCTGCAAAGAGCCTATAGCGATTCTCACTCATTGTCTGCGCTCCTGCCGCTTCTGAGACGCTCGTCCTACCCGTGGCTTGCTTCGTCCGTCCATCGTCTCTTCAGCGGAGCAGTAGCTCTAATAGGCCATGACGGGCCTCGCTCTGTGATCCTTAGGAACCTTGGCGTCGGCTGGATCGCTCTTTCCCGCTTTTTCTTGGATTTATACATACCAGACATCCCATTAGATCCAGCTGCGTCGCAAATTTCCAGATCAGAATTCTGGAGCACAGAACTGGCATCCCTTTCCCACGAACTGGAGCTTGAAACCAACCTGGAGCGCCGTATTAGCGGAAATGTGACGAACGGCACCACCACCTACCTCGACGAGCAGATTCGAGATATTCGTGAGCGATTACATCACATGCCCTGCGTACCTCGGATAGCTGGACGCGATGTCTTCCGGTTGCGGGAATTCTGGTCCGAGATCACACAGTTCATGGCCAAGATCATCCCCGAATCTCGTCTGAAGCATCTCGTTGACATGTTTCACGGGAACAATCCAGAAGCCTCGGCAAATGAGCATGTCATCCAACAGTCCATTGCCAGATTTCATCAGCGCCTGGGAAGTGCCTATCCGGAGTTCGACGACATTGGCAGGCCTTTGACGTCCGCCTTACTCTACTTGCGGCTTGGCCTTCGCCTCGTAGCGCATGCTTCTACGTGCGAAGACGCAAAAGCCATCGAAGAATCGTCGCAGGCTCTTGTGGCCTTCCCTTCTGTGAGAGGAGCAACCGCATTGATCACCGCTGATAACCGAGGAGATTTTCGTGCCGTCGAAAGGGGTCCCTTCGAGTCACTGTTGCTCGTGTTGACGGCAATTGCCTTTGAGGTCGAACTGGGCGTTGATGTGCAGTCTCACATCGCTTCGATAGAAAACGTGTACGAGCGTGCAGCAAGGCTCTGGCTCATTGATCAGAAAAAGCGGGAAGAAGCAGATACTGCTTCACAGTCATTGTATCGCACAAACCTGGTTGCCCATGATTCCAGAATCGAGTCGAAGCTAGAGGAAGAAGATTTTCTGGCCTTATTCCCCGACTACGAAGCCCTTTTTGACCCAGAAGTCAACCAAGACCGTGACCGTGATCATGTACCCCGACAGAACACGTCATTTGACGAATCCTTTGCGACTAGCCTCGTGCATCTCCATCTCCGGATCATGGCACCGGGAAGTTATCCGTCGAGTGCGCAAACCCGTCTTTCTGGCCATCGTTCTGCGCTTCTGGCGTCCATTCTGGACAAATATCAAAACAACCTTCCAGAGACTTTGGACGATCATAGCTTCCCTCACCAAATCTCCCTCCTCACAGCCCGCCTACAGAGCCTTCACCATCATGACAACTTGAAGTCCGCAGGCCCTTATAACTTCTACATCGACTCACATGTGCCAGAGATACGAAGAGCAGCCACTCTGGTTGAGTCGCTCAAGAAAGCGCTTGATGCTCTCACCCAGGAATGGCCAGACCAGATGGTTCTGCAACACCTAAGAGACCGTTGCATTCAAATTCTTTCCCTTAGCGCTCAGAGCCCTGTGCCCAAGGTCCTTGTCCTCCTAGAACAATTATTGCTCCAGACCGACGACTGGGAAATGTATGCTAGCCAAGAAACTACCCTAAAGAAGCATCGAAACGCAATAACAGAGCTTATCATCTCCTGGCGACGACTAGAGCTGTCGTCATGGCGTGGCCTCCTCCAAACTCAGGCTCGAACCTTTGAAGAAGGGGCGTCGGAGTGGTGGTTCCGTCTATATAACGCCATTGTACGAGGTCTTCTGGATATTCTGGATCGTAATCCCTTAGGCAGCCTCGACGATTACTTGGATCAACTCGTTCCGCTGCTTGATGACTTCCTCAAATCGAGTCCTCTTGGACAATTTTCGAGGCGTTTAGATCTTCTACGGAGTTTTGAGCCCCTTCTTCAGCATCTCGCACTTATCAAGTCTGAAGAGGCAAGAGGGCCTCTCAGCCGTGTTCAACGCATCGTGCACTCGACTCGGGCATATTACACGCAGTTCGTCTCGTCGATCACATCATCATTCACGGAACAAGAAAAGGAGATCTCGGAGGAGATTCAAGGTTTTATCAAAGTTGCCAGCTGGAAGGATGTCAATGTCCAAGCTCTCAATACTAGCGCTAAAAGAACACATCACCAACTTCACAAGGTCATCCGGAAATATCGCGATATCATGCGCCAGCCTGTCATTGAATTCCTCCAGCCAGAGCGAGTACCAGACGCAGAGTTGCTGTCAAATGCTCACCTCCCCCAGTCTTGCTTGCAGACCAGGACAATCGACAGTAGCTGCCTGCGCACTCACCTGGCATTAGCTGATGGCCCAGCTCACTTGCGAAATCTAAGCAAGACATACGGGAAATTCGATATGTTGATCACCTCCCGCATTGATTCCTTCATCAGATCAGTACCATCTCACAGCTTGGATAATTTGATGGAGCAAATCATCTCCACCGCGAAAGAGCTAGCCTCAGTCAATATCCCCGTTGGGGCCACGGCAGAGCGCAGGGAGAAACTTTGGAAGGCTATTTTAGTACGCAAGCGGAAGGCTTGGAGTGACTTCGCCAAAGAGTTCAAAAGGATTGGCCTTGCGACGAATGTCCGGTCAACCCTGCTACTTCAACAGAGGAACGATAGGTGGCTAAGGGAGCAACCATTCTCGGACATCGGAGTTGGCAACTTTGTCGACGTGCAGAGCTCGGAGAAATATTTTGTTCGGTTGCAAGGCCTGCTCCCCAGACTGCGAGCTACACTGGCCAATCATCATGGCGATATTTCGGCACAAGATCTCCAACGTTCCATCATGCTACTCGAGTCAGCTTTATCACTGTCGCTTAACTGTAGATCCAAGTGAGCCTACCCTCAAATTGATTGTTTTCTCGCTAACATGGTATTTCTACCAAGGCTAGCGATTGACCTCAATGCGTACGCGAGGTTGAAGTGTTTATCTCAACGACTATCCTCGATACATCAATCTTCGGGAATTTCCGCGTGGGGTCCCACGGCCTCGGAAATCGTCTTGAATACGGAGGGATCAGTGATTAGAATGTATCACGCCATCTCGGAAACCATAAACAAGATCAATGAACTCGGGGGTCTACCTGGCGCATCACCCGCCCCAGCTACGTTGCTAGACGGTGTACAGATTTTGCTCTCATCTACCCAAGAATGTGGGGACGCACTACGGTCAATAGTGAGGAAACTGAAAGAGACGAAGATGCATGTTCTTCTGCAAGGTTCGTGCATTCGTTTCAGACGACGCCGTGTATTGAGTAGGCTTTGGCAGATGAGCTTGATGCGGTGGCTGCTGCCCAGCAGCACATCACCAATACTCAGAATCTCTTTCTTGAATGGGAAAAAAGCCTCCCGCAGTTTAGACTTATCATCTCACCTCTGAGGAACTGGCTGGCGTTGCAGGTGTTGTCTATTCCCGACGGATATCAACCATCGAACCAATCTGATCCGGGCTCGGACCAAGTTATCGAGGCGCTCCTCAAATCCATACAATCTGTCCTTTCTGTTCTGCCCGTAGAAGATCAGTTCCCTGTCGCGAGCCAAGATAATTACCTCAAAGACGCAGCATTATCTATCATCAAAATCGGCGATCTTCTTCGTGTTGACTCGAAAGTTGCACTCCTGAACTCTTGGGTGGAGCGGCTGGCAGGGTATCCACCAGAGGAAATCAAACAGAATGTGTCACGGATACTCCCCTTCGTCCAACGATATACCCTTCTTGTGGAAGAACAACTTGCTTGCATGGCAAGATGGGTAAACAGTCTATTCAAGCTCCAATTTGCCGCCTGCTCTGTGATGCTCAACATAGCAGCTAATGGCTTCTGCAAACCACCTGATCTCGAAGAACCGGGAGATGAGAGTGCAGAAGACGAAAGCGGTGCCGGTGGCGTTGGTTTTGGTGAAGGGGTTGGGAACGAGAACGTAAGCAAGGACATCGAAGATGAGAGCCAAGTCGAGGGCTTGAAAGACGAAGGTGGCGAGTCGAACAGAAGAGACGAGAGCAAAGAAAACGATGACGATGCTGTCGAAATGGGAGACGACTTCCAAGGCGAGCTCGAGAACATACCAGAGAACGGTTCTGAAGAGGAGCGGCCCACCGACGAAGAAGAGGAAGGCCCAGAGGAAACGTTGGCTGACCTGGATGTAGGAGATCCGGACACAGTCGATGAGAAGCTTTGGGGAGATGAAGCAAGGCCCCAAGATGACAGCAAACAAGACAAGGCCGGCAAAGACCAGTCCAACAAGCCCTCCGCCGACTCCGAAGTTGTTGCCAAAGAGAACGAACATCCAAAGAATGATTATCTTCCCAAGGAGAAGAAACCCGACGACTGGAACACAGGTGACGAAGGCAGCAATCCCGAATTGGACGGCGAGAACATGCCAGGGGAGGAGGCCGATGAAGAGAATGAGGAAGATGTACCTGGAGCTAGCGGCGCCGCGCTAGATGATTTTGTACAAGATTCGGACATTTTGGATCTTCCAGATAATCTCGAAATGGACGAGGATACAACGCGGCAAGATGTTGGTGAGGACGTGGACGATGATATGCTCGGAGATGATCCAGACGGGACAACTGAATCCTTGTACGGTGATGACGAGATGGAGCGCGAATCTTCCCCAGAGCAGTCTTCTCAAAAAGATGATATCAACAACGGTGAGAGTGTAGATGACCAGCGTCAGGAGGGAGAGGAGATGGACACTGGGCTAGAAGATTCCTTGCCTGAAGGGGATGTCAACGTACAACCCGACATACGACCAGGAGACGAACCTGGTAATGAAGCTGTTCCTGACTACTCGTTGGACTCCAACGTTCGCGAAGACTCTTCGGAAAGTCTGTCAAAAGGAGACCGTGGCGCGAAGGCCGCCGGTATAAATGAGGAAGCTAGGAATGACGACGCGTTAGTCCACCTTTTCTATTCCGTTATTATGGTACTCTTCTATGTTATCTGACTCTTGTAACAGTATTGCTCGTGACGAGAAACTCGAGATGACGGCTGCTGACAAAGGAGATGGTGGTGTTGTCAATGCCATTGCCGAGGCCGGCACGGCACCGTCGCACGAAAATGTCCCACACAACGTATCTCCCGACCACGGACGCCATCTTGGAGATGCCTTCAAGGAGACTATCATGCACTCTGACGGAATTCTCGAACGCGACCATACTCCTGCCAAACAGGCAACGCCAAACCCCGAGACCTCGGACCTGCAGTACCTCCACGAAGATGATGTTGATCATGACATGCAAGCCCTCGGCCCTGCGGGAGCTGAAGAAGTAGCCAAGCTTAGCGAACTCCACCTCGTAGATGATGCCCATGGCTCTGATATTGCGAACCAGATGGATGTTGATGACCAAGAACACCCAACTCCCCAGCTTGGATCTATGCCACCACCTTTACTTCCCTTTCCTCCTGAATCTGCAGAGCGGGCTCTTCCGGACGACACTCCAGGGGCACTGCCACAGAATGAGGTGCAGGCTCTGCAACCATCGCGCGGCACCGATATTCATAACGAGAGCCATACACGAAATATCGAAGCTGATGACGAAGTGCCGAAGTCCGAGCACGTTGAGCTCACCCTGCGTCAATGGAAGGCCGATGGCCAACCTTCCGAAGGTGCCCAAAATCTCTGGCGTCTCTACGAGTCCTTGACGCAAGATCTGTCATATGCCCTGTGCGAACAGCTACGCCTCATTCTTGAGCCTACTTTGGCTACAAGACTCAAGGGGGATTACCGGTCTGGAAAGCGCCTGAACATGAAAAAAATAATCCCCTATATCGCCAGCGAGTATACTAAGGACAAGATCTGGCTACGTCGTACCCGCCCGAGCCAGAGAGAATATCAAGTATTCCTTGTTCTGGATGACTCTCGCTCAATGGCCGAATCGCACTCGATCCACCTCGCATACGAGGCGCTTGTACTCGTATCTAGGGCCCTCAGCAGACTTGAGGTTGGAGATATGGGCATTGCAAAGTTCGGGGAGACTGTGGATGTGCTGCACGGGTTCGATGATGGGCCACTGACGGATCAAGCTGCGATACAACTCATGACCGCGTTCACTTTCAACCAGAAGGCGACGAATGTGCTGGCTTTGGTGGAAACAAGCCTCAAAATACTCGAGGCGGCCAGGGAAAGTCGCTTGACAAGGCCTTCGTCTGCCGGGGATCTCTGGCAGCTTGAGATTATCATCTCGGATGGGATATGCCAGGACCACGAGAGTCTTCGTGCTGTGCTGCGCCGCGCACAGGAACAGCGGGTTATGATGGTCTTTATCATAGTTGACTCCTTGCATTCAAACGTAGCTCCAACCGCGCCTGGACCAGAAGGCAGTGCGACGAGCGCCTCGCAAAATTCAATCCTCTCGATGCAACAGGCGACGTATAAGAACGTAGACGGACGCATGGAGTTAAAAACGCAACGATATTTGGACACGTTCCCATTCGATTACTACGTGGTATTACGAGACGTGGGGGCTCTTCCGGAGGTGCTGTCTGGAACCATTAAACAGTTCTTCGAGCGGATATCGGATGTATAAGCGTAGTACTGTAGTTACCGGGTTACCGGAATTATAATTTGAATTTGGTTGTTCGATCACGTGAATTCTCCGAGATTAACCACGTGGTGCGCATGTGCTGGCTGGGCTGTTGGCGCGGCGCGACTCTTGGCACATGTACTGTCACCCCCATTGATACAACGTATCGCAATGGCGCATCTCCTCAAACTCTCACCGTCGTCCCAAGAAGATATCGTTCTTTCCAGCCCGTCCGAAGAACGCAAAGGACTGCTATCTGGCGTCGATACCCTCCCACTTTCCGAAGCTGATGAACCAAAGCTATCACCGTTGTGGCGTAACAGCAGGTTGTCATTTGGACCTGCTCGGATAGCGGTTGTTATTGGCGCTCTTTTCGGCCTAGTTTTGGGTGGATTCTACTGGTTTTCTGCTCCTCTATGCTCGGCTAGGGCCCTGCATTTTCATGGCGATACCCTTCGCTCTAACGGAACACATGAGTTCAAACGTACCGTCCTGCTCGTGTCCATTGATGGTTTGAGGTATGTATTATTTGGTGTCCATCACCTCTTCGCCGCTAACGTTTTTTTACACAGGGCTGACTATTTAGACAGGGGCTTAACACCCCACTTACTCGACATCAGCAAGCAAGGTCTAAGAGCAAAGTTTATGAAGCCAGTATTTCCCGTGAGCATGTCATCTTGCTATGGTGGGACGTGGCTCATCGTTTCCGATAGACATTGACATTCCCGTGAGTGATATATCTTCTAGGATTTATCTTTGGGTTGTTAACAATCCCATAACGTAGTAACCACTGGGCCCTCATGTATCCGATTCCATCACTTTTGTGTTTGTGCTGTCATTGACATGATTCAACAGGACGGGACTTTATGCTGAGTCTCATGGGATTGTCGCGAACGTCAGCCACAAGCGTTCTGTACTCAAACGTATATTGATCCCTTATCTAGAACTTCTGGGATGCAGAGACGGATTCAGAGTTTCATTATAACAACGTCTCGTCCTGTTGGCAACCTCGTTGGTGGCACGGAGAACCGGTGCGCGAGTTACCATGCTCAGGGTCATTTTTGCTGGTGCTAATTCCCATCGTAGATGTGGGAAACGGCTGAGAGGGCGGGGCTCATTACTGCCAACCTGATGTGGTACGTTTAACCTCGTTTTCTACTTTCGTGAGTTCCACTGATTTTATTAGGCCGGGCCCTCCTCGAACACTGTCCGGGGCTTCGCCTTCGTATTTTGTCGCTTGGGCGGTATGTACCCTCATTTTCGGCTTCCAAACGTTTTATGAGAACTTGTATAGGATAAGGTTTCGTTGGACGTCAAACTTGCCAAAATATTGGATTGGATTGATCTCCCGCTAAACGAACGCCCTCAGCTTATTCTTGGTACGTGCTCTGAAACTTGAGCAAGTATTTGCCTAAAGCCTTTTTTTAGCCTATGAACCCTCCTTGGATCAGGCAGGGCATGCAACGGGACCTTACTCTCAGAGAGTCAATGTAATTCGACTCGTACATTCACCCGTCATGACTGGCTCACTCTTTCCTAGGATACCCTGAAATACGTTGATGCCTTCGCGAGAGACTTACACAAAGCTCTGGTGGACCGGAATCTAACCGACATTGTGGATGTCGTCTTTGTGAGCGACCACGGCATGACAGATACCAGTCATCCGGAGCTTGTCTATATTGATGATATACTGGGGGAGGATGGGTGGCAGGCTGTCAAACATGAAGATGGTGGGGTACCTCTCACTTCTATCGTTCTAATATTCGAATCTGATGAGAATTTTAGGCTGGCCTTCCATGGGGCTTCACTTCGATCCTTCGGCCGATGCTTCTCATTATCTTGACGCGTTACTTGCAGCTGCCGCCGAGAATAGCGAGAAGTTCAGTGTATACATTCCGCAGACAATGCCTGAAAGGTATCACTTTGCACACAGCCCCCGAATTGCGCCCGTTTATGTGGTTCCGAACGTGGGTTATGTGTTGACGACGCGCAAAGAGGGAGATGTCGGTCTATCAAAAGGAGTATGTCGCTCCTCTGAACCTCGATCATCGCCTGACAATTCACGTGATTTGCAGAACCACGGTTATGACAACAATGAACCTTCTATGCACGCCGTATTCGTTGCACATGGCCCGTTTTCTGCCATAGCGAAAGCTCTTCATCATGGCCGTAGTACCTCCCTCCGCCCACGCTGGCTGTTGAATCCCAACAAAGGCTGGCACTCAACCTCGGACGAGACTTACGTGATGAACGGGTTCCAAAACGTCGAAATCTACGACCTTGTCATGAAGTTGTTGGGTATTGAAAAGCAGGCAGCGAATACAAACGGAACAACCGGGTTCTGGGATAAATATCTCTAGGCGACTACTATACCTCCGGTTTCCTGCCTCGGCTTCAAGACTAGCGATCATCGATAACCCATCAACAAAGTATCGGGTATATAAACTTCGTACATGCTTAATTGTACCCAGATATCTTAATGTTCATTCCCACTTGACATAAGAGGGGCCGTTGTGCAGAAGCATTGGACGTACCTTGGTCCACCAACGCGACGCCACAGAATACTATTACAGTCATCCCGATATGTTTCGCTGAACGAAGAACTTTTGTGGCACAGTTTTAGGGGAATATGACGTGCCATTGCCTAGGCTAACATCACGTCTTGAATATACAGGTGGAGAAATCAACACTAGCGTAAGAATCGGTACAGAGCGCCACCGCTGTCGAAACCCGCACGGGCTAGTTTGCCCCTGCATCGAAAACAGTCTGGTTCCCAGGATGAACCTGGAGATGCTCGCCCGTTGCGGATGGGACATATGACTCGTCTGGTAGTCCGGTCTCATCGAGACCCTCAGCGGCTTCTATAATCTCGTACAGTTTCGACGCGACCTCTGGTGGTGGCACGCGTCCGCCAAGGATGTCACGGGCCGGTATTGCCGAGCCATAAAAGTCCTTATTGGCGTCCTTCCGCTCAATCAGGGCTGTACCCTCGAGCGATAGCCCGGCGAACAATCCTATCAACCAATGCCATGCAGTGAATGAAGGAATGTGGTGGTTTTGTCAAGGAATAACGCACCTTTAGACTTGGAGTACGAGAACATCGGTGCGGGATGTGCAAGGCTCGCTTGAACGCTCCCCCCAGTGCCGATAGGACCGGCAGTCGCACTGACGTTCCCACCAATGGTGACGTTTCCACCGAGAGAGAATGCCCGAACCGCGTCTTCGCTGTTGAGGACGATGACAAAATCTGTGATATCTGCGCCGATCTGGAGACCCCAGCCGACACCACCCGTCGCGATACAGGACGGGGCAGACCATGAGCCATCTGGTAAGCGTGCTATGACGAGGCCAGAGCCCGCTTTGCCAGAGAAAACAAAGCCCGCCTTGATGACATGGAATACGGCGAGGCCTACGTTGGGAAAAGGGTAGAACGTATGTCGAGTCAGCCGAATATGGGAGGAGGATGTGGAAGTGACGGCACCTCGTGCACGCTGCAGGACGGCCTTGGGAATCGAGTTGAGGGCGGATTCAGGGTTATCAGGGTCAGCTTGGGAAAAGATTCAACATGATCCCGTGCGGGGTGAAGGTGGTGAACACAAACCAAGAAAGGTCGCGAGGATCTTCGCGGCTGTCTCAGCCTCTCCGGGTAAGCTGAAGCCCTGTGCGAACGATTGCGATGACGATTGCACGCGGCTGGACCCTTCCTTGAAGAGCACCGTAGCCTGTATGCCAGCCTTGACCGCACCTTTCTTGAATTTATCGAAGACTGACATTGGGAAAATAAGCACGCGGAGGTGGACACGGAGGAGAGACAAAGTGACATTACGTCATATTAGATTCGTGACAAAAGCGTGACACTTCTGATACACTTCTGACCCTCAAACTCTCTCCTGCTCCAAAGTAGCAAACCAGTTGACAAAGTGCTTCGAAGATGAAGAAGCGCCATTACGACTTTTTCCTTTTCTCTGCTTTGGAATGGAGAGGAGTCAATGCATTACCGGATCACCTATCGCCGTGCGCCATCCAACATCTTTGACCCCACTACTACCCCAGTACCCCCCAAATTCTGGTATTGTCGACGTTGTGCCATGAAACTCCTCGTACATTCCGAGGATCCTTGTCCTTGGACGTTTCTCCCAAGTTATGTTACTTGAATTTCCGCACCCCAAGATTCAAGTGTCACCAAATCTTGGCATCAAATGCGGAACAAGTTCCGCTGGAGAACCAAAGATGGGGACCATTCTACGCCAAGGTGGTCAGGTGTCTGAGGAGAACAACACCCTCATCATTTTGGAAAGTAAAATCGCTCACATCTTACAGTAACTTGTTCATCGGCGCCACGCTCACCCGTCGTTGGACACTGCGGAACCGTAGATCATGACCCCAATATGTCACTGCTTCACCGGCTCAGACATATCACCTGGTTCTCGTAACGGTCATGGGCCGATTGCGCTCGAACATCGATGCTCGGTTGTGGATTCCTTTCCCATGGGCAAGGTGTAAGCACCTCTCGCCCTCTAAAAGCCTCGTCAGATGCTTACTTGTACGTTCGGCATAATACTTCTGTATCGTCATCACGTGAAGGTCCATCAGCGCCCCAAATTGCGTGTGCCGAAAAGGGGAATCCATTGTCAGAAAACAGTATCATCAATCTCATCGCTGTACCCGGTCTGGCCCTCCCGCCGTTGGGACCGCATGCCAAGCATGTGGCGCAGAGGCAGTCAAAGGGCACCTGGACACCATCTTTACGAAATGGCCGTCGACAGATAGCCGAGTTTGGCAAGAGCTCACCAAACGGAGGGAATACACCCGCCAAATGACAGTCCCTGGCTGTCTGACCTATTCACTTTGCACGCATTTTGGACGGCTGTAGGTTGTGCGCCCACCCTCTAATGGTATCCGGTGTTTTGCCTCACCCCGAGCCGGAAAAAAGCGACACGACATTACTGTGGAAAGCTATTTGTCTGCTTTGATCGTTCGAGTATAAAAGCACCTCGATGCTGTCCCCACTCCCTCATCACGACTCTCCACATCTTCCAGCTTACACCCAGCATGTCTCACGTCATCATTACCGGCGCACAGGGTGGCAATACCCAAGGTGCTGCCGCGCCAAACCGCCTCGAAATCAATACGCTCATCAAGAACCAGAAGCAGTTCTCCCTATACATCCAAGCTCTCAGTAAGTCACATTCTAGGCAGTCCTGGTCACCAACTGAGCCCGATGACCCCCAAACAGGAGCCATGTACGCGACACCTCAGACCAATTCAATCTCTCATTTTCAAATCGCCGGAATTCACGGTCTCCCGTACGTGCAGTGGGATGGTGCTGGTGGCACCCGCCCCGTCCAAGGCGCCCGATGGGGCGGATACTGCACCCACGGATCTGTGCTATTCCCGACTTGGCACAGGCCTTATATTACCCTATACGAGGTCGGTGCCTTTTCGCGGGGTCTTGCGCATACTACAATATTCATATAATTTTACAGCAAGTGATACAGCAGCATGCTCTTGAGATTGCCAAGACCTACCGTACTGATCAACAGCAGTGGTTAAGCGCCGCCCAGAACCTGCGCGCGCCTTACTGGGATTGGGCTTCCAATTCCGTCCCGCCTCCTGAAGTCATCTCTCTGCAGAACGTCAATATCATCACGGCTGATGGTAGGACGACTTCTGTTCCGAACCCACTGTACCAGTATACCTTCAATCCCGTCGACCCATCCTTCCCATCTCCTTGGAGGTCTTGGAGGACGACGATCAGGCATCCCGATGACCCACGCAGCCCAAACGCGACCACTGACTCCCAAGACCTGAGAGGGTATGACTTTACGTTGCCTGATTCAAGTATCTATCGCTTATTCTTCCTACCAAAAGTGACCTTCAGGCGATCCAGGATGACATCACCGAGAGTACCTACAACCTTTTATCCCGTGTTCACACTTGGCCTGCGTTCAGCAACCACACCCCCGGTGACGGCGGCAGCTCTAGTAACTCTCTAGAAGCCATACATGATGAGATTCATGGTATGATTGGTGGTCAGATGGGTTATCCCCAAGTTGCTGGTAGCTCACTGTTCTCGCGAGTTTTTGTGCGATATCTAACTTATTTTTCTTCAGCATTCGATCCTATTTTCTGGCTCCATCACTGCAATGTTGACCGCATGCTCTCCCTCTGGTCAGCAGTCAATCCTGGAGTATGGGTCACAAGGGGCCCAGCCGATGACGGGACCTTCACTATCCCTGCCACTGCCTCCATCGATGCTAATACTCGTATGTTGAAAACCCTTTGAACTCACACCAGATTACTCACAGCCATCTCAGCCCTCACGCCTTTCTGGAACTCGCAGACAGGGTACTGGGCTTCGTCTGGAACTACGGCGACCGCTGGCCTGCATTACTCGTACCCTGAATTCAACGGTCTCAACTTGGGAGATCGACAGGGTGTTCAAAGGGCGATCTCGACTTGGATCAGCCAGCACTACGGCGGGGGACAATTCTCATTAGCCAGCAGTGCG
>Ga0307512_10001016_pt1 | contig 41248 bp, 46 predicted proteins | sample 14_EM_MG_FD_200267 | JGI IMG/M metagenome (GOLD analysis project Ga0307512, IMG submission 200267) | Populus trichocarpa ectomycorrhiza microbial communities from riparian zone in the Pacific Northwest, United States - 14_EM | ecosystem: Host-associated > Plants > Roots > Unclassified | place...
GTCGTTTTCGCCAGTTTCGCAGTTCGGTACGGCCCTCCCGGGTATTGCCTTCTGGCTCAGGCTCTTCTCTAGTCATGATCTCGTAAGCGTCTGCTCCCATGATTACTCGCCGCACTTTCTCTTTCCACATGGGGTAGTTGTTTTCGGTCAACTTAGGGATGTTGCTGTAAGCGCTCTTGAAAATTTCGGTAGTCATTGTGCGGGAGGGTGGAGTTTTTGAGGCTTCGAAGGTCTTGTAAGAGCGGGAGGACGGAGGTTTCGGGGGTCTTGGTGAGAGTGGGAGGACGGAGGTTTCGGGGGTCTTGGTGAGAGCGGGAGGACGGTGATTTCGGGGGTCTTGGTGAGAGTGGGAGGACGGTGATTTCGAGGTTTCGGAGGTCTTGATAGTCGACGAGGTTGTTGGAAGGTCGTGGAATGGGAAGAAGAAAAAAAATAGGTGATTTTAGTCTGTAGCGACCGCCGGGCTCATAACCTGTTGAAGTGAATGAGTGAGTTGATTGTAGGTACAAGAGAGACGGACAAAGGTGCGTCTTATATATGATGAGCATGAGGGCGAGCATCGTGTGAAGTCTAAAAGGGCAGTCATGGCGTGAAGTCTAATGAGACAGTCACGATCATGAACCTTAGGGCTTCCTGCAACAAGTTGTACGTCGTTATCAATTAACGAAAATGGTAAAAGTTGTCAGCGGACACCGCGGAAAAAACTCGCTCCGAATCCGTGAGCCTTAACCCGAACCCAGAATCCCCCGCCCAATTAAGTCTGCAAGTTTTGGTCCGATCACAGCGTATTCTATACATGAAATGTGTATAACTATGCTTACTTTCACCTGCCAGTCTCTAAATTGTGATATATTCGATATTCACTGTGCGGCTTTAGTTTTAGTCCGAAAAATCGCGAAAAATCGACGAAAATCGATCGCTTTCCACAACCACACACTGAGTATTAAATACATCGTAAATATGAGACTGGGGGGTGAAAGTACGCATACTTATGCACATTTCATGTGTAGAACACGTAGTGATTGGACCAAAACCCGTGTATTTAATTGGGCGGGCAACTATTGACTTAGTGTATGTTCCATGTGGGTGACAGGAGATGTGAGAGAAACTTCAATAATGGTCTACGTGCGCACAAGACTGAGTAACGATGGTTGCTTTCATAAAGTTTCCTTCCCATTAACCTAATCCAAAGACCTTATTTTTCACGTTTGTGCTTCTCAAATGGTGCATTTGCGGTACAGCCCCCAACCTCCATCCAGAAGGGGACGACGGGTAGCAGGAGTGGAGCTCCGCCATCTAGCCGGCCAGCCCGGAGGCGGAGGGGATTAAGGGACTGTCATACTCTAAGTAGAGTGAATACAGTATGATTAAAACAAAAAAAAACCTCCATTCCAGCACAAAACGCCTCAACACCTACACTCAATCTCTAAGAGACAAAATAAGGCCTAATAAATGCATATTTTATAAAGTAACTGTCGGCACCTGTGTAAAAACTTCAATGGTGTGAACCATGCGCCATGCGCCCCTTGCGGACATTGAACTTGATCTGGTTACAACTAAAATCACTTTTACACAAGTTGTCTGGGGCCTCTTGAAACCTCACACAGGTTACCAGCACATTGCAAATCGTGTGTCAGCACATATGCATCTCGTATTTCCTAGGTATCCGCTTACTTGAATGGGCTACACATACCATCGGCATCTCCGCAAAATCTCCCAATCTCATCACAAGGTATACAAACTACATGTGTACCCCGAACAGCAGCAACCTATTTGCTTCTGAATACTCTATGAGCACCAAGGAGTTTAGACACGTTCCACCCTGAGACAAACACTGTCAGACCTAAGCTCGTTTACCGGCCGCCGCCCGATCGTTGTTGTTGTTTAATCATACTGTATTCACTCTAATTAGAGTATGACAAGACCCTGATATCCCCTCCGCCTCCGGGCGAGCCGGCTAGATGGCGGAGCTCTCCCCTCGCTACTCTTCGTCACCGCTGACAAATGAAAGATGAGAGAAAGACAAAAAGAAAAAGAAAGAAAGAATACTATAACCCTGTTGCCGCCAATGCCGCACCCGAGCCCTGAGCCCGCTCCATACCGCCACTTCACTTGGGCGGAAACTTCCCGACTTCAGTGGCCGCCAGGAAGTCCATCACCGCTTGGTAGCACACTTCTATGGAAAACAGCTCAGCGACCTGCACGTGGCGTCATCTGCCCGCTTTCCAGCCTGTCGCCTTTCCCACCTCCTTCCATAGTGCTTTCTGCTGGTCTCTCCAACGGCTGCAGTGGCGGAAGAGGTGCTCCCGCGTCTGGGTCTGGGTCGCTGTCCCTCCTCACCACCACCATTTGTCATCCTCTCGGTGGCCGAACCGTTTTAGGCAGACTCCAGTGGGTGCATGCCCGGACTGTAGTCTGTAGAACCTAGCGTCCAGCGACTTTACGCTTGTCATCGGGATAGGTCTCTTGGTCCCCACCTTACCCTTGAGTCTGTAGCTGGAGTGCTTGCTGCACATGTCGGCCTCCCACTTCGCCTTGGCTGCTGATCTTCCCTCGGAGATTCGTCTAGCACTATTCAAGGCCAAGGTGTATGTCCGCTCTATCACTGTGGTTCCGCTTGCGTCTCAGGCTAAGTTCGCCTGACGGTCTGCTTCTTCATTCCCGGGGATGCCGCAGTGTCCCAGGACCTAGTGGATCTCTGTTCCGATGCCGTGAGCGCGGAGACTCCGCGTTCTCCTGTTGATCCGTCTCGGCAGTCGCTGTCCTGGGCCTGGCTCCAGGTGTGCCGTTCGTCAAATCGAGGCCTGTGATTCGCTGAAGACTGCCACCATCTCCACTCCATGGTTCTGCAATGTTTCTCTCTTCTCGATCGCCACGTCAAGCGCGGGTCTGATCGCGCTTACTTCGGCGTCAAAGACCTCCATTCGTCCCGTGCCCAGATAGCTGTGGCAGGACCTCCACTCGTCCCTGTGCTTGCTTACTGCTGCCGCTCCCACTCGGCCGTCATCTGAGCGCGATCCATCTGTCCACCACATCCAGACTCCCACTCACACTTTTGCCTCTTACTCTCTTGTCCAGCACTGCGCGGCTCACTTGGCTGCGGTGGCGTCGTCCAGTATGACGGTTCTGACTACTGATTCTTCGCACGGGGCCGGCAAGTTCATGCCCTCGGCTGTACGGCCATGCCAGTGCTCTTTCTTCAACACTCTGCATACCGGCGCCCCGGAAGAGGGGTCTTAGTGTAGCTTCATTAACTTATTGCTGCACGCGTTTGCTAGCCTGGCTGTGAAACGCTGTTGTCTGGATTCTAAGATTAGTGGTGCGGGGGTAAGCCCTGAGTCTCTCATTAATGATCCCCATGGCATCGTGGGCAGCACGCCCAGGATAGATCTGGCTTGTCGATTGAGGAGAAGTTGGAGGTCGTCTCGCCTGCCTGCTTCGCTGGGATCCCACCATAGTTCGCTCCCATACAGTGCGACAACCTGGACACATGCCACCTTGACAGCCCTTACGCTCGCTGGTACTACCCCGTACGTCTTTGTGAGGGTTTGGAGTCTAGCTTCTGCTGCCGGAGCTCTCTTCATGGATCGGTTGTGGTGCTCTTCGAGTGTCGGGTGCGCGTTCATCCAGACGCCGAGCCAGTGTGTCGCCTCTCTGTTGAACCTTATGAACCCTTCTCCGACCTCTATCTTTGCTGTCAGTTGTGGCTGGAGGTGCCTCTCGTGGCCTCGTCTGCATGTGAATAGTGCCGCCTCCGGTGTTGCGGTGTCGAACTGTAGCCTTCGTCTGCTTGCCCACTCGATGCTCTTTGCTGCGCATCTCTCCAGTACTATGACGTCTTGGTTGACATCGTTTCCAGTTACCACCCAGCCGACATCATCCACAAAAAATAGCCCTTCGGCTTCTGATACATACTCTTCGACCCATTTGATCAGTTGTGAGGTGTAGATGGCAAAGAGGATCGGTGACACAGGTGATCCCTGCTTCTACTGGGTGTCTTTCCATGGCATTGCCTTCGATTATCATCTCCAGCGTTCTTTCTGAGAGAAAGCTCTCCGTCCATCGTATCAGGTCTCTGTCCATTTGCATGACCTTCATTAAGTTGACTAGCCTTCCCTTTGCCACGCTTGGGAAGGCTGCCTGAATGTCCATGAGAAGCACGCCTGTTATGTGCCCGTTTGTCCAGGCTGCATGAGCTCTGTCGACCATGATGACCGCTGCATCTATGGCTGACCATCCTTTCCTGCTTCCGAATTGTCCGTCGCTCAGTAGCCCTCTTCTTTCAGCCTTTTCTGACAGCAGCTCTGCGACTACTTTTTCGACCACCTTTCCCATGCAGCTATGCAGGGATATGGAGCGGTAGGCCTTCAACTTTGTATAGTCCTCCTTGCCCGGCTTGCGAATCACCACACCACTGGCATGATTCCATTCCGCTGGGTGTCTACCCGTGCGAATGGCCGCCTTCGTCAGCCTCACAATCCTCTCTTTATCCCACTTCCAGAGCAGTCGTATGGCACCAAAAGACAGCTTGTCTGGGCCTGGTGCCTTCTTGACTGATTGAGAATATAAGGCCTGCTCAACTGCTTGCACGGTGACACGCATATGTGCGCTTCCCACTGGGGGTACCTGGTAGTACTGGGCGTTGTCATTTGGTGGGAGAGATTAGCGTCTCAGCATTTCCTCTTTCTCCGTGGCTGTGTTTGCTTGCCTGCCTGCTCTGTCCGTCAAGGCCTCCACGGTCCTGCACGCTCAAGGGTTAGCGTATTGTGCTGCTCTCCACACCTCAGGTCCCCGGAGGGTCTGCGAATAATCACTCCACATTTGCCTCTTGGACTGCCGAATCGACTTCTGGAGCTCTACCTTCGCCCTGGAAGCCTCCTCCGAATTCCGCCTTCTCCTTTTCTCCCTTCCGACCGCTTTTCTCCTTTCTTTGATGTCGGCGTTCCACCACCTCTTTGATTTGGCGCAGATCCTGATCTTCTTTGCTGTGGAGTTGAGAATGCTGCTCATTGCTTCTTGACACCATGCGGCCTCCTGTTCCACCTCATCTTCTGTGCACTCAGCACTCAGGTGAGCTCTCTTCTTCGCTAGTTCCATCCATAACTTCTCTGCTGCCTCCAAGTCTTGCTCCGTCATTGCAGTTAAGTTCCACCCTACTACCCCCTCGTGATGTGCCTCCTGCTGCCTGTCCACTTCCACCTCCCATTATATGTCGTCGTAGTCGGATCCAGTGGATTGGTCATCGGCCATTATGGTCCATCTCCTTATCAGTCGGTTTGCGAGAGTCAAATCGATGACCGACTCACCTTTGTGGTCCTCCCTTGTCCAATAGTGTGTGGATCGGCCATCATTCCCAATTTCCAATCCATTCTCGTCAATCACCGCTTCCCAGAAGGCGGCATCCCGCTACGCGTGGCACCTTGGGTCCCACCGACTACTGTGGGCATCAATGTCTCCCGCGGGGACATTTCCGGCCTGCCAAATGACTCTCTGCCAGTTCACCTTTTGCTCCTGTCTCTCTCCCGACTGCCTGTCTCTTTTATCCTAATCATTTACAATCCTTGTTATCTTCTCCCCTCTCCTCCTGACGTCAGTGACAACAACATCGTTGTTCGCTCCCCTGCTTAAATCCGTCTGCTCAACAACCACCAGGCCACTCCCCTTTCATATCGCCATACACAATCTTTTTCTTTTTCTTATTTCCTTGGCCCGAAGCCTAATCCCGAACCCTCCTCTATCTCCTGGTGGCTCCTGCGAGCACACTACGTCGGCCTTACGTTCGACTCCCATCTCCAGCGCCGTAATGGTCCACTCATACGACCTGGGGCAGTTGTGCTGAATCACTTTGATCATGTGCGGCCGGGGCTCCCGTTTCGGTCTCAGTTCCGGTTTCAGTAGTGGTCGTGTTCACAGTCTCGGTCATTGTAACATCTTCTGTCTCCCCCATTGCCTCCTTTTCCTCCACGTCCGTCATCTCCGCTTTGCTTCCCCCCCCTTCTGCTGCAGTTCCCCTTGGCCTAGGACCAAGCGTCACTCTGTTTGTCCCCGATGCCACATCAGGGGCTGCGTTCGTGGATGCCTGTGCAGCTTGCCCTATCATCCAACTCTGCCACGCCGCCCTGGCGGCTTCAGTCTTCCTCGCATATCTGTTGCTGGACGCAGTGTGATTTCCTCTGCAGTTTGGGCACCTCTCCAGCGTATAACCGCAGAGTGATCCCTGCTTCGCCGCGCACCCCACCACGTTGCACTTGTGGTCGTTTGTCCGTTGATGACCTGAGCAGCTGCCACATGTGGGTTTGCTGCTGCATTTGTTCTCGATGTGACCCCACCGACAGCAGAGCTCACATCTACTGGCAGGGCCCGCGTTCATGTATGTTTCCACTCGGTACCACACACCCGCCGCCTTGATGCTCTTCCTGACCAGTCCCAGCGCCGCCTTGCTCCCCGTTACGACAAAGACAACCGATGACGCAGTGATTTCTCCGTTCTGCCTTCTCTCCCTGATGGTGCAGGGGTTCGCCAGCCACCGTACTTGGGTAGGAATCGTTATGCCTTCGTTCTCCGCTTCAAATTACTCTCGCATATTCTGCAGACCTTCAGTGCCTTTTCCCATGTACCGCACGAGAGGTACTGCATGCGTCTTTACCCTTTCCCAGGTCTCATTCCCTTCGACATCCACGACTCCTTTGTTGACAGTCCTCGCTGCTGCGATGATGAAGAGCCATCTCCGCTGTCGCATTCTGGTGCGTGATTGCCGTGATTGCGCCCTTCGCGTTCCTCCTTGTGTTCATGATCCTAATGTGGGCAGGGGCCTGCTGGTGGAACAGCGCTCTGTTGATCGCTGACGCAATTTCTTGGTCCATCTTGATGGGGAGTGGCACACTCTCATCTCTCCTCACGATTAGGCGTCTGTCTGCCATGGTCGAGCCTATTCTCGGGGCTGGGGCTGGGCTGGCGGGTTTCTTCTGGGTTCGTGGTGGGACAGTCTCCCATTGTCTGGTCGGTGTAGGTGCCGATGATGTTGCCACATTCCGCGTCGACGTGGCTCTCGGCATCGGTGTCAGTGCTGGTTTCGGTGAATGTGCCGGTGCTGGGTTCAACTTTTGGTTTGGTTTTGGCGTTGGCACTGATTTGAGATGCCCTCCAGGCTGCAGCTGTTGGCGCTCCTCCGGCTTCTTCGGTTCCCCTGGCTGCATCAGGTCTGCAGGTATCTAGGCCTCCAGGCCAACACCCTCGGTGTCCGCTTTCCTCTCCTCTCTCTGGCCCCGCTCTTATGTAGCCACCACTCTCTTGACCATGTCCGTGATGCCCTTGAGCCACAGTACGTCATCCTGGTGGTACGCGTCCCGCTTTTCCTCTTTTTCCTCCAACCACGTTATCATCCCTCGCCACTGTGCCTCCTGCAGTGCAGTCTGCGTGTCAAACATGTTTGCCATCTTTGCGATGGTTCGGTGTAGCTTTGATAGTTCGCGGGCTTTCTGCTGAGTCGCTCGCTCCATGCGGCTCCACCACTCTCCGAGGACCCAGGCGGTCGCCGGGACCTCACTCCTTCTCCGCTTTCCGTGCTCCTTTCTCTCCATCAGCTCAAGTGTGGCTTCGCCTGCAGTCTCCGCGGCGAAGGATGTCACCGCCATCGCCGTCTCCATCGCCATATCCATAGGCGCGTTGCTCCTTCCGTCCGCCGCTTCTCCCGTGTCCAGGCCTCTCCTCTCGCTCACTCTGACTTCGGTCATCACGTCTGTTGGTCACACCTCATCTGGGGTTGTTCTCATCCTCGCTTGCTCGTTGGTTGACGCATCGGGTCGATCGCGTTCTTTGCCAAGACTTCGCGTGAACCCACTCAACTGCGTGGATTCGTGTGCGCGCCCTCCTCCTGCGGTCTCGCTGGTACTGGGGCACTCGCTCCGGGGTCAATTCGATGTCCAGAATCCATTGCCGCCGTCCGTTTCTTAATCTCTATCGTTGTTGTCGACTCATCGCGCTGTTTCTGTTTCGCCAAGACTTTCGGTGTGTGGTAGCCGCCGCCCGATCTAGGGGAGGGGGGGTCTAGACGATTTACATCCCCAGATAGGTGCTCAGTTTTGACAGTGCAACTCCGAGGTTTGAACACCGAACTCAATACCGAAAATCAAAAAGAAGTTTTCGTTCAGTCTGTGTAGATAAAAACTGCTCTAGTAGTCTGTCTGCACTTGACCAAAGTTGATTGTGTGTGGTGGAAGTACCCCAGCACGGCTCCTGATGTCATTCGAGTTCGGCCTACACCGAGTGATGCATCGGCCTACTGCGCAGTGATACATCCGCCAGCACTGAGTGCACCTCCACCACGCACAATTAATTTCAGATTACCAAAGTAGTTATTATCTACATAGGCTGTGACCGAAAACTTCTTTTTTGATTTTCGGTGATGAGTTCGGGGTGTGAATCTTAGGGTAACACCGACGACTAAATCATCCAGCCTTCCTAGGCGTTGTATGAGGCGCCGGTATGCGAGTTTATCTGTGCAGTCGCTGCCCAGCACTGCCGCGAGTACTGCGGCTGTGAACACCCAGCCTCGGTAAAAGAGGCAGTGCACTACCGCCACGCCGCAACCTAATGAAGACTACTGTACCGGACTTTAAGGTTACAACACTCTGTTGAGGTGACACTTTCTTTTGTATAATAGAATGGTCAAGAGTGGTCCAAAAACGCAATAAAATCCTTTCAAGGTGACAGGTGACGTTGTAACCTCAAAGCCCGGTACAGTATGTGGTCGATAGGGAATACACACCTGCTTAATTATGTACATAGTTTCGGAGTGGTATGAACATATAAGTGATATTCACAGGGAGCGGAAAAAAACTAACCGCTGAGGCATCCATACTAAATCCATCATCTGAAGACTAGAATCCTTGGCAGATTTTGGATAAGTTTCTCTATTGATGAGATTAGCCAGGTGCAGTGCAAAACAGGAATCCCATTTGACAGCTACACACATCAGCACGGTAAGCTATGCATGCGTATTCATATACTGTATTGGGTAATCTAGAAGGATTACATTAGTATGTATGCATCTCCCCAGTTGATGTATGTACATAAATTTGGTAGTTGAAACGTACCAAATCCTTCGTTCAGTCACACGTTATCACCGTTCAGCGAACACGGGACTGTTTGATCAGTGTAATGACTTGATTGTATATGACATGTATCGAAGCTTAGGGAGCGTTAGAGAAGTCAATATACCCAGACGTTCATTTCAATCCGAGAGTATTCTTGCTACCATATAACAACTATCATGCAGGTGGCTCGGCCACTGCAATACCCGAACCCACGGTAAATAACTTATAGTCCAGGCCATAAGAAGTGTTCCTGAACGGCCGACGCGGCTTGCCTGCATGAAGCCGGGCCTTCAAAATCGAGGCCGGGCTGCTTAGGAACACTGGCCGTAGAGAGATTATATCAAAGCAAAGTTTGCGGAATATGGGGCACGTTCACTCAGGCCAACTCCAGCTCAATTTTGTAACCGATCAACATAGTGTGGTGTGGCTCTGACAGGGTACAGTTCCGCTATGTAGGTAGGAATCTCCGCGAGCAACGTATGATTTAGCAGATCATCGCCCAAAAGCCGTTAGCCCGTAGTACGAAAGCCTAGCTTGAATAAGATCCAATCTGATCTAAGTTCCATCAGGGCAGGCCGTACCTAAAGTCTCACATACAGTGGGAATAGCTTTCAGGTTGCCAGGTCGGTGCAGACATTGGAACGTGCCTGATGGATTTTTGGAACTGCTCAAGATGAGTAATTATTCCTAAATACCGCCAGGATTGGGTAAGGCAGCAAATAATTGACGATATGACGGCTTCATCCGGTTTCCAGGTATCCCTGCTGAACCATTGACACCATCGTTTGTCATGGCTGCCGACCGCATGACAGAATAATTCATACTTGAAACTAGGGATAGTTGTCGAATCTGCCCGCCCAGGCTTCATCGACAGTGGAAGTCCCTCGGATTCCTTAATCACACGTCTCAACAAATAGCTGGTCTTAGACTTCCCAACAAAAGTTAGCAGATCTCTGACCAATCGTGACCGTCCTACATGACTATTCTAATCCGGTAGACATTCAATCGACGGTAAGAAATGACTTAAAGCTGTAGGGTGATGAAACGATCCTACTCATTCCAACAACGGGACACGTTGACTGTTACGATATGGAAGTTGGGGAGAACCGTGTGCGTGTATTCTATGGTACAGAGAAGAGAGAAGGAAAGGAGCACGACTCGAGATATATGGGCGAGACATCAGCCCCTGCAGCAGTCACCGTGTATCAGATCTGTAACATATCTCCGGCACAAGTATACCTGTAACACTTCCCCCTCTTGCTGCGCTCCATGAAACCAAAAGCAGCAAGAACTTCAAAACTAGGAAAGCCACGGACGAAGGACCCATCTGGCCGGCTGATAGCCGTGATGCAGGAAACTCCCCAGAAACCTACACCATCCCCGGAAACACAAAAGAGACAGATAGAGTAAAAAGCGGACAGTGTTCAACCAAGATAAACCAGCCGCTCCTGGCGGGAAATCAATAAATGACACAACAAATGACACAACAAACGAGATGACAGACAAAACAACAAATGACACTGAAACAGACAACAAACGATACTAAAACACTAACAACACTTCCCCCGGACTCCGTGAACCCACAGTCAAGCCGGCAACAGTAATACAAGACACATACAAACAACTACAGACAAAACGGACAATGGACAACAGACAACAGACAGACAACAGACAATGGTATAAACTCGAATTTTTAAAATAGATCTCGTTCTCCGGGTGTGATTCCAGCTGATGCCAGTGCGATAGAGGCTTCTGCGAGTCTTGCATGCTTAGTGTATCTGAATTCTGTCTTCTTTTCTGGGTGAAAGTCCCAGCAGTTGTCTTGCTTGTGGCCATCTCTTTCGCAGTAGTTGCAGATAGGACGAGGTTTGTTGAATTGGGATTGCTGAGACTGAGACCGCTGGGACCAAGATCGCTTTCGATTGGAATAGAGTGCCGAGCCAGTACTTGAACTGCCGATTTCCACAGGCTCCATTCCAAGCTTGACTCCCTTTCGCCGTCGATCTTCATCCCAAAGTTGACCAATTAGATTTTCCACATCAATACAGTTCTGGTTGTCATTGTCATTCTGCCGAAAGGACTGTGCAGTTGCGATAACGAAGCTGTCATAGGAATCTCCAAGACCAAAAAGTAAGACTTGGTGCTCAGTTTCGTTGTCAATGATTGCTCCAGCACTTCGCAGCTGCTGGCAGAGAGATCGATGCACATTAATGTAAAGTGACATCGCATTTTCTTCATCAGATTTGGCATAGTCAGCAAGCCGCAATTCATAGAACTTCTTCCGAATAAAGAAGCGTGAGGAGTATCCCTTTTGTTCATATAGCTTCTGTAGCTTCTTCCAAAGATCCACTGGATTTCGAGTCCCTTTCACAAGTTGCTCTGCTCCTTCACCCAAACAGAGCATTATATTGGCGGTGGCTTTTCGTGCATCTGAATCCCACTGTCGAACTTCTTGTGCTGGTCTTTCAGGTCGTAGACGTTCTTCACAGACTATTCGCCAAAGGTCATCCTTGATAAGGACCATCTCCATCTTCGTTGCCCAGGTTGGGTAGTTGGGACCAGTACGCTTCGGAACGAGATGGTGGAGAGATGATGACATCGGGTTGATTGTGAGGTCTTCGTGGAATGAAAGATTCGAGGTTTTGGTAGCGATAGAGATTTAGAGAGTAGCGGCCACCGGGCTCATAACCTGTTACGATATGGAAGTTGGGGAGAACCGTGTGCGTGTATTCTATGGTACAGAGAAGAGAGAAGGAAAGGAGAACGACTCGAGATATATGGGCGAGACATCAGCCCCTGCAGCAGTCACCGTGTATCAGATCTGTAACATATCTCCGGCACAAGTATACCTGTAACATTGACGTCCGTCGGTCTTTCGAGTGATATTGTCATGATGGAATGCCTAACGTGGGCCGTTGTCAAAAACGTCTTCCGATGTGTCATTCAGGGCATCAACGTATACCCACGGGACTCAGAGTCACCTTGGTGGTACTTTCGGGAGTGTTACCAGCACGCAGCGTTAGGAATTGTCACCATAACGGGCCGAGGTTCCCATGGGGCTTGAATATTTCAGTGCGTAGTATAGAGAAGTACTACTTCACTCGTTTGTCCTAAGTCTTCAATACGCTTGCACAACATGTATTGAACAGTGTGTATGTATGTTTCCATCCGTATTGTATCGTGTGCACTTGGTAATGTTCTTAAGAGTAAGGATGCCATAGCACACGTAACATACGCCTAGGAACCAACCCTAAGAACCACGCAATCTCGTGCCTTTGCTCAAAACAAGCGATTTTAAGTGGGTAACTGTACCTTTAAGAGCAAAGAGTTAGGGAGATAAGCGTCGGGAAATACTACTCGGACCTGTATCGATACCGATGTGGCCAGGTGGGTTGTAGTGGCTCTGAAATCACTGTCCCTGTATACCTTTCCAATAGTTACCTAAAATAGGTATACCATATCTCTGACAACGTGTGTGCATACTACGAAATCCCCCGACCTGGGGATTTGAAATGATAAGGGACTACTTCCATTCATTTGTGCGTCAGTGAAAATTTCTTCGGATTGGTCCAAGGTTGGGTGGTATATTAACGCAGTGGAAAAACGCATTGTGGGGTATGTCGGAATTGATTGTGACGTTAGATGTACGAGGTTAATTAAAGTGCGGCTTAGGGCACTCGGGCATCGGCTCGAAACATGCCGAGCTGGCAATACTAGACCTATGTTGACTACGTATTTGGCCCAGTGGCTTCCTCGGTCTTCGGTGCTAGTGGACTCGGGTACCGGTGGCTTGCGGCCCCCATGGGCCTCGCCTGCCCATCGGTCTTGCCTGCCCCCATGCCGAGGAGGAGGCCTAGCCTCGGCACTGGTACTCGGTTTTGGGCTCCGGCTGCGATACCGAGTATGGTCTTCTCTCTCTATATCGACCTGCCGCTTTCTCTCTCTTTGCTCTAGAGACTATACAGCTTGTTCGTTCTTTCTGTATTGCTCGCAATAACCTAGCCGATCAGAGCTGTGGAATAAACTTTATTCAAAAGAGGGCCAGATTTTAGATCAACCAAGGACGCATTTCACTCTCGGAAGCTTTACGACCAGCTAACACATGCACATATGCCTACCCTAAATGATCTCCGTACAGACTTGTGAACGCAACAACATTATGAAAATAAAACAAAAACAAAACGCAAGAAACACAATTTAACCCAAGCCACAGGTCGTGAACAACTTAGCCAAACTTTAACTTCCCAACCCCAACAACACTTCCGACAACAATCCACGCATATAATATTCCCAAAACACAATGAAACACAAAAATTTGCGGTAAATCCTCCATGCATCGAGTAGGGCACAATCACAGTAACAGCAAGTTGGCTCAAATATCATCCAAACAATAATCCTCCCCTCTCATACAACAGATCTTCTACCTCCGGACGGTAACGCCCAGAGGGATCCAACGACATCACATCTGCTCCTCTGTCCAACAGAAAATTTACGATTGTCAAGTCCCCAGCCTCGGCTGCGTAGCACAGTGCTGTCGAGCCGAAACAATCCTTAGCTTCAATCTGAGCTCCCTTATCGCACAGAAGCTTAACGATCTGCTCATATCCTCTTCTGGCGGCCGACAAGAGTGGCGTTACAAGTTCGGACGAATTCACGGATTCGATATCAGCCCCTTTCTCAATCAGGAGCTGTGCGATTTGCAGGGACCCTCTGTCTACCGCACGACGCAGGGCGGTGCAGCCACTTCTATCCTTTGATTCAATCTGTGCACCGCTACTAAGAAGTAACTTAACCATCTGCCCATGTCCTCTTCTGGCGGTCGACATAAGTGGCGTTTCAAGTTCGGACGAATCCACGGATTCGATATCGGCCCCTTTCTCAATCAGGAGCTGTGCGATTTGCAGGTACCCTCTGTCTACCACACGACGCAGGGCGGTGCACCCACTTTTATCCTTTGATTCAATCTGGACACCTCTATTCAGAAGTAACTCGACGATCTGCTCATACCCTTTACTGGCGGCGGATAGCAGTGGTGTCAATTGATGATCGGAAAAGTCCACGGAAACCATATCGGCCCCATGTTTGATGAGAAGCTGTGCGACTAGCAGGCGCCCTTCGTCTGCCGCACGACGCAGGGCGGTGCACCCACTTTTATCCTTTGATTCAATCTGGACACCTCTATTCAGAAGTAATTCAACGATCTGCTGATGCCCTTTGCTGGCGGCGGATAGCAGTGGTGTCAATTGATGATTGGAAAAGTCCACGGAAGCCATGTCGGCCCCATGTTTGATGAGAAGCTGTGCGACTAGCAGGTACCCTCTGTCTACCGCACGACGCAGGGCGGTGCAGCCACTTCTATCCTTTGATTCAATCTGTGCACCGCTACTAAGAAGTAACTTAACGATCTGCTCATGTCCTCTTCTGGCGGCCGACACAAGTGGCGTTACAAGTTCGGACGAATCCACAGATTCTATATCGGCCCCTTTCTCGATTAGAAGCTGCGCAATTCGCAATTGCTGTTTCTGTACCGCACGATGTAGGGCCGTGTTACCGAAATGGTCCTTCGATTCGATCTGGGCACCTCTATCCAGGAGTAATTTGACTGTCGCTTCATGTCCTGCAGTCACTGCAAACAGGAGAGCTGTCTCCCCAGACTTATTTTGTTCCTCAATGTAGGCCCCTTTGTCGAGAAATAATTGCACAAATTCGTCATGACCATTTTCTGCGGCGGAATGTAGTAGAGTCCTAAACAAACTATCTCTGACCTCCAAATGAGCCCCATTATCGAGCAGAAGTCGTGTAGTCGTGATATGTCCTGCCTCCGTTGCACAGTGGGGGGCTGAGCGCCCAGAAAAGTCCTTTACATCAGTCTGGGCACCTAGATCCAGTAGAGTTTGTACCAAGGTCGTGTCGCCAGCTACTACAGCAGCATGAAAGTCCTTGTCGTCAACAGTGGCACCATTCTCACTTAGAAATTGCGCAATCTCCAAGTGCCCGTTTGCCGCTGCTTTGCATAGGGAATGGCCATCCGCCCGGGCCCCTCCCTCGAGGAGGATCTGTACCATGTCCTGGTTCGCGTTATCTACGGCAATTGATAGCGGGGTACGGTGTTTATTGTCAATGACTTCCGAATTGGCTCCTTCACGAAGTAATGATTCCGCAATGGACTCTAAACTGTTCTCAACAGCCAAATGCAATGGAGTCGTCGCCCATGATCCATTGTGGACAGGTGATACGGCAGTGTTAACGTTTGCTCCAGCTTCCAGCAGTATGTTGACCACCGACTGCGATTGCACTATCACGGCGAGATATAGTGAGGTTAACCCTGTTGGCAGCATCCCATCCTTCCAGCGCATTTTTATTTTACTCCTGTCATCTAAGTCCTTTAAAGGGCGTTTTCGGAGCAGAGCACGGATAGTTGCCTCGCGTGCCGATAAGATCGCATGGTGTAAGGACTTGATGAGTGCTTTTCCATCGATACGGTCGAGATTCCAATGAGAAACTACCAACTCCACTAGATCGACTGATCCCTCAGCCCCTGTCGCGTCCAGGAGCCTGGGAAAGTCCACATTATATCCCTTCCCGGAGGATAATGATAGTAAACTTTGAATAAGACCTATGTCGCTAGCCTTGGCTGCACTACATAAAAGACGGTTGCATGCGAGTCCATCCAAATCGTTCCAATCCGCGTTTAATTCGTGACTCGAGCTGTGGCAGGCCGAGACATGCTCATTTTTGTTTGCCGCCGTTTCAAACCCAATCTTATTGAAATCACAGTTCACGACTCCGCATTTAAAAGGACGTTGATGTTTAGTTGTGTGCTCATCACGCTTGCTGAAGGTTTCGAAACCATACCAACTACGGCTGCAAGTAGTAACCGGGCATCGGAATAATTCTCCTCCGTAGAACCGATGCATAGAGGAACAATGTACATGACGGTTGCCGGTGCAGCGTGCGCTGGCCAGGGTGTCGAAACGTTGATAGATCCGCCGAGAGACAGCACCAAGAAGTGGATTTATATCGTCGTCTGAACCGAGTTAAATAATACGTCTAACATCAACATGCGAAGAGACAGACCTTGATCATCTTGAAGGTATCTCTGGTTCCGAGAAAAAGCGGCGATTAAATTGAGTTTCTTGTATTCATTCGGGTATATGGACTGCATATGATGCAATGACGGCGTTTCCGGTGCTAATTCCTGATCCAGGGTCTTGAAGGATGGGTTCCACCGAGCTTCAAGGAATTGTTGAATTAGTTCCACAAGCCCATCAGCAGTAGCAATTTGATCTTTCCAAGCACCCCTAATGTGGTGTAGAAAATTTGCTTGGGCGTATTCGTGTAGCACATATCCACCGTCTAATATGAACGTATCCACTTCATTGTCCGTGATATCATGATCGTAGTATCTGAAACTTAAATACGAAAGACATGTTGCGGCAACCTCAGAATGTGACTTTACTCTGCAAATATAGTCACTTTGTTGTTTATTGATGAGATATCTAGATGTGCCAGATATTAGTCCACAGGAACTAAGCGAAGGAAAGTTAGACTAGATTTTGAGGACAATACGCACTCTTTTGCCGAAAAATGTACGAAGGTGAGATAATCGTTTCTCTTCTCAATGATTGGGCCACAGAGCTCAAGAATATCTTTCACAAGCCTTCTAGTGTATTGCAACTCTTTGTCGCCAGGATGGATCAGGATAGCATGTTCAAGTTCGATTGTCCTCAACGGTCGTCTTGCACAGATCAGCCACGAGAATATTTTCTTTACTTCAGCTTGCTCAGATGGTGATAGCAGGGTCACAATTCGATTTAGCATCCTGCCATAACTGTATAGTCCGATCAACCTTCACCGAACGTTATTCACTGCCCAGACATGAGCCACGTACATTTCGTGTAGATTTTTCGGCAAACTATTTGCCTCATCCAAAATATGCGGAACTGTAGGCTGCGATTGTAAATTTTCAAGTACTAGTCGGGCGTAAAGAAACATCCCTTCCAAACGTCAGTATAAGTCTTCTCAGGTACTGAGTACAAAGTATCGAACCCTCTGATCGACAAGCAATATTTCTAGCCAGGGTTTTGAAGATGTCTTCTGTCTCCGGTGCAGTGATGCCTTTTATTCTCTCCCAAAGGTCATTGATCTCCTGTTTAACAAACTTTTCGATGTCACTTCTATTCCTATCTTCAACTGCCACCATTTCAGCGTTAGTCTCAAGTTTCTGACGGATATCAACCTCTTTGCGGCTGCTGACTACAACGCGTAAATTTCGACAATCGTTGCAAAGCTTTACTATGATATCTAACAGGTTTTTCCTGTGATTTTCAGCGCATTCGTCCAAGCCATCTAAAATCATATACACAGGCTCAGCCCTGCAGATGAAGTCCTCCAACAGTTTGTCCCACAGGTCGAAGATACGACCCCGGCTAAAATGGGAGTCATATTCCCGGTTTGCAGCCGGTATGAGGGCAGTATTGGCTCGACAAAGCTGATATATCATAGACTCAACGATCGCCGGTTTTGTGTTCCCGTTATCGTAAGTGGGAAAGGCATAGATTAAACACGCTCCTTCGACAGCTTCCATCTGTACTTGGAGATGCTGGAGAATGGAAAAGCTCAAGAACGTTTTCCCTTGCACAATTTAGCCAATGACGTTAAATATTGGTTTTTGGAAAAGGTTACCAGCACCAGGTATACCTGATAACCATAACAGCCGTTGTTTCGCATCACTGGAGTTGGCATCAACCCACGATTGGAAACGGGGATCAGAGAGTATCCATTTCCCGGTTTCCGCGCAGTATTTATCTCGGATATCGTGAAGACGATCAACATAGTCCCTGGTATGATGTGGAATATTTTTCTCGAGTCGGGTCATTTCCCGGAAATCCCTCTCCTCATGATGTCGGCTAAGAGCTTCCTCTCTCTCTTTTTGCGCGTCTTTAATCACCAAGATATTCACTTGCCTATCAATAAGGAGTTTGTGCTTCTCGATATTTTTATGTATAAGCGTAAACGTGTCCTCGTATCGTGGCCAAAGCACATCAAAGAGTGCTTTCCATCCTGCCACACATCGGTCAGTATTAGGAGACTGTACAGGGACAGGGTTGAGCGGGGCTACTTGTCATTCTATAAAACCTCAGTAACTGAAAATGAAATTCAATTATTTCTTTGTAGAAAAGAGCAAGATAATCAGCGAGCATCTGGTCGCTCCCATGGAAAATTTCCCCGTACTCCTTGAATTGTGGAAGCGACAACCCGATTTCGTGGAATACGTCCAACAGCTTATCGTAACCGCGGAAGTAGTTGCTTGCAATCTAGTTTCTTATAAGTCAATAGCTCATCTCATGAGTCAACTAAAATCACGAACTTGCAAGACAAATCTGATCGGACCCTGGACCGTGACATCAGCCTCATGAGGTTCTTGCCCATGCAAAAATAGCTGCTCACCCAGATGAACGAGAGGATTTCGGGCTTTGCCTGCACGAAGATGCCAATAACTTCGCTATATCTCTGTAGCCCCTCAAGATACGGACGGATTTTGTTCATGTTCCCCAAGGTGCGATTTTTGGCCTGTTGCGCTTGAATATCTGTTGTCGCCTTCCAGACATCCTGGATTGTCAAAATCCCCGAAAACGTTTTCTTTTCTTTGTCAGAGAGCTTTTCCCAGACCAAACTGCGGGCTTGTGAGAAAGGTTCCGATGGTGAACTCATGGCTAAGCTGCTTATCCCAGAGAATACTGCATATAGGGCAACCAGTTCTTATGTCTACCTAACTGTTGAGGGATACGGTTTCGTACATCCATACCCGGAATGTTCATCCAATAGAAAGAATAGCACGGCTATTCTCCTCCGCACATGCATCCTGCGTCTTTGTTAGGCAGGCAAAACATCTGATTGCAAGGCAAAATTCACGCACGCAACATGCGGTAATACAGGTACGCCCACACCAGGCGAACAGTTCAGTTCTTCATCAACTGCACATCCTTGAACATGTTGTGTTGCCTAGTGCGATGTCACTCATCCCTGTTCTCGCAGCATGCATAGCTTATCATCAGGCCGACCAGGCGCACGGAGACTACCTGTATGTTCACACCACGGAACTTTAATTTTAACTCTTATATCGTTAGTGTGAACTAGTATTTACTCCAACTTAACCGAAGCTATGGCAAAGAGCTTAATAATTTCATTAATGTTCGGTAGATACGTACAACCTGTGCCAACCACTGCTTGGCATCACTACAATAATTCAATCGACACCCTAAAGATCAGTTACGTAGAAGTCAGAGAAGCCTCATGGATATTCTAGATTATAAGGCTTTTATTTGTAAAGTATTTCTTCTGTTGAAACTTGCTACTTGAGAATGCAAAACATGCTTAGTATGTTCCACCCCTGTCCATGCTCAGCGCAGCTGCTGCGTCGCACTTCACTGCGCCATATGGCGAACTGCAAGGCTTTTTCCCCCAGCACCCCCCTTCATATTATTTTTGTTCCCTTCTCTGTCTGAACACTGATTGCTTCTCAAACGCGATGTTCGACACCATCGATACTCTCGCAGATATACGTACCCGGAAAAGACTATACCCGGATGCCGTCGATGGCCTCCCGAAGAATATATCGACCGACAAGCGACAGCGACTCTTGAATGACTATAGTCGAATGGACTCACAATCTTCGTCTCATTTGATACCATCAAAATATGACCAGTTAATCAGAGTCAATTCAGGGTTAGTGTTATTGTCTTCAAAAACAGTGGACGAATACCCCGCACAACGTAGACCTCATCAAGCGCTGGATACCGCCGAGACCAGCCCCGATTCTCAATTCGCCTATACGATAAATAGCCAATCAGCCAGTCCTGTTTCCGCTTGGTCCTCTGATGCTTCCTCGTTGGCTGGTGATCGTTGGGCGAATAGTTGCAGAGACCTACCCTGTGGTTATGTTTGTGCGGGACCTACAGCTGATACAATGGATTTGTGCGAAAGTAAGGATGAAATCTGTTGTAGAGTAGCTGTAGCTTACAGACATAGTGGAAAATACATGCAGCGGCCAGATAACTACACAAGACACTTCATGGAGTGAGAAAAGACAGTACAATGTTTGCTTCGGAATGGTTAGTTGATAGTGTCATGTGATCACTTCACAAAATTCTAAAAATAAACAGCTCTGTGCGAAAATCCTTGATGCAAAATCCATGTCAACCAAAAGGACCCTTGTATCAGTCAATCTATCCTTTGATAAAGACCTCGCTTTATTAAAGTCAGCTACAAATGCGCATCTGGGAATTGTGGAGTCCCGCATCGGAAGAGAGCTCAGCATCCTACGCCGCAAATTTTCCATGCGGCTCGACGCATTCATCTCAAATTGCCGTGGGAATTCATCTGAGAGCTCCAAAGAAAGCCTTGCTAACATAGTCCTCTATGGACTCCATGAGAACCTGGATATGATTGGCCGGCAACTTTCGGACCAACAGATATATTTGCAACACCCTTTGGCATACGACACGTCCTTGATTTATGATAATCCACATTACTTTCTACCGCCGGGCGAGAAGCTTGAATTGCCTGATTTGGTCAGTCTAGAGATCACGAATCCGACCCGCAAACAAAAGCCGCAGCTATTGGATGAGGCCCTGAAGATCTTTGAGGCTGCGAGGTTGCCCGAGCACCAACCATGCCCAGAGCTTGCAGTGATTCCCGGGTTAAAGACGAAATTGAAAGGGTTCGTAACTCATACCAGAGTAGTCTCACGTTTCGCTAAATGCTGTCTAGCCACCAGAAAGTTGCGGTTGCCTTCATGACAGAAAAGGAAAAGGGTAAATTCGAAGGGAATGGCTCTGGATGCTTGTGGGAGGTCATACGGTCGAAGACAGGGCCTCATGAGTATACTCTATTCACATTATTGATTATTGAGACAGACAATTTCTGACGTAACCCAGATCTCTCGCATACCGTAATATAATTACGAATGCATCCCAAAATGACAGACCGCCATTACCGTTGGGAGGACTTTTAGCGGATGCTATGGGATTAGGGAAAAGTCTGTCTACCTTAGTGCTTATAGCGACAGATGTCCAATCTTCACGAGCTATGGACGCGAATAGTGAAACGCCGACTCTTATAATAACTCCGATGTCAGGTAGGCCCTTCCTCTCTGCTGTCAGTGCTTGTACTAATACTTTATAGCACTTCTTGCCTGGCAAGATCAGATACAGTGGTACGTAGATGAGACAGAACGGTTGATTCCCCCGCTGATCAGACATACCCCAGTCACTTTGAAATCAGTACATTCCGACTCCATACATATCACGGAGATCAGAAGGAGCGCGATATCTCAAAGTTATCAACATATCACATTGTCCTGACAACATACGATACCCTTGTCGCGGATATGACCAATAAAGCGGCAGGGAGCCTAAGCAAAGTGAAGTGGAGGCGGGTGATATTGGATGAAGGTTTGTTTTTCGACTCTTTCCTGATATTAATTCCAACTAAACCTTCTGCTAGCACATTTGATCAAAGAAAAGTCGACCAAGCGATTTAAAGCCGCTTGCGCTTTGGACAGCAAATACCGCTGGTGTCTCACTGGGACTCCTATCCACAACCGGATTGACGATTTCGCAGCGCTTCTGTGCTTCCTCCACGTCCATCCATTCGACCGCACATTTAAAAAGTCAATAGTCGGTCCGCTCAAAGCCGGGCATCCGTCAAGTGTGGACAAGCTCCGGCTCCTTGTCAAGTCGGTTTCTCTGCGCAGGACAAAGGCATCCCTAGCGTTGGAAGTGCAACTGCCGCCGCGATATAACCACATTGAAAAAGTCGACTTTACAGAAAGTGAGAGAGAGGTGTATGAGTTCGCAAAGCAACAGTCAAACACGCTGCTCAGAGGGTTATCTGGTGCTGCGTCGAAAGAATACACCAGTATTCTCCAAGCTATCCTGCGACTAAGACAGATCTGCAACCACAATACCGACTTATGGCCAGCAAAACTGAAGACTCAATTCCAAAGAATACATTCGTACTCGCAAGGACTCGCCGATTTTTTCTTGGATACATTGGACTGTTGCGAAGCTTGTGGGGACGACATCGTGGATTATCTACCAGGTGGCATTACTATTACGTCTAGCTGCCCTCATATTCTTTGCAGACCATGTGCAACTGGCATCATAGCGGTTCGCGGAACAAAGGCCACCCCAAAGCGCATTAATCACGCCTGCCCTTTATGTTTCGCATCCGATGCCGATTCGGATTGTACACAAAAGACACGTTCCCGACAGAAAAAAAAGCCGGAAGACTACCAGCCCTCGTCCAAAGTCAATGCATTGATCAAAAATCTTCGGAAAGATCAGGGGTCTGGAGATATGGTATCCAAAAAAAGGTTAGGCCCCGATCCAAAACTACTTATCGCACCAATAAATTCTAATCGATTTACTATGAAGCGTTGTGTTGTCCTCCTGGACCAAAATGCTCGATCTCGTCGAGTATGCCCTCGAAGCTGAAGGTCTCGAATTTCAACGTTTCGATGGAACTATGAACCTCCAGCAACGAGGTACTGCGCTCAAAGAGTTCCGTACTAACCCAACCTGCCAAATATTGTTGGCATCTATTCAGTGTGCCGGTGTTGGGTCTGTAGTCAATCCTTCGTTGTAAACCGTCGGAGAAAATATTAATTGCGTATTAATATCGTCCTACAGAATTGATCTTACTGCTGCATCTCGTATTCACATCCTGGAACCGCAATGGAATCCCTCGAGCGAAGAGCAAGCACTGGACCGTATACACCGCATGGGACAGACTCAGACAGTAGAAACTTACCGATATATTGTGAATTGCTCTATTGACGAGGTTGGGTTAACTCCGATTCTACTCACATGATCCCAGAATTGACGATTCATCTACTAGCACGTGGAAACTCTACAAAAGAAGAAGTTGCAGCTAGTCAAGCTGTCTTTCGGCGGAGAGGAATCATCAGAAAAGGACATGTTTATGGTTTGATAATCTACTCTGATTGGATCGGGTAGAGCTAATGATGGCCAGGAACTCAAATCACTTCTCCGCTAGGCATCACATCGTTTAAGAGGGATTTCAAGGCCCGGAATATTTTTTCAGACCCAGTGATGGGGGTGTGGTTTGTATCTGATTGACATATCAAACGTTTTTGTTTTCATGATGCTCCGTCTTTTGGTCTAGATATAAAGGATGTCATGGCGGTATTGGTATTTTGGTTGCTTTATGTCGGTGTTCTAGGAGGGCACGAATGAATTCGCGAATGATTTCCTCTTTCTGAAGATTAATATTCTTTCATTGTACTTGCTCCGGCATCTCCGTAGGATGTCCCAATGTAAACACCATAGATACGAATGCACTCCGGTAGCAACAGATTTCTTTTCGAAGCAGTAACTTTGTCATTGAAGATGTTGCATATACAGGTCTCAGCCGGAGATGAGTCTCGTAAGGCCGGAGCGGAGATGTCTTGTATGGCCGGAGCGGAGATGTCTTGTATGGCCGGAGCGGAGATGTCTTGTATGGCTGGAGCAGAGGTGTCTCGTATGGCCGGAGATGACTGTTGACTCTGGTACGGGCTGATGGCATTCAGCCGTACTTGCACTCTCATATATATTGGCCTTGTGGCCCTCTTAGATAGTGGACAATCAAGCTTCTGGCAGTCACTATTTTTCAACAGGTTATGAGCCCGGCTATCGCTACTATCTAAAAATCTCGCGATCTTTCCTAAAAGACCTCTTTCACGATCTTTCTTGCGATCTTTTTCACGATCTTCAAAAAAGGGCCTCAAGAACCCTAAACCTCATCACCATAGCAACAACCGCATAAACAACACTAAAACTCAACACCACGATCTCACGATGTCTTCCTCCAAACCCACCTTCAACAAGACCAGGTGGTGCGACATTCCTAAGCTCACTCATACCAACTACGACGAATGGAGAGACGACATGATACTCATCCTATCATCCATGAGAGCATATGCAATCGTCACTGGAGATGACCCTGAACCGCAGCCTCTTGATTTCAACCATGATGACAACTATGATGATTGGAAGGCTAAGGAAGCCGAAGCCGTGTCTATGATCAGACCTTCCTGTTCCCCTGAAGTACGGCGCATATTCAAGGGAATGAGAAACCCTCTCGAAATGTGGAACACGCTAGAAACCAGCCTGGACACCACCGGATCTTCTATCGGCAGACGGAACATCCTACGCCAGTTCCGCGCTTGCCGACCTAAGGTGGATGAACCACTTTAAGCATACTTCACCAAGCTCAGTAACTACCGCATACAACGGCACCATACCGACGATGCTATAACCGATCGAGATATCCGCACGCAAATATTCACATCACTGCCATTACAGTATGCGATGATATTAATTGTCCTAAAGCATAGAAGGCCCTTACCTACACCCGAAGAAGCCATGCATGATCTCTTAGAAGAAGAAACTACAGCCAGCCTCACCAAAGAACACGGAGATGAATCCATGGGGGCCGCCCTCTTTTCACCACGTGGCGGCTACCGTGGCCGAGGCCGAGGCCATTGGCGTGGGTGTGGTGGACTCCAAGGACGCCGAGGACGCGGTGGACGCGGTGAACATGGTGGAAACGGTGGATCTGGAAATAGTCACGAATGTCAGTGCACTTATTGCAAAATTGACAGCCATACTACAGATACATGCAGAAAGCGCAAACGAGCGCAGGAGGGAGGAAACAACAGAAATCATGAGCGCATCTGCTTCCAGTGTGGGCTCTCAGGCCATGTCAAAGTCAATTGCGTCTCCTACAAACATATAAAGGAGTGGTGGGAAGTGAAGAAAGCCACTGCTGCAGCAGCCCTCGCCATAACCGGAGACTGCGATCCGTTCTGAATATCAGCTTGTGCCCTCGCCGCCGCCACGGCTCCAAAGTGAGTCATTTATTCCGGTGTGTCCCACCACATGTGCAACGACCACAGCAGCTTATCAACGTTCAAATACCTCCCACTTCCTATAGTAATCGAACTTCGAGACGACAATTGGGTAACCACCACACATTATGGCTTCGTCAACGTCACACAGGGCTATCAAGTCGAAGCCCTCCATACTCCTACTTTTTGACTTTCCCTTCTATCGATCGACCAATTGAATTTGGGCGGGCATAGGACTATATTTCGGGACGGAAAATGCTCCATAACTTCGCCATCTTCTTGTACTCTCGCCAGACAACTAGTCAATGGCATATATAATTGGCCCCGCAACCGCACTCCTATCATCGACTACCGAGAGTGGGAAAACGAGAATGAGAGCCAGCTCACTTCCAAGAGGAATCATCAATGGACCTACAATCGAGTTTTCAGAGATCGCACCTACATGTGCACCTGCTTCCCCCGTTCTAAAGTCAAGCCTATGGCACCGACGACTAGCTCATTTGAATTCTACTGCCATAAAGTCTATAGTCAAGGGATATACACACGATGATTCTATGTGCACAGTCTGCATCCAGGCCAAGCACAACCAAAGGTTCACCAAAGTACCAGTCAAGCGCACTACGAAGCCGGTTGAACTTGTACATTCGGATGTGTGTGGTCCCTTCTCTACACCGACCTTCCGAGACAATTGATATTGTATACTATTCATCGACGACTACACGAGGTACGCATTCGTATGGCTGCTCCCAAATTAGAAAGCAGAGACCTGCACCTCCGCCTACCAGTAATTTCAGGGACGAGTAGACTCAATGGGATACGAGATCAAGCGATTCTGGTGTGAAAATGGGCGGGGAGAATACGACAATAAGACCTTCCGATATGTCCTCGCAGCCCGCGGCACAACATACGAGCCATGCCCTCCATACCCTCACCATAAGAATGGTGTTGCCGAACACATGATCCGTACAATCACTGAAAAGGCCCGGGCGATGATGATTGACTCCCAGGCTCCAGTTCAGTTCTGGGGAGAAGCAATTAATACCGCAGTGTATCTCCATCAAAGATCACCGAATGAAGGCCTCAAAGGAACTGACCTCGACGGCTATCAAGCACTGTACGAAACGCCATACGAGAAGCTGCATGGATCTGGCAAACTGACGGATGATGCTGACAGCAATGAAATATCGTATCAATCCGCACTCCCCAGTCCACGTCGATTCGGATGCTACGCCAGTAGACTCATTCCCGAAGTTCAACGGCGCCAGGGCAAGTTCGGCCCAAGGTCAAAGCCCTGCATGATGGTCGGCTACACACACGACTCAAAGACGTTGTGGAGGATATAGGATCCCGAATTCCAGAAGGTAAAAGCCCAATCAGAAGTCGTCTTTGACGAAGAAAGATATGCACACATGTCGTGTCAGCATGGAAGCAATGAGATCGACATGTTTGGATTATCAGAAGATGAGGAATACGTCAACGAAACAGATACCGGAGGACAAGATTGGCAACCTACACAGATCGGTGAGAGATACAAATCTCACATCCATGAAGCTCCTGACAAGGAAGCAGAAAACGCCCACAGCCGGCGCCTCTGCCGAGAGGATCAGACTGCCCCGTATTCGGCCTCACACGCAGAAAACATCGCCCACAGCCAGCGCCTCCGCAGAGAGGATCAGACTGCCCGGTGTTCGGCAGCAGCAATCAAGAAATCAAGCCAAGTCCCGCGAGCAGCTTCAACTCCAGCTCCAGTTCCAGTTCCAGTTCCAGTTCCAGTTCCAGCTCCGCCAATAAGGAGTCGTGTTACAAGAAGTCAAGGTAAAGCCTCCGCAGCAGCATTAACGGCATCCGCATCAGATCCATTTACCTACGCGGAAGCCATGGAAAGCCCTCAAAGAAATCATTGGAAAAGAGCCATGGAAGAAGAAAGCACATCAATCCTGCTCAAGACCACCTTCTCACCTCTCAACTCCCGGGAATCACGGCAACTAAAAGTTAGGCCGATTGGCTCATAGTGAGTTTACAAAACTAAACACAATCCTGATGGGTCTATACGGTACAAAGCACGGCTAGTCATAAAGGGATATGAGCTGACGGATTTCGGTGAGACATATGCCCCTGTTGGGATGCTAACTATGTTTCGGTATCTCATCTCTCTCATCGGGAGATATGGATGGAATATGGACCACTTGGATGTAGTTACTGCTTTCCTAAACCACGAAATCGACGATGACGACATCTATATGACTTTGCCAGATGGATGGTGAGAGGGCCTCCACGCACCAAAGATCATTGTCAGACTCAGGAAAGGTTCTCTAAGGCCTTAAACAAGCCCCGCGGTTATGGCATGACGATATCAATGCTTTTCTACTCTGTCTTGGGTTCACACAATCTTCAGCCGATCGCAATCTCTATCTCCGCAGCAACGGTATTCGGATACTTCTGTATGTCGACGATATCTCAATGTCATCCCCGGAGGCTACTACCAAAGCCGCGATCGAAGTCAAATCAAAACTCTCAGAGAAGTACAACATCACAAACCTTGGCCCGGGGTGCCAATTCCTCGGCATCGAGATACACCGCGATGGTACTGGGATCAGTCTCGGTCACAAATCCTATATCACCACAATCCTTAGATGATTTGGCATGGAGCATACTCACGGTGTCTCGACGCCCATGGACCCCAATATCAAGGTGGACTTGGCCGAGGAATGGGGGGAGATGGAATTGGAAGATATCACAGACTATGAGGCAGTCGTGGGGTCACTAATGTACACGGCACTTGCAACTCGGCCAGATATCTCGTATGCAGTCGCTGCTCTACCTCATTACAATTCGCGGCCATTCACCAGCCATATGACCGCTGCTAAGAGAGTCCTTCATTATCTCAAATCTACAGCCGATTTTCAACTACACTTCAATGGCATCGGCATCGGCATCGGCATCAACATCGGCAATAGTCTCGTAGGGCACTCAGATTCCAATTGGGCCAATGACAGTGTGGACCGCAAGTCTCAGGGAGGCCATGTGTTGCTCGCCAAAACTGTTACCATCTCGTGGCAGTCGTGAAAGCAAAGTCTCATCGCTATGTGAACTCTCGAAGCCGAGTTCATCGCCTGCTCGGAGGCCTCCAGAGAAGCAAAAAGGTTACTCCAATTGCAAAAGGATATTCACAATTCTAAGAAAGACTCACCACCGCTGCCAATCAACTGCAACAATCAGGGTGCATTCCCTGTTATCACCACGGGAATCATCAAAGCTCGAAATAAGCATATCGACGTTTGCTATCACACCAGTCGGGATCTGCATGAACGACAAATAGTCAACTACCGCTACGTGCACACACACGAGAATGTGGCAGACATACTAACCAAGGCCTTGACGAAGGATAAGCACGAGAAATTCACAAAGGTGATGGGGCTATGGCAATAGAGGTCAATTTCAGGCTATGGTAGTACTCTTTCCCTGCTCACTTCTCAAGCAGGGTTTTAAGGAGGCTACTATGGGGATCACAAAGTTGTGCATCATGTTTGTTTGTTTGTTTGTTTCTTGCTCCACAGAGCGTAGCAAGAGGGGGGAGTGTTGCATATACAGGTCTCAGCCGGAGATGAGCCTCGTAGGGCCAGAGCGGAGATGTCTTGTTTGGCCGGAGCGGAGATGTCTTGTATGGCCGGAGCGGAGATGTCTTGTATGGCTGGAGCAGAGGTGTCTCGTATGGCTGGAGATGACTGTTGACTCTGGTACGGGCTGATGGCATTCAGCCGTACTTGCACTCTCATATATATTGGCCTTGTGGCCCTCTTAGATAGTGGACAATCAAGCTTCTAGCAGTCACTATTTTTCAAAAGAAGAGAATTCGATAACATGAGTGAGAAATTGTGAAGGATCTTACACAAGCCTCGCATCTACAACAACGAGAAATCATGAGTTTAGTGACATGATGACACAACAAGACTCCCACATCTATAAGACGATGAGCTTCAATTCTCTCCACTATTTAATCTATACATCTAGTCTTATTGTATCTCACCGTTGTTCAAAGTCATACATCACCTGTCGTCGCAAACATTCTGTTCAATATCCTCAACCTACTTATTAAAATATTAATCGAGCTACATTTAAAACCCAGTCTAATGTAGCTTCGCTTGTTATTTTGCGCAACCGGTAGGACTTTATCTGGCTCCTCACTGATGTTTGGTTCATCTGGCCACATTCGGTTATCCATTCCTCATATGCGGTGAACGCGCCGTCGCGAAATCCATTTACCAAATCAACCGCAAGCAAAAGTAGGAGCTTACGAAGTTAGTATAGATTGCAGCGAACTTGTGAGACCTGCCGGCGATGAAATAAGTAGCACTCGCAAACCCCGAGACACACCCAAGAGGTCGCACGAGGTGGCGGCCAGTACTTTAGGTTGTAGACTGATATCAGATGGAATTGATAGCTAGATTGGAAAGTGTTGGGTGGAGATTGATGAGTTTGATGGATTAGATGAAGAGATTAGATTAGATAAATTGTAGATACACGCCAACTTTGTCACGTGCTGATCAACTTCAATTGAAAGCTGATGTATGTAATTACAGAATCGATCATCATGGACGGCGAGATATCTTTTGGCCTTTCTGGTGCTTCATACTAGCGGATTGTTAATTTTGGGAGAAGGGGCTGGATGACTTGGAATATCTTGTGTTCCCTGAGCGACACCTACCCAGGATCATGTCGTGATCCCATACACGGAAATAGAGGTGTTACGCGTTCCGAAACGGCCACCCTCGAGATCGAGATCTTCTCATATTTTCAGGGAATATTATTTCATATCTTACTAACATTTCCATAGCGGGGATGAATAGGGTTAGCGCATCCAGAAAACTCTATCCGCTTGAGACGTTTGTATAATGAAACTACCACTCTCGATGAGTTTAACAAAAAGTGGATTACTGCTGCTGTGCAAGAACGTAGCCCTGTATTCCGAGAGAGCAACTACATGTGGACGCAAGTAATTGAAGACCGTTGAGTGATATTGCATAAGCAAAGTCGTTACGCCGAGCTATCAGCACCGCCGCAGCACTCGACTAGATCTACCGAACCTATACTCACCAATGGCGGGAATCTCATAGCCCGTTCTCTAACGGCCCCCAAGAAAGGATTCAACGCACAGCTTGACACACTTCCTTCACATATCCAAGCGGATGTCCAGCGTGTCAGCCACACTTTGCCGTTGCATTCCGACAATTTTATTCCTCCGACGTTATCTTCGGGGTATATGTCGGTAATCCAGCACACAAGAGAGAGGTGAGGGATTTCCACCTGGAACGGGCGCACCCTCCCCTCGTACTCCCAAACTAGTATTGTTTCATCGATCCGGGAAAGGCAACAAATACCTAATCCCCGAACGCTGGCGATTGTACGTTCACGTTCCATCCGCTCCCGCTCTCGCTGTTCTTGGTCCGCCGTTTATAGAGATCTTCATGCAGCTAAAGAGGTAAAGAATCTACCTTTGGTCTGGAGGCAAACTCTGTTTCCTTGTGCGACATTCTGTTAAAGGGTTTGTACCTGGCTGTAGAGTACAACTAGTAAGTGTCAAACATTAGTGAATAGTTGGGGTTTGATAATCCTTACTTGCGAGAATGAAGTCCTATTGAATTATTCTGGATTAAGCTGGTTCTTTTAAAATTTCAATCATTCAACATCACTCTTGCGCCAGACCCTGCTTAGCACAAAATCAGCAAAAGAACTTCAGGTTTCAAACCTCGGAGCCCCTTTCACTACCAACTGGGCTAGTCCTTATTCATGGCCGCGATCACGTAAACCAAGCTTCCCTGCTAGCCCGGGGAATAGACCGAATCACAACACATCACTCACCTCTATCACTAATCTATATTCACGATTCACCCCTTGTGCCTGGCATAAGAATTTTCCAGAACCAAGGTAGTGCGTGCTCAGTACTTTATTCTCACGTCGGAATACGAAGTCCCAAATGCGTACATTAGGGCTGCATCAGTCTCCCGGTAGCGGGAATATTCCCAGTTCTTATATTACCCAGAACCGAGGTTGGGGGTTCTATGCCTACTTTTCCGGCTACACTGCGCATGCTACACAAGCTTCGCTTGGGGTTTATTTGCGAGGCAAACGCGCGGTGTAACATCCAGCAGACACTTGGGTACGGAAGCAAAAATCGGGAACGCTACACTTACTGTGGTCAGATGTAAAAAGTGAACGATGCAGAGTTACTATACGGGAACCTCCACTTCAGCTAATCCCCTGCGTTTGTTGGGTTTGGCTCTAAGGGGTTTCATTACAGTTCCAGATGCTTTTCCAATTTTCTTTCCATCGCCGAGTGGGTTGAATAGTGGGGAGTAACAACACGGCGCAACTCGCCGCATTATTGAATACGCCGTCAAACTCCCTCGTCGATCAGGGAAGTACCGGTAGTTAAGCTCCATCTTTAGCTCGTTTCGGTAGTGCCCTGCCAGATAGATTTTAGTTTCTAATGCCAACACCTCGCTTCTTTGTTGTCGACTCCCTAGTGCTGCTACCACTGACTTTACATTCTCTATTCAAGGTAGGGGTTTGGACCGGCTGAGACTTAGGCCGCTGTGTTGCTTGAGATGAAGTTATGCCTTCCCTCAAAACCCACTGCTTCGAAGTGTCTGGGGGTACAACAATCCACTAGTAATGAGATCTCACGATCGACAGCGTTTCCCAAAGAAGCCGTGATCTTCCTCACCTGCTCTCACACCACCCATCAAGCTTACCAGTAAGAGTTAGCAACCCCCTCAGACACACAACTAGATCCCACAAATTGTTCAGCTACATACTTAGCGCTATCATCACAGCATATCTAGAACACCAACCCTCTGTGGCTAGACCTAATTGCAGTAAGTTTTGGCGACACAGGGGAAGCACAAACATCCTCGATGTCAGATAATGCCACCAAACCCCTAGGTTCACCATCACGGCGAGCAAAACCTGTGTGCCCGATTGCTTATTCCAGTAAACATTAACGACTCGTGCCAGATTTAACGCACATTGCCATCGCCCACCCTCCCCATCACCCTATCACCTGTACATCTAGCGCCGTCCATTCCAGGCCTCCCCCAATTTACTAAGTCTCCCTAGCCCCTCCGATCCTCTCTCCAGATTCAAAGCCAGATGTCTTCCCAAGCAATCGAATACGTACAACCCTCTCACATCCTCACCTCGCCCACTCCCGCACCCAGCGCAACGCCTTTACCAGCCTACACCTCCACCTACGCCGCACCTCCCTCCGCCCAATCGCTCCCTCAAAAAATGGCCTACCAGCAACCCCAGCAACCGATGGCGCAAACCTTCCCGCAGCAACAATTCCAGCAGCAGCAACCCGTCTTCCAGCAGCAGCAGCAGCAACAGCAGGATATCTACCCCCAACAGCAACAACAAATACCTCAACAACAACAACTACCTCAACAACAACAACTACCTCAACAACAATTCGTCCCCCAACAGTTCCCGCCACAGCAACAGCAACAGCTCCGCACCGCCGTCCCCATCGCTGCCCTCTCCCGCAGCGCCGTTCCCATCGACTGTCCTTCATGCGGCCAGCGAGCTGTTACGGTTATCAGCTACAAGAGTGGTGATAACACGCAGTGAGTATACTCCCATCCCTCAAGGGGAAGAAAGAACGCGGCTAATTGGTCATAGTATGTGGGCTCTGGTGTTCTGCTTCTTCCTGCTAGCACCGTGCGTACCATACCTAATCAAGAATTTTAAGGATGTGCAGCACAACTGCGGGAATTGTGGAGTGCCCGTGGCGTTGTGGCATAAGAGTGGCGGCGTGGATATTTTGATTATATGAAGGTGTTGGCGAGGGGCCAGGGGAGGGGGTGAGGTGAGGTGAGGTCGGCGTCTAGGATAAGGTGCGGAGGGAAAGCCCCGGGAATAAGGCGAGGAGGGAGAGGCTGGGAACGGTGGTGGAGTTGGAGTAATAGAGTGTCGGGGTTTTGCTGCAGTCGATGGGTTTTACGTTTTAGGTTTGTGTTTTTTCTACGTATGAGCAGGTTGTACACTAATGCGATGAATCTTTCCGGGTGTCTTGATCGCGGAGGGTAGATGTTTTTTGCGGAGAAGGGGAGGGGGGGGGGGTGCGTTTGTCCCTGTGAAAAGTGATTCTAACGGATGAGCAGCCAAGCTAGTATGTGAGTGTAACAAGCCCAACTACTTTCCCCATGCCTGATTTCCTTTGAATTGCATTTTCAGTCCGCAAGTGCATCATTGGCCGATAAATATCAACCTGAGCCACCCAAGCAGTTTAATAGGTCAAATCCCACGACGGCATACAAAACTCAAGTCCAACAATCGGAGAAAGTCAGGCGGGAAGACGGTATAGCGGCATGTTATGGGTTGTGCCGTGCCGTAGTCAGGGACAGGTCGCTGCAAAATCATATCCTCAGAACTGATTCAAAGGATACACAGCAAATAGCACAAGCCATCGCTTCCGAATTTCGCCAGCAGAATAGTACCTTATGTGCCTGCTGTTATCTAAACCCATGTATGTTCCTCAAATGTCTTGCAGGGAAAGTGGCCCCCACTTCTGGGTACCAAATGTCGCTTATAATAAGCTTAATGAAAGCATGAGGTATTGTATTACACCGCTAGTGACGAGTCCCGGTTCCCCGCTGCAGGAGAAAAATTCTTTATTTCAGCCTGTATTGCACTAGATACAGCACGTATATTACAGACAAGCGAGCGATGGTGGTTTTATCGCGATGACTTTTGCACAAGTAGAATCGTTTCGATAATGCTTGATTCGAAAGGCAGTGTTCGCAACAGTTTCCAATACCTCGAAGTCTGACCCTCGCCAAGATCGAGTACCCCTGCTGAGACCCTGGAAATCGAATGTGCGGGCTAGACTTCATAGTTGAGTTTGGGATGTCGGCCGCAAGGTACCACACACGGATCATCCCGCTATCTAATCTTCGTCATGTAATCTAATCTAATCACATTCACATTCATCTGAAACATGCGTGTGGGTATACTCAAAAGCTATGGCCGTGGAGATGAATCAAGACCGAAGAGTTTTCTTGTGTACCGCTGCGCCCGCGCTTCCCAGATATCTGCTGTATATTTAGACTTTCTTCACGCCTCTTCCGGGAGGCACCGTTGGAGTATGCGACTAAGTTTGAAGTCACACATGTCACAATCCAGCGCCTTTTGTCCGGGGGAAATATGCGAATCCAAAAGATTTTGCAATAGACATTCTATATCTCTCCCGCAAGTAAACCTGTTTTGTAAAACGACAATAAGCGAAGGGGAAAGATACATGATTTATGCAGCGCAGGGATGTAGTCACTCCATGAACCCTATTCCGCGCCACATTCTAATGATAAAACTTCCAAGACTAGTCTCGGAGTGTGGTACACAAGACGGAAGCTCACACCACCAAACTCGATGTCGTACCCAGGATCGCAGACGGCGGAGTCCATCGTAGATGCCATCCCGTGAATAATGACATTGAGGCTATCTTATTGGCCAACCTGATTGATCGCTATTCCGAAGGAACGGCAACAAATCTGACACCGAGCGTGAATGGACTGATAAATATCGTAAATACCAAGCCACTTCGCGTCCCAGGGATGCCGCAGAAAAATATCATTTAGGAATGCGACTTCGAGCACCAACTAACCCGGAGGATTTAGAGTAGGTCACATAAAAGGTTTATTTCTAGGCTGCCGCTTGCCAACTGGAGCGCCAGCAAAAGCCCCTATAAGATTTGTGCACGAACTGGCAGCAGTCTTATTTCACCCACCGTAGCCTGTTTGGGATTGACAGGGTTGTTCTTACTTTTTGTACTCGGGACAGGGTGCAGAAGATCGGACGCACCGTTTCCAGCAGGTTACGACAACAAACTGACTAGATATGGTATAGCAATTGGTATAACACAATCGGAATATCAACAGAAAGGGCAAAGCCAGTGTGCTTTGACTTTGTTCTTATGCACCCCCTGGTCAACAGTGACACAACGCCCCGCTCCCACAGCAAAATCTATTACTAGAAATGGGGTGTCCGATCTTATACTGCCTGACCTCCAACTTTCTCTCATAAGGTGTAGACAGCCAGAGCTTCATTCACTTCTTCAAAGGATACACTAACACCAGAGAGCTTCATCTCGAGCAGTTTCGAGTGATTTGCGACATAGTCAAAATATCTAGTAACTCGTACTACAACCAGTAGTTCATTTCAAGTAGCCCGCCTGCAGGCACCAAGCGTTGAAGGTCTAGGGCTGCAGGGATCAGTTCGGCCGCAATCGAATCTAGATGAGATCTGCAATGATAATCTTACAAAAGCAAATACATCCTTATATACTATCACTCGTGTCAAAGTGAGAAACCGTTGTTGCGAATATAAAGTGTAAGAAGTCTATTGAACTATCTAAAGGAGAATCTCTGTCTTTATATACAAGAGAGCCCGGAACTCTATGGAAGCCCATGATTGGAAATACCAGTGGCGAGTGACAACTCGTGTGTGAGTCTACGAGTATGAGTCCGCAGCTTGTGGGTCAATTCGCCGACTTCTAGCGTATCACCGACTTCCATCCAGACCATATTGTAACAGCCGCTTCTACCATATAATACCAAAGGCTTCCGGAGTAGAGCCCCAACTGAGCAGAAAGGCACTAATAATGAAGGTCATAACAGCATGTTCTTTCTTGGTCTGGAGTCATCAGACTACTAATTTATTCTCTTTTGATCTCTCATCTCACTGGTTGCTTTACTGGTTGCCTTCCGGGGCTTTTTCTGAGTTGATTGGTTTCTCGTCCCTCTGGTTATGCCTTCTTGCTCTCGCGGTTGTTCCTCGGTTGTTTGGCTCCTCGGTTCTCTGGCTGTCTCAGCATTGCCTCTTCTCGGCATGTTTGGTTGTTGTTGTTAATTCATATTGTATTTACTCTAATTAGAGTATGACGAAAATCCATCTTTCCCCAATACTCCATGGTGTGAACCTGACGTGTCCGCCAAACCCTCCTCTTGGTCAAATGTACCATCCCTTTCTCCTTCTCCCCATGTTCTTTCAAACTTAATTGGCCCCCCTTTCCTAGAGTATAACCTGCACATCCCGTCATCTGATGACTACCACTTACAAAATCCTTGCTCACACTCTGTCCAGGGTCTCATTGATGTTATCGCAGTGGAATACCCCAACCGCTCTCGCGAGCAGGACATTTGGAGGTCCAGAAATGAATACTCCCTAGGTCATACTGGGCGCGCTGACCATCTTTGGGCTTGGCGGGAACGGGGGGGCAGAAGGGTGATTTTATCGTAAGGCCACTCTTGTAGTTCATCCTAGTGGTGCCCGAGAAGCGGGTCTTGTCCATCGTAGTCGGTTCGAAGAGGTTATACAGAGCATGTATCTCAGCACTTACATCTCGCGGGGTCTTTTAGGCAACCGCTTGATGGAACTTCACCGATACTGCGCTGATAGGTCCTGGACCTCACGTACTGGTGGATCCACAGACATGTTGTAGGCTTCGATAACTGGCGTAAAACATCGAGTGGCGAGTTGCTGGGTAGACTACCGATCGATGTCGATGCTGAGTGGTAAAGAGAGCTTTAAAACAACGAGATACACTTGCAAAAGCAAGAGGACACAGACAAAAGGTATGGAGTGAAGCCGAAGTAAAACCCTGCTCCCCCCCAAAAAGGGGGAAGCTTGGCAAAACCAGGCGTTGAGTGTGGTTGTCGAAGGTGTGTGTTGGCATGTTTGGTTCCTCGGTTGTATTGTTCCTCGTCTCTGTAATTACCAATTCCCGACTCGCTGTATTGCTCATCTTCTTCTCTGTTCTAGTCAATATAACATTACTCCGTTACATCTATCCGTACACCTATAGCTCAAACGTGATATATCTCGCTCTAGCAATATAATTTCCCCTAGTACAACAAACAGACTGCGTTGCTTAGATCTAACTACATAGCTCAGGTAGTACTGGGCAGCTTAGATTGTGAGTGGAAAGGCCTCGCCCGAAAGAAGAGAGCTTAGGAATTTGATCTCACACTCGTTCCTCTGTGCATCCGTCACACCATGCCGAGCAACCGGTACCGGTATTCATTCCCGATGTAGTCGACCGCAAGCAACCCGTACGCTGGGTAGGCCGTTTGAGAACCCAATAAACCCTCAAAGTAGCGGATCTACTAGACATGCTACATAAGATCATGTAGTTTCTCCTACATAAATATCATAAGAAAGTGGGGACACTTCATTTCCCAAGGTTGATGGGTTTCCAATGCGTTCCATCTCTACTCGCTACTCTACTGTTTCCTACCGTTTCCACCACTTCTCCACAGCACATTCTGTACCGTAACTTTTCCATCCTTGAGCAATTTCTAGCCACTTACAAACACATCATACCATTTCCTCCACTTTCCAAAATTCACGTTGTTTTTCAGAATCGTCACCATTATGTTGAGACATTTCCCAAGCTCTGCTAGGTTAAATTTTATACTTATCATTATGGGGATGCGACTGCTCCGACTTATGTTTTTACCATAATTAATTCGGGCTAATTTTAATGTGGCGGGACTCGTGCGTGGGCGCTTCACTACGTCGGCGATAGTGAAGGCGGTGACAGTGGCGGTGGCGGTGATTCGGGGTGCGACTACGGCGATGGTATCTTCACGATGCTTGGCATTAAACTGTAATTGTGCGTATTCAGCATATATGGCAGCAAATGATACGGGTAAGTATTGATTTGTATGCTAGAAAGTAGGTTTTCCATATCCAACATTTCTATTCTTTCCCCCACTTTAAATATTTTCCAGTCTTTGTTTGTTTTTTGTTTTTTTTGTTTTATTCATACTGTATTCACTCTAATTAGATTATGACAGAACCTGAAAACCCCCCTCCGCCTCCGGGTGAGCCGGCAAGATGGCGGAGCTCCCACCTGCTACCCATCATCCCCTGTGACAAAGGAAAATCAATCAAGTGCACACGATTAGAGAGAGAGAAAGAGACACCAGGAAACAAAACAGAGACGAAATGAGAGACAGACCACCCCCAGTCCAAACATCTTTAACCCGGCCCTTGCTCCTCCTGCCCGGGCTCCTCCGCTAGTTTTGGCGGGAACTTCCCGACATCAGTCGCTGCCAGGAAGTCCATCACCGCTTGATCGCATCCTTCCATGGAGAAAAGCTCAGAGATTTGCACATGCTGGCACCTGCCCGCTTTCCATCCCGTGGCCTTTCCCACCGCCTTCCAGAGCTCTGTCTGCTTGTCTTTCCACCGGCTGCAGTGGCAGAAGAGATGCTCCCGCGTCTGGAGTGTTCTGCTTCCGCACCACCAGCACTTGTCGTCCTCTCGGTGGCCAAACTGCTTTAGGTACGTTCCAACCGGCGCATGCCCGCTCTTCAGTCTGTAGAACCTTGTTCCTAACGATTTCACGCGTGTCATTGGGATGGGTCTCTTGCTCCCAGCTTTGCCCTTCAGTCTATATCCGTAGTGTTTGGAGCACTTGTCGGCCTCCCACTTCGCGTTCGCCACCGTCCTCCCTTCGGAGATCCGCCTCACTCTGTTCACGGCCGAGGTGTATATTGGCTCGCGTACTGTGTAGCCTCGGTCTTCTCATGCTTTGTTTGCCTGGCAGTCAGCCTCTTCGTTCCCGTGGATCCCTGAGTGTCCCGGGACCCAGTGGATCGCGGCTTCGATGCTGTGGGCGCGGAGGGCCCTAGCATGCTCGTTGATTGCTCTTGCTAGATGCTGCCCTGGCCCTGGGTCCAGGTGCGCTGTCCGTCTGATGGCCGCCTGCGAATCACTAAACACTGCCACTGTCGTGACATATTTTCCACAGTTGGTAGAGGACGTTCACCGCGGGAGGTAAAATCAAGGCATTTGGTGCGGGCAGTGAAGTACCTACAACTAACAATCCACATTCATCCTCGCTTAGTTGCTTCTATGAGCTAGATGTTCAAGAGTTTGTGGTAAACGGGGTTGAGAAGGTAGAAAGAGAATTAGTAAGAGAGGTTTGTGATCGCAGGCGAAGAAGCATAGTACTAGAATGACTCGGAGGTAGGCGGGAGAACAATGGTGTCTATTCAAGCTGTGTAAAGAAAGTATGCTCTGGGTGGCCGAATGATAGTTTACAGATTGTCAAATTTTGCTCTAGTGGCCCTACAGGGTGTATGAAAACCTCGGAGTCTGTGGCTGTCAAACGCGAGAAGTCAATTTAGATCCGTGCTTTGTTGTCGAGACAATATAGAACTTGCTCATCCAGAGCTCTCGCTGATCCAACATAAGTGGAACGCGCAGTAAAAGAACGGGAACACATCAAGACCAAACAAACTCGCAAAGGCGAGTCTTTCAATGTCTAAGTGTCTGGTGTATTTGGTGTGAAACTTTGTGCATACAAACTCTCGCCACCCATAATCCTAATTTCCCTTCTCCATTACAACGTGTTGCCGCCGATAAGGTGTGAACTTCGCTGTGCTCAGGAGTTAACATGATTTGGTTAGCACACTTGAGCAGTCGACAAAGAAAGTTCACAAATCTCAAGTAAAGAAGTAGAAAAGTTTGGAGCAAGCTTGTTCATCGCTCTGGTTTTCGGCCTCACAACCTACGGCGACTCGCTCTGTATTCTGACTCTTTTGTCAGCTTTCACTTTCCTTCAAGCTGTTATTCCGCAGTCTCCAGAACCCTCGTCCTATCTCCAAACGTCACGTGGCAATGACGCGAGTCCAAGGAAAATGACGATTGTGGAAGATCATGACGGTATTGCACTGCCACATACCGAACAATCCCGACCAATCAGCTTAAGGCACAGCCACACTGAAAACAATTCTGGCCAATGAGAATGCTTCGAAAGGATTAATTAGACACTTCTACTGCTCAAAATATATATTAGAGGAACCAAACCTTCCTAGTTAGGGTTCGGGTACAGCCGCTGGTGGAGTGATGGCTTATGGCGAATTTATCGTTATCTACCACGTGGGCTATCTTACGAGTTTCACCTCCAGAATAGCTCTATTTTGTATTTAACTAATCAAGTGCGCCGTAGACCACGTGTGCCGTCACCCCACGAGCGACTGTAGCACCAACGGTTCCCGTGCTTTCGGTTATTAATGCTGTACACGTATGTACTGATGCTTATTGTCTTATGGGATCGCTGTTCCACTATATCTAGCCGCAGCTGAACACAGTATGTCGATTTGCAGTGATCAACTGAACCACTCAACTCCACACGAGATACTGGTACTGATTGATATGACTAATAATTGTAAGAGCCAGCCACCACCCACCACCCGCCACCCGCCACCATCCTCACGCCTCCCGGTGCCTAGCACCTGCAACTCAGCAAGTCTCTGGATCGAGCACACAGTAGCATACATGGGAGCATATAGTCAAGTGAGATTGAGAGTGTCTTGCCTCTTGAGAGTGTATTTGGGAGCGTAGAGCCAAGTAGACTGGGAGTGTGTGATCGAGTGCAATTGGGAGTGTACTTGAGAGCAACTCGGAGGAGTATTGGGTGCGTACTCGGAGGTGTTCTTGGGAGTGTCTTGAGAGCTGACTTGGGAGCGTACAGTCAAGCAGGCTGGGAGTGTCATCAAGTGCAATTGAGAGTTTACTTGAGAGCGTGCTCGGGAGTGTGCTTGAGAGCGTCTTGAGAGCTGACTTCAGAGCGTACAGTCAAGCACGCTGGGAGTGTGCCATCGAGTGCAATTGGGAGCGTCCTTGAGAGCATGCCCGGGAGTGTACTTGGGAGCGTACTCGGAGTGTACTTGGGAGCGTCTTGAGAGCTTACTTGGGAGCGTAAGTCAAGCAGGCTGGGAGTGTGCCATCGAGAGCAATTGGGAGCGTATAGTCAAGCAGGCTGGGAGTGTGCAATCGAGAGCAATTGGGAGCGTATAGTCAAGCAGACTGGGAGTGTGCAATTGAGTGCAATCAGGAGTGTACTTCAGAGCGTAGATGGGAGCGTGCAATGAAGTGCATCTGGCAGCTTGCTTTCAAGTTGTATGCAGCGTGATGTATAGTATCCAGTACACAAAATCGCATACAAATCATAGTAATATAGTCGACGCGTAGGTCCGTAGGACCTCGTAGGGCCACGCGTCAAATATGCTATGAATTACCGTCCCAAAAACAGCTTCTCTATGAGTTACCAGTGATGTCAACCGTCCCGTCGGACGGCCGGGGACGGTGGGCCGTCCGAGATTTCTCCAGGACGGACGGGACGGCGCCAAGGCCGTCCGTCCCGTCCTTACTCCACAATGACGGCCTGACG